>Ga0213876_10001062_pt1 | contig 17721 bp, 15 predicted proteins | sample BarmaccomBMRX_R9_FD_160113 | JGI IMG/M metagenome (GOLD analysis project Ga0213876, IMG submission 160113) | Root-associated microbial communities from Barbacenia macrantha in rupestrian grasslands, the National Park of Serra do Cipo, Brazil - RX_R9 | ecosystem: Host-associated > Plants > Roots... | reverse complement strand
CGGATCAGAAAATCGGCGGATCGGTCTCCCGTAAAAATCCGGCCTGTCCGGTTTCCGCCGTGTGCAGCGGGCGCAAGCCCGATAATCAGCAGCTTGGCGTTTCGATCACCAAAACCCGTCAGTGGCCGGCTCCAATACTCCTGTTCCCGAAAGGCTCGCCGTTTTTCGATTCCAATCTTTTCCCGGTATTCCACCAGTCGCGGACACAAGCGGCAATGGATAATCTGCTGATTGAGTGACCGCCATTCCCGATCGGGCATGCACCACTATAAGCAACTGAAGGTCGGTTACGTTAGCGTCTTTAGCTGCTTTTGCGCGCGAATACGAATATACAGCATATAAAGAACGATAACTGCATTAATCACCAGCACAGTAATCCTCTCCCAGGTAGCCCGTTCGGCAACCTTTAAGAGTTCCAGGGGAAGATACATGGCGCCCGAAAGCAAGGCAAACCATTCCGCCCAAACCCGTCGATTCCATAAACCCCAAGCTTCTACGAAACGCACAGTAGAGTAGGCGAGAATGGCTGCTGCAATCGTCCACAGGCGCGCGTCGCTCACTGTGGCAGCCGCATGCATTAAAGCATGTCCTAGCCGCCGGTCCGGATTGATGTGCAAGTGGTCAAGCAGGTTCTCTGTCACATCTTCCGCCCGTTGATGATAAATGACCAGGAAAAGCCCCAAAAGCACCACTAAGATGCCTTTAAATGCTTCAAAACTGGCAACGGCACGTAAACCGGCGTCACTTGATCGTTCATCTACCGCAGAGGGAGTAAGCTTTGGAACCGATAAAGCTTCCATGCATCGATCCTGCCACAAAGGAAATCAAAAGTTGAATGATAAGTTTAGCAGTTGCTTAAATACAATTTTGACCCCGCTGCAGGATGAGAGAGCTTGGGACTATACGTCCGCATAAAAAAGAGTGTGCCCAGAGCTCTATCTGCTGCATCCCTAGAACATGTTCTTACGCATTGACAGATTGCCGGTTGAGCTTCCTGTTAGAAAACGGAGCTCGGACCCAAAAGCTTCGTGTCTATGAAATGACTGACAATCCTTCGGCGCGGATGATGCTGGGATATCTGTTCGTTCGGGGCGGCGTGCATGCGCTCGCATACGCGAAGGCGCTGGAGACGCTCACGGGGGTGGAGATGTCGAAGATGCTTCCCATTCCCAATATCGCGAACAAAACGTTCCCCGAAGCGCGCAAGTTCATGGAGCAGGGTAGCCATCTGAAGCTGTATCGCTTCTCGCCGGAAGACTACAAGGAAGCTGGTCTGATCTGGAACGGAACGGCTCCTGAAGCGTACACAGAGGGTATCGGCGGGACGCAACTGGAATTTGTAGATGCTCCACCGGCAGGTGGCAACCTTGCCAATCTGGCAGGTATCGCTTCCAGCTTCGCGCCGAACTACGTACCGGAGGAGATCATGGAAATCGCAACGAAGCTTTATCAGAAGGCTAAAAATCTCTAACAAAGCTATATCAACGCCTAATAAACTAAGGAGGTGCGCCGAAAGGTACGCCTCCTTAATTGCTTTCTAACACTCTCAAAGGCTTTCAGTACACTGACAGCGAATGAGGCGTGAATCTCTGGATTCTTCAAACCGGCGAATAGGCCGGAAGAATGTGGCCATGGTTCTCAAGCGAAGTCACAATCCATTCAAGACCAAAATTACCGGACCGCAACCAGTTCCAGTGCCCAGCATAAACCTGATCATCAGTGTCTTAGCATTAACAGCAGGCGCAGCACTCGTCTTTCTGGTTGTTCAAATACACGCACGCTATACCATCAGCTTGCAATCGCCCATCCGGCTTCACTTTCAATGGCCCTTGGTCATCGCGGAACGGACCAAAACATCAGACGCCGTGCAAGCCCAATTTGATCAGCATCGTCCTCTCAGTGCTTACCAGCAATATGTGTGCAGAAAATTTGGCTCGGCTTGCCGGGTAGCCCTGGCGATTCAAAGAGCCGAGAACCCCCAGGGCAAATGTGAGATTTACCACTACAACACTGACGGCACGCTGGATTGGGGTTATTTTCAGATCAACACCGTTCATCTGAAGAGACGCGGTCTGAATTTGCGCGACCTGCTCGACTGCAAAGCTAATATTGACTTTGCCTATCAACTTTATGCTGAAAGACAAAGTTTCACGCCCTGGAGTACATACAATAACGGAGCTTATCGCCGCTTCCTGCGCTAAGATAAACCGTTCGCCCTCTCATGAACGATTACTTGCTTTCTTTTGTCCTCGGCATTGTCGAAGGACTGACAGAATTTCTGCCCGTCAGCTCCACGGCGCACTTACGGATCAGCGAAGCCCTGCTCGGCATTGATCTCTCCAATGGTTATTGGAAGATGTTTTCTATCGTGATCCAGCTTGGAGCTATTCTTTGCCTTCCGATTTACTTTCGACGTCGTATTATCGAATTCCTCAGCACGTTTCCGCGTGGAATTCGAGGAGACCGCACCGCTTTGACGCACCCGCTCACATTGACTCTGATTGCTTTTGTTTGCACCTCGATTCCAGCTCTCCTTCTGACGAAGGTTATTGGCAAGAACCTGGAAAATTTAGCCTTGATGGGAGCTTTCCTGATCATCGGAGGCGTTGTCATGTGGGTCGTTGACAGTATCTATGGCAACCGTAACCGTTCGGGCGATGTGGAAGGCATCCGCATGGGTCAGGCGATCTGGATTGGCTTGTGCCAGACGCTTGGGCCGCTGTTCCCAGGCACATCGAGATCTATGGCCACGATCTCCGCCGGTGAATTAGCAGGGCTGTCGCGAACCACGGCCCTGGAGTTTTCGTTTCTCCTGTCAATACCGACCATGTTTGCCGCTACTGGTTACGAATTTCTCAAATCTATTAAGGACCCGGAGGCAGGTATCGGCGCTCTCCACCTTGGATCACACGAGCTGGTGATCCTTGCAATTGGTTTTGTTGTCTCTTTTGTCGTGGCCTGGGCCGTCGTGGCTTGGTTCATGAACTGGGTCCGCAGCCGTGGCTTCGTCCCCTTCGCCGTTTACCGCATTATTGCGGGGATCGCCGTGCTTATTTGGGCTTCAAAATGATTTCTGAATCGACGATTTCGGAAGAGTGTTGTGGCCATGCTAAGATTGACCGAGCGCGAGTTTGAAGGTGATAAACTCGCTCCCCAAATCATCGTCAATCCCGACATGAGAAAATCTTTATAGAAGTAAAGATGTGCTGGAGTAGCTTAGTTGGCAAAGCACGTGACTTTTAATCACGGGACCGAGGGTTCGAGTCCCTCCTCCGGCACCAGTTTTCCTGGGCAAAATGGATAGAGTCATGGACGTTGCATTTCTGTCTGTCTTGTCAAATATTCCTTCTTCGAAGGTGAAGCAGGCGGCTCCAGAGTCGTAAGATCCCCTTCTTAACTGGCGCGTTATCCTACTTTTATGAAGTGGCCTCGCGCTCTCCGCGTCGGTTTGTCGACGATCGGGCTGGGTTTCGCCAATTTGCTCGCCTGTGGGGAGTATCAACGACGGTGCCGCACCGACCGGATCTCATGCGAAGACCCGAAGGGCCGGTAGAGTGAGTCAAGGGGCAACACAGACGGAGCTCGACTTCCTGCGGCGGCGAGTGGCCGAACTGGAAACGGAATGCGCGCGACGGTCCGGCCCTATCGCCCTTACCGGGACCGACCTCTTCATGGAAGGCTTTCAGGGGCTGGCTCAGGCTCTGCCGGTACTCGTTTGGACTGCCCGTCCGGATGGGTACTCCGACTTTTCTAATGAACGATGGCTCCGATATACCGGCCAGACGCCAGCGGAGGCCTACGGATTGGGTTGGCTCGCTGCCGTGCACCCGGAGGATTATCAACGCATCCACGACGCTTGGTGGAAAGCGGTAGAGCAGAAGGAGGCTTATGAGATTGACTACCGCATTCGGCGCGCATCGGACGGTCAATGGCGCTGGCACTTAGTGCGAGCCTTCCCAGTAAAGAACGCCGAAGGAGAAATCCTGAAATGGATCGGCGCCTCGACCGACATTCACGACCGGTATGAGGCGGAGCAAAAGCTGCAAGAACTGAGCGAGACGCTGCGGCGCAGTGAGGCACGCTTCCGGCGCTTGGTGGAGGGGAGCCTTTTCGGGATCGCTATCGGAGACTTCCACGGCAACCTGCTATATGCCAATAATGCCTTTCTGAGCATCATCGGCTACACGCGAGAAGAGTTTGAGCGCGAGGGGTTGCGCTGGACGGACCTGACCCCGCCGGAGTGGCTCGAACGTGACTGGAAGGCGGCCCAAGAACTTCGGGAACGCGGCTACAGCGCCCCGTTTGAAAAAGAATACCTCCGCAAAGACGGCAGCAGAGTGCCTATTCTGGTTGCGCGACTACTTTTGGACGAGCCGTTCGGAGAACAGGAAGAGATGGTTGCGTTTGTTACGGACCTAGGAGACATGAAGAAGACGCAGCGCGCGCTGGAACGGTCGAATGAGGAACTGCAACGCTTCGCTTACACAGCGAGCCACGACCTGCAGGAGCCGATCCGCACCGTTATCATCTTTACCCAGATGCTGGCGCGCCAGCACACGGGGAAGCTATCGAAGGAAGCAGACACACAGATTACTTTCATTCTGGAAGCGGCGAACCGCATGTCGAAGCTGGTTGCTAGCTTGCTCGAATACTCGCGAGTCAGCGAGGAGCCGGATACGCTCCGCGCTCCGGTGGATTTGAACCGCGCGCTCGATCAGGTTCTACAGATGTTGAGCTTCTCAATTGCAGACAGCAAGGCCGAGATCAGCTATGATGCCCTGCCCGTGGTGCTGGGGGATGAGCAGCAGTTGCTGCGATTATTGCAGAATCTCATCAGTAACGCCATCAAATACCGGCGGCCCGAGAAGCCGCCACGAATCTGTATTTCCGTCGAGCCTCACGACGGGCACGAGTGGCTGTTTTCGGTGACCGACCAGGGAATCGGCTTCCGGCCCGAATACGCCGAGACCATTTTCGGCATGTTCAAGCGCATTCACGGTAAGAAGTACTCCGGTACTGGGATTGGTCTGGCGATCTGCCGCAAGATTGTGGAGCGGCACGGAGGACGCCTGTGGGCGGTATCTCGAGGCGAGAGCGAGGGTTCGACCTTCTTTTTTACGCTGCCTAGGCAGCACGCGACATGAGTTACATAGAACGAGGACAGCTCCGCGTCTTTGCGGCCTCTATGCCAGGGATCTCCGCCTCGTGAAAAATCGATCTCTCCCGTTAAGCTGGCGCTCCGCACTGTTAAGCATTCCGGTGCTGGTGACGATCGTCACGACGGTTCTCCTTTGGAATGATTTGAGACGGCAACTGCAGACGGCGGCGCTCGTGGAGCATACTTATCAGGTGCTCAACACTGGCGAATTGCTCCTTTCGACGCTGAAAGACGCCGAAACCGGGCAACGCGGCTACCTGCTCACCGGGCAAGAGCGCTACTTGGAGCCTTACCAATCGGCACTTGGGAAAATGGCGTCTGCTCAGGCAGACCTTCGCCGCTCGACTGCTGATAACCCCGCCCAGCAGGAACGGCTGAAGGAGACAGACCGGCTGATTGCGGCTAAACTCGATGAGTTGCGCCGCACCATTCAGCTACGGCGCGATGGGAACCTAGCTGCCGCGCTCGCGCAAGTGAGCACAGGCAGGGGCAAGGCGACGATGGACCAGCTCCGCTCGGTGATGCAGCAGGTGGAGGAAACCGAGCGGGGCCTCCTTTCGCGCCGTCAGGCGGAAGCCGTGCGGCAGGCCCATCGCACGCGCCTTGTGGTGTTGGTAGGCAGTTTGAGTCTGCTCCTGATGCTCGTTTATGCGCTGGTTACGATTGAGCGCGATGGAGCCCACCGCCAGCAGAACGAGAAGGAACTGCGGGAAACGGAACGGCTGCTAAACGCGGTGCTGGATTCCCTGCCTGTAGCTGTTGCCATTGCCGATCCAACAGGGCGGCTGGTGCGCTTCAACCCAGCGTGCGACCGCGTTTGGGGTTCGGCACCTCGCTCAGAGAGCGTTGAGAGCTACGGCGAGTACATCGGCTATCACCCAAGCGATGGACGACGGGTGGAGGCGTACGAGTGGCCGCTCAGCCGGGCCCTCCGCCAAGGTGAGGCTGTCACAAATGAGTTGTATGAAATTGAGCGGTTTGGTGATAGTAAACGTTTAATAGTGGAGATCTCCGCCGCGCCTGTGCACGACGAAACAGGGAAGATCGTGGGGGGTGTCGTCGCCACTGCGGACGTTACCGAGCAGGTGCGAGCGGAACAGGCGCTGCGCGAGAGCGAGGCGCGGTTTCGGCAGATGGCCGACAACATCAGCCAGTTCGCCTGGATGGCAGACGAGACTGGCTCCATCTTCTGGTACAACCAGCGCTGGTATGACTACACTGGCACGACATTTGATGAAATGCGAGGCTGGGGCTGGCAAAAGGTCCATCATCCGGAATATGTCGAGCGCGTGACCGAGCGATTTCGCTCCTTTGTTGAGGCGGGCGAAGTCTGGGAAGATACGTTTCCGCTACGCGGCAGGAACGGCCAGTACCGGTGGTTCCTGTCCCGTGCATTGCCCATTTGTGACGAGAGCGGAGCAGTCGTGCGCTGGTTCGGCACCAACACGGATATTACGGAGTTCCGGCAAGCGGATGAGGCATTGCGCCGCCTCGCTGCCCACAATTCGGAGCAAGCGGCCGAGCTGGACACGCTGTATCGCACGATTCCGGTCGGCCTGACGCTGGTGGACTCCGAGCTTCGCTATCAACGCGTGAACGAGGCCATCACCAGCATCAATGGGGTTCCGGTGGAGGCCCATTTAGGCAGGACGATTCGCGAGGTGCTTCCGCAATTGGCCGATCTGCTGGAGTCTCTTCACCGGAAAGTGTTCGACACCGGAGAGCCGGTGCTGAATTTCGAGATCCGCGCCGCAGTGCCACAAGGTACAGCACCTGAACGGGAATGGCTGACTTCTTATCATCCGTTAAAGAATGAGAACGGCGTCGTAACGAGAGTGAACGCCACGGTGGTGGAAGTGACCGCTTTACGACAAGCAGAAGCGGCGCTCCGGGAGCTCAACACGGATTTAGAGCGGAGAGTGGAAGAACGGACGGCACAGCTCGGAGCAGCCAATCGGGAGCTGGAAGCGTTTGCCTACTCAGTGAGTCATGACTTGCGAGCTCCGCTCCGGGCAGTAGACGGGTATAGCAAGGCGTTGATAGAGGACTATAGCGGCAAGCCCCTGGATGAAGAAGGCCAGCGCTTGGCCGGGAAGATCCGTGCGAGCGCGCTGCGGATGGGCCAACTCATTGAGGATCTCCTCCAACTGTCCCGGGTGTCCCGCGGGCAAATGCAGCTTGGTGTCGTGGATTTGAGTGCTTTGGGGGCGCTCGTGATTGACGAATTGCGACGGGCCGACCCAGCCCGGCAGGTGCAGACGCATATCGAATCCGGGTTGTGCGCTCGCGGCGACGCGCGGCTGCTGCGTATTGCGCTGGAGAACCTGCTTGGTAATGCGTGGAAATTCACCTCAAAAAAGACCGACGCTTGCATCGAGCTGACCTCCCTCCCCCACAATGGGAAGACCGCGTATCGCGTGAAAGATAACGGAGCTGGGTTTAGTATGGTCTATGCCGAGCAGCTTTTCACGCCCTTTCAGCGACTTCATAAGGCGACCGATTTTCCCGGCACGGGAATTGGCTTGGCAACGGTACAGCGCATTATCCACCGGCACGGGGGACAGATCTGGGCGGAGGCGGAAAAGGATAAGGGGGCAGCGTTCTATTTCACGTTGAACTAAGGAGCGAACATGGCACGCGAACGATTTCTTATGTTGATTGAAGATAGCCCGGAAGACGAGGAGTTGACAGTTCGCGCGATCCGGCGCTCTCACGTCACGGCCGAGATCTTTGTAGCGCGGGACGGTGAAGAAGCCATGAATTTCCTGTTTGCCGAGGGAGAACAGGAGGGCCGCGATCTATCCGAGATGCCGGATCTCGTGCTGCTGGATCTCAAGCTGCCGATGGTGGGTGGTCACCGTATTCTGGAGCGGATGCGAGCTACACCGCACACCCGTCGCCTCCCGGTTGTGGTCCTCACCTCTTCTAATGAGGATGGAGATATCGAGCGGGCCTATGATTTAGGAGCGAACAGCTATATTCGCAAGCCGGTGAACTCGGAAGAGTTTCTGTCATCCGTGAGTCAGTTAGGCCTATACTGGCTAACGCTTAACCAACCGGTGCCTAGGAGATAAGGAGATGGAGAACGCGCAAATCCGTGCTCTCATAGTCGAAGACTCTGAAGATGACGCTTACTTGGTCGAGCGGGTGCTTCGGCAGCATGGCTACCAGCCGGAGTGCCGTCGCGTGCAAACGGCAAGGGAGATGCTGGATGCCCTAGCGAATGGGGAGTGGGACCTCATTATCTCGGACTATCTACTGCCGGAATTTAACGCGATGGGTGCCCTACAGCTTTATCGTGATGCCGATCTTGACATTCCGTTCATTGTGGTTTCCGGCAGCATCGGCGAGACGGTCGCGGTGGAGGCGATGAAGAGCGGCGTCCACGATTATCTGATGAAGGACAATCTTACCCGCCTCGCCGTCACCGTTGAGCGGGAGTTGCGCGAAGCCAAAAATCGGCGTGAACGCCGGGCTTTGTCCGACGGTTTGTCGAGCGCGTTACAAGAAGCGCTCGTCACGATCAAGCAAAGTAACGAGGCAGCTTTGCGCCAAGTAAACCATCAGCTTGCAGTTCGGAACAGTTTGGAGCAATCCCTACAGGCGGCGAACCGGGCGCTGGAGACCATTGCACAGCTCGTGTCAATGGCGCAAGGGAACCAAACCTTCCGCCAGCTTGATACACATCGGTGAGAAACAGTCTTATTCCAGCCTCGATTGAGTGCGGGATAGGAGTTGCTATTCAACTGTAACGCTTTTTGCCAAATTACGCGGCTGATCGACATCACAGCCGCGCCGTACCGCAATATAGTAGGCCAGTAGCTGCAGCGGAATCATCTCCAGTAAAGGCAATAAGAGTTCGCGCGTAACCGGAATTGTAATCAGATAATCGGCCATCTTTGCTACCTCCTCATCGCCCTCGCAAGCAACTGCTACGACTACTCCACTGCGAGCCTTCACTTCCTGGATATTAGAAAGCGTTTTCTCATAATGCACCCTACTCTCTTCTGATTCGGGATCGCAAGTTGCCAGAACAACAACCGGAAGATTTTCATCAATCAGCGCATTCGGCCCATGTTTCATCTCGCCTGCCGGATAGCCTTCGGCGTGAATATAGGAAATCTCCTTCAGCTTCAGTGCGCCTTCGAGAGCAATGGGGAAGTGAATACCCCGGCCTAAGTAAAGAAAATCCTGTGCTTTGGAAAGATTACGCGTCAACTCCTCATAAACATCCGTGTGCGCCAGCACCTGTTCCAGCTTGCCGGGAATTTGCGCTAACTCCTGAACAAGAGCGCAGGACCCTTTCGAATCGAGCGTGCCCCGCACCTGTCCCAAGTACATGCCGAGAACCAGCAGCGCCGTAATCTGAGAAGTAAACGCCTTGGTAGACGCTACGCCAATCTCAGGTCCCGCATGAGTCAGCAGCGTGCCGGCTGCTTCCCGGGTAATCATGGAGCCAACCACGTTGCAAATAGCTAAGGTCTTCGAGCCTTTGCTCTTGGCTTCCCGCTGCGCTGCCAGAGTGTCGGCGGTTTCACCTGATTGGGAGATAACAATCGTCAGAGTATTTGGCAGAATAATGGGGTCTCGATAGCGGAACTCACTGCCGTAATCCACTTCCACCGGAAGCCGCGCTAAACGCTCAATGATGAATTTACCGGTCAGTCCGGCATGCCAGCTCGTTCCGCAAGCGACAATCTTTACCTGCTGGAACTCACGGAATTCCTGCTCGGAAATATCGACTTCGTCCAGAAAAACACGTCCGCTCTCCTGCCCAATGCGACCGACCAGGGTGTCTTTAATAGCGCGCGGCTGCTCAAAGATTTCCTTGAGCATGAAATGTTTATAGCCGCCCTTTTCGGCCATGATCGGGTCCCACAGAATATGGGAAAGCGCACGCTGTACTTTCCTGCCGTTAAAGTCCGTAAGCGTGATCCCGGCGGGAGTAAGGACCGCCACATCTCCATCGTTTAAGAAGATCATGTCGCGGGTATGGCTCAGGATGGCCGGAACATCTGATGCGACAAAAAACTCATTCTGGCCTAGTCCTACCACGACTGGAGGGCCTGACCGGGCGGCCACAATTTTGTGGGGATCGGAACTAGCAATCACGCTAATCGCAAATACGCCCGAAATCTGCTTCAGCGCCTTCCGAACTGCGTCTTCGAGGTTGCCGTCCAGGTACTTTTCAACCAGATGCGCCAGAACCTCCGTATCCGTCTCGGTTTTGAAGGTGTGACCTTCGGCGGTAAGCTGCTTCCGTAATTGGAGGTAGTTCTCAACGATGCCGTTATGAACAACTACAATCCTTCCGGTACAATCCCGGTGCGGATGTGCGTTTTCTTCCGTTGGACGGCCATGCGTAGCCCATCGGGTATGTCCGATACCGTAAAGCCCAGACAAGGGTTTTGTCCGGATCGCCTCCTCCAAGTTGCGCAGTTTGCCGGAAGCACGGCGCAATTCCAGGCAGTTTGCGTCTGACAAGACCGCTACGCCCGCTGAATCATAACCCCGATACTCAAGCCGCCGCAAGCCATCTACAATCACGGGGACTGCTTCCCGGCTGCCAATATAACCAACAATTCCGCACATAGAAGATATAAGTAGGTTGCCGAAACGTTTTATCTAATCAAAAATTTCTACCCTGTAATCCTCAATCACGCCGTTTGACAACACGTCACGAGCGATCTCCTCAAGCGTCTTAACGGCTTGTTCATGAGAAATCCCATCAGAGATTTTTAATTCAAAGTACTTCCCCTGACGAACCGCCAGTACTTCCTTATGCCCCAAACCGTTCAGAGCCGAACATATCGTTTGCCCTTGCGGATCAAGCACGGTAGGCTTCATAGACACATATACCCGAGCATTCATGCTGTGATCTTCTATTGTATGGGAAAGTACAGCCCTGCAAACAGCTTTGCGCTGGTAAGTGGATGATTTTTAATGAGCGCGGCTATTTCAGAAATCCGCTCGCCTTTTGCTCCGGTGAACTCAGTTGATCATTCATCGGATCATCGAGCGCCAGCAGCCGACGCAATTCCGGCGACAACCGCGCCTGCGTCTCCGGGCGAAGCAACCGCTTCTGGTACTGCTGTTGCGGCTTATCATTCCGGCAATAAAAACCGTGTAATGCTCTTCGATGATGGGCGGTGCAGTTCGCTGTACCGCCATGCCAAGCATGTGTGTTCATGACGACTACGCTTCCCGCCTGGCCTAAAACCAGAACCTCGTCGGGATGTGGTTCCGCCGGATTAGAAAGGACATCTTGCGGCAACTTCCGCCAGTTTTGTGACCCTGGAATGACGCGGGTCGCTCCATTTTCCGGTGTAAAGTCGTCTAGCAGCCAAATTGTGTTACAGACCCAGAATCCTTTCTCATCTGGCAAGGCTCCGGCATCGCAATGCAGCGGCTGTGCTTCGGCCGAGTAAGGATTAGCGGACCGGGCATTGAAGCTGCTGAGTTTAAACTGCGGACCGAGAACATGGCCGACCAGTTCCAAAATATCCGGCATTGCAATGAGCTGCTGAAAGATCTCTCCCTTATCCATCAAATTGGCAAGCCGACGCGCTCCAGGCTCCTTCCGAAACTCCGATCCGGCATTCTCACCTTCCAAGTCATAAAGCTCCTCCACCCGGTTTCTAACCGTTTCCAGTACTTCCTTATGAAGAACGTCTTCGACCAGCACGTACCCAAAACGATCCAATTTGTCCAATTCCGCAGCTGTCACGAGGCAAAATTATCACATCAGCCAACACAGTTTTTGGCGTTTTTAGATAGCCTTGCTGTGGTGTTCGCTGGAGGTGTGTCCAATTACGGCTCCTATAACAGCGCCAGTTAGCGTGCCTCGTAATAAACAATGTCGTTGTGAGATCGACGCCAGAACTTTGATGCGGGCGGAAACGAAACTTCGCTTGCACCTAGGAACAAATGACCACCCTTGAAAAGTGTGCCGTGTATACCCTCAATAATTTTGCTCTTTGTTTCGGCATCAAAGTAGATCAGGACGTTACGGCAGAAAACTACATCAAATGGACCGAGTCCGCGCATGGAGGAACGGAGATCGAACTGCTCGAAATGAGTACGTCTCTTCAAGTGAGCTTTCAAGTTCCAGGTCGAGCCTTGCCGGTCGAAGTACTTCACCAGCAATGAGGCAGATAATCCCCGATTTACTTCGAGCTGAGAATATTGGCCCGTTCGCGCGCGTTCCACTACTTTGGAAGCTAGATCAGTGCCGGTAATCGAGATAGACCAGTCATCCAGGCCCATTTCCGCTAGCAGTATCGCTATGCTGCAGGCCTCTTGTCCAGTTGAGCTGGCGGCAGACCAGAAGGAGAGCCTTTTAGTGGTTTTTCGCGCTCTAATCAGCGGCGGCAAAATTTGATGTCGCAGAATATCAAAGTGCGCCGACTCACGAAAGAAGAACGTTTCGTTTGTCGTCATAGCCTCGACGACGCGATACCGGAGAGAAGCCTCCGATAAACGGCGCAATTGTGTACATAAATCGTCCAGTGTGCTCATTCCCTGCTCGCGAGCAATCGGAAGTAAACGAGCCTCAAACAAATAATGTTTGTCCGCATCGATCACAATACCGGAATGAATGCGAATATGTTCCTGAAGAAACCGGTAATTATCAGGCTGAATTAGCGTTGAGCTTGGTGCTGTCGCCATGATGAAATCCTATGGGCTGTCTGAATAAAGAAAAATTGCTTCCTCTGACCTGTCTTAAAATTTCAGGAACAATGTCCTGTAGAGGAAGCACGCAATCGGCCAGACCGGCTTCAACGATTGAACGAGGCATGCCATATACGACGCAGGTTTTTTCATCCTGCGCAAGAATTTGCGCGCCGCTCAGCTTAAGAACCTTTGCGCCTGCGCAGCCGTCCCGGCCCATGCCGGTTAACACCGCCGCTAAAACCGCGCCTCCGTAGACTTTCTCCAAAGAAGCAAAAAGTGCGTCCACCGCTGGACGGCAAGAGTTCTCCGGTACAGTTTGATCCAGTAAAATGGCGGGAGTTGTTCCGTTCTTCACAACTTTCATGTGAAAGTCTCCCGGCGCAATTAGGATCCTACCGGCTGTTAACGGCTCGCCCGCCACTGCTTCCCGTATCTCAAGCTGACATCTTTCCTGCAAGCGTTCTGCGAGTAAGCGCGTAAAAAGCGGAGGCATGTGCTGCACGATAAGAATCGGTAGCGGAAAATCACCGGGAAATTGGCCGATAATGGATGCCAGCGCACTCGGACCACCTGTAGAAACGCCGATAGCAATTACTTTCGGTATCTGTCTCTCCGTACGGTTCGAAGGAACGACAACGCTCCTGCCCGGACCTACGGTATTGGCCTTGGCAGGAACTGGTGCCGAACTTCCTTCGGCCAGGGACTTGAACAACCCCTTGATCCTGGGAATGAGTTGATCCCGCAAGCTCGTATGTGAAGCATGGATGGGATCGATGTTGGAAGTTTTGGTAAAGTAATCGTCTGCGCCGGAGATAAGTGCTTCCAGAGTAGCCGCCGCGCCACGGGTTGTGAGAGTGCTGAACATCAACACGCGCGTGTTTGGAAACTCCTTACGGATGCGCCGCAGTGTTTCAAGTCCGTCCATTTCCGGCATTTCCACATCAAGCGCTACCACATGAGGCGCGAGTCGGGCAATGCGTTGCAGCGCAATCACGCCATTGGCAGCAGAACCTACGACGGAAAGATCGGGATCTTCTTCAAGCGCCTTCGTCACTAAACGGCGAATGACGGCTGAATCATCCACCACCAGTACTCGGATCTTCTCGCTCGGCTGCAGCTTTCCGTTGGAGGGACTGGGGTTTGCCATCTCAGCAGCTAGAATTTGTACCGTGAGATAATCGTTTGCAGCTCGGCGGCCATATGGGTCAGCTCCTCGGCTGCGCGTTGTGTATCGTTTGCGCCTTGGGTTGCATTCTTGGCGGCCATGGCAACACCGGAGATGTTTCGGGTAATTTCACTTACTCCTTTCGAAGCTTCCGCCATACTACGATTAATCTCATTAGTCGTAACCGTTTGCTCTTCCACTGCGGAAGCGATGCTGTTGGAGATGTCATTAATCTGGTTAATGACGGCGCTGATCTCGCCGATGGCGTTTACTGCGCCTTTCGTATCGGTCTGAATTGCCTCAATTTTCTGGCTGATCTCTTCCGTTGCTTTTGCAGTCTGTTTGGCAAGCTCCTTTACTTCGTTCGCCACCACCGCAAATCCTTTACCAGCTTCGCCCGCTCGCGCCGCCTCAATCGTTGCATTGAGAGCCAGCAAATTGGTTTGCTGCGCTATGGAGGTAATTACTTTGATAACTTTGCCGATTTCAACGCTTGACTCGCCAAGTTTCACCACGGTTTCATTTGTGGAGGAAGCAACGGTAACCGCATTCTTTGCAACGCGCGCAGCTTCGTTCGCATTTTTAGCGATTTCACGGATGGAGGCCTGCATTTCGTCACCACTGATCGCTACCGACTCTACGTTCTTCGACACCTGCTCGCCGGCTGCGGATACAGCATTCGCCTGCATGGCTGTTTGATCTGCTGCAGATGCCATCTGCTGACTTACCGCATTCAGTTGCTTTGCGGATGCAGCCAGTGTTTCAGAGCTTTGCGCAAAATTACGAAGATTTTTATTGAGGTCAGCAGCCATTCCGTTCACGTCCTGCTTTAACCTAGCGTGGTCGCCCTGGTAATCACCCTGTATGCGGACAGTCAGGTCACTGGCGGCAATGCGCGCTACTGTTTCCGAGGCTTCCTGTACCGGCTCAATCACGGCGTCGAGCGTAGCGTTAATGCCCTCAACGATCTTCCGGAAATCTCCTGAGTGTCTTGATACATCCGCACGGTCTGTCAGCTTTCCGCTAACGGCTGCTCGAATGAGCGAATCAACATCGGTACTGAGCCGCTTGAGATTGGCGCGAACTTCCTCAATCGTCGCGTTAATAAACGCTTTCTTGCCGGGGAACTGTTCCAGCGGAGCATCAAAGTTGCCCTTTCCAAACTGATCGACACAGGCCATTGCCTTTTTCTCGACACTTATATGCTCGGCCACCATTTCGTTTATATCTTTGGCTACCAAGCCATAAATACCCCCAAATTTTTCAACTGGTATCACTACATCAATATCGCCTCTTCTATGCTGATCGGACATGTGCTTGATTTCACGAAGCAAACGCCTTAACGTTTCAAGAATTTCATTGATGCCGTTCAGCACCATCGCTTCCTGGCCTTCAAACAAGTCAACTCGCGCGCGATCGTTCAGATCGCCCGCCTTTACGTTTGCCACTAAGCGCAATATCTCCGCGCTGCAACTGCTCTTTGCTGTTTTGTCCCTGTTTACCTTAACGGGACGGTCGAGCAGTGCTACCGAGCTTGATTGGTTCTCAATCACATCCCTCATCGAGTAAGTTCGTTTTGCCATTCGGGGTATCCTTTATGCTGTTCTCTTTTGATTTGTTTCGTTTATATCCAGATCCAGCGTTCGATCAGTGTCTATGACCAGCAGTAATCGTTCGCGCATCTTGTAAACGCCGCTGACCAGCTTTTTTGCGTTGGAAGTTAAGTTTTCAGGCGGCGCTTCAAATGTCGTTTCATCCACTTCCACGACATCGCCGATTTCGTCAACCAGAAGACTGACTGCTCCCTCGTCTGTGTGAATCACTATATTCATTGATTCCCCGTCCGGTTTGCGACATTCCATGTTTAAACGCCGTCTCATATCAATTGCTGATACGATCTGTCCGCGAAGGTTGATTAAGCCTTCCACAATCTCTTCCGCCAGAGGCACGGGTGTCATGCGTTGCGGGCGCAGAATTTCCTGTACCCTGAGCACGTCAATTCCGAAGAACAATCCTCCTACATAAAAGGTTGCGAATTGCCGTTTGGCTCCCGCTTGAGCGGCATAGGTCCGGCTGCAATCGATCACGCTGCTGTTCATCGGTGTTTCACCTCCACCGGCTCGTTTCCGTGAAGCGAGTGCGATAAGTATTCAATGGAGCGCAGCATAGCGTTCCGGTCAAAGCGCAGTTGGCAGTCGCTCCGCTGCTCGTCTTTGTCGCTATTACGCTCAACAATGCTTTCGGTCAGGATTAGAGATGGAATGGCATACAAGCCCGTTTTCGCCGCAGGGGACAACTCAGCGGTAGTGACCAGCACATCGACCGCGTCAGATTGCAGGCGCTGTTGAATTTCATCACTGCCGGCGGCCTCAAGCACGCGGTGGCCGGCCATTTCCAATTGATTGCGCAGCAAAGCGCGGTTGAAGGGTGAAGGCTCGGCCAGTAACACTGTAGCGGAGTGGCATTTCTCATGGGAGTCAAAGAGATCTTCTCCCGCAGCCTTCACAACAGTATGAAGATCTAAGAAGTCAGTCACTTTATGTCCAATCACAGCAGAGCCGAGAAACCCGGGCTGAGCAGCCTGCCGACGGATCGCGACGGAATCTTCGATCACGTCGAGAATCTCTTCAACGGCGATTCCAATACTTCGCTCACCGTTGCTGAATACAATGACCTGAACCGATTCCGGCACTCCATCGAAATTCGGCTCTTGATTTTTCAGAACGGCCTCTAGGAAAATAACCGGCAAAATGCGGTCACGATATTGGAGGACGTACTTACCGCTGGCGCTCTCAATTTGCGTCTTGCTGAATTTTTCCAATCGGGCGACCAGAGACAAAGGAACCGCAATGCGCCTGAAAGACCCCGCACGGAATATGAGCAGACGTTGATTTTCCTGCAAATTTCGCGCCGGTTCCCGCGCGTCAGCATGCAAGCGATCACAATTTTTCGCCAAAACTCCTGATAACCGCCCTAGACCAAATATGTCGAGAATGAGGGCTACCTGACCGTCGCCCATAATAGTAGCTCCGGCGTATACGGCCAAACCTTTCAGTTGTTTGCCGAGGGGCTTAACTACGATTTCCTCCGTATCATTGATTTCGTCAACGACCAGGCCAAATTGCCGGTCTTCGGCTTGTAGAACCACGATGTTGTGTACCTCTGATACCGGCGCTCTCTTCAGCTTCAGTACGTCATTCAAATCAGCAATCGGCAATAAAGCGCCGCGACGGCGATACACGGGTGTTCCATGAACCCATTCAATCTTTCCGCTGGTATCTCCTTCCAGCCGAACCAGCTCAAGCAGACTAACTTGCGGAATCACAAAGCGTTGTCCGCCGGTGGTAATGACCAGACCCGGAATAATGGCCAGGGTCAACGGAATTTTCAGCTTGACCGTTGTTCCTGCTCCGGCGTGACTGATTGCGTCAACAGCACCGCCAATCTTTTCAACGTTGGACTTTACTACGTCCATGCCGACGCCGCGCCCCGAAACGTTCGTAATTTGAGCCGCAGTTGAAAAACCGGGGGCAAAAATCAAGCCAAAGGCCTCACGGTCAGTCATTTGAATGGCCTGCTCCGAACGAATCAGCCCCTTTTCGACCGCCTTCCGCTTGACCCGCTCGACATCAATACCCGCTCCATCATCAATAATTTCAATATTGACCTGGCCGCCTTCGTGATAGGCCCTGAGAGTCAGAGTTCCAGCCGGGGGTTTACCGTT
>Ga0213876_10001061_pt1 | contig 17723 bp, 16 predicted proteins | sample BarmaccomBMRX_R9_FD_160113 | JGI IMG/M metagenome (GOLD analysis project Ga0213876, IMG submission 160113) | Root-associated microbial communities from Barbacenia macrantha in rupestrian grasslands, the National Park of Serra do Cipo, Brazil - RX_R9 | ecosystem: Host-associated > Plants > Roots... | reverse complement strand
TTCAATCGGGACGAACGGGAAGAAAATACCAGCCATCGCAATCGAATCCTGGCCATGGTTTCCAGAGTGCGTAGCGCGGAATCCAACCAGGAACTGCTGGCGATGCAGCGCGAGGTCGACGCCATCATCGGTGACACGCTTGAATGCTACGACGACGGCGCCATCGAGGAAGAGGAACTGGCGGCCTTTGGCCTGGTGCTCGAACTGTTCAATCACGCCATCGACGAGAGGCGCGCGGCATTGCAGGCGGGCACCCTCGAACCGGCTCGCGTCGCAGCGGTAGGCAGCAGCCCGACGTCTCGACGATGACGCAGCCACGTCGATGACTTCCGGTCCTGCAGGTAGATCGGAAGTTGCCCGCAGGGGCAAGCTGTGCCGCAGCGCAGGTCCCAAAGTACTCCTGTGAGGCATTTCTCTTGCGTGATACCAGTAAAGTGCTCCTGCAGCAGCGGGATTTTCAAGAGTTTTTGAGTGGGCAAGCGCACGCAGACACGTTTTTCCGCACGAATGATCCAAGGCTCCAAACCCTCGGAAATGCCCGGATTCATCCCGCCCCAGCTCGCGGCCTCTCGCTCCAAGGCGCCTTCGGGCGACCAATGGGTCCACGAGATCAAGTACGACGGCTACCGTGTCCAGTTGCACGTCAACAAGCAGCGTCGGGCCATCTTCACCCGTTCTGGCCTGGATTGGACGAAAAGGTTTTCGGTGATCGCTGGCGCCTTCGACATCCCAGTTGAGCGGGCAATCCTCGATGGCGAGATCGTCGTCGTCAAAGACAGCCGCACCAGCTTTTCGGAGTTGCAGGCCGAACTCGCCAAAGGCAACCAGGACAGCCTGCTGTTCTACGCCTTCGACCTCCTATACCTGGAGGGCTTCGATCTGAGAAAGGCGCCGTTGACTGAGCGCAAACGCATCCTCAAGATGCTCTTCGACGAAACCGGCCTGGAAAGCCCAATCATCTACAGCGAGCATCTGCGGACGGACGGCAACAAGATGCTCGCCCACGCTTGCAAGCAAAAGTTCGAAGGCATCATTTCCAAGAACGCAGAAGCGCCCTACCGGTCGGAGCGAAGCGACGCCTGGGTCAAGGTGAAGTGCCTCCAGCGCGGCAACTTCCCGGTGATCGGCTTTGTGAAGGACGCAACCGGCGTAGCCGCCCTCCATCTCGGCAGGCAGGAAGGAAAAGACATAGTCTACTCGGGGAAGGTAGGAACAGGCTGGTCACGGACCGTGTCCAGCCAGATCCGCAAGAAGCTTGATACAGTGGTGACCCCCACGTCGAAGCTTACCAAGCCAATCCGGGACGCGAAGGCCACATGGGTAGAGCCGAAATTCCAGGCCGAAGTGGAATACCGCGACATCACCGCCGATGGCCTGCTCCGCGCCGCCTCGTTCAAGGGTCTCACCAACAGGCCGTTAAAGTCGTTTGTTCCATTCAGGCCGGTTGTCGGAAATCCTACCGCTGATGACCTAAGCCAATGCCCAATACGCGCGCCTTCTGTCTCAGAGAGCCTTCTGACCTCTTCATCAGTCTCGAAATCCTTGCAACGGGGGTCCGAGCCTTAGAATGCCCCCTGAGCAGCTTCACATCCTCTTTCGTGTACTCTCTTCGCTTGTTCTTTGTCTTTTTGGCCACTCGTTGCTCCGGCTTTGTTGAAACGCAGCGTCTTAGCACGGCTAACCCGTCGTTCAAGTGAACGGATAGTAAGGTACCTGACGCAGTGGAGATCAGTGTGCGATCAAGACTCATCGCTGCGGCTTCTCACTGCTGTGCTGCAGGGCCGCAGGGGGTCCGGACGCTCCACGCTGCGTGTCGGATCGCGTGCGCCGCCGATGCAATAAACGAGATTTTGAGTTGGGATTGCTTGGAGGCATAGGGCTCTCGTGGAGGTCGGTGACCTTGACGCGGCAACCATGCTCTGTGCGGTATCAATTCTGAAAGGTTTGTGTCATCTTAATGATGTGCGTGTCGATCAAAGGCATGTGCACATTCATCAAGTTACCTATATCGAAAGGACGACATGGCAAAGAAGGCGAAAAAGGCAAAGAAGGCTGCAGCGACAAAGAAGGTCGCCAAGAAGACGAGCGCCAAGAAGAAGAAATAACAGTCGCGAGCTCGCCTCCGCGCTGCTTAAAGCCGTGTCGGCATCTCAAGCGTTGTGGCGAACAATGCTGATAACCAGATCGGAGCTTTTGCCTGGCTGAACGATACGGCAACAAACACTGAGACTGACCCCATGTGCAACCGGCTGGGCTGCCAACGACTGCTGTACATGGGTCCAGTTTTTGAAGCGGCGGGTCAACCTGCTTCGGACTTCTCATAAAGTGTCCGCGTACGCGAGAGCTCTTCACAGGCTGATTGATGGCGGTACGCTCGCAGCGCGATCGAGATTTTTCGGGCCACCAACTCGTCTACTCGCCTGACCCGATGACAATTGCTTCGCACCGACATAGATCACCTCTTCCCAACTCTTCCAGCAAAACCTCGTCCCTGGCTAAAATGTCGAGGAAAGGAGGAGAACCAGTCGCTATTCCAACAAACGTCCCGCTAACGCTCCACTGAACCTGCCATTGGATTTCCTTTTGTCGGAACGGCGCGATAGCAAAGTTTAGGTAGTTCCGATGAGCTCAAGAACGGAGTGTCGGGGGTCGTTTCCCCCTCCCCCCTCGGAACTCTTCATCGTCATCCGGAGGGAGAGAAAAGCTGCCTGAGGGCGTTCTCTCTGGCGCCCATTTCTGAGCCAAATGGACACGCGCGAAAAACGGGCCGAACCCGCGACCTCCAGCGTGAGAGGCCTCCAATCGAGCTCACCGGGAAGATGAGCCATCCACGCTCCACACGTTGAAGGGCGCTTCGGCGCCGACGCATCGGACACTTTGCTCTGTGCGGCGGTCTATCTCGGCATGTTCGAAAATCGACAGATGAACGCAAGCAAGCTCGCTGACAATGTCGGGGTGCCACGCTCGACCATGGATCTCGAACGGGTCGGCCAAGCGAGCGAAGAGGCACGACAGGGATCGAACCTCCCCTACCATGTCAAGGTAGTCCGGAACACGAATTCTCGCGCAAGACTAAAGCGAAAAGGCCAGTAGACGTGCAAACGGAGTAAGAACAAGATCGGAACGAAACGCCATTTGCTGTTGACGTGCTGTTGACGGGGCTGCGTCTGACGAAATGGCCTTCTACGCCAATTTCCTTGACGGCGCGGCAATGAAACTTCGGAGCTCGCGCCATCGTGCGTGAGAGTGCCTTGACGCAAGCATCTGAAATTTCCGACAGAGCGGCTGATTAAGAGTCAGCCACAGGTTGAGAACAATCAATGACTTACCGGTCGCACGCCTGGGCTTTTCCGACCGAAAACGGGTATTCGTCGCACGATCGCAATCGTCCATTCTGACAAACGCATCGGTCAGCCCGCATTGAAGCCTCAATAGGTTTTCTTCTACGGTCACGACAAATCGTGCCTCAGAACGGCTCCGATCTGCTCCAGCGCCCAATCGACCTGATCGCTGGTGATCACAAGTGGTGGGGCGATCCTAATCGTGTGTCCATGGGTATCCTTGGCAAGGATCCCCCTGGCCTGCAGTGCCTCACAGTAGCGGCGCGCATCCCCTGCTTCCGGGTGAAGTTCAACCGCCAACATCAGCCCACGCCCACGCACCTCACGGATCCTATTGGAGCGGATGCTCCTCAGGCCATCGAGGAAGCGCGCGCCCTGCTCGGCCGCGTTATCGATCATCCCTTCCTCGACAAGCACGCGCAGAGCAGCCCGCGCCACCGCACAGGCGAGCGGGTTGCCACCGAAGGTCGAGCCGTGCTGTGCCGAGCACCGCGTTATTCGAAAGGACGGCCGATACCGGATAGAAGCCGCCGGACAATGCTTTGCCGAGCAGCGTCACGTCCGCCTCGATGCCATCGTGCTGTTCGGCGAGCAGCTTACCGGTGCGACCGAGCCCGGTCTGGATCTCATCGAGGATCAACATCACGTCGTGCGCGGTGCAGAGCTCGCGTACCTTCGTGAAATAGCCGGACGGCGGAATGATAACGCCGGCTTCTCCCTGGATCGGCTCGACGAGGAAGGCGACTGTGTTCGGCGTGATCGCCTCCTTAAGCGCCTTGGCGTCGCCGAAGGGAATGATGCTGAACCCTGGTGCGAACGGTCCAAAATGATCACGCGCCGCCGCGTCGGTGCTGAAGCCGATGATGCCGAGGGTGCGGCCGTGAAAGTTGTCGGCGCAGACGACGATCTCGGCTTGCCCATCCGGCACACCCTTGACCTCGTAACCCCGCTTGCGCACCGATTTGATCGCGCTCTCCACGGCCTCGGCACCGCTGTTCATCGGCAGAATCTTATGAGAGCCAGTAAGCTCCGCAATCTGCTCGTAGAAGGGGGCCAGTTGGTCGTTGTGGAAGGCGCGGGAGGTCAACGTCAGCTTGCCCGCCTGTTCTACTATAGCGGCTAGTATTTTCGGATGGCAGTGGCCCTGGTTCACGGCCGAATAGGCGGAGAGGCAATCGAGATAACGGTTACCTTGCGTATCCCACACAAAGACGCCCTCGCCGCGCGACAGAACGACATCGAGCGGCTCGTAGTTCTGGGCGCCAAAGCGCGCTTCCCTTGCGATGAAATCAGAGACCGGTGGCCCCATCTTTTTCGTCCCTCCCGTTGCAGCGGACTGGCACCAACTGGGCTCTCCACGCCCGCTAATCATGACAACGGCACCAGCCTGCGTGCGGCAGCACAATTATCGACAGCAACAATTGCTTGCATCCAGCTCGAAGAAGGCGCCGCAATCGGCATGATCTCCGGTGAGAACCGTGACGAGGGTACGATGTGCTCAAATCGGGGCGCGCAACCACCGATACCGACATTCGCTTCAAGTCGCAATTTGAATACCCAGGTAGCGCTCAAAAGAGCTTGTTCGTGAAGTGGTTGGGACAGCACGGTGCGATGAATACTGCTCTCCGAAGGCGAAGGCCACAGGTTCGAATCGTGTCGGGTGCGCCATTTTCCATCGCACATCTGAACTGACGCGTTACTGGCGGTGCGATCATGTTCGTCCAGCCCCGCGTCAAGGGCCGCGCCGGCATACGAGATGCTGTCGCCCCATCAGACTCGTCCCGCTTCCTGGCACATCGACAAGCGCGCTCGACACGGGGTCGGTGAGCCTCACTGCGGTAGCGGTTTGCCGGCACGTTTGTTACTTCTGCGCTGTCGCTCCGTCGCGAGCCACCGTGCCATATTTCGATCTTTATTGGCATAGTATGCCCAACCTTGAGCCGTGCCGCCCCACCGATAATCCTTGATGGTCATATCGATGCCGCGGTCGATGACGAATTGCATCGACTCGTAGGTCCCGTTGGAAATCAAGTGGTGCAGCAGGCTCGCCGGCTCGTGCGAGCCCCAGCGGGTGTTGATGTCGGCGCCGTGTTCCAGCAGGAAGTCCGCCACATTGAAGTGATCGTTGGTCACGGCGAACGCAAGCGCGACGTCGATCACCTGCTGCGTCGTCGCCGCATCCCAGCCGAGATGGCTGCGCGCGCGGGTCGTTGAATGGGTAGTGGTTACGAAGATCGTCCACAGGCGCGCCGGATTCGTCGAACCATTGCCTGACGCGCGCGAGATCGCCCATGCCCGCCGCATGCGGCAGATCGTCCGGAAGTGGCCAGATGCCGGTCAGCAATGGCACGAGGTGAGTGTGTTTGTAAGTGAACGCGAACTCGATGGCTTGTGATTGCGGCGGTGGCCGGCGCCGCAGGATCGCGGGATCAAGGTCGAGAAAGGCGGCAATGAACTTGCTGCCATAGTTCAAACATGCGAGCTCGATGAGCCGGTTCTGAACGGCCACCCAGTCGTCGCCCAGCAGCCATGGCGTGCGCTGCAGCTGGCCCACAAACGCCGCCAGATCGTCATCGTGAATCGTGCGGATGATCCGTTCGATGACGAACGCCTTCCACGGCCCGACTTCGATCGCATAGGAAGGTCTGTGCTCGATGCAATAGGTGATGAACGCGCGACGGCCGGGGTTTTCGTCCACATGTTTGCCAAGTTCGGGATCGAGCGCGATCGATCGTTCCAGCAGGAGGGATGCGATGTCCTCATGCTTGAAGCTGCAGGCGCGCACGAAGGCTTCGTTGACGGTTGCGAGATCGTGCGGGCTCGCGGTAAGAGCGGCGCGGACGGCATCGACATCACCGAGCGCGGTAAGAAACTTGAGCGTGCGCGGTAGGCAGGCCGCGGGGCTGAAACAGTTGCAGCAACCCCCAGGCGCGGGACAGGAGCAGACCCTCGCATACCTCTTTCGTCACCACTGCGCCGGCGTCGATCAAAAGCTCGGCGCATGGTCCGCGGGTGAACCATTGTTCTCTTTCCGGGTCGCCTGCGTCCCCGTAGGCGAACGTGGCCATTGCGAGCAGGCCACCGTCTTCCTGCCAGGAAAGCAGCGCAGGGTATTCAGCCAGCAGCTGTCTTAAACTCTCGACGTCGTTGTCGTGAATGACGCGTCGAGCCTGCGTCACCGCCCAATCTAAACCCCCGCCGAGCCGTTTGCTTACCTCTTTGGTCAGGACTTGCCAGCCGGCAAAGCCGTATTCCCGCGCGATCACGAGTTGTGCGCTACGCTGCGTCAGCGGCGCATCGACGCCCGGCAGGTGCACGCGTGCACGCGCGATCGCGCCAACGTCACCGGCGGCGACGTCGCGCGCGAGCTTCTTTGCTTGCTTGCGCAGGGATTCCAGGGATGGACGAGCGGGCAGAAACTTCGGCGTGGTCATCGCGACCTCCTTTCGTAGCGCCTGTGACCCGCTGAAATCAGGCTGAAAGAAGGTGTTGAACACGCTCTTTGACACGGAACAGGTGGGAGTTTTCCCTTGCCGCGGGCAGGAGGCGCCCTGTCTGGCGCGCTCCTTATAGTGTCATCGAGCCTCGCGAGGCTGTCAATTCACGACGGCATCAGGCGGCATTGGCCGGTGCGCCGTTGTGACACATAGTTCGGGATTGCGGCACAGCGACAGGAAGCGAGGGTCCCGCTTCCGGCGAGGGTGTAGCGCGAAATCGCGGTCCGTCGCGGACTCGCGGGTTGGAGCGCGTGGTCGGTCGCGACATCATAGTGCCACGGCGAACCAATAGTGCCCATTCATCGGCCGTGGCGCGCCAAATATCTAAGTCATGCCGAACTAGCGATCTTAGTATTAAGAATGTATCGGTGCCCTTACGATAGCCAGCACCACTTGCTATCCTGATAGCTCCAGTTATTCGATGTGGACGCTGAAGAAGATGCGATCGGGCGGCTTGAGTTTTACCCGCCTTGTTCTTCATCGCGAAATCCGTCCTCCGACCCCACGCTGGGAAGCTACGGTTTGCGCGGTGACTACGGGTGACGTCGCGCAACTGGTCGCAACGGCGTTTGTCGCACCCCTCATTGGTTTTGCTGTCGATTCGAACAATCGAATACAGTGGAGAACAGTGCAGCGGCGGAGAGGGAGTCCGTCAATCCCCGTTGATGCAAAAGCCATTTTTCACTCCGGCAGCTGGGAACCCACGCTCCGAGCTACCAGGGTGCGTACTCCTAAATTTCGGCCGTGTCCGCTTCACGCTCAGAAGCGGCCGTCACCTGGCCGCCGGCTCGGTGCACGATTGGCATCAGGTCGCTAAAGCCATTTCGTTGATGCGCGCGTGCCGGCTTGGGTGCCGCAAATAGTCGTGCACCACCTTGCCGAGGCCGAGCGTAAGGTCGGCAAGGATGTGGATCGCGGATACGACCTCAAGGACGGGTAGCTCGGCAACGGGTGCCAGGGCGTGAGGGGACAGGTGCAGCGCCGCTGGCCCAATCCAAGCGCCCTTCATCGTGACGTCCTCGAGATGGTATTCGACCAGCTCGCAGATGCGTGGCGTGCCGTCAACATGCGGAATGATCTTGAGCAGAAAGTTTGGAGCCGCAAGGGAAGCTTTGACTTGCGCCAGGTCAGCTTCGCGGTGCTTGTAGCCCATCGTACCGGTCGCGACGCGAAGCGGCCCATAGTCCAGGGTTCCGACAAGCGTGTCGATCTCGGTTCGCAGCGTCGGCTGTGCAAGCTTTTTGGGAAAGCCCCAGAGTTCACGGCCGCCAGCGATCGGTCCCTCGTCGTTAAGGAACATGCAGTGGGTGTAGCTGCCCCTGCGGCCGCGGAACGAGACTGGGATCACCTGACCGCTCTCCGTGTAGTCGCCGAAGCCATTGGAATCCGGCATGCGGATGAATTCGTATTTCACCAGCGTCTCGCGCTCGTCGAGTTCGAGCGGCGCCGGCACAATTGCACGCAGCTTTGCCGGATCAGTACGGTATGTGATGATCAGATATTCGCGATTAACGAACCGATACGGGCCAGGGGGATAAGACGGGCTCGTAAGCGGCATTGCGAAGGCACGCTCCAATACTTCTTTCTCACGCATGTTCTAGTCCTCTTTGTCGTGGGTTTGCGGTGGATTGCCTATTCGCGACCGTCACGTTCGAGATCGAACGTGAAGACGCCATCCAGGCTCGTGGGGCGAGCAAGAACTTCAGGATGACGAAGCGTGCGGACGGCATCGTGATATCCGGCACGCCAATGGTCCTGCATCGACAGCCGCGAAAACTCGTAGTCCTTCGAGTGACCTTCGTAGTTCTGTGCCCGGTAGATCAGGTGGATGATGTTGTAGACCTTGTCGCTGGCGACCGACTTCAGGATCTTCAGATCATCATTCTCCTCAAGATCAGCAGGAAGCCGGCGCAGGAGCGCCGCGATTGCACGCTGGACGCGGTGCACGCTTTTGAATTGGCCGGTGCTCGCACGCGTGCGGCTTGAAAACTGAATTTCTTTGTGACGCGTGGCGACTTCCGCCAGATTGCGCGGCAGCGCGCCTTGCGAGCTCCAGAGATCGACCTGAAATGCAAGCGTATCCTCACGAACGGGGTTACTGTCGATCACCCACTGTAGCGGCGTATTGGACACGAGGCCGCCATCCCAGTAGTGCTCGCCATCGATCTCGACCGCCGGAAAACCGGGCGGCAGTGCCCCGCTCGCCATGACATGCTCCGCCGTGATCTTGTGGGTGTTGGTATCGAAGTAGACAAAATTGCCGGTCCTGACGTTGACCGCGCCCGCGCTGAAGCGCGTCATCCCCGCGTTGAGGCGATCAAAATCCACCAGACGCTCAAGCGTTTGCTTGAGGCCGCTGGTGTCATAGAAGCTGGTTGCCCCGAGCGTTCCGCCCGGCTGGAGCCAGGGCACCACAGCGCGCGCAGAGAAGAAGCCCGCAGCGCCGCAGGCGACCGCGAGATTGGCACTAATTTGGTTGAGAAGATTGCGCGTGTCGTCACTTCTCGCCAAATCACCGAAGGGATTGGCTAGCCAATCCCAAGGGGCGCTCGACGTCACATGCGCCCAGAATTGGCGCAGCCTCTCGACGCGGGAATTGGGCGGATTGCCGGCAATGATGGCGGCGTTTATCGCACCGATCGAGATGCCGGCGACCCAGTCCGGATGGATGCCGGCTTCCGCCAGCGCCTCGTAGACGCCTCCCTGATATGCCCCGAGCGCACCGCCGCCTTGCAATAGCAAGGTAACGCACTCGAAAGGCAGTCGCCGTTCCGCAGTCATCAGGTGTGGTCGAAGCTGGAAGTTCATTGCGTGCTCTCTTTTGACGGGTTCGGGCCGCTCGCGAGTTTTTCGATCTGCTCGGGCTCGCGTGCTCTGCCTGGTGTGAGAAGGCCGGTTGACATTTCCGGTTGACGAATCAAACTATACCGTATAGTTTATATAAGCCACGAACGGCCGGATCTGTCAAGGAAGTCGTCTCACACGTCCCGCTCAGCTTTTTGTGAGGGCCGTATGTCGCTGAAATTCAACGCTTCTTTCGCAGCCCCGCTTCGCAACGAAACCGCAAACGTGATCCATTAGAGGAGTGATGAGCTATGATTTGGAAAACCACGCGTCCTATCGAGTGTTGGCATTGTTGCTTTGCGCCACAACCGCTTCTGCTCAAGACAATCGAGGCACCCCCGAGCAGAGGGCCGCGTGTGCGCCAGATGCCTTCAGACTCTGCAGCAGCTACATCCCCGACCCTGGCAGGGTCGAGCACTGCTTGAGGCAGAACAAGTCTGATCTGAGCGATGCCTGTCGATCGGTTTTCGAGCAAAGCGCCGGCCCGGTGGCCAGCAGAAGCAAGTAGCTGCATCCGGCGGCTGCATGCGAGCCGCCATGAAGGAGATACGAAGATGGATATGTTCTATATTCCCGCGCTTGCCTCGTTCTCGGGATCGGCTTCCGGAACGCTGGCGTCGATTGTCACCGGCTGGGTGACCCAGCGCCGCAAGGACCGCGTCCGTCATAGTTTGCGGGCCACGTCCCAGCGCGAAGAGCTTTACAAGAGTTTCATAGAGGAAGCATCGAGGTTATATGCTGATGCCCTCGTGAACGACAAGTCGGAGGTATCAAAGCTCGTCAAGCTCTATGCTTTTATCGCGCGGATGAAAATTCTTTCAAGCGACGCCGTGGTCGAGGCGGCCGAGAAAGCGGGGCGGTTGATCCTCGAAACCTATCTGTCTCCGAACCGGACGTTCGTCGAACTGCCCGACCTGATCAACGAGATGGATCCGCTGCGCGATTTCAGCGAGGCCTGCCGCCGCGAATTGCAATCGGCCGACCGACGCTGAGGTTTCCGACGATGCCGCTGTTTCAGTATTTTGGCTGTGTTGGAGGCTTTCTTTTCGTGGCACTCCTTGCGGTAAATTGGTGCATGTCAGCGCCGATTGCCGCCGCGCCGAATTCCAACGTTCCGTTCGATCAGAGAATCAACATCCGGATCCATACCGATCAAAAATGGCCTGAACGCGTAGTATTCGACACTACGGGCGCGACGTTGGCGCAAAGAGATAGCGTTGGCGGGCGCGAGGCTCCCATTCTGGCGGAACGTCATTCGTTCGACGCATTCGCGGAGATGGCGGTCAGGTCCGTCACGCCAAGTTTTCGACCGCCGTGCTCCGCCGGTCTGGTCGTAGCGCGGGAGGTCTCACCAATTAAGAACAGCGCGTCAATTCAAGTTCGCTCACGACCGTCAACCGAGGCTCACTTTCCCCAATCGGCTTCACAAGCCGCAAGGAAGAAGTTGACGCGTTCGCGCACGAACGCTGGCAACTCGCCGCGGATTTCTTTTGCTCCCTCGCCCATTAAAGCTCGCATCATCATCGGGAGCAGAATAAGATCCATGAAAATCTGCGCGGTGGCGACGCTTCGTTTGTTGCCAAAGGGTCCCTTGGAGCCGCGCGACGGCGTGTGGGTCGCATCGCTCAAGACGTGGGACACGGCAGCGGCGGCTCGGTCCCGTCCGTGTTCGTGGACGTGACGGCTCAATGCCGGGAATCTGTCTGCCTCTGCAATGGTGGCGCGGGTGATGCCGATCGTCTCATCGATGAAACGTTCCACGACCTCGGTGCCGAGACTCGCGAGCTTGTCCGGCACCGTGCGTCCCTTGGGCTCAAAACCCTCGAAATTCGTCAATCCATCGAGGACGCGGGCGACGACCGCCTCGAACAGCGCCTCCTTTCCATCGAAGTGGGCATAGATCGTCGGCTTGCTTGCCGGCGCCACCTCCGCGATCTCGTCGAGACTTGCGCTTTGATAGCCTCTCTTGAGGAACACCCGCTGGGCCGCATCGAGGATTCGCGCTTTCACGTCGCCCGCCATGTCCTTGGGCGGTCTTCCGACACGAGGCCGTTTCGAATCCTGGTTCTTGGTCACCATAGGCTTCACCTTTGTATTCACGATGCTGCGAGCGTGCGGGCTCGTTGACGATCCCGGCTTGACACGTTCGCGGCGAAAGCGCAAGTAAAATAAACTATACGGTATAGTTTATATCATGAGGAGCCCGCTTTGCCCCATTCATTAGCCCATCCGCCCGCACTGGAGGGACGAACTCTCCTGGACGAGCTGAATCACCGCATCAGGAACGAGCTCGCGTCGGTCATCAACCTCGTGTCCTTCAAAGCCATTTGGGCGGACAACATCGAGGCCAAGGAAGAGCTGAGCAATGTCGTCGACCTGCTTCATCAGCATGTCGAGGTCCATAACATTCTGACGATGCCGGATCGCGACGCGCTCGTCGATGCCGGCGAACAGCTTCGCAAACTTGGCCTGGCCATGTGTCGATGCAAGCTGGATCGCATGAACATCCACCTCGTGTTGTCGGTCGACACGTTGCCGCTGGAGTCCGAGCGATGCTGGCGCCTGGTATTGGCCGTCTACGAGCTGGTGACGAATGCGGTTCGGCATGCCTGCTTCGACGGCCGCGATGGTCAAATCAAAATCAAGCTGATGTGTACGCGTTCCTGGGTGAACTGCTGGGTCTCCGACAACGGATCGGGCCTCGGAAGGATCAAGCCTGGCCGCGGCCTGCGGATCGTTAGCGAACTCGCAAAAGGCCTGGGCGGCCGGATGAGTCATACTTTCGGCACGACATCGACGACGTTCGCCCTGGACTTCCCGCTGACCGAGCGCGAGCAGCACGCGAACCGCGCGGTCACCGCTCGCCGCCCCAGAACCGGTCGTCGGTTGAAGGCCGTACCGACACCGCCTTCCGTGTCAGCCGTCGGTCAGCGGGTGAACGACCTCGCTATCCAATCAAAACTGTAGATCAAAGGAGACACACAATGTCGACGAAGACTCTTCTCACCCTCTCTGCGACCGCGTTGCTCGGTGTCGCGGTTTTCGCGCCAAGTGCGGCGCTTGCACAGCTGCCCGGCCCGCCTCCGGGTCCTCCGCCTATGCTCGCTGGTCCTCCGCCCGGCCTCGCCGGTCCTCCTCCGGGCCACGGTGCCGGCGGTCCTCCTCCGGGTCTCGGTGCCCGTGGTCCTCTGGCCGGACCTGTCACTGGCCTTCCGCCGCGCGGTCCCGCGGGCGCTCCTTCGCGTGACATCGCGGGTGGTGGGCCTCGTCTCGATACTGCTGCCGGACTGCGTGGTCTCGATCGCGGCGGCCAGGCCAACTTTCGCGGTGTCGAAGCTCGCACCGCGAACTACGGTGCCAACGGCTACAACAGCAACAGTTACGCTAGAGACGGTTCCGGCCAGGGCTACCGCTACGGGCGTTATGCCGCGGCTGCTGCTTACGCCTATGGCAGATCCTACGCCTCATCTGATGACGGCTGCTACTATGTCACCGCCTATCGGCGATACGGCTACAGGCGGGTTCTTGTCTGTCATGGAGACTGATTGAGGCGGACGCCCCAATGGCGCCCCGATCTTGCATCGGGGCGTCTGTCTTTTGCCGAATGCAACTTGCCACTTGGTTCGATTTCGGACTTGACGGCCCAATAAACAAACTATACGGTTTAGTTTATTAAATAGGAGACTGCCGTGTACCGCTCCCTTCGCCATGTGCTCGCTCAGGCAATTCTGAGGCACGTCAGTATTGCGCTCGCACTCGCGCTTCTGGCGGCGCCACTCGCTGCCTGCAATGACCACGCCGCCAGCCTCCTCGAACGCGCTGCGTTCGTGCACACCGAAGTCGTGCAGCCGCGGGACGCCCAAGCCTCCCTCACCTTGACCGGCGAGATCCAGGCTCGTTTCCGCGCCGATCTATCCTTTCGTGTGAGCGGGCGCGTGCTCGCGCGCATGGTCGACGTCGGCGCCCACGTCAATGCCGGCGACCTCCTTGCCCGGCTCGATCCGGCCGAGCAGCAGGCTGATTTTGACGCCGCGACCGCAAGTATGGCTGCGGCGGAGGCCCAGCTGCGCGTGGCGCAGGCGACGTTCGATCGGCAGAACCTGCTTCTCTCCAGCGGATTCACCACCCGCGTCGCCTACGACCAAGCGCAGGAGCAATTGCGAACGGCCCAAAGCACGCTTGAATCGGCGAAAGCGGAGCTGGGTAGGACTCGCGAGGCGCTCGGCGATACGGAACTGCGCGCCCGCGCCGCCGGTGTGATTACCGGGCGAAACCTCGAGGTCGGACAAGTCGTGCAGGCCGCCCAATCGGTCTTCACGCTGGCGCAGGACGGCGAGCGCGACGCCGTCTTCGATGTCCCTGAATCGATGTTCTTGGGCGATGTAGAGAGCGGCAGCGTCTCGCTCGCGCTGGTCTCTGGTCCTGACGCGACCGCTACAGGCTACGTCAGAGAGATATCGCCTGCCGTCGATCCCAAGAGCTCCACTGTTCGCGTGAAAGTCGCGATCCAAAATCCGCCCGCTGCGATGACGCTTGGAAGCGTCGTCGCGGGCACCGCCGGGACGAAACCCGCAACCGAGATCACCGTGCCCTGGACCGCCCTGATGGCAGTGGGGTCAAAGCCCGCGGTCAGGATCGTCGACCCCAAGACCAGGACAGCGTCACTGAAGCCCGTGATTGTCGGCGCTTACGAGGCAGGAGCGGTGCAGATCAGGGAAGGACTCGAGGCTGGAGACCGCGTCGTCATCGACGGAGGCAAGCTGCTGAGCTCTGGCCAGCCTGTCACATTTGGCGAGGATCGATCATGAGAACACGGTATTTTCTCATCGCAAGCACTATCGCTTCGGCCTTGGTGGTGGCCGGCTGCAAACAGGAGACGAAGACGCCGGAGCCTGTCCGGCCCGTTCTGTCCACTGTGATCGAACCGGCCGCATCTGGCAGCACTGTGGCGGTTGGAACGGTCCAGCCGCGCTATCAGACCAATCTCGGCTTCCGCGTGCTTGGACGCCTCATCGCGCGTCCGGTCAACGTCGGAGATCTGGTGGCCGAAGGGCAGACGATTGCCGCAATCGATCCGACCGCCCTCGAGCTCGCCGTGCAGTCAGCGAAAGCGGACCTTTCTAAAGCCGAGGCTCTCCTTGAAAACGCAATCGGGACCGAGGAGCGGAAACGGATCCTGATCAAGACCGACGCTACAACGAAGCAGACGCTTGACGATGCAGAGCAGGTGCGCGCTGGCGCTCAAGCATCGACCGCTCGCGCCCGCGCGAATCTGACCAAGGCTGTCGAACAGCAGAGTTATGCTCAAGTGAAGGCCGATTTCGCCGGTGTGGTCACGGCCGTGAGCGCCGAGGTGGGACAAGTCGTTTCGCCGGGTCAGAGTGTCGTGACTGTAGCGCGACCGGACGTCCGAGAGGCCGTAGTCGATATCGGCGCAGACTTCCCGGTGCCCTTGACAGTCGGTTTGCCATTCACCGTCAGCCTGCAGCTGCTCCCTGACGTTCAGATCCTGGGCCAGATTCGCGAAATTGCGCCGCAAGCCGATCAAGTGACCCGCATGCGCCACGTTCGCATCGCCTTGAATGACCCGCCGGAAAGCTTCCGCCTCGGAAGCACCGTCACTGCAAGACTCGGCAAGGCCTACAACCCGGTTCTCCGGGTGCCCGCGTCCGCCGTGCTCACAGAAGGTGCCGAGACTTTCGTCTGGGTCATCGACGCTCCCGCGAGCACGATTTCGCTGCGCAAGGTCGACCTCTCCGAGGAGGAAGGGGGCATCCGTGTCATCAACGGTCTAACCGCCGGGTCGCGCATTGTGACTGCCGGAATCCACAGTCTCAAACAAGGACAGCAAGTCCGCATCGAACAGGACACCACGCCATGAAAACCTTCAACCTTTCCGACTGGGCCCTCGGCCACCGTTCGCTCGTCTGGTATTTCATGATCGCCTTCATGGCGGCGGGTATGTTCGCCTATCTGCAGCTGGGGCGGCAGGAAGATCCTGATTTCACGATCAAGACCATGGTAATCGGGGCCCAGTGGCCCGGCGCTTCGCCGGAGGAAATGACACGCCAGGTCACCGACAGGATCGAGAAGAAGCTCGAAGAGCTGGAGTCGCTCGACTACACCAAGAGCGTCACCGTTGCGGGCCAAACGACGGTCTTCGTCTATCTGCGTGACACGACGAAGGCCGCCGATGTCGCGCCGACCTGGGCGCGCGTCCGTAACATGATTGCAGACATTAAGGGCGATTTCCCGCAAGGCGTGATTGGGCCAGCATTCAACGACCGCTTCGGCGACGTCTTCGGCAACATCTACGCCTTCACCAGCGACGGCCTGACCGAGCGGCAATTGCGCGATCGGGTCGAAGACATTCGCGCGAAAGTCTTGACCGTCCCGAATATCGGCAAGGTCGATATTCTCGGCGCGCAGGATGAAAAGATCTTCCTGGAATTTTCGACCCGGAAAATCGCGGCCCTCGGCCTCGATACTCGTTCGATCGTCTCCTCGCTGCAGGCGCAAAATGCCGTCGCGCCCTCCGGTGTTTTCCAGGAGGGGCCGGAGCGAATCAGCGTGCGGGTCAACGGTCAATTCACATCTGAGGAGAGCTTGAAAGCCATCAATCTCAGGGTCAATGACCGCTTCTTCCCGCTGACAGACGTGGCAACCGTCACCCGCGGTTATGAGGATCCGCCGACCACGCTTGTCCGCTTCAACGGCCAGCCCGCCATCGCGCTCGCGATCGGGATGAAGTCGGGCGCGAACTTGCTGAAATTCGGCGAGGCCCTGAAGGAGGAAATGTCGAAGATCTTGGCCGAGCAGCCGATCGGTCTGGGTGTTCATCTCGTCGCGGACCAGCCGGTCGTTGTCGAGCACGCCGTGTCGGGCTTCACGGAAGCTCTGTTCGAAGCGGTGGTCATTGTGCTCGGAATCAGCTTCTTGAGCCTCGGCCTTCGCGCCGGACTCGTCGTTGCCATCGCGATCCCGCTGGTTCTCGCGATTACGTTTGTGGTGATGGCATATGCCGGAATCTCGCTGCAGCGCATTTCGCTGGGCGCCCTGATCATCGCGCTCGGGCTACTCGTCGACGACGCCATGATAGCCGTCGAGATGATGGTGGCGCGGCTGGAAGTTGGCGATCCCCTCGAGAAGGCCGCAACCCACGTCTACACCTCCACGGCTTTTCCCATGCTGACGGGCACGCTCGTCACCGTTGCCGGGTTCATCCCGATTGGTCTCAACACCAGCAACGCCGGTGAATTCACCTTCACCTTGTTTGTGGTCATTGCCGTCTCCTTGCTTGTGTCATGGATTGTCGCCGTGCTGTTCACGCCCCTCCTTGGCGTGACGATCCTTCCGGCGAAGATGAAAGGCCATCACGAAGAAAAGGGGCGCGCGACCCGTCTCTTTCAGCGCGTGCTCCTGGTCTGCATGCATCATCGCTGGATCACCGTCGGGGTAACGGTCGCGGCCTTCGCGCTTGCCCTGTTCGGCATGAAGTTCGTGCAGCAGCAGTTCTTTCCGTCGTCGGACCGTGCCGAATTGGTCATTGACTGGAATTTGCCTCAGAACGCCTCGATTGCAGAGACCAATGCGCAGATCGCCCGCTTCGAGCATGAACAGCTGGAGGGCAATCCCGGCGTCGACCATTGGTCAACCTATGTCGGAACTGGCGCGCCGCGCTTTGTGCTGTCATTCGACGTGCAGACGGCGAACAGCTGGTTTGGCCAGATGGTCGTCGTCACCAAGGGCGGCATTGCCGCGCGCGACCGCGTCAAGGCGCAATTCGAGACCTATCTGAAGAAGACCTTTCCGGGCACCGACACCTTCGTCAAGTTGCTCGAGGTCGGGCCTCCCGTCGGGCGTCCCGTGCAATATCGGCTGAGCGGACCCGACATTGCGAAGGTTAGGGAATTTTCTCAAAACCTCGCTGCCATTGTACGCACCAATCCGCACCTCGATCACGTCGTGTTCGACTGGATGGAGCCGGCGCGCGTCGTCAAGGTCGACGTCCTTCAGGACAAGGCGCGCCAGCTTGGTGTGA
>Ga0213876_10001060_pt1 | contig 17750 bp, 13 predicted proteins | sample BarmaccomBMRX_R9_FD_160113 | JGI IMG/M metagenome (GOLD analysis project Ga0213876, IMG submission 160113) | Root-associated microbial communities from Barbacenia macrantha in rupestrian grasslands, the National Park of Serra do Cipo, Brazil - RX_R9 | ecosystem: Host-associated > Plants > Roots... | reverse complement strand
CCGTGGCCGGGATTCGCGCGCGCTGTCGCGGTCGATGATCGCGATGCGGCCGTGGAAGGCGCCCGCGCCCATCACCACCTTCTCGGCGACGGCGGGGTCGTAGGTGAACAGCGACATGACCAGCGAGCCTTTGCCGCGATTGGCAAGCGCGATCGCCTCGTCGATGTCGCGATACGGCATCAGGGTCGCAACCGGCCCGAAAGCCTCGATGTCGTGCACGCGATCCGAGGTCGCGGGCGCATCGCAGCGCAGCAGCACCGGCGCCATCTTCGGCCCGTCGCCCTCGGCGTCGCCATGGACGATGCGCGCGTCCTTGGCGATCTCCTTCACCTTGGCGCGGACGTCGGCGCCCTGGGCTGCGTTGATCAAGGTGCCCATGCCCTCGACCGCGCCGAGCGCCTGCTTGAGCGCCGCTTCCGCCGCGTCGGTCAGCGCCGCCGGCACGAAGGCTCTGCGGATGGCGGTGCACTTCTGGCCCGCCTTCACCGTCATCTCGCGCACGACCTCCTTGATGAAGAGATCGAACTCGGGGCTGTCCGCCGCCGCGTCGGGTCCGAGGATCGAGGCGTTGAGCGAGTCCTGCTCGGCGATGAAGCGCACGCCTTCGCGGATGATCGTCGGATGAGCTTTGAGCTTCGCCGCGGTTTCCGCCGAGCCGGTGAAGGACACGATGTCCTGGCCGGTCAGATGATCGAACAGGTCGCCGACGGAGCCGACGATCAGCTGAATCGCGCCCTCGGGCAGGACCTTGGCGTCTTCAAGGATGCGGAACGCGGCCTCGGCAAGCTTCACGCTGGCGCTTGCCGGCTTCACGATCGCCGGCACGCCCGCAAGCAAGGTCGGCGACAGCTTCTCCAGCATCCCCCAGACGGGGAAGTTGAAGGCGTTGATATGCACCGCCGTGCCCTGCAGCGAGGTGAAGACATGCAGGCCCATGAAGGTGCCGCGCTTCGACAGGCCTTCCGGATTGCCGTCGATCAGGATGCGGTCGTTGGGAAGCTCGCGGCGTCCCTTCGAGGCATAGGAGAACAGCGTGCCTGCGCCGCCCTCGATGTCGATCCAGGAATCCGATTTCGTGGCGCCGGTCTCCTCCGACAGGGCATAGAGCTCGTCCTTGCGCGCCATGATCGCGTCGCCGAGCGCCTTCAACATCTTTGCGCGCTGGTGGAACGTCATCGCCCGCAGGGCCGGGCCGCCCGTGTCGCGCGCCCGCGCCGCCAGTTTCGCGAAATCCATGTCTCAGTTCCCCGTGAATTTCGGTGCGCGCTTCTCGCCGAACGCGCTGACGCCTTCGCGGTAGTCGGACGAGCGGCCGAGCTCGCGCTGCATGTCGCGCTCGAGATCGAGATGCGGGTCGAGGTCGTTCGACCATGCCGCGCGGATCGCCTTCTTGATTGCGGCAAGGCCTTTGGTCGGACCGGCGGCGAGGCGCGCGACCAGCGCGTTGGTCTCGTCCATCAGTCTGTCGTCGTCGACCGCGCGCCAGATCAGGCCCCAGGCCTCCGCCTGCTCCGCGGTCAACGGCTGGCCGGTCAGCGCCAGACCCATCGCGCGCGCCTGGCCCACCAGCCTGGGCAGAATCCAGGTGCCGCCGGAATCGGGCACCAATCCGATGTTCGCGAAGGCCTGGATGAACTTGGCGCTCTTCGCCGCCAGCACGATGTCGGCTGCGAGCGCGATGTTCGCGCCGGCGCCGGCGGCGACACCGTTCACCGCGCAGATCACGGGCTTGGGCAGCACGGTCAATCTGCGCACCAGCGGATTGTAGCTCTTGTCCAGCGAGGCGCCGAGATCGACGCCTTCGCCGCCGGGCGTCACTGCGCGGTCGGAAAGGTCCTGGCCGGCGCAGAAGCCGCGTCCCGAACCCGTGATCAGCAGGACGCGCGCGCTGGGGTCCGTCTCGACATAGCTCAGCGCACGCGCGACCTCGTCATGCATCTGCACGGTGAAGCTGTTGAGCCGGTCCGGGCGGTTCAAGGTCAGGCGCGCGGCCCCGTTCGTCACCTCGAACAGAATGGTTTCGAAGGCCATTCGCACCTCCCTGTTGGCGCCGGAAGGTTTAAGATAGATCGTCCGGACGGTCAACGAAACGAGGCCCAAGGGAACGAGGCACATCATGAGCGAAGCCGACGAGCTGGCGCGCCGCGCCGCCGGTCACCTGAATGCGCGCGAGGGAACGAGCCGGGCCTTCGGCATCGCGCTGGACGAGGCGCGCGCCGGTTATGCGCGCGCGTCGATGACCGTGCGCGCGGACATGCTCAACGGCCACGCGATCGGCCATGGCGGCATGATCTTCCTGCTGGCCGACACGGCCTTCGCCTATGCCTGCAACTCGCGCAATGTGAACACGCTGGCGCAACAAGCGTCGATTGTCTTCCTGGCGCCCGCGAAGGAAGGCGACCGGCTGGTGGCCGAGGCGCGGGAGCAGAGTCTCTCCGGCCGCTCGGGCGTTTATCTGGTACGCGTGAGGACGCAAGAGGGCAAGGATATCGCCGTATTCACGGGGCTTTCGCGAAGCGTCGGCGGGGCGGTGGTGGATTAATTGACCGCTCGGTCGGTTTATTGTAGGGTGCGAGCATGTATACGACCGAACTCGAAAAGCAGCGCATGGCCTCCGCTCAGGAGGACCCTGAGAAGCTCGCCGAATTCGACGCGCGCGTCGCCGCCGACGATTTCATCGAGCCCAAGGACTGGATGCCCGAGGCCTATCGCAAGACGCTGATCCGCCAGATCTCGCAGCATGCGCATTCCGAGATCGTCGGCATGCTGCCCGAAGGCAACTGGATCACCCGCGCGCCGAGCCTGCGCCGCAAAGCGGTGCTGCTGGCCAAGGTGCAGGACGAAGGCGGGCACGGCCTCTATCTCTATTGTGCCGCCGAGACGCTCGGCACCAGCCGCGACGAGATGGTCGAGGCGCTGCATTCCGGCCGCGCGAAGTATTCGACGATCTTCAATTATCCCACGCTCACCTGGGCCGACATCGGCGCGATCGGCTGGCTGGTCGACGGTGCCGCGATCATGAACCAGGTGCCGCTGCAGCGCACCTCGTACGGGCCTTACGCGCGCGCCATGGTGCGCATCTGCAAGGAAGAGAGCTTCCACCAGCGCCAGGGCTTCGAGATCATGATGACGCTCGCGAACGGCACGGCGGAGCAGAAGCGCATGGCGCAGGACGCGCTGAACCGCTGGTGGTGGCCGTCGCTGATGATGTTCGGCCCGCCCGACGACAACTCGCCCAACTCGGCGCAGTCGATGCGCTGGCGCATCAAGCGCGAGACCAACGACGAGATCCGCCAGCGCTTCGTCGATGCGACGGTGCCGCAAGCGGAAGCGCTGGGCCTCACCGTTCCCGACGCCGATCTCAAGTGGAACGAGGCCAAGGGCGGCTACGATTTCGGCGCCATCGATTGGGAAGAGTTCTATGCCGTGGTGCGCGGCGAAGGTCCCGTCGCCAAGGAGCGCATGAAGGCGCGCACCAAGGCCTGGGAAGACGGCGCCTGGGTGCGCGAGGCGGCGCTGGCGCATGCCGCCAAGCGCGCGCAGAGGATGGCGGCGGAATGAGCAAGGCCCTAACCGGCAAGGCCCTAACCAGCAAGGAATGGCCGCTCTGGGAAGTGTTCGTGCGCGCCAAGAACGGACTCTCCCATAAGCATGCCGGCAGCGTGCATGCCGCGGACGCGCGCATGGCGCTGGAAGCGGCGCGCGACACCTATACGCGGCGCATGGAAGGTATCAGCCTGTGGGTGGTGCCGTCGGCGTCGATCGTGGCCTCCGATCCGGGCGAGGCGGCGGCGCTGTTCGAGCCGGCGAGCGACAAGGTCTATCGCCATCCCACATTCTACGTCATTCCCGACAACGTGAAGAACATCTGATGCAGCCGATCAACGAGCGCGCGCTGAAGCTCGGCGACGACAGCCTCATCCTCGGCCAGCGTCTGTCCGAATGGTGCGGCCACGCGCCGATGCTGGAAGTGGACCTGGCGCTCGCCAATATCGCGCTCGATCTCATCGGCCAGGCGACGCTGTTCCTCGGGCGCGCGGGCGATCCGGACGCGCTCGCCTTCCGGCGCGACGTGCTCGACTTCCGCAACTGCCTGCTTGTCGAGCAGCCCAACGGCGATTTCGCGCAGACCGTCGCGCGGCTCTTCCTGTTCTCGAACTGGCAGGAGCTGATGCTGCGCGATCTGTGTTCGTCGGACGAGTTCGGCGACATCGCGCGCAAGTCCGTCAAGGAGGTCGCCTATCACGCGCGCTATGCCAGCGAATGGGTCGTGCGCCTGGGCGACGGCACCGACGAGAGCCGCGGGCGCATGATCGCAGGTCTCGACTGGATGTGGCGCTTCACGCCCGAGCTGTTCGAAGGCGACGCGGCGCCGCTGCGCGGCGAATGGGACGCGCGCATCGATGCCGTGCTCGGCGACGCCGGCCTCGACCGGCCGAAGGATTCGCGCCCGATCCTGGGCGGCCGCAAGGGTCATCATTCCGAGCACCTGGGTCACCTGCTCACCGAGATGCAGTTCCTGCAGCGCGCCTATCCGGGAGCGACATGGTGAGCGCCCAAGCGACACATGAAGTCCTGGAGGTTCTTCGCCACGTGCCGGACCCGGAGATTCCGGTGCTCTCCGTCGTCGATCTGGGCATCGTGCGCGAGGTGCGCGACGACGCGGTGGTGATCACGCCGACCTATACCGGCTGCCCCGCGACGCTGGCCATCGAGAAGAGCATCCGCGAGGCGCTCGACGCGTCGGGCCATTCGGACATGCGCATCGAGACCGCGATTTCGCCGCCCTGGACGACCGACTGGATCAGCGACGAAGGCCGCGCGAAGCTGCGTGCTTACGGCATCGCGCCGCCGTCGAAGCATGGTGCGCGGTGTCCGCAATGCGACTCCGCCGGCGTTGAAGAAGTGAGCCGCTTCGGCTCGACGCCGTGCAAGGCGCTCTATCGCTGCCGCGACTGCGGCGAACCGTTCGATCTGTTCAAATGCCATTGAGCAGCACATGTCGTTGAACAAGGGCTTCCATACGCTCACCATCGCCGAGGTGCGCCGCGAGACGCCGGACGCGGTCTCGATCCGCTTCGACCTGCCGGAGAACCTGCGCGATGCGTTCCGCTTCAAGGCCGGCCAGCACCTGACCCTGCGCGCCGATATCGACGGCGCCGACGTGCGCCGCACCTATTCGCTCTGCGCCGCGCCGCACGAAGACAGCGTGCGCATCGCGATCAAGCAGATGGCGGGCGGCGTGTTCTCGAGCTGGGCCAACACCGCGCTCGCGGAAGGCCAGACGCTCGAGGTGTTGCCGCCGATGGGCCGCTTCGTGCTGCCGGGCGAGGGCACGCAGTTCGTCGGCATCGCCGGCGGCTCCGGCATCACGCCGGTGATCTCCATCCTGAAGCACGTGCTCGCGTCGAATCCCGAGGCGCGCTTCACGCTGATCTACGGCAACCGCAACACGCCGTCGATCATGTTCCTGGAGGAACTTGGCGGTCTGAAGGATCGCTATCTCGACCGGCTCGAGGTCTACCACGTGCTCGAGGACGAGGCGGAGGAGATCGAGCTCTTCAACGGCCGCCTCGACCGCGCCAAATGCGACGAGATCTTCGCCCATCTCGTGCACCCCGACGACGTCGATGCCTTCTTCATCTGCGGACCGGGTCCGATGATGGATACGGTCGAGGAAGCGCTGCGCGAACGCAACGTCGCGCCGTCGCGCATCCTGGTCGAGCGCTTCACCACCAGCGCGCCTTCGGCGGAGCAGCTGCGCCGCAGCGAGGCGATGCAGTCCAAGGCCGCCGGCGTCACGTTGCAGGTCGTGCTCGACGGCCGCCGCAGCAAGGTCGCGTTCGATCCCGCCAAGCACAACATCCTGGAGAGCGTGCAGGCGGCCGGGCTTCACGCGCCTTACGCCTGCCGCGGCGGCGTGTGCACGACGTGCCGCGCCAAGGTGCTCAAGGGCGAAGTGACCATGCTCAAGAACTACGGCCTCACCGACGACGAGGTGGCCGAGGGCTATGTGCTCACCTGCCAGGCCGTGCCGATGAGCGACGAGGTCGCGCTCAGCTTCGACGAATAGCGGAACCAAGGTGAATGGCGAACGTTTACCGTTCGTCCATCCGACCGAGGAGCCGCATGATGAAGACGAAACTTGCCCTCTCCGTTGCAGTTCTGTTGAGCGCTTCGACGCTTGCGCTGGCGGCGCCGCCGGACCAGCCCGGCCACCAGAGCCCCGCGCCGGGCACCGCGAACGACACCGTGAGCGCGGTCAAGGACACGGTCGGCCACGCGGTCGGCACCGTCTCCGCCAGCATGACGTCGTCGCTCAAGGGCTTCGTCGAAGCTGCGGCCCAGAGCGACATGTACGAGGTCGAGGCCGGAAAGATCGCGGCGCAGCGCTCCAAGGATTCCGCCGTCAAGGAGTTCGCGCAGAAGATGATTACGGCGCATACCGGCACGAGCGACGAGCTGAAGGCGACGCTGGTCAGGATCAATGCCGCCGTGACGCCGCCCGCGACGCTCGACAGCCGCCATCAGGGCATGATCGACGAGCTGCGCGGCGCCAAGGCTCAGGACTTCGACGGCCGCTATCTGGCGCAGCAGGTCGACGCGCACAACGAAGCGCTGATCCTGATGCGCGGCTATGCCAAGGACGGCGACATGAAGGACGTCAAGACCTTCGCCAACAAGACGCAGGTTGCCGTCCAGCAGCATCTGGACATGGCCCAGAAGCTGAAAGATAAGCATACCAGCTGACAGCAGAGCGCGGCCCGGGAGCCGGCGATGGCAACGAAGAAGCTTGCCGCCTACCGGGCCAAGCGCGATTTCAAGAAGACGAAAGAGCCCAGCGGCGCGCGCAAGGTCGCGGCGTCGAAGCGGCTGCGCTACGTCATCCAGAAGCACGCAGCCACGCGGCTGCATTACGACTTTCGTCTCGAGCTCGACGGCGTGTTCAAGTCGTGGGCGGTGACGCGCGGACCGTCGCTTGATCCCGCCGACAAGCGCCTCGCCGTCGAGGTCGAAGACCATCCGCTCGACTACGGCGACTTCGAAGGCACAATCCCCAAGGGACAGTATGGCGGCGGCACGGTGATGCTGTGGGACCGCGGGTTCTGGGAGCCCGAGGGCGACGCCGAGGCGATGCTGAAGAAGGGCGATCTCAAGTTTTTCCTCGACGGCGAGAAGCTGCACGGCTCGTGGGTGCTCGTGCGCATGCGGAACGACAAGTACGGCAAGGGCAAGCGCAACAACTGGCTGCTCATCAAGCATCACGACGCGTATGAGAACGAGGGCGATGCGGACGCGCTCTTGAAGAAGAAGGACAAGTCCGTCGCTTCGGGCCGCTCGCTCGACCAGATCGAGGCCGGCAAGGGCAAGAAGCCCACCGCCTTCATGCGCAAGGCGCGCTTCGAAGCGGACGCGGTTTGGCAGTCGAAAGCGAAATCGCGGAAGAAGACGGTCACGCTCAAGTCCGAAGGGCCCAAGATCAAGACGGTCCGCAGCCTGCCGCGCTTCGTGGAGCCCGAGCTTTGCCAGTCGCTGGAGCGGCCGCCCGGCGGACCCGGCTGGGCGCACGAGATCAAGTTCGACGGTTATCGCGTCCAGGCGCGGATCGAGGACGGCAAATGCAGGCTCCTGACGCGCAAGGGCCTCGACTGGACGCCCAAGTTCTCCGAGATCGCCAAGGCGGCGAACGCCTTGCCCGACTGCATCGTCGACGGCGAGATCGTGGCGCTCGACCACAACGGCGCGCCGGACTTCGCGGCGCTCCAGGCCGCGCTGTCGGACGGCAAGACCGGCAATCTCGTCTTCTTCGTCTTCGACCTGATGTTCGACGGCGACCAGGACCTGCGCCCGCTGCCGCTGCGCGAGCGGAAGCGGCGGCTCAAGGCGCTGCTCGATCCGAAAGAACAGCGCATCCGTTTCGTCGAGCATTTCGAGACCGCGGGCGACGCGGTGCTGCAATCGGCCTGCCGCATGTCGCTCGAAGGCATCGTGTCCAAGAAGCTCGATGCGCCTTACACGTCGGGCCGCGGCGGCGCCTGGACGAAATCGAAATGCCGCGCCGGACACGAGGTCGTCATCGGCGGCTGGAGCGAGACCAACGGCCGCTTCCGCTCGCTGCTGGTCGGCGTGCATCGCGGCGGTCATCTCATCTATGTCGGCAAGGTCGGCACCGGCTACGGCCGCGACGTCGTCAAGACGCTGGTGCCGCGCCTGAAAGCGAACGAGGCGAAGGAAAGCCCGTTCGGCGGCCGCAATGCGCCGCGCCGCGGCCGCGAGGATCATTGGCTGAAGCCCGTGCTCGTCGCCGAGATCGAGTTCGCGGGCTGGACCGGCGACGGCAATGTGCGCCAGGCTGCCTTCAAAGGCCTGCGCGAGGACAAGCCGGCGGACGAGATCGAAGCCGAGAAACCCGCAAAGGCGAGCGAGACTCCTTTGGCAAAACCGAAACCCGTCAAATCCAAACCCGTCAAATCGAAGCAGGGCGATGCCGTCATGGGCGTCGTCATCTCGCATCCCGAGAAGGAGTTGTGGGCGGGCGTGACCAAGCTCGATCTCGCGCAGTATTTCGAAGCCGTCGGCGGCTGGATGATGCCGCACATCAAGGGCCGGCCGTGCTCGATCGTGCGCGCGCCGGACGGCATCGACGGCGAGCGCTTCTTCCAGCGTCATGCGACGGCCGGCATGTCGAACCTGCTCGAGGCGGCGAAGGTCTCGGGCGACCGCAAGCCCTATCTCCAGATCGACCGCGTCGAGGGACTGGCCGCGGTGGCGCAGGTCGCGGCCGTGGAGCTTCATCCCTGGAACTGCCAGCCGGGCAAATACGAAGTGCCGGGCCGCTTCGTCTTCGACCTCGATCCCGCGCCGGATGTGAAGTTCGACAAGGTCATCGAAGCCGCGCTCGAGATCCGCGACCGGCTGAAGACGCTCGGCCTGGTGTCGTTCTGCAAGACGACGGGCGGCAAGGGACTTCATGTCGTCACCCCGTTCACGGTTGCGGCAAAGGACAAGATCGGTTGGAAAGAGGCCAAGGCCTTCGCAAAGGCGGTGTGCGACTGGATGGCGGACGACAGCCCGGACCGCTATCTCACCACCATGGCGAAGAAGGATCGCGGCGGGCGCATCTTCCTCGACTATCTGCGCAACGACCGCATGTCGACCGCGGTGGCGCCGCTGTCGCCGCGCGCGCGCGAGGGCGCGACCGTCTCCATGCCGCTGACCTGGGCACAGGTGAAGAAAGGCCTCGACCCCAAGAAGTTCACCATCCGCACCGCGCCGAAGCTGATCGCCAAGAGCACGGCGTGGAAGGACTATTGCGACGGCGAGCGGCCGCTGGCGCCAGCCATCAGGAAGCTTTGATCAGGAAGCTTTGGTCAGGAAGCTTTCCGGCGCTTCTTGATCCGCGTCTCGGTCTCGGCGGCGCGGCCCTTGTGCTTCAGGCTCTTCTTCAGCGCATCCATCAGGTCGATGACGTTCGTATCCTCGACCGGCTCGGCGGTGACGAGCTTCTCGCCCTTTTCCTTGCGCCGGATCAGCTCGCGCAGCGCCGCCTCGTAGCGGTCCTCGAACCGCGACGGCTCGAAGGGACCTTCCTGCTGCTCGATGATCTTGGTTGCGATCTCCACCATGCTCTTGTCGGGACGCGCCGCGGGGACGTCGGCGAAAGCCTTCCTGGGGTCGACGACCTCGTCGCCCATCCGTAGACTGTAAGCGACAATACCCTTGTCGCGCGGCTCCAGCGCCATCAACCGCTCGCGCGTATGCATGACGACGCGGCCGAGCGCGATGCGCCCCGTCTGCTCCAGCGCCTCGCGGATGACGGTATAGGCGTCGACGCCGCTCTTCTCGTTGGGCACGAGATAATAGGGCACGTTCCAATAGAGCCGGTCGATCTCGTCGACGTCGACGAAGCGCTCGATGTCGATCGTATAGGTGCTTTCGAGCTTGACGGCATCGAGCTCTTTCGGCGTCACGATGACATAGTGGTTCTTCTCGATCTCATAGCCCTTGACCAGGTCCTTGCGCTCCACCGGGCCGGTGTCGGGATCGGTCGGGATCATGCGGATGCGGTTGTTGGTCTCGGGATTGATCAGATGGAACGACACGTCGTTCGACCGCGACGTCGCGGTGTAGAGCGCCACCGGACAGGAAACCAGCGACAGCCGCAGATGACCCTGCCACGCCGGGCGGCTGCTCAGCCGCCCCTCCGCGGTGTGATGCAGCTCGGGCTTGTGCGCGTGCTTCGCCTTCGCCTTGGCTTTCTTCGTCTTCCTGGCAGCCATCAATGCGCAGCCTTCGTGCAAGCTTCGGCGCAAGCATTGCACGCCTCGACGCAATCCTCCATGCCGTCCAGCCGCGCGCAGTCCTCGGCGCAAGCGCGGCACACCGTGGCGCAGAGCCGGCACAGCTCGTGATGGAACTGGCTCTTGTGCAGCATGAAATCGGCCGTGGTGGCGCAGATCGCCGCGCAGTCGATCATCAGCCGGAAGTGCTGCGGCGCGACATGCTCGCCGCCCATCTCAAGGCAATGTGTCATCGCGAGACCGAGGCACACTTTCTGGCAGTGCAGGGACGCGTCGATGCAGTCGGAAATTTCCTTGCTGAAGGCGTGCATGGCCATGGTCCCGGTGGTGCCCAAGGAATACGCGCCGCTGCGGATTTCGTTCCGTCAGGTGACCACGACCACGAGCCCGCCCTTCCACTGTTCCAGGATGACGCTCGCGGTCTGGCCCACGGTCAGATGGTCGCCGACGCGGCGGCGGGTACCCAGCACGATCAGGTCGCAGTTCGACCGCTTCGCCTCTTCCAGGATCGCGTGCGGCGCCTCGGTGTCGGTATGGATCGAGGTCTGGATCCGGTCGTGGCCATAGCGGGCGGCCAGCGCGCGGACGTCGTCGATGAGATCGCGCTCGGCTTTCTTGCGGCGGCGTTCGGCGCGCCGGCCCTTCGACGAATGGCCGTTGGGATTGGCGACGTGCAGCATGCTGATCTTGCTGTCGCGCGCCGATGCGGAAGCGAAGGCGAGCTCCGCGCCGCGCCGCGAGGCGTCGGTGCCGTTCACGGGAACGAGGATGTTGTAGCCCGTCCGCGTCACCAGATCGGTGTCCTTGCCCACGAGGGTCAGCGCCACCGGCCCTTCGAAGTTCACCGTCACGCGATCGATCGCGGCCGCGAAGCCGTCCTTGTCATGCGCATCGTCGATGCCCACGAAGAGTATGTCGTAGCCCTTCGGCGCTTCTTTGCGCACCGCCTCCTTGACCGGCTCCTTCGGACGCGCCGAGACCTCGACGCGCTCGGGCTTGGCCTCGTCATCGCGTGCCTTGGTGGCCTGATGGCCTTCCTTGGCGGCTTCGGTCGCCGCGACGGTGAGCTCGGTCGTCTCCTCCTTCTTGCGCTTCTGGTCGATCGGCAGCACGGTGATGGGGATGCCGCGGCGCCCGGCGATGAAGCCGGCGACGCGCGAGGCGAACTTGCCGTTGGGGCTTTCGTCGGCGGCGATGAGCAGCCGCTCGAACTTGCTGACGAAGCCCTTGGCGTCCAGCTCTTCCTTCTCCAGCCGCGCCTTTTCCTCGGCGCTGATCGGCAGCCGCCGCAGCGCCCAGCGCAGCATCGGCGGCATAGCCATGGTTGTCAGCACCGCCATGGTGACGATCATGGTGTAGAGGTTCTGGGTCAGCGCGCCCATCGAGAGACCGATGGTGGCGACGATGACCTCGGTCGAGCCGCGCGCGTTCATCGCGCAGCCGACGGCAAGCGACTCGGACGAGGCAAGGCCGCTCAGCCTGCCGCCGGTGAAGGCGCCGGCGAACTTGCCGACGCTCGCGATGGCGACGAGACCCGCGGTCAGGATGGCGAGATGCGGATCCTTCAGGATCGTCAGATCCGCCGACAGGCCCGACAGGCCGAAGAACACCGGCATCATGAAGGCGGTGATGAACCCGCGCAGCTGGTCCTCGATGTGCTTCGACAGGATGGGAGACTCGCCGATCAGCACGCCCGCGACGAAGGCGCCCAGGACGGTGTTCACGCCGATGAGCTGGGTGATCAGCGCCATCAGGCACATCACGATCAGGATCGCGGTCACCACCGCATATTCGCTGACGAAGGTGTCGTTCACCCAGCGGATCAGCCAGAATACGAGCTTGCGGCCGATGGTGTAGCTCAAGGCCAGGAAGATCGCCGTGCCGATCACGGTCTTGGCCAGGCTGCCGAGCGCGAAGCCGCCGGCGCCCGCGATGCCCAGCGTGATCGAGATGATGATCCACCCCGTCGTGTCCTCCATGATGGCAGAGCCGACGATGATCTGCCCCAGGTTGCGGCGCGTGAAGTTCATCTCGCGCACCACCATGGCGACGATCTTGATCGACGAGATCGAAAGCGCGGTGCCCAGGAACAGCGAGGCGATGAGGCGGTGCTGCGCCGCGGGCAGGATGCTGTCGGGCAGGAACTGGCCGAGCGCGAAACCGCAGATGAAGGGCACGGCGACGCCGGTCGCGGTGATCGCGATGGCGGGCAGGCCGACCTTGCGCACCAGCTTCAGGTCCGTCTCCATGCCGGTGAGCAGCAGCAGCATCATCACGCCCATGTTGGCGAGACCGGTGATCAGGCTCTTCTGCTCGGGCGTCTTCGGAAAGATCAGGTCGTGCGCCTCGGGCCATGCCCAGCCGAACAGCGACGGACCGAGGATGAGGCCGGCCAGCAGCTGCCCGATCACGGCGGGCTGCCCGAAGCGCTGCATGATCTCGCCCAGGCCGCGCCCGACAAGCATCAGCAGAAGCACCTCGGCGACGAGGATCGCTTCGGCGCTGGTGCCCATCGCGGAGCCGTGCGCGGCGGCGCCATGCGCGGCGGGCGCCGCCCCGGTGGCGAGGACGAGCATCGCCATGCCGGCCACGAAAGGCATCGATCGTTTGAACAAGCGCGGGTCCCGAACTGACTATGCTGGGAAAACGTGCCGGATTTGGCGAAGTTCCCGCATCACGCGACCTTGGGCCGCCGCTGAGTGCCGGCGAGCATCGCCTTGAGCGCTTCGGGCGCAACCGGCTTCTGCAGCATGGGATAGTCTTCGAAGCGCTTGTCGATGGTGTGCTGGCCGTAGCCGGTAAGGAAGACGAACGGCACGGATTGCCGCTCCAGCAGCTCGGCCAGGGGATACACCGCCTCGCCGCCCAGGTTCATGTCGAGGATGGCGCCGTCGAACTGTCCGTGACGCGCGGCCGCGATCGCCTCGTCGAGCTTGAAATAGGGCTCGCTGGGCTCGAAGCCCCAATCGCGCAGCATGTCGTGGATCAGGATGCCGATCAGCGCTTCGTCCTCGACCAGCAGGATGCGCTTGCCGAAGGCGAGCTCGGTGCCGTTGCGCGCGGCGCCGGCGCGTCCGTTCTCGATCCTCGCCGTGCCCGCCACCGGGCCGCAGGGAATGGCGATGCGGCAGCGAAGGCCTTCGGGCTGCCAGTCGAAATCGGCGCGTCCCTTGGAGGTGGAATTGAGATTGGCCTGGATGATCTTCATGCCGAATCCGGTGGTCGAGGGCCGCTCGGTCTTCGGACCGCCGCGCTCGCTCCAATCCAGCACCAGCTTGTTGTCCTCGCAGGTCCAGCGGATGTCGAGCTCGCCGCCCTTGGCCGACAGCGCGCCGTATTTGGCGGCGTTGGTCGCAAGCTCGTGCAAGGTGAGCGCGATCGACTGCGCGGTCTCGGGCGCCACGACGATCGACGGCCCCTCGGCGGTCACGCGATTGGCGCCGCTGGTGCGATAAGGGGCGATCTCTTCGGTCACCAGGCGCAGGACGTCGGCGCCCTGCCAGCGCGACTGCGAGAGCAGCTCATGGGTCTGGGCCAGCGCGCGGATGCGGCCTTCGATGGCGTGGACATAGCCTTCGATCGTATCCGCCCGGGCGAGCCGGATGATCGCCTGCACGATGGCGAGCGCGTTGCGCGCCCGGTGGTCGACCTCGCGCGCGAGAAGGTTCTGGCGGATCTCGGCGTCCTTGCGGTCGGTGATGTCGGTGGTGACGCCGCTGACCCGGATCATCTGCCCGTCGCCGTCGTAACTTCCCACGGCCGACACCGCGCACCAGCGGATCTCGCCGTTGGGGCGTACGATGCGCAGCTCGGCGCGGTACGCATTGTTCCCGTGCGACAGCCCCGTGATCGCGGCGTTGATCACGCCGATGTCGTCGGGATGAATCGCGCGGCGCAGCGCCGCGTCGGTCAGCGCGAAGCCTTCGTCGACGCCGAAGATGCGCCGGTGGCCTTCGTCCCAGCTCCAGCCGTCGGTGGCGAACTCGTAGGACCACGAGCCCATGTCGCCCGCGGCGAGCGCCAGGCTGCGTCCCTGCTCGCTCTGCAGGAGGCGCGCCGACGAGGCCTCGAGCGCGGCGGTGCGCTCGAACACGCGCTTCTCCAGGTCGCGATTGAGATGCTCGAGCTCGCGTGTCTTGCGGTACAGCTCGGCGAAGACCTTGACCTTGGCGCGCAGCACCTCGGGCACCACGGGCACCGGCACGTAATCGACCGCGCCGGCGTCATAGCCTTTCAGATAGTCGGTTTCGGTGACGTGGATCGCCGAGATGAAGATGATCGCGATGCGCTCGAAGCGCGGATGCTCGCGGATCATGCGCGCGAGCTCGAAACCGTCGAGCTCGGGCATGCAGACGTCGACCAGGATCACCGCGACATCGGACTTGAGCAGGTGCTCCAGCGCCTCCTTCGCGGACGACGCCTTGATGAGGTTCTCGCCCAGGGGCCCGAGCATGACCTCGTAGCTGAGCAGCTTGCCCGGCTGGTCGTCCACGAGGAGGACGTTGACCTGGTCGCCGGGGCTCGTGGGGGCGGTCATGGGAGCGTTCATCGGCGGCCCATCAGCGGTGGAGCCACATGCGCAGCGCCGACAGCAGCTGCTCGGTGTTCACGGGCTTGGCGAGATAGTCCGACGCGCCGGCCTCGAGGCACTTCTCGCGGTCGCCCTTCATCGCCTTGGCGGTCAGGGCCAGGATCGGCAGGCGCCGGAACTTGGGGTTCTCGCGGATGCGCGCGGTGGTCTGATAGCCGTCCATCTCGGGCATCATGATGTCCATCAGCACGATGGCGAGGTCGGGCGTCTCCTCGACCAGCCGGATCGCCTCGGCACCGGTGGTGGCGGTCAGCACCTCCATGCCGCGGCGCTCGAGCACGCTCGACAGCGCGAAGATGTTGCGCGCGTCGTCGTCGACCAGCAGCGCCACGCGGCCGACCAGGTCCTCGTCCGAATTCGTCAAACGCTCGAGCATGCGCTGCTTCTCGGCCGGAAGGTCGGTGACGACGCGGTGCAGGAACAGCGCGGTCTCGTCGAGCAGCCGCTCGGGCGACTCCACGCCCTTGACCACGATGGAGCGGGCCATGGTGTGGAGCTGGGTCTCTTCCTGCGCCGAGAGCTCGCGGCCGGTGAAGACCACGACCGGGATGTCCGACAGCTGGGCGTCGGCGCGCAGCTGCTCCAGAAGCTCGAAGCCCGAGATGTCGGGCAGCCTCAGGTCCAGCACCACGCAGTCGAAGGGCTCGTCGCGCAGCGCGCTCAGCGCGTCCTCGCCGGTGCCGGCATTGACGATCTCGATGTCGTCGTGACCGAGCAGGGCGCCGATGCTCATCTGTTCGGCGGGATTGTCCTCGACGACCAGGAGGCGCTTGCGGCGCGGCCGGACGTATTCCTTCACGCGGCTCAGCGCGGCCTGCACGCCTTCCGCCGTGGTGGGCTTGGTCACGAAAGAGAAGGCGCCGCAGGTCAGGCCGTGCTGGCGGTCCTCGTCCAGGGTCACGATCTGGACCGGGATGTGGCGCGTCTGCGGGTTCTGCTTGAGCTGGTTCAGCACCGTCCAGCCCAGCATGTCGGGCAGGAAGATATCGAGCGAGACCGCGGTCGGGCGATACTCCATCGCGAGCTCCAGCGCGTCCTCGCCGCGCGTGGCGATCAGGACCTTGAAGCCCTCGTCATGCGCCAGATCCATCAGGATGCGCGCATAATGCGGATCGTCCTCGACGACCAGCAGGATGCTGTCGCCTTCCTGCAGCGTGTCGCGGTCGTCCAGGATCTGCTCGATGACGCGCTCGGGCTGCGAGGCGACCACGAGCGCGGCGCGGGCGCTCGGCGCCGGCGTCGCGATCGGACGGGCGGCGGCGTTGGTGGCGCCCAGATAGCGCACCGGCAGGTAGAGCGTGAAGGTCGAGCCCGCGCCCGGCGTCGAGCGCAGCTGGATCTCGCCGCCGAGCAGGCTCGACAGCTCGCGGCTGATGGCGAGGCCCAGGCCCGTGCCGCCGTATTTGCGGCTGGTCGAGGCGTCGGCCTGCTGGAACGCCTCGAAGATGAGCTTCTGCTTCTCCACCGGGATGCCGATGCCGGTGTCCGACACCTCGAAGGCCACGACCGACGGCGCCTGGTTCAGCACCGGATGCGACGGGCTCCAGCCCTCGCGCACGGCCGAGACCTTGAAGCTCACCTGGCCCTGGCTGGTGAACTTGAAGGCGTTCGACAGCAGGTTCTTCAAGACCTGCTGAAGCCGCTTGGCGTCGGTGAGGATGGTGCGTTCGAGCGTGGGATCGACCGAGACCGCGAAGGACAGGTTGCGCGTGTCAGCCTCGTGGCGGAACGGCCGCGCCACGGCGTCGACGACGTTCTGGAAGACGATCTCCTCGGCCTCGACCGTCACCGTGCCCGACTCGATCTTGGAAAGGTCCAGGATGTCGCTGATCAGGTTGAGCAGGTCGGTGCCGGCGCCGTGGATGGTGCGGGCGAACTCGACCTGCTTGGGCGACAGGTTGTGGTCGGGGTTGTCGGAAAGCTGCTGGCCCAGGATCAGGATCGAGTTCAGCGGCGTGCGCAGCTCGTGGGACATGTTGGCCAGGAACTCGGACTTGTACTTCGAGGTCAGCGCCAGCTCGGCCGCCTTCTCCTCGAGCGCGCGCCGCGCCTGCTCGATCTCCTGGTTCTTGCGTTCCACCTCGACGTTCTGCTCGGCCAGCTCGCGCGCCTTCTGCTCGAGCTGCTCGTTGGTCTGCTGCAGCTCGCCCTGCTGGGTCTGCAGCTCGCCGGCGAGCTGCTGGCTCTGCTTGAGCAGGCTTTCGGTCTGCATCGTGGCCTCGATCGAGTTCAGCACGATGCCGATATTGGCGGTGAGCTGCTCGAGGAACGCGATCTGGAGCTCCGTGAAGCTGGTCAGCGAGGACAGCTCGATGACCGCCTTGACCTCGTTCTCGAACAGCACCGGCAGCACGATGATGTTCTTCGGCGTAACCTCGAGCAGCGCCGAGCTGATCGGCACCGCGCCCTCGACGTTCTTGATCAGCACGGGCCGCTTGTTGTTGGCGCATTGGCCGATCAGGCCTTCGCCGAGGCGGAAGGTCTTGCGGTGACCGTCGACGACGTGGTCGGCATAGGACGACACCAGATGCAAGGTCGCGTCGTTGCTGTCCATCTGGTACACGACGCCCATCTGCGCCTCGACCAGCGGGGTGAGCTCGTCGAGCAGGGTCTTCGCCACGGTGGCGATGTCGCGCCGGCCCTGCAGCATGTTCGTGAACTTGGCGAGATTGGTCTTCAGCCAGTCCTGATCGGTGTTGCGCTCCGTGGCCAGGCGCAGGTTGCCCACCATGGTGTTGATGTTGTCCTTGAGCTCGGCAACCTCGCCGCGCGCATCGACCTGGATCGAGCGGGTGAGGTCGCCCTTGGTCACCGCGGTCGCCACCTCGGCGATGGCGCGCACCTGCGTGCTGAGGTTC
>Ga0213876_10001059_pt1 | contig 17756 bp, 16 predicted proteins | sample BarmaccomBMRX_R9_FD_160113 | JGI IMG/M metagenome (GOLD analysis project Ga0213876, IMG submission 160113) | Root-associated microbial communities from Barbacenia macrantha in rupestrian grasslands, the National Park of Serra do Cipo, Brazil - RX_R9 | ecosystem: Host-associated > Plants > Roots... | reverse complement strand
TATGAGGTATGAACGGGGGAGGCTTTTCATGAATGAATAACCTGGTGCAAATTGGTTTGCCAAGCGGGCACATAAGCTGCTAAAGAATAATTCCCGATGATTCAACCGAATTGTCGGGCACGCTTTACGGCGGACGATTTCGGGTTCATGGTCCGTGCGCTCACGAAGCATGAACCTCAGGCCGTCAGCTTGGTCGATTTGCTGACCGACGCAGAAACGCGTGACCAGATTCTCGACCACGAAGTGCTCGTCCGTGCGGTGCTGGAAAACCCATCCAATCTGACCATTTCTCCGCAGTTCTACTTTTATATCTTAGCCAGGCTTGCCTTAAAACGCTCAGGGATAACTGATCGGAACCTGGCGGATTACGTGGCGGCGCTGCTTGAGGATTTCACACGGACGCGCCGGCTTCAGGGCTTGATGGAAAACGTGCAAAGCACCTATGTCTCCGACCTGCTGCTGGCACTCCGCAACGCGAGCTCTTTTGAAACCTTCCTGATCCGGACGCACATCGGTAATTACGCCCTGTTCATCACCGGCATTTTCCATGACAACGTCGAGCGGCGCAGTTTGCGCGGGGCGCCGTCGTGTGCGTTTTACGAGGACATGGGGCGCCGCAGTTTTCAAGTGGTGGCTTCGCACCAGGTGGCGCGGCGTTTCGAAATGAGTGACCTGTTCGAAAACCTGGCTGACCAGTTTCATCATTGCCGGGTGGCCCTGAACCGGCTGGCCGAAGAGTTGTTAGATTTAAATGGTGACCATCGGATGCCTTCATTTGGATGAACCCGACTTTGTTCAGTGAAGTTCAGCGTTTGTTCGAGCGCACCTATGCGAGCGCCGGCATTAATCTTGAGGAATGCCTGATAGATCGATCGCGTTGCGCCCATCTAACCAGGCTCGCCGGCGCTTCTGCGTGCGAGTTGAACGATCTGGCGCGCACCTTTTTGCGGACGGCCGACGACCGCCTGTACGTAGGTATTTATTATTCAAGCTGGTTGATCGAACAGCTCGAGCGGCACGATCCCCGGTTAGGTTTGTCCGACTCGAATATCCGGTCACTGATCATGTTCGTCGAAGAGATTAACCACGCGTTGCACGCCGCACTGCAGTTTAAAGCCGGTCTGCGCCAGATTGCCGCTGAGGATTTTGCACGCAACCTTGAGCTTCAGGGTTTGGTTGACACCTACCTGGTGCTCTTGTTGTTCGTGGCGTTTTTCCGGCGTACCCAACGGGTTTCACGGGCCGACCGGCGGTGGCTCAGGTTTCATCTCTTTGAATGCCAGGCCCCGGACGCTTACAAGGATGAGAACCTGCGGGCGCGATACCTGGAGACCGGCGAACTGGCGGCATCGTACACCCATTTTCTTGATACCTTGAATGGCGCGCGCCGGCTGGAAGAGATTCGAAACTTTCACTCTTTAAGCTATGAACAGAAGAAGCGCCACATCCTTGCGCTGATTAATCGTCCGCAGGAACCCTAGCAACAGGACCGGCGGTGCGATGGACGCTTGGGTCTTGTCTTGTATATGCGCCGTTCACCGTTCATGGTGCAGCCATGCCGGCAGCGGCCCGTCTGATTGTGACCGGTGACGACTTCGGCGCGAGCAGCCGAGTCAATGAAGCGATCCATCGCGCCTACGAAAGCGGCCTGTTGCAGCAGGCCAGCCTGATGGTTTCGGGGTTTGCCGCGGCCGAGGCGGTGCGCATCGCCAAACGATGCCCGGGGTTAACCGTGGGCCTGCACCTTACTTTATGCGCCGGCCACGCGTTGAGGGCGTCTCGATTGACGGACGCCAGCCGCCGTCTGCCGGCCAGCCCGCTTGTGGCCGGTTTGCGGTATGCCGTTGACCCCCGCTGGGAACACGACCTTGCCGGTGAGATCGAAGCGCAATTCACCGCCTTTCGCCGGCTTGGCCTCGGCACTGCTTATTGGGACGGTCACTGTCACCTGCACCTGCATCCAAAGATCTTCGGGCACGCCGCCCGCAGCGCGGGTAGCGGTTTCAGTTACGTGCGGCTGGTACGGTCTCCACTGCCCGGAAACATTCTGGAACAGGTCTTCAACCGGTTGAGTGACGATGCACTCCGCCGTTTACAGGGCAGGCGACCGCTTGCCTGCGCAGACGCCCTTTATGGATTACGGTACAGCGGACGAATGAACACGGAGAATTTTCTGGCCTGCGTTCGTTCCATTCGACCCGGCCAGCTGGCCGAGATCTATTATCATCCGGGCGCGGAGACCGTTGAACCCGACCCCGACATCATCCTGGAAGCGATCCGGCACCGCGGCGTTGTCCTCTGCTCAAGCCGGGCGGTGCGCGCCCCGGTAAACTCGTAGGCATGCGTGTGACCAACCACAGCCTTGACGGGTGCCCCCTGGGGGTGGTTGGTCCGACGCGTACGATGGCCATACGTTACTGCTGAGGCGAAGCCGCTGCCTGATCCCCCTGCGGTGATCGTGAGTGAGGCATGCTCAGTGAAACAAAACGTTTGACAGCCTGCTTACACCCCTTCTGAGGATGGTTGAGCCGGTTTTAGCCCCGAAGGGGCGGCAGAACCTAGCCCAGGGTTTTACCCTGGGAACGCCATCCCCCTCAGCGTTGAGCCCTCCTAAGGCGTCACGCCTGTACGCCCATCCTGACAAACACCCGCCCCGCCGGGTTGGATTTGCTGAAGGGGCGGCAGAAAATGCGAGCGACACCTTCTGCCGGCCCTTCAGGCCTCCGACGAGGAAGAGGGCCGCTTCCCAGGGTAAAACCCTGGGCTAGGTTCTGCCGCCCCTTCGGGGCTAAAATCGGCTCGGTCGGCCGGAGCAAGCAAGGCCACCGGCCACCCCCTCTGGCCGTCTCACTCGCGCAACGAGCCGCTCAACCAACTTCAAAACCGGTGTAGGGTGGAGGGCGTGGATGACTCTGCGCGCGGCGGATCGCATTCGCCTTCCGGTTCGGTTTCCATCGCCCCTTCCAGCAAACACACCGGACAGCCCGTGCCGTCGCCTCGGGCCGGATAGGGCGGTGCCGCAGGCTGGGCAGGCTCGAGACACGTGCATCGAAACGTTCGGGTTCATGGCGCAGCGGGTCCCCTTGGTCTACACGATGGCCGCGGCCTGTGCCTTAACGCGCTCCCGCTCGAATCGATCAAGTCCGTACCGGTCGTAAAATTCGGCCGGTGCATCGTGGGCCCCCAGAATGGCGGCCATTTCGTGGTGGAAACGTTCCTCAATCACGGGTTCTCGGAATGGCTGCGCCTGCTGAGGATCCTTCTGCAAGTCATACAGCACGGTGCCCCGCTCCGGCTCGAATCGCAACGCACCCCGCGTCGCGAGGTGCTGCGGCTCCTTGAGGGCGTTCACGCGCAGCACCGGCATGCCTTTGGTGAAATCAAAAGGCGGCGCCAACTCCGCCGTCCGCAGCTCCTCGGCCGTAAAAAGGGAGCGCAGGTGCATGGGCATCAGCGTGTACTGGTAGAGGCCGGGTGCGTAAAGGTCAGGCGGGTAGAGGTAGTGAACGTAACGTCCATCGCACGCACCTAACGGGCCACCAAACATGCCGAACAGGCAGGTTGTCCGAAACCCTCGGTCCTGGGCCAGGAGGGGGAGCAGCGAATGACCCTGCACTTCCTTAGGTATGTCTACCTCGAAGCAGTTTAAAAAGGTCGGCATCAGGTCGATCGTTTGCGTCAACGCCTGGCGCCGCGATCCCCCTTCGCCGGCGTGGGCGGGATGGTAAACGAGCAACGGGATATGGGAAATCTCCACGTAGTATGGCATCCGATTTTTGCCCCACCACTCGTGTTCCGCGAGCAGGAATCCGTGGTCGGTGGAGAGAATCAAAATGGTGTCATTCCACAACCCGTGCCGGTCGAAAGCATCGAGCAACTTGCCGAAATAATGGTCGCTCATGGTCACGAGCGCGGCGTAGTTTGCCCGAATCTCGGCGATTTCCAATGCGCTATCGGTCGCCCGCTCGTACTGCGGCCAGTCCAGCACTTTCCCGGTATACCCGGTCGGGTACAGGTCTCGAAAGCGCGGAGGGGCATCAAAGGGTTCGTGCGGGTCGAAGCACTCCACCTGCAGGAACCAGGGCCCGGCGGTGTGGTTGAGCTCCAGGAATTCCAAAGCCGCCGCAAAGCAATTTGGTCCCGGCATGGCCGCTTCGTCGCGCATCCATTGACGGTTAATGACATTTTGCCGATGGGGACTGACCGGGTCGAAGCGGTACTGCTTCGCTGAGTATTTCTCTCGGAAGCGTTCCAGCGGGGGCTGGACCATCGCCTTCCAGGCGTCATCCTCCTGCCCCCGGAAGAACTCCCAGCTCTGGAAACGCCCGTGGTAGGTGGCGCCGCCGTCTTTGAAGTAATGGAGGTGGTCGGTGATCAAGTGGGTGTAGACGCCGGCAGCCCGCATCAGCGCGGGGAACGAATTGTCGAAGGGCTCAAGCGGTCCCCAGGGCCGGTGCATGAAACTGAGCCGGCCGGTATGGAGGTCGCGCCGGGCCGGCATGCACGGGAGGCTGCCGACGTAATGGCGGTCGAAAGCGACGGCGCGCCGGGCGAAGCGGTCAAAGTTCGGGGTGTGCACGCCGTTAGCCCCGTAGCAGCCGAGCGCGGTGCGGTTCAATGAGTCAAAAAGGACAAAAACCGTGTTCAAACGATGCATCGTGTGCGGACCGAAGTTGCGGGTTAGAGGCAACGCCACAGGCCGTTATTGAGGCCGTTCCTCGCGGGTCGGAACCGGCGACGGCGTCCAAGCCCCTTGCTTGCCGGCGAATGCGCGGCCCGCTGCCCGCCGAGGCCGGCAGGACGCGGGGCCAAGCCGAAAACGCGCGCCCTAGCGGAGTTCACGTCCCTGGATAAACGCTTCCGTCTTCTGTCGGGCTTCGTCGTCGCTGAACTGGCGGGGCGGCGATTTCATGAAGTAACTGGAGGCGCTCTCCAACACGCCGCCAATCCCGCGGTCCATCGCGAGCTTGGCGCAACGCACGGCATCGATCACGACGCCGGCGGAATTGGGCGAATCCCATACCTCCAGTTTCAACTCACAGTTGAGCGGAACGCCCCCAAAGGTGGTGCCTTCCATGCGGATGTAGCAGAATTTGCGGTCTTCGAGCCAAGGGACAAAATCGCTGGGTCCCACGTGAATATTTCGCTCGGCGATCCGCTCGTCGCCAAGCTGGCTTACCACCGCTTGGGTTTTCGAAATCTTTTTGGATTCCAGCCGTTCCCGCTCGAGCATGTTTAAAAAGTCGGTATTGCCCCCGAAATTGAGCTGGTAGGTCCGGTCGAGCTGCACGCCGCGTTCCCGGAAAAGGTTGGTCAACACGCGGTGCACGATCGTGGCGCCCACCTGGCTCTTGATGTCGTCGCCGATCAAGGGGAGCCCGCGCTGCTCAAAGCGTTTGCGCCAATCCTTGTCGGACGCGATGAAGACGGGAATGCAATTCACAAACGCGCAACCGGCTTCCAGGACCTGTTCGGCGTACCATCGGCTGGCCACCTCGGAGCCCACCGGGAGGTAGGACACGACGACGTCCGTCCGGGTGTCCCTGAGGATCTGGACGACGTTTTCGGGGTCCCGGGCGGTGGTTGGAACCGCTTTCTTCAGATACTTTCCGAGCCCATCGTGGAGCGGGCCCCGGTACACACGGGCGGCGGTTACGGGAACATCGGCGAACTTGTGGGTGTTATTCGGGCTGGCGAAGATGGCTTCGGCCAGGGGCCGGCCCACCTTGGTTTCATTGACGTCGAAGCCCGCCGTAAACTCGACGTCGCGAATGCGGTAGGGGCCCACAATCGGGTTCATGAGTCCGGGTACTCGCCGGTTCGCGTCGACGCTTTGGTAATACTCGACGCCTTGGACCAGGGAGGAGGCGCAGTTGCCTACGCCGATGATGGCCACGCGTACTTTTTTCTGATTCGTGGTAGGGGAAGTGGAGGTTGGGTTCATGATTTGTATGGATTTTGGATAGTTGCGTATTTATGCATTGGGGGTCTGGAGCCTCGCGGATAGATGCATCACCCCGCCGGTCAGGGCCGTTGGGGTGAGGCGCTTGCCCACGAACCTTTGAACGGGGACGGCGGGCGGCGCGCCGAGGTAGAAAGGCCTTCGTCCTTGGAGGCCAGGATGCTGCGGATCAGGGACGTGGTGAGGACGACGGCACCGCCCAGCACAGACCAACCCGACGGACACTCATGCGCGGCGAGCATCACCCAGACGGGGTTCAAGATCGGCTCAACCATGGTGATTAACGTGGCGTCGAGCGCCCTGACTTCCCGGATCGCACGCGAGTAGAGCACGTAGGGCACTCCAAGGGAGAGCCCGCCCAGCAACAGCAGCCACAGCGCGTTGTGCCCCAGGTTGTGGGCTGGGAACATCCAGGGACTGGCGACGGCAAGGGTCAGCAGGTTGCCCAGTTGGGCCACGGCTTCGGGGCAAGCCGTGCGCGCCCGGCGCATCAGCATGATCAGCCACGCCGAGCAAAACCCGCTGCCCAGGCCCGCCAAAACGCCCCAGCGGCTTTGCAGGTCGAGTTCATTGCAAAAAAACAGGGCCACCCCGCCCAGTGCGAGGCCGATAAGCGCCCAGTCCCGTCGCCGGGTGCGCTCACCCAGCAGCCAGGGACCAATCAGCGCGATATGGAGCGGGGCCGTGTAGTGGAGGAACACGGCGTTGGCCGCCGTGGTTAATTTTGTGGCGATCACGAACAGGAACATCACGGCCGCGTAGGCCAGGGCCCCGGGCACCGCACCCCAGGTGAGCTGGCGCAATGCCTGCGGCTTGGCCACGGCAAGGACGGCGAAGGCAATCAGGCCACGGGCGCCGGCGATGGCCACCGGGTTCCAATCGATGAATTTGACCCAGAGGCCGCCGAGCGACCAGAGGACCGCAGTCATGAGCAGCAATACCACGCCTTTTTTCATAATTTTACCCAGGGAATCGAGGTCGGTTTGCGGAGGATTCGTGCTTTGGAGCCTAAGCAGGCCGCAGGATCGGGAGCGGTTCTTGACGGATGGCCGGAAGGCTCAGGGGGCTGCCAAACCAGAGGTAAGCGTTCGCATTCATGGCGGTTTACAAACCGCTTCAGCGCTAAAGGTTTCAGAAGGGCTGCATCGGATTTGACTTTTTTTATCGCCCGAAAGTTTTATAGAGGGTCTGGAGGAAGGAGTTTTGTATCGCCCGTATGGACCCGAAGGACAGCCCCGAGGCGTACAGCCCGGCGGGCTTTGAGCCCACCCGCTGGACCGTGGTGCTCGATGCGGCCCAAAGCGCGGCCCCGGGCGGCCCGCAAGCGCTGGCCCGGCTGTGCGCGCGCTACTGGCGACCTTTGTACACCTTTGCCCGGGGGCAGGGCCACAGCCCCGAGGACGCCCAGGACTTGGTCCAGGGCTTCTTTGCCCACCTGATCGAGCACCGCGCCCTGCGCAGCGCCGACCGGGCCAAGGGCCGCTTTCGATCCTTTTTGCTGGCCTCTTTTCAGCATTTCATGGCCAACGAACGCCGCCGGGCCCGTACCGAGAAACGCGGCGGGCATGCCGAAGTGCTGCGCCTGGACTGGCAGGACGAGGAGGGACGCCTGGGCTTTGAACCCCAGGACCCCCTTACCCCGGAGGTCCTCTACGACGCGCGCTGGGCGTTGCTGGTCTTGCGGCGCGCTGCCCTCAAGCTCGAACAAGAACAGGCGGCGGCGGGCCGGGGCGAGGCCTTCGGAACCCTCAAAAGTTTTCTGGGGGACGAAGGCACCCGGGCCAACCTTTCGTATGAGGAGGCTGCCCGCAGGCTGCAGGTGGGGCTGCCTGCCTTGAAGACGCTCGTCCACCGGTTGCGCCGGCGGCATGCGGAGCTGGTGCGCGCCGAAGTGGAGGGCACGCTGGAGGACCCGGCGGAGGTCGACGCCGAGCTGCGGGCCTTGCGCGCGGCGCTTTTGGCGGCCCGGGGTCGCGTGGAAGCCTGACAAGGGGCGCTTTGGGGGAAACGGCGATTAACGCGGAGGCGGACCCCTTGCCCGAAGCCCCGTCGAGCCGGGCGGCTCAGGCCTGCTGCCCGTCCTGCGGCACGCCCTACCCGGCCGGGGCGAAGGGCCTGGGCTGCGCGGTCTGCTTATTGCAGGGGGCGCTAGGGGTTGAATCCGCAACCGAAGGCTGCCCGGGGGGTAACGGGCCTTGGCTGTCGGAAGAAGGCCGCTTTGGCCATTACGCACTGGTGCGGCGCGCGGACGGCGCCTTCGAGGAACTGGGCCGGGGCGCCATGGGCGTGACTTACCAAGCCATCGACACCGTCCTGGGTCATGCCGTGGCGCTCAAAGTACTCGAGGCGCCCCTGGCGGCCCGCACCGACGCACGGGAGCGTTTCTTGCGCGAGGCCCGCGCCGCCGCGCACCTGCGCCACCCCCACGTCGCCTCGGTCCTTTATTACGGGGTGCGCAAAAGCGATGGCCAATGCTTTTACGCCATGGAACTGGTCGAAGGCGAGACCCTGGAAGCCCGGCTGCGGCGCGAAGGGCCGCTGGACGCGCCCGAAGCGTTGGCAATCGTCACGCAGGTCGCCCGTGCGCTGGTCGCGGCCGAGGCCCAAGGGCTCGTGCACCGGGACTTGAAACCTTCCAACCTGATGCTGGTGAAGGGACCGGAATGGCTCGTGAAGGTCATCGATTTTGGCTTGGCTAAGGCAATGGTGGCCGGTCCGGAGGAGAGCGCCCTAACCTGCGGCGGTTTTGTGGGCACGCCCGCCTTCGCCAGCCCCGAGCAGTGCGCCGGGGGGCAGGTTGACGCCCGTTCGGACCTTTATGCGTTAGGCGTGACGCTCTGGCAAGCGCTCACCGGGCAGGTGCCTTTCCGCGGTTCTGCGGCCGAGGTCATTGGGATGCATCGGCGCGCGCCCTTGCCGCTGGAGCGCCTTCAAGGCGTGCCTCAACCGGTGGTGGTCTTGATCCGAAAATTATTGGAGAAAAACCCGGCGCGGCGGTTGCAGACCCCGGCCCAGCTCCTGCAGGCGCTGGCAACGGTCACGGCCGCCGTTGAGGAGGACCGTACCCTCACCCAGCGCGGGTTACGCCCAGCGTCGGCGATCGGTGGAGGGGCTATCACCCGCAAGAAGCCGTCCATACGACGAGGGCCGAAGGAGATTTGCGTCGCCCGGCTGCCCGTGACCACGAGCCAAGTCTTCGGCCGGGAGGCGGACCTGGCGTTTCTGGATGCCGCCTGGGACGATTGGAAGGTCAACGTCGTTTCCGTGGTGGCCTGGGGCGGCGTGGGCAAGTCCGCACTGGTCAACCATTGGCTGCGGCGCTTGGCGGCCAAGGGTTACCGTTCGGCGGACGGGGTGTTCGGCTGGTCGTTTTACCGGCAAGGCACTTCCGGGGAAGGGACCTCGGCCGATGAGTTCCTTGACGCAGCCTTGAGTTGGTTTGGCGACCCAGACCCTCGGCGGGGCTCAGGTTGGGAGAAAGGCGAACGGCTGGCGCGGCTCATCGCCCGGCGGCGCACGTTATTGGTACTCGACGGTTTGGAGCCGCTGGAATTGTGATATGCTCCTGCGTTCCTAATGCGCGCTCGATCCCGAGCGCCAAACTACACCCCCGAACCAAAAGGAGCACCATGAATCGCATCATTTCGGCTGTTGTCACGGCGTCAGCGCTGATTTTCGGAGTTTTTCTGCCCAGAGGCGAGGCGGTCGCGCAAACGGCCAAGGATCTTGTGGGGACGTGGACGCTCGTTTCCATCACGCGAGAGCAGGACGGCAAGAAGACCGATTTTTTTGGTCCCAATCCGCAAGGCCAGGCAATTTTCGAGCCAAATGGCCGCTTTTCCATAATGTTTATTCGTTCCGATGTTCCTAAATTCGCGTCCAACAATCGCGAGGCAGGAACTCCAGAAGAAAACAAGGCAGCCACGCAGGGGAGCCTTGCCTACTTCGGCACGTACTCGGTAAGCGAGGCAGATCATACACTCAACTCTCACCTTGAGGGCAGTACGTTCCCAAACTGGAGGGGAGCCGATCAGAAACGAGTTCTCAAAATTTCCGGGGACGAACTCACCTTGATCAATCCTAGATCATCCGCGACTGGAAGCGCTACCTCGGTCTGGAAGCGCGCCAAATAGGCGAAGTATCTAGTGGGTCAGTTGTCGAAGTTGTTGGCATTGATTGGTCCGCGGATTGCGCGACGGCGGTGAAACTGGCGCCCGCGCTGAGGGCCAAGCGCGCGCGAGCCCGGGCAACGTGGGCTGCGGGTTCCCCGGGCCCGCGCTAAGAAGCCCGTTAATTCTGCCTGGTCTTAGTTCGGTTACGGCGCGCGATGGTTGCTTGTGGGCCCGGCTTATGCCCGAGGCCCGTGAGCTTCCCGCTTATACCATTTCGACGGCCATGGAGGTAGGATCTTGTTTCCCAGGTGCCCGGCCCGCGTTACATCTAACAGACCGTATAAACGGCCCAGGCCCAAAGGGCTCGCCCCTCTAGGGCTCGATCGTGATTTGACGGTTACCCAGGGCAAACCCTGGGCTAAGTTCCTTTGGCCCTTCAGGCCATCAAACCGTCTGCGGGCCCGTTGGGCCTAAGACCGAGTCAACCAGCTACGGAGCATCCTGCGGTGCCGACGCCCTCTCCAGCCGGCATTCTACCGAGACAACTCTCTGAATGGTATTAATGGCCACAACTTTGACAAATGACCCACCAGGAGTGGGTAATGCGCCACGTTGTTTCAGGAACGTCTGGCTAACCCCATCGCCGGCGCAGCTTTTCAAAAAATTCCTCGCCGTCGATGGGTTTCACCCTGCCGCTTTTGAGGTCGTCGTAGCGGCTGTCGAACGTTCCGCGGATCTGACGCACGCCGTCAAAATAGTCCGCGACCACATCCTCAAGCAGGTCGTCGGTTCCGTGCTCGTATTCATCCTTATGAGCTGTCCGTGATCGCCGCCGGCCGGCAATAACGCCGTCAACGCATCGCGCGCATCCAAACCGGCGACGTCCGCGTTTGACCTGTACGCCTGGTTCTCATACAACCCGCTAACCCATGAAGATCTGGATCAACCGTGCCGGCCAAAACCTTGGAACGTTTGCGTTAGAGGAAGTGCAGCGCGGCCTGGACCAGGGACAATTCGTGCCGACGGACCTGGGCTGGCATGAGGGCATGGAGACCTGGAAACCGCTTGCGGAGTTTCCAGATCTGCGAATGCCGCCGTCTGAACCGCCGCCGCCACCCGTTGCCGTGCCGGCCGGCGTCCAACCGGTCCCGGCCGGCAGCGGGCCCCGGCCGGCTTGGGAACGACGGCATGAGGTCGGGGTGGTACGCGCCTATTTTCTTACCATCCGCGAGGTGCTGTTTGAGTCGGGCATCACCTTTGCGAATTTTAATCCGAACGCAAATCTCCTGGAGCCGACGTGGTTTTTTCTGATAACCATCGCGATCCAAGCGGTGTTCGCCTTCGGGTTTCAGTTGTTGACGCTACCGCACAACCGGGCGGCACTCGACGTGCAAAGGCAGCTGAACCTGAGTCTGCTCGGCTTCCTCCTGCTGTTGCCTTTGCTGCTGGTCTTCGGCGTCCTGGTTACGCTGGTCGCCAACTTTGTCCTGGCCGGGCTTTACCATGCGGTGCTTAAGCTGCTCGGAGGCACCAGCCTTACTTACCGGGCCACTTACCGGGTGGTGACCTATTCGCACGCAGCCCAGATTTTCGGGGTGGTGCCTTGCCTCGGACCGATCGTGGCGATCGTCATGTTCCTGGTGGCCGCGAGCACCGGATTGCAGCGGGTTCATCAAACCCAGTACTGGAAAGCCGTGGTGGCGCTGGTTGTGCCGTACCTGCTTTGTTTCGGGCTGTTGCTGCTGATCTTCTCCGTGGTCGTCTCGGTCCTGGCAAACGCAGGCCATCAGCCGAATCCGTGAAGCACGGGGCGCTCATACGGATTGCGAATCGAACGGACCGTTTACAGGTTGCCGGGGGAACCGCTTTTTTGATGCGCATGGGGTTTCGTGGCCACACCAGGCGATCGCAGAGCTCCGCTTTTCAGCCGTGTGCGGCTGGACGGCGCCGCCCCATGCGCCTGCTGCTGCGACCGTTGGCACCCGGCGAGTTCGACCTTGACGCAGCGCTGTTTGCCGGCTCCCTCAGCTTCGCCACCGCCGTCCTGGTCTGGCATGGAGCCGGGCTCCCTTGGCCCCGGTGCTGGTGCCGGACCTGGACCGGGCTGCCTTGCCCTTTCTGCGGCGCAACCCATGCCGGCCTGGTCTTGCTGCACGGTGATGTCCTGGCTGCGATCCGGATCAACCCGCTGGTATCATTCGTCTACGCAGCCATCGGGCTTTATGACGTTTACGCCGCGTTGATCCTGGCAGCCGGTCACCGGCGGCTCCGACTGGATGGACTCAGCCAGCAGCGTGAAAAAGTCCTGCTGCTCGCCGGATTGCTCCTGGTGATGGTAAACTGGGCGTACCTGCTCCTCCGGGGCTGGCGTTGAGGCTATGGCCTGAACTTCAAACGTCGGGCTGACTTGCTCCTGGCTTGCGCAATACAGGTTCAGACAACCGAGGTCGGCCGCATGCATGGCTGCCAAGGCCAGTTCCGGCCGGTTGCAGTCGCGGCTCAGATGGCCGAGAACCACCCGCTGGAGCCGGTCTCCGGCCAACGACGCCACCACCTTGGCTGCCGCGACGTTCGAGAGGTGGCCATGCCGGGAAAGGATCCGCTGTTTTACCGACCAGGGCCGTTTGGCGTCGGCTTGCAGCATCTGCTCGTCGTGGTTGGTTTCGATTACGAGAAGGTCTACCTTGCGCAACCGCTGCAAAGCGAGTTTCGGCGCGTACCCCAGGTCAGTAAGAAACCCGATCGAACCGGCCGGATGGCATAAAACAAAGGCGACCGGGTCAACGGCGTCATGCGGCACATAAAACGATGAAATCTCGAGGTCGCAGATGCGTACCGGGCTGCCGGTCTCAAAAATGTTCCATGCTGCCTGCCTGGCCCATTCACCCTCGTGGAGGGCCTCGGCGGTGAGGCGATTGCAATAGATCGGGACCTTGTGCCGCCGCGAAAATACCTCGAGCCCGGTTACATGATCCCCGTGTTCGTGCGTGATGAAAACGGCGTCCAGACTTGACGGATCAACCCCGACGCGCTGAAGCCGTTGGCTGACTTGCCGGGCGCTGAACCCGCAGTCGATCAGGATCCGGCACTCATCCGTCGTGACCAGCGAACAGTTTCCACCACTGCCACTGCCGAGTACGGTTAAGCTGAGCACTTCCGTAGTTATACCCCGGCCGGCTTGTCTGCCAAGGTGGAACGTCGTCAATTCTGCAATCGTCCTGGAAGAAACGCCGTCTGCGGCGGCCACGGCCGGAAGACCGAAGCAAAGAGGGGCGATTCATAAGCTCCATACTATCAGAATCTTACAATATCCGTGACCACGGTTCCAAACCCGTCAACACCGGAAAAAAGCTTGCAGAATGCCACCTGTATCCGGACAGTGCGGGTTTCTTCCAGGTATGACCAGGTACGTTACTTACTTGATATTGGGACCGCCGGGCAGCGGCAAGGGCACGCAAGGTAGGGTACTCGGAACCGTACCGCGCTTTGTTCATTTTGCCTGCGGTGACGTTTTCCGGTCGCTCGATACGCGCACACCCATGGGCCAGCGATTCATCGAGTATTCCAGTAAAGGCCTGCTGGTGCCGGACGATCTGACCGTCGAGTTATGGCGCCACTCCATCGAAGCGCAGGTGGTCACCGCCAAGTTTAAGCCGGACATCGATGCCTTGGTGCTGGACGGCATCCCGCGAAACCCCAATCAGGCGCGCCTGATGGGAGAGATGATCGATGTCCGCCAGGTTTTCCACCTTTCCTGCCCGAATCGGGACGAATTGGTCAGGCGTTTGCGCAAGCGCGCGTTGAAAGATAATCGCTTGGATGACGCTAATGAAACCGTGATTCGCCAGCGTTTGGAGACCTACGACCGCGAAACGAAACCGGTGCTCGACTATTACCGGGATATCGTGAAGCGGATCGATGCGCTCCAACCTCCCATCAAGGTCTTGCATGACATCATCGCGAGCATCTGGAAGGGCCGGAATGGTACGCTGACCTTCCACGACTGAAATGCCGAAAAAATGCCACAAATGCCACGAGCGGAAAAATGCCACAAATGAGAGGAATCGGCGTCCAGGCCGGTGGAAGATGGCCCTGATCTCTCTTTGTTTGCGGCATTCGTGGCATTTTACGGCTTGTGGCATTTCAAATTATGAGCACGTCGGATGAACAGCCGGCTGAGGCCGGCCCGGAGCTCCGGTTCGAACCGGAAGAGGCCTACAGTCTGGAGGTGATCGAAAAAATCACCATGGTTCCCCGCCGGACGATCCTTGTTTATCACCGGCATGGGTTGATTCGATCAAGCACGAGCCGGGATGAGGGCGAGCACCTTTTCGACGATGAGACCGTGCGGGCGTTGCGGCGGATGGAGAGCCTGCGCCGGCGATGCAGGGTGAATCTGGCCGGCCTCAAGCTGATCATGAATCTTATGCGGGAAGTCGACGAGTTAAGGGCGGAGCTGCGTTTCCGGCGCCAGTAATACCACCCGGACAGTTATCTCCGTAGAATTTCGGCTCAGGGGGGGTGTCGCCGCCGGAGGATGCTCCGTCGCTGGTTGAATCGGTCTTAGGCCCAACGAGCCGGTAGACGGTTTGATGGCCCGTTGGGCCTGATCGTTTATACGGTCTGGTAGGTTTAACGCCGGCAGGGCGCCCGGGAAGGAAGACAAAATTTTTACCTCCGTGGCCCTCGAAACGGTATAAAGAGAAGAACGGACGCTTGGCGCGTGCTGGGTCTTGCTTGACGTTGGCAGAATCGCGGGTCAGGTCGAGGGATGACAAAACCGCGTGTGGCCTTCATGGGCACCGGCGAGATCGGGTTGCCGGTTTTACGTTGGTTGCGGCAGGCTCCGTCGGTTGAGTTGGTGGCGCTGGTGACCCAGCCTGACCGGCCAGTCGGCCGGTCCCAGGTGCTGACGCCGCCAGGGCCGAAAAAGGAGGTGAGTGGTTCCGGGGTAAGGGTGTTCCAGCCGGAGCGGCTGCGCCGTTCGCCGGCGGTTGACGAGCTGAGGCAACTCCGGCCCGACCTCATCGTGGTAATGGCATACGGGCAGATCCTGCCCAAGGCGGTGCTTGAGCTGCCGTCCCTTGCCTGCCTGAATCTGCACGCGTCACTATTGCCGAAGCATCGGGGGGCGGCACCGATCCAGGCGGCATTGTTAGCGGGTGACCGCGAGACCGGGATCACCGTCATGCACATGGCGGAAAGTCTGGATACCGGCGATATCGTATTGGAAAAAAAATTCCGGATTCGGCGGCGCGACACGGGCGCGGACGTGCATGACCGGCTGGCCGACCTGGCGCCGGTAGCGCTGGCAGAAGCGCTCGAGCTTTTGCTGGCGGGCAAAGCGCCTCGTGTGCCTCAGGTGGAGGAGGAGGCGACTTATGCGGCAAAGCTCGACCGCGATTCCGGCCGGATTGACTGGCAGCAGGACTGCTGGTGCCTCGATCGTCTTGTTCGGGCGATGTACTCATGGCCCGGGGCGTATACCGAGATACAGCTGCCGGGCGATGGGAACGGCCCGCGCCGTCTGAAAGTGCAGCGGGCGTTGCCGGTTCATCGCCGGAAAGGGTCGCCGGGAACGGTTCTCGGGGTCAGCCCGCGCGGGATCCTGGTTGCTTGCGGGGCTGGTGCGCTGCTGTTGAAGCAGGTGCAGTTGGAAGGGAAACGCCAGCTGCCGGCAGCCGAGTTTGCGCGGGGCATCCGCCTGCAGGCCGGCCAGCTCTTGGGACCGCAGCCGGGTGAGCCGGATCAAAAGAACGGATGAACCGTCGGCGCGCCGGCCCGCAGTGCGGAAGGATTTGGCTGCCGGTTGGATATCGTGAGAGAAGACCGTTCCGAACCCGGTTACGATCTTAGTCTGACGACGATACATCCGGACCGCAAACGTTTGGCATAACTGATTCAGTAACCGGGAGGTTCTGATGAGTCCAAACCTGTGGACCGGTCTAAAAAAAGGCACGGGAATGTCGGCTGACCAGCCAACCACAGCTCCGAAAGGATCACTGCTTATCGTGGATGATGAACCTTCTATCGCCAAATACATGGGCTTGGTGCTGGCGCGGGAAGGTTACCATGTGCTGACGGCGTTCAACGCTGAGCAGGCCTGGGAACTCTTCCAGCAATCGGCCCCACAGATACGCGCGGTCGTGACTGACATCGCGATGCCCGGCGATTGGAACGGGCTGGAACTGGCGCGCCGGGTCCGGCAGGCGTCACCGGGCACGCCGGTGCTTCTCGTAAGCGGCTATGAGCCGCCGGGATCTTTGGACGCGTGCAACGGCCTCTTGTCGAAGCCGTTTACTGCAGACCTGTTGCGCAGCACCGTCCGCCGCATGGTCGCCTGAGTTAAGGATGCCACAAATGCCACAAATGATGAGTGCTTGACGGCATTTTCTTAACCGGACCCTCGGTCCCCGACACCCGACACTCTCTTCTATTTGTGGCATTTTTCGGCTTGTGGCATTCGTGGCATTTCATTCAGCGGGCTGGAACGCCTCGAGAGGCGCGCAGGTGCAGAACAGGTTGCGGTCGCCATACACGTTGTCGATGCGGCTGACCGGCGGCCAGTACTTGCGCCCCCGCACCCAGCCCAGCGGGTAAGCGGCCGACTCGCGCGTGTAGCCCCGCCCCCAGGCCTCGGCCAGCAGGTCTTCGGCCGGGTGGGGCGCCTGCTTAAGCGCGTTATCCTGCCGGTCGGCTTCCCCCGTCTCGATGGCCCGGATCTCGCCGTGGATGGCGATCAGGGCCTCGCAGAAGCGGTCCAGCTCAGCTTTGGACTCGCTTTCGGTCGGCTCGATCATCAAGGTGCCCGCCACGGGGAAGGACACCGTCGGGGCGTGGAAGCCGTAGTCGATGAGCCGTTTGGCCACGTCTTCGACCTCGATGCCGGCCGAGCGCTTGAAGGGCCGCAGGTCCAGGATGCACTCGTGAGCCACCCGGCCCTGGCGGCCCCGGTAGAGCACGGGGTAAAAGGGGGCCAGCCGCGCGGCGAGGTAGTTGGCGTTGGCGATGGCCAGCTGGGTGGCGCGGGTCAGGCCGGCCGGGCCCATGAGGGCGATGTACATCCAGCTGATGGGCAACAGGCTGGCGCTGCTGTATGGGGCGGCCGCCACCGGCCCGGGCCGGCCGTCGGGCCCCGGGCCGCCCGCCAAAGGATGACCGGGCAGGTAGGGGGCCAGGTGCGCCTTGACCCCGATCGGGCCCATGCCGGGCCCGCCGCCCCCGTGCGGAATGCAGAAAGTTTTATGGAGGTTGAGGTGGCAGACGTCGGCCCCGATGTCCCCCGGCCGCCACAGGCCCACCGCCGCGTTGAGGTTAGCCCCGTCCATGTACACCTGACCGCCGTGGCGGTGCACCAGGGCGCAGATCTCCAGGATGGCTTCCTCAAAGACCCCGTGCGTGGAGGGGTAGGTCACCATCAGCGCCGCCAAGCGCTCGGCGTGCCGCCCGGCTTGCGTCGCCAGGTCACCTACATCGATGTTGCCCTGCTCATCGCAGGCCACCGGCACCACCTCCAGGCCCGCCAGGGCCGCCGAAGCCGGGTTGGTGCCGTGGGCCGAAGTGGGAATCAGGCATACCACCCGCTGCGGCTGGCCCTGGGCGCGGTGGTAGGCCCGGATGGCCAGCAACCCGGCGTACTCGCCCTGCGAGCCGGCGTTGGGCTGCAGGCTCACGGCCGCAAA
>Ga0213876_10001058_pt1 | contig 17758 bp, 7 predicted proteins | sample BarmaccomBMRX_R9_FD_160113 | JGI IMG/M metagenome (GOLD analysis project Ga0213876, IMG submission 160113) | Root-associated microbial communities from Barbacenia macrantha in rupestrian grasslands, the National Park of Serra do Cipo, Brazil - RX_R9 | ecosystem: Host-associated > Plants > Roots... | reverse complement strand
GGAACTCCTGCACGCCCTCCTGCGCGATGGTCGCCTCGACGCCGCCCGAGACGGTGTTGGTGCTGCCGCCGTCCACGGCGACGAGGTTGCCGCGGCCGTTGTTGCCGCCGAAGGAGAGGCCCGAGTTGGGTGTCTGCGCGACGCGGAAGTCAGAGGCGTCGGCGATGTTGTCGGCGTCACTCACGCCCGGCGTGAGCAGCGCGTAGTCGAGGTAGTTGCGGCGGCTGATGGGGAGGTTGGTGATCTGGTTGACGCCGATGACGGAGGACTGCTGCGTGCGGTCGGTGTCCACGACCTCGCCGCCGGCCACGACCTCGACGGCCTCCTGGAAGCCCTTGGCGCCGAGCTGCATCGGGATGTTGGCCTGCTGCCCGACCGTCAGCTCGACGCGCGTCGAGCCGGGCGCGAACCCGCCCGACGCGGCCGCGACCTTCAGCTCGTAGGAGCTGGGGAGCAGGTTAAGGAAGACGTAGTTGCCCTCCCCGTCGGTCTGCGTCGTGCGACCGGTGCCCTTCGCGAGGTCGGTGATGGTGACGGTCGCGCCTGCGACGGCGGCGCCCGCCGAGTCCGTGACCTGCCCGCGCAGCTCCGCGGTCGAGCTGGACGCCTGCGAGAGAGCTGTGGAGACTCCGAAGGCGAGCAGGAGGAAGGCCGCCAGGCAGAACCGAGTCAGGCTTCTCATAGCAGTTCTCCTTAAAGCGAAGTGTTGACGGTCGGGCAGCCGAGGCCACGGGCGCGGGGTTGCGAGGGTGACGAGCCGGAAGAGACCTAAAGGGAATTGACCTTGTGCCCGAGAGTTGGGCGATTGGCTACCGAACGGTCGGTAAAGTATCACCGGGTCTGGTAAACGTCAACGTTTTTGTTGCCGGCGGGCGGGCGTGTTTGTTGGCGGGTCGAACAATCCCCGCCGCCGGACTTTCTTTAAAAGAGGCGTGGCGGGCTCTTTGTCAGGCGCGCGGGTCGATGAGCGCCTTGACGACGCGCGCCGAGGCGACGGCCGCGAGCGCCTCGCCCGCGCGCGCGAGCGGGTAGGTTTCGAGTTCGAGCCGCGCCCAGGGCTCGGAGCGCGCCGCGTCGGCCATGAGCCGCGCCCCGCGGTAGAAGTGTGAGAAGTCGGAGCCCCAGCAGCCGCGCACGTCGAGGTGTTTGCGGTTGAGGTCTCGGTGCGGGTTGAAACTGACCTCGCCGTGATCCGTGTACTGCCCGACGACGACCACCGTGCCCGCGTCGCGCGCGTAGCGCATCGCCTCGACGACCGCGGCGGGCGAACCCGTCGCCTCGATGCAAACGTCGGCGCCGCGCCCGCCCGTCTCGTCCAAGACCCACGCGGCGCGCTCTTCGGGTGCGTGCGCGGTCACGTCGAGCGTGGCCGCGGCGCCCATGTCGCGCGCGGCTTTCAACCTTAAGTCCGGGGCGCCCGTGCAGAGGACGCGCGAGGCGCCGCGCATCAAAGAGAGCGCGACGGCCGAGAGCCCGACGGGGCCGGAGCCGAGGACGAGCACAGTTGCGCCGAAGGGAACGTCCGCGCGCTCGACTGCGTGGAGCGCGGTCGGCAGCGCACAGCCGCCGGCCATGAAGCGCGCGGCGTCCACGCCTTCGAGCGAGATGCAGCGCGTGCCGGGCTTCAAATAGACCTTCTCGGCCCAGCCGCCGGCGAGCGTGTCGGCGAGCCCGTAGGTGATGCCGTAGACCTTGCGCGCGGGGCAGCGCGTCGAAGCCTTGGCGACCAGGCAGTGCCAGCAGGCGTGGCAGGTGCGGTGCACGTCGAGGAAGGTGACGCGGTCGCCCTCGCGGAACTCGCGGCCGTCTACGTCGAGGAGCCGGCCGCGAATCTTTTCGAGCCGCCCGACCGAGACGTGGCCGGGGACGAGCGGGTACGGCACGCCCGCGAGCCGTCCCTGCTGCAAATGCACGTCCGTCCCGCAGACCTCGCTCAACTCGACGGCGAGCATCGCCGAGTCCGGCTCCAACTCCGGCTCCGCGACCTCGCGCAACTCGACCGGCTCGCCCGGCCCCGGCACCAAAGCCACACGCACCACGCTCATGCGCACATTATTAACACGGACGGGGCGCGCCGCGGGAACGAAGCGCCCGCCGCCTCCCTTTGAAATTTCGTCCGGCGGCATCTAACTTGGGGGAATGTTGAAAGGGTCTCCGAAATGTGTAGTTGTAACGGGGAGGCCCGGTTCCGGTAAGACGAGCTTGTAGAAAAGATTCGTCTGCAAAAGGAAGCTTCAATTAGAAACTCCCGCCTGTAACCCGCCGCCTCGCGCCGGCGTCATTCATTTCACACGGCGTCAACAGAACTGCGGGGCGTCAATTCTCCGCCAGAGGCTTTCCCCATGTCCGAAGTAGTACAGCCGTCACGGCTGAGGGTGTACGCCCGGCGCGCGGCCGCGGCCGCCCTGTGCGCCGCCGCGGCCTTCGCGCTCGGGTTCGCCGCGGCGCGGTACGAGCGCGGGCACCGCCCCGCCAGCCCGCGCGGTTCGGTCTTCACGGACTTCCGCGTGCCGCTTCCGGAGGGCGAGACCGTCGTCAACATCTCCGACCCCTCCGCGGGCGGCGAGACGCTCGCGCGCCTCGCGGTCGTGCGCCGCGGGGCGGAGGTGGAGGGCGTGCCGCAGACCGTCAGGCGCTTCGAGCCGCGCGCCCCCCTGAGCGCCGGGGACGCGGACTTCTTCCGGCGCGAACTCGCCGGAGTCTTCTCGCCGTCGGACTCCGCGTGGACGAAGGCGAACAAGATACGCGAGTGGCTGACGAAGCTCAGCGGCAACCGCGCGATGCCGGGGCTGGCGACGCGCGTCCCGCGCGAGGCTTATGAGGAGATGCGCGCGGGCCGCCCCGTGCTGTGCGGGAACCTGGCGCAGATCTACGCGGCGCTGTGCGAGGCGGCCGGCCTCACCGCGCGCCCCGTCGGCTTCGACCTGCTCGTCCGCGACGGCCGCTTCGGCGGCGACGCGCACGCCGGCGCGGAGGTCTGGGTGGAGGAACTGGGCGGCTGGGTCTACCAAGACCCCACCTTCGACTGCTACTGGGAGGTCGGGGGCCGCCCCGCCTCCGCGCTCGCCTTGCACGACGCGCTGATGGACGGCCGCGGGATCGAACTCGGCGAGGGGTGCGCGGGCGAGTCTGCCTCGCGCAACTATGTAGACCCGCGGCTCTACTTCAGGCACCTCTCCTACGAGTACAGGCCGGGCGGCGACCTCCTCTACTACGCCGACGAGCGAGTCGGCCCCATCAACTTCCGGGATCGGAACTGGGCGCAGACCGACGACCGCTCCGCCGTCGAGCGGATCGACTCGGACGGCAACTCCTTCACGGAGCGGCGCGGCGAAGTCTCGCCCGGCGTCTTCGTCCAGGTCATCGGCCGCAGCCTCTTCATCCGCGACCGCCGGGACGGCGTCGAGCAGGGCTTGCGCGTGAGGTCTTCGAGCGGGGCGGTGGAGCTGCCGGCCTACGAGCAGCGGCGGGCCGAGGAGCTCGGGCTCTTCACGGGCGAGAACCTCGTCCGCAACGGCTCGTTCCGGCTGAGCGGCGCGTCCGACACCGTCGCCAGAGACTGGGCGGTGAGCGGCCCCGTCGAGGGCGTCACCCTCCTCGGCGGGCAGGGCATGGCGGCCTCGGCCGGCGGCGTGCTGCGCCAGCAGGTGCGGGTCACGCCGGGCCGGTACTACCTGCTCTACGCGAAGCTGCTGGTGTCGAGGGGCGAGGTGGTCTGGTCGGTCGGCGACGCGGCGCCCGGCCCGGCCTCCGCGGGCGGCGCCGAGCCGGGGCGCGTCAGCGAGGTCGTCTCCGACGTGGTGCCCAGCCGGAGCGGCTACCTGAACGTCTCTTTCGAGGCGCGCTCGGACGCGGCCTTCCGCGTCATGGACGTGGTCGTGGTCGAAGTCCCGACCTTCAGGCGGCTGGCCGACTAGGTATGATCTCTCCGGCGCGAGCCGGGTGAACGGAACAAAAGATTGGTCGTGTTTGACACGCCGCCGTCGGGCAACTATTCTTTTCCGTAGATAGAAGGGCGCGCCGGTTAGATAAGTCCGGCGGTTCCACACAGTTGGTGCACTGCCACTGACCTGTTTTATCCCCTCTCTGTATTACGAATACACGCGACTCATTCCGCGCGGTAGTTGAACTCCTCAGTCCGATCATGTTCGGCGAGGGATACGTCTGCCCCGCGGTGTGCGTCTATAACTTTGAAGAAGGAGCTGTCCCCTGTGCCACTTCGTCGCCCCCAAACGAGGCGTGCGCTGCCCTACGCGGCGCTGTTCATCTTAACCGCTGCCATACTTACCACTCTCGCCCTCCGCACGACCCGGAGGGTGAACGACGCCGCCGCGAAGAGTCCCACGCCCGCGCCCGCGCGACAGGCCGCGCCGGAGCCCGCGTCCGCGAGCACACGGCCCGCGGACGAGCCGGAACACAAGCAGGAAGCCCGACGGGCCGCGACGCCCGGGGTGAAGCCCGAGGCGAGGTCTGAGAAGAAGGCGGCGGGCGAGACGCGCCGCGCGAAGCAGGGCGCCGCGGGCGAAATCGAATTTGCCAGCATCCCTACTCTGGAGGGAGAAGAGACGGAGAGGGAAGGGCGTTCCGGCGACCCGGATCGGCCCATGAGAAGAACGGCGCCGGTCTCCACCTCGCGCGCCGCGCTTGAGGGCGGCGCTGGCCGCGGCAATCCCTCGAAGGAGAATGTCCGACAGCAGGAGGAGGCCGCGCAGACCGCCGGGGGCGTGGGCAGGGTGAAGTCCGGGCCGAAGGAAGAGCGTCTGCACCGTGCGAAGGCTTTCAACGGCGACCTCCGTAACCTCCCGCACCGCAGGCCGGAGAGGTTCGAGCGCCCCGAGCGCGAGGAGCCGCTGCCCAGGCCCACCGTCCGCCAGGGGGCGGTGCCCGCGCCCAAAGAACGGGCGGATTCCGCACAGACCGAGGCGGTCGTGCCGAGCTTACCAGCGCCCCTGCCGTCGGCCAGCTTCGACGGGCTCGACTTCGCGAACTGGGGCGCCGGCCACCCGCCCGACACGGTCGGCGACGTCGGCCCGACTTACTACATCCAGTCCATCAACAGCTCGGTCGGCATCTTCCGGAAGAGCGATGGCGTGCGCGTGGCCGCCTTCACCCTCAACACCTTCATGAGCCAGGGCAACTTCGGGAACCTGTGCGACACGAATAACTTCGGCGACCCCGTCGTGCTCTACGACACGTTCGAAGACCGCTGGGTCATCACCGACTTCGCCTTCAAGCTCGACGTCGGCAACAACGTCGTCAACCCGCCGGGCGCCTTCCAGTGCTTCGCCGTCTCGAAGTCGGGCGACCCCGTCTCCGGCGGCTGGAACTTCTACTCGATCAACACGGCGGGCGGACTGGGCGACTACCCGAAGTTCGGCATCTGGCCCGACGGCCTGTACATGACGGCGAGCATCTTCGGCTACCCGAACGGCGCGCCGTTCCAGAACCCGCGCGCCTACGCCTTCAACAAGGCGCAGATGTACGCCGGGACGCCCACCGTGCAGGTCGTCTCCTTTGACCTGCCCGCCAACGACTTCACCGTCCTCCCGAGCAACGCGCGCCTCCAGACGGGCACGCCGCCGACCGGCACGCCCAACTACTACGTCTCGACGTGGCAGTTCACGAACGCGCTCTCCGTCTACAAGTTCCACGTGGACTGGGACAGAATCTCGCTCTCGACCTTCAGCAGCCCGGAGACCCCCCTCTCCCCCACGAGCTGGCCGAATCAGAGCGTCGCCAACGCGCCGTCGCTGGGCGGCAACAACCTGGACGTTCTGCAAATCCGCGCGATGATGCAGAACCAGTACACCAACCTCGGCGGCGTCGAGTCGCTCTGGGACACGCACACCGTCCGCAGGAGCAGCGGAGGCTTCGCCGCCCCGCGCTGGTACCAATTGAACGTCACCGGCGGGACGGTGGCCGCCAACACTGCGCAGGCGGCGACCTTCGACCCGGACGGCGCCAACGTCATCCACCGCTTCATGCCGAGCCTCGCCGTTGACCGCATGGGCGACATGGCGCTCGGCTACAGCACTTCGAGCAGCACGACCAAGCCCGCCATCAAGTACGCGGGGCGCCTCGCCGCAGACCCCGTCAACACCTTCAGCCAGACCGAGCAGCTCTTGATACAGGGCACGGGCACGCAGACCGGCAACTGCGGCAGCGGGCCGTGCATGCGCTGGGGCGACTACAGCGCGATGTCACTCGACCCCGACGGCTGCACCTTCTGGTACACGAACGAGTATTACGCCGTGGACGGCCTCAACCACCAGACGCGCATCGGCGCGTTCTCCTTCCCCGGCTGCGTCTCGGTCGGGGCGGGCGGCACCGTGTCCGGCACCGTGACCGACGGCACGAACCCCATCGTCGGCGCGACCGTCGCCCTGGGGAGTCGCACGGCGACGACGGACGCGAGCGGCGTCTATTCCTTCACCGGCATCCCGGCCGGCACCTACCCGAGCATCACCGCCAGCCGCGCCGGCTTCGGCTCAAGCACGGCGACGAACGTCTCCGTGGCCGACGCCGCGACGACGACGCAGAACTTCACGCTGACGGCCGCGCCCGCCAACTCTTGCCCCACGGACACGACGCAGGCCGACTTCCAGCTCGGCGTGGGGACGGGCGTCGAGCTGCTCACCAGCCCCGGCGACGTGAAGCTCTCGAACTCCTCATCCGAGGTGACCGATCAGGTTTACAACCCGTCGAGCCTGTCCATCGCCGGCAACCTGACCGCGACCAACTGGGTCGGTCAGACCTTCCGCGCCGGCGTCACCGGCAACCTGACGAAGTTCAGCACACTCCTCGGACTCACCAGCGGCACGTCGGGCACGATCACCGTCGAGATTCGCGACCTGAACGGGGCGAACCCCGGCAACACCGTCCTGGCTACGGGGACGCTCGGGCCGGTCACGAACGTCGGCACCGCGGCGCCTTACACCGTGACCTTCGCGACCCCGGCGGCGGTGGTCGCCGGTAACGACTACTCCGTCGTGCTCAGGACGAGCGTGGGCAACACGGTCTTCGGCGTCCGCGGCTCGGGGAACGGTTACGCCAACGGCGCGCTCTTCACCACCACGACGAGCGGCGGCGCGTGGACGGCCACCACGAACGACCTCTACTTCACGACCTACGTGACGACGCCGTTCGCCTACTTCGCGTCCGGCAACCTCGTCTCGGGCACGAAGGACGCCAACCCCGCGCCCGGCCGCGTGACCAACTGGACGACGCTCTCGTGGACGGCCAACACTCCCGCGAACACGTCGGTCAGCTTCCAGGTCGCGGCCAGCAACAACGTCAACGGCCCGTTCGACTTTGTCGGCCCCGACGGAACGGCCGCCACCTTCTTCACGACCAGCGGCGCTTCGCTCGCGCAGTTCAAGGGCTTCCGCTATATGAAGTACAAGGCCATCCTGACGACGAGCGACAACCAGGTCACGCCGCTCGTGAACGACGTCACGGTCTGCTTCGTTGACAAGCAGACCCAGACCATCAGCTTCGGCGCCATCGCCGACAAGGCGTTCGGCGAGGACTTCCAACTGACCGCCACGGCCACCTCGGGCCTTACCGTCAGCTACTCGGCCTCGGGCGACTGCACGGTGACGGGCGACCAGGTTCACCTCACCGGCCCGGGCTCCTGCACGATCACCGCCTCGCAGGCGGGCAACGGCTCTTACGAACCGGCGCCGAACGTTGTCCAGTCCTTCAACATCACGAAGGGTGGGACGACGACCGTGCTCGCCTCCGACGTTAACCCTTCCAACACGGGCCAGCAGGTGACGCTCACCGCCACGGTCAGCGATTCGGCCGCGTCGGCCAACGCGACCGGCACGGTCAACTTCGTCGATACCTCGAACGGGAACGCCGTGCTGTGCGGCAGCGTGTCGCTCACTTCGGGGCAGGCCCAGTGCCAGACCTCGACGCTGACGGCCGGCACGCACGACATCCAGGCCGTCTACTCAGGCGACGGGAACTTCCTGACCTCGACCAGCAACACGCTCCAGCAGGCGGTCAACCCCGTGCTCAGGGTGCTCGACGCGAAGGTCGCGGAGCCCGCGTCGGGGACTTCGCAGATGCTCTTCACCTTCGTGCTCTCGGCGCCGGCCGGGTCGGGCGGGGTCACCGTGACCTACGCGACCGCCGACGACACGGGCGGCGCGAACCCCGCGACCGCCGGGACGGACTACACGCCGGTCGCGGCGACCCAACTCAACTTCGCGCCGGGCGAGATCGTCAAGGTCGTCGGGGTGCCCGTCCTGCACGACGCCGACGCGGGCGAGCCGGACGAGACCTTCCTGCTCACGCTCACGAACCCGTCGGGCGCGACCATCGGGCGGGCCGTCGCAAAGGGTCTCATCACGCAGGTCGAGGCGCCCGGCTCGCTTATCATCTCCGAGTTGCGCACGCGCGGCCCGGGCGGCGACGAAGACGACTTCGTCGAGCTTTACAACAACGGCGACTCGCCCCTGACGGTGAGCGACCCGTCGGGCGGCTACGGGCTCTACAAGCTCGGCGCCGGCTGTGACGCCGCCCCGGTGCTCGTCGGCGTCATCCCCAACGGCACGGTCATCCCGGCCCGCGGCCACTACCTGCTCGTCGGCGCCGGCTACGGCCTCGGCTCCTACGCGGCCGGCAACCAGACGCTGACCTCGGACATCGAGGACGACCGCAGCGTCGCCCTCTTCTCGACGGCCAACGTGTCGGACGTCTCTTCGGCCGACAGGCTCGACGCGGTCGGCTTCGTGCAGGGCGCGGGCACGAGCGCGCCCGCGGGCGCGCCCGCGAGCGGCGGGGCTTCGGCTCTGCAAAAGTTCCGCGGGCGCATCTCGATCCTCAGCAGCTCCGGCGGCATGTGCAACCTCTTTAAAGAGGGGACGGAGCTGCCGGGCGTGGCGGGGACGATCAAGGAGCACTCGTTCTTCCGCAAGGAGTGCGACTACGTGGGCGGCGTGGGCTGCGCCGCGCACGGCAACCCGAAGGACACGGGCGACAACGCGGCCGACTTCCAGTACGCCGACACGAACCCGGACATGAGCGGCACGCAGAAGCTCGGCGCGCCCGGGCCGGAGAACCTTAGCTCCCCGATCCGGCGCGACGCCACGATGAGCGTGGTGCTGCTCGACCGCACGCAGTCCAACGCGGCGCCGCCGAACCGCGTGCGCACCTTCAGCGACCCAGACCCCAACTCGACCTTCGGCGCGCTCTCGATCCGCCGCAGGGTGCAGAACAACACGGGCGGGGACGTGACGCGGCTGCGTTTCCGCGTCGTCGAGCTGACGACCTTCCCGAGCCCGCCGGGGACGGCCGACCTGCGGGTGCGGAGCGCGTCGGACGCGTCGGCCTTTAACGTTCACGACACGACGACCTGCGTTGACCGCACGTCGGGCACCGCGTCTGACTGCACGGTGAGTGTGAAGGGGACGCTGCTCGAAGAGCCGCCGAACCAGACCTCGGGCGGCGGCTACAACTCGACCCTCGCGGTAGACCTGTCGGGGCTGCCGGGCGGGAAGCTGGCGGCGGGGCAGAGCGTCGAGGTGCATTTCCTGCTCGGCATCCAGCAGACCGGCACCTTCCGCTTCTACATCATCGTCGAAGCGCTCCCGTAAAACCCGCCCGGCCGGGTTCGGGAAGGAGAGGGGGGCACGCCGCGCCGAACGCGGCGTGCCCCCTTTCTTTCGTCGCCCGCCGTGATGGGTTGTTGGGGCGGCGTAAAAAACATATGATGCGGCGTCCCTACCTTGAGCCCCGGGAGGTGCTTTTAAGATGCCGCCGCACGGCGTGGTCTTCCTCTTCGACGTGGACAACACCCTGCTCGACAACGACAGGGTCACCGGCGACCTCCGCCGCTACCTGGAGCGGGAGGTCGGCCGCGAGCGCAGCGACCGCTACTGGGCGATCTTCGAAGGGCTGCGCTCCGAGCTGGGCTACGCCGACTACCTCGGCGCCCTGCAACGCTACCGCGTCGAGTGCCCCTACGACACGCACCTGCTCGCGGTCTCGACCTACCTCGTCAACTACCCCTTCGCGAACCGCCTCTTCCCGAACTCGCTCGACGTGATCGAGCACTGCGGGCGCTGGGGGCCGGTCGCCATCCTCTCGGACGGGGACGTGGTCTTCCAGCCGCGCAAGGTCGAGCGCTCGGGCCTCTTCGAGGCCGTCGCGGGCAACATCCTCATCTACATTCACAAGGAGCTGGAGCTGGCCGACGTGGAGCGCCGCTACCCGGCCGAGCACTACGTGATGGTGGACGACAAGCTCCGCATCCTGACGGCGATGAAGAAGGTCTGGGGCGCGCGCCTCACGACCGTCTTCCCGCGGCAGGGCCACTACGCGCTCGACACGGCCGAGACCTCGAAGTACCCGCCGGCCGACGTCACCCTCGGGCGCGTCGGCGAGCTTTTAGACTACGACCTGCCCGCGCTGCGCGAGGCCGCGCGGCCGGGGGACGGGCTCAACTAACCCCGGGAGGAGGCGGACACATGTCAACCGGCTATTACCCCTACAAGAATCTCGTGTTCGAAGGCGGCGGCGTCAAGGGCGTCGCCTACGGCGGGGCGCTGGAGATACTCGAACAGTCGCAGATCACGCCGCAGATCGAGCGGGTCGCCGGCACCTCCGCCGGGGCGATCACGGCCACTCTGGTCAGCCTCGGCTACACCGCGGCCGAATTCATCGACATCATGATGAGCATCGACTTCAAGAAGTTCGAGGACGGGAGCGACCTCGGCGGCCCCGTCCGGCTCATCGAGCACTACGGCTGGTTCAAGGGCGACTACTTCCTCAACCTGATGGAGTCCTACATCCAGCAGAAGGCGGGGGACGGGCGCGCGACCTTCCGCGACCTGGCGGCGCGGGGCGGCTTCAAAGAGCTGCACGTCTTCGGCACAGACCTGTCGCAGCAGGCCGTGCAGCAGTTCTCCGAGCAGACGACGCCCGACGTGGCGGTGGCCGACGCGGTGCGCATCTCGATGTCCATCCCCTTCTTCTTCGAGGCGCGGGACTACGCGAACGGCGCCTACTGCGACGGCGGCGTGCTGAACAACTACCCCATCTCGGCCTTCGACGAGCAGTACACGGCCGAAGACCCCGAGACGGGCCACACGATGCTCCACCGGACGCCGAACGCGGAGACGCTCGGCTTCCACCTCGACAACTTTGACCAGCCCAAGTCGCGCCCCATTGACGACCTGTCGAGGTTCGCCGGGAGCGTCTTCGACGCCCTGCTCGACATCCAGGACATCCTGCTCAAGACGAACCCGGGCGACGAGCGGCGTTCGGTCTTCATCAACGACCTCGGCGTCAAGACCACGGACTTCGGCCTCTCCGACCAGTTGAAGCAGGAGCTGATCGCGCAGGGGCGCGTCGCCACGTCGAAGTACCTGAGCCAACCCCGGCAGCCGCTGCCGGAGGTGAAGCGCCTCCTGCGGCGCGCCTAGCCGCCCGCCCCGCCGCTTTTTTTCACGAACTTTCTCGCCGCCGGGTCGTAAAGATATACCTTGTGCTTCTACATGTGCCGGTGTTATATGTAGAAGCAGGAGGTATAGTAGATGACTCAGACGAAGTCCGACCTGCCGCAGGGCACGCTCGACCTTTTGATTCTGAAGGTGGTCGCGCTCGGGCCGGTGCACGGGTACGCGATTGCGCAGCGCCTCGACCAGGCTTCGCGCGGGGTGGTGCAGGTGCCGCAGGGCTCGCTCTACCCGGCGCTGCACCGGATGGAGAACCGCGGGCTGCTGGCGGCCGACTGGAAGGCGACCGAGACCGGGCGCGAGGCCAAGTTCTACCGCCTGACGCGCAAGGGCAAGTCGCAGCTCGAAACCGAGGCCGCCGGCTGGCAGCGTCTGGCCGAGGCCGTCACCCTCATCCTCAACCTGTCCGAAGCCTGACCCCAAACCCTTTCGAAGGAGAAACCCCCTCCATGAACTGGTGGCAACGCCTGTTTCGCCGAAGGAAGCTCGACGAGGAACTCGAAAAGGAGTTGAGCTTCCACCTTGAGCAGCACACGAGCGACCTGATCGAGCAGGGCTACAGCCCTGGGGAGGCGCGGCGGCGCGCGCGCATCGCCCTCGGCGGCCCCGAGCAGGTGAAGGAGCTGTGCCGCGACGCGCGCGGGACGCGCTGGCTGTACGACCTGCTGCGCGACCTGCGCTACGCCGTGCGCATCCTGGCGAAGCAGCCCGGCTTCACTTTGGTCGCCGTGCTGACGCTGGGGCTCGGGATCGGCGTCAACACGGCCATCCTGAGCGCGTTGAACGGCTTCATCCTGCGCCCGCTCTCGGCCGACAGGCCGGAGGAGCTGCTGGCGCCGTACTGGGGGAGGAAGGCCGACGCGCAGGTCTGGGACGCCTTCTCCTACGCGAACTACGTTGACGTGCGCGAGCAGAACAAGAGCTTCACAGACCTCTGCGCGTTCACCTGGGCCGCGGCGGGGATGAGCGCGGGCGAGAACCACAACGCCGTCGAAGGCTCCCGCGCCGAGGTCGTCTGGGGCGAGCTGGTCAGCGGCAACTACTTCGACGTGATGGGCGTCAAGCCGATCCTCGGGCGCGGCTTCCTGCCCGAGGAAGACCGCACGCCGAACACGCACCCGGTCGTCGTGCTGAGCCACTACTCGTGGCAGAAGCGCTTTGGCGCCGACCCGGCCATCGTGGGCAAGAGCGTCTACCTCAACGGCACGGCCTTCACGGTGGTCGGCGTCGCGCCGGAGACTTTCCTCGGCTCGGTCTTCTACTTCCGGCAGGGCTACTGGGTGCCGTTGATGATGGCGCAGAAGTTCAGCCGCCGCCCGGAGTGGAAGACCGACCGCGCCTACAAGACGGTCAACGTCTACGGCCGCCTGAAGCCGGGCGTGACGACGGGGCAGGCCGAGGCCGACTTGAACCTGGTGGCGGAGAACCTCGCAAAGCTCTACCCGAAGGAGAACGGCGACACCAAAATTCAACTGAGGACGGAGTTGGACGGGCGGTACGAGGGCGCGACGAGGGTGATGCGGTACGGCGGGATGCTGGCCCTGTGCGTCTCCGGGCTCGTGCTGCTTCTGGCCTGCGCCAACGTGGCGAACCTGATGCTGGCGCGTGCGGCCACGCGCGCGCGGGAGATCGGGATTCGTCTGGCGATAGGCGCGAGCCGCGGGCGCGTCGTGCGGCAACTGCTGACGGAGAGCCTGCTGCTGGCGCTCGTGGGCGGGCTGCTGGGTTGGGCGTTCGCGTACGCGGGGGCGGGGTGGGCGCAGGCTTCGTTCCCGCCCGTCCCGTACCCGGCCAACTTCGACCTCGCGCCGGACGCGTACGTGCTGAAGTGGATGCTGGCGGTCTCGACGTTGACGGGCGTCGTGTTCGGGCTGGCGCCGGCGCTGCTGGCCTCGCGGACTGACCTCGTCAGCGTCATCAAAGGGGGCGCGGCGAGACCCTCTTACGGCCGCCGCCGCTGGAACCTGCGCGGCGTGCTGGTGGTGGCGCAGGTCACGATCTCGCTCGTCGTGCTCATCTGCGCGGGGCTCTTCATCCGAAGTCTGGGTATGGTGCGGCAGACCGACCCGGGCTTCCGGAGCGAGAACCTCGTCACGATGATGATCAACCTCGACCTGCTGGCCTACGACCAGCAGTCCACGCTGCGCTTCTTCCCCGAATTGCAACGCCGCGTCGAAGCCCTGCCCGGCGTGCGCTCGGCCGCGCTCGCCAGCGAGATGCCGCTCATGGACAGCCGGCAGTCGCGCGGCCCCGTCGTGAAGGAGGGCGAGATCGACCCGCCGCCCAACCAGGGCGTCATCTCCGAGTGCAGCCTCGTCACGCCGAAGTATTTCGACACGCTGCGCATGCCCCTCGTGCGCGGGCGCGACTTCACAGACCGTGACGACCTGAACGCGCCGCGCGTCGTCATCGTCAACCAGGCGTTCGCGCGCCGCTTCTACGGCGGCGAGGAGGAGGCGTTGGGCAAGCGCTTCCGCTTCCAGCAGGGCACGCCGCTGATGGAGATCGTCGGCATCACACGGGACGGGCACTACGACAACCTCTACACTGAGCACCAGATTTACATGTTCCTGCCCGTCTACCAGAACCCGCGCGCGCGGATGACGCTGCTGGTCGGCGCGCAGTCGGCCGGCGACCTGCAAGGTCTCGTGGAGCGCGCGCGCGGCGAGGTCGCGCAGATGGACGCGCGGCTGCCGGTCTTCGGCGTGATGCTGGCGGAGCAGAACTTGTCGCTCGCCTACTGGGCGCCGCGCGTGGCGGCGGGGATGGCCTCGACGTTCGGGGTGCTGGCGCTGGTGCTGGCGACGATGGGGCTCTACAGCGTGATGACGTACACCGTCAGCCAGCGCACGCACGAGATCGGCATCCGGATGGCGCTGGGCGCCGCGATCCGCGACGTGGTGCGGCTGGTCGTGGGGCAGGGGATGAGGCTGGCCCTGTTGGGCGTCGGGCTGGGGCTGGCGGGCGCGTTCCTGCTGACGCGCGCTCTGGCGAGCCTGTTGCTCGGGATCGAGCCGACCGACCCCGTCACCTTCGTCGGCGTGCCCCTGCTGCTCGCCGCCGTCGCGCTGCTGGCCTGCTACATCCCCGCGCGCCGCGCGGCCCGCGTCAACCCTTTGATCGCCCTGCGCCACGACTGAGCCGAGTGCCGCGCCGTTGCAGGGCGTGACGCGGCACGCGTCCACGCGCGAAGGGGATGAAGAACTCTCGTTGTTGGGCCTCCCCTGCCGAGCCGGCGAGGGAGTGCCCAACGGGTCGCCCGGCCTTCCGGCGACGCTGGGGCTGCTCTTCCTGGGGTCAGCCCCCGCGCCGTGCGGGCCGTGCGCGCCGGACGCGGCGGCCACGTACCCGGCCGCCGCGTCCCTCCTCAAGATACAAACCAGGTACTCTTATTCAAGCGACGCTCCGCGGCGATCTTAACTGCCTACTGCCATCTGCCCAATGCTGAGAGCTTACCACGCGGCGAAAGAAAACCGCTTTACTTCTGTGTGGCCGGTGGCTGTACAATGGCGGCACAATGAAAGACAGGAAGGGTTTTCCGGCCGGGCTGCTGCTCCTGGCCGCCGCGCTCGTCTGGCCCGTGCAGGTGCGCGCGCGCGAATCGCTGCCGCTCGCGGGCGTGTGGCACTTCGCGCTCGACCGCGCCGACGCCGGAGTGCGTGAGCGCTGGTTCGAGCGCGACTTGGCCGACAAGATAAATCTCCCCGGGGTGCTCCAGGCGCAGGGGTACGGCGACGAGATAAGCACGCAGACGCCGTGGGTGCTCTCGCTCTACGACCACTTCTGGTACCTGCGCGAGGAGTACAAGGCTTACACGCGGCCGGGCGCGGTCAAGGTGCCCTTCCTCTCGCAGCCGCCGCGCCACTACGTCGGCGTCGCCTGGTACCAGCGCGACATCGAAGTTCCCGAGACGTGGCGCGGGCGCCGGGTCGTGCTCTTCATGGAGCGCCCGCGCTGGGAATCGACCGTGTGGGTTGACGACCGCCGGGTCGGGTCGAACGACAGCCTCGTCGCGCCGCACGAGTTCGACCTCGGCGGGCTCGCGCCCGGCAGACACCGCCTGACCGTGCGCGTGGACTCCTCGATGATTCTGCCCTACCGGCCGGACGCGCACAGCGTCTCGGACTCGCTCGCCGGGAGCTGGAACGGCATCGTCGGGAGGATCGAGTTGAACTCGACCGGCCCGGTGTGGATAGACGAAGCGCGCGTCTTCCCGAACGTTCAGACGAAGACCGCCGTGATAAGAGTCCGCGTCGGCAACGCGACGGGGCGCGCGGGGCGCGGGACGCTTGCGGCGGGCGGTGTGAACGCACCGGTCGAGTGGGACGAGAAGGGCGGCGCCGCGCAGTTGGAGGTGCCGCTCGGGCGCGACGCGAAGACCTGGGACGAGTTCGGCCCCAACCTGCAAAGGCTGACGCTCCGTCTGACGGGAGAGGGCGTCGAAGAGAATCGAGAACTCGTGTTCGGCCTGCGCGAGTTCAAGACCGAAGGCACCGACTTCGTCGTCAACGGCCGCAAGACATACCTGCGCGGCACGCACCACGGCGGAGACTTTCCCCTAACCGGCTACCCTCCCACCGATGTCGAGTACTGGCGCCGCATCCTCCGCATCAACAAGGAGTGGGGCATCAACCACATCCGCTTCCACTCCTTCTGCCCGCCTGAAGCCGCCTTCAACGCCGCGGACGAGGTGGGCGTCTACCTCCAGCCCGAGCCAGGCACTTGGAACGAGTTGAGCCCGGGCACGCCCTTGGAGAAGATGCTCTACGAAGAGACCGAGCGGATGCTGCGCGCCTACGGCAACCACCCCTCGTTCGTCATGCTCTCGGCGAGCAACGAGCCGAAGGGGCGCTGGAAGCAGTCGCTCCCCGCGTGGGCCGAACACTTCCGGCAGGCAGACCCGCGCGTCCTCTACACGACGGGGACGGGCCACACCGACCGCGAGATTCCAGACCCGGAGGAGGGCGCCGACTACCTCGTCGTCCAACGCCTCGGCGAGAAGATGCTGCGCGGCCAGTCCGCGTGGTTCGGGCGCGACTACCGCGACTCCCTCGCGGGGATAAAGATTCCCGTCCTCGCGCACGAGCTGGGCCAGTGGGTCGCCTACCCCGACTACTCGATCATCGACAAGTTCAAAGGCTACATGCGCCCCGGCAACTACGAAATCTTCCGCGACTCAATGCGTGCTCACGGGCTGCTTGCAAAGGACAAACAGTTCGCGTGGGCGTCGGGGCGTTATCAACTCGAATGCTACAAGGAGGAGATCGAGGCCAACCTGCGGACGCCCGGCCTCGCGGGCTTCCAGCTCTTAGACCTGCACGACTACGTCGGGCAGGGCACGGCGCTCGTCGGCCTGCTCGACACCTTCTGGGAGCCGAAGGGCTACGCCACCCCTTCGGAGTTCCGCCGCTTCAACTCCGAGACCGTCCCGCTCGCGCGTCTGACCAAACGCGTCTTCACCGGCGACGAGACGCTTGAGGCGGAGGTCGAGGTAGCGCACTACGGCGCGGCGCCTTTGCACAACGCGGCCCCGTCGTGGAAGGTGATTGATGAACGCGGGAGGGTCTTGGCGTCGGGACGCTGGCCCGCGCGAGACATTCCCGTCGGCAAGAACACTTCGCTCGGCCGCGTCTCCGTTGACCTCTCGAAGCTCGCCGCGCCGCGCCGGTACAAGCTCGTCGTCGGCCTGAAGGGCACGGCGGCCGAGAACGACTGGAACTTCTGGCTCTACCCTTCCGAGGTTGAGACGGAAGCGCCGCGCGACGTTTTGGTCACGAGGACTTGGGACGAGGCCGAGGCGAAATTGAAAGAGGGCGGCAAGGTGCTTTATCTCCCGCGCCGCGCAGACCTCGACTGGACGAGCCCGCCGCTCGACGACGTGCCCGTCTTCTGGAACCGCCTGATGGGGCCTGCATGGAGCCGCATGCTCGGCCTGCTGAGCGACACGCGCCACCCCGCGCTCGCGCAGTTCCCGACGGAGGCGAACTTCGACTGGCAATGGTCTGACATCGTCCGCGGCGCGCGCGCCGTCAACCTCGACCGCCTGCCGCCCGCACTCGAACCAATCGTCTGGGCCATCGACGACTGGAACCGCAACTACAAGCTCGGCCTCGTCTTCGAATGTCGCGTCGGCCGCGGGCGCCTCGTGGTGAGCGGCGCCGACCTCTCGACGGGGCTCGACGCGCGACCCGCCGCGCGGCAACTGCGACAGTCGCTCCTCGCATACATGTCTTCGCCGCGCTTCCGCCCGCCGGTCGAGGTGCGTGCGGAAGAGCTCCGCGGCCTGCTCTTCG
>Ga0213876_10001057_pt1 | contig 17775 bp, 17 predicted proteins | sample BarmaccomBMRX_R9_FD_160113 | JGI IMG/M metagenome (GOLD analysis project Ga0213876, IMG submission 160113) | Root-associated microbial communities from Barbacenia macrantha in rupestrian grasslands, the National Park of Serra do Cipo, Brazil - RX_R9 | ecosystem: Host-associated > Plants > Roots... | reverse complement strand
CAACGCGGAGCTGCGGCCGAGGGGCGATCGGGGTTCAACACTTTGCTCGTCGCCGCGACCCTCCTCGCTGCCCTTGTCGCGCCTTTCATCATCTATCCCGTTTTCCTGATGAATGTGCTGTGCTTTGCCTTGTTCGCCAGCGCCTTCAATCTTCTCATCGGCTTCGTCGGTCTTCTATCCTTCGGCCACGCGGCCTTTTTCGGTGCCGCCGCCTATGTGACCGCCCACGCCGCAAAGGTCTGGGGATTGCCGACGGAGCTTGCGATTCTCCTCGGCGCGCTCGCGGCCGCCGCGCTCGGGCTCGTGATCGGCTTCCTGGCGATCCGCCGTCAGGGCATCTATTTTTCGATGATCACGCTCGCTTTGGCGCAGATGTTCTACTTCATCTGCCTCGAAGTTCCCTTCACGCATGGTGAGGATGGAATCCAGGGAGTTCCACGCGGCACCCTTTTCGGGATCGTCAATCTCGACAACAACCTCGCCTTCTACTTCGTCGTTCTCGCGATCGTCGCCGCGGGTCATCTCGCCATTTGGCGGATCGTGAATTCGCCTTTTGGAAACATCTTGAAGGCGATCCGCGACAACGAGCCCCGCGCCATCTCGCTCGGCTATAACGCCGACAGCTACAAACTTCGCGCCTTCGTTCTTTCGGCCGGGCTTGCCGGTCTCGCAGGTGGCACGAATGCCATCGTGTTCCAGCTCGCGACCTTGACCGGCGTGCAATGGCAAAGCTCGGGCGAAGTGATCCTGATGACGCTGCTCGGCGGCATCGGCACCTTGGCGGGGCCGCCGATCGGAGCGGCGATCACGGTCGGCTTGCAAACCTATCTCGCGGCGATCGATTTCCCCGTGACCGTTCTGATCGGCCTGATCTTCGTTGTCTGCGTCCTTTTGTTTCGGCGCGGTGTCGCGGGCGAGATCCTTGCCTATATTCGAAAGCGCAAGTGAGGCTCGTGCCCTCGAGACGCTCCTAAAAAGCGCTTTCGTTCCCGATGATGTGTAAACAGGGTAGGGCTCGCAACATCCGCATACTTTGAAAATCACTCCAAAATTTGTAGCACAATGCCATAATTAAGAGAACATAAACCGCTGATACAGCTTAATAAACAGCGTGGCCCGTATCTTGCTTACTTTTCTGTAAGAATGCTGAGGGTTTGAGATGATGCGTGGACAAATTCTGCTCGATTTCGATGGCACCATCGCGATCGAGGATACGACGGATTGCCTTCTCGAGCGTTTCGCGGAACCGTCCTGGCGCGACGTCGAGGATGCCTGGGAGGCGGGGTTGATCGGGTCGCGTGATTGTCTCGCGCAACAGGTCGATCTCCTTCGTGCGAGCGAATCCGATCTCGAGCGCTTCATCTCCCAAGTGCATGTCGACCCCGGTTTCCTCTCCTTTGTCGAAGCCTGCTCAGCGGCTCGGTTCAACATCATGATCGTCTCGGATGGGCTCGATCGCATCGTGCGCGGCGTCATCGAGCGCACCGGCCTCAAATTGCCGATCGCGGCCAATCGTCTCGAGCGATCGGGCGATGACCGATGGAGGCTCGCCTTCCCGCATGCGAGCGCGAATTGCTCGAGCGCGTCGGGCAACTGCAAATGCGCGCACGCGGCCTCGGCATTGCTTGGGCCGCGGATTGTCGTCGGAGATGGACGTTCCGATTTCTGCGCAGCAGGGAGCGCTGACTATGTCTTCGCCAAAGGTCGTCTTCGGACCCATTGTGTCGAGAACGGCATCGCGCATGCGCCGATAGCCAATCTGACCGAGGCGACGCTTCTGTTCGACGACTGGTTCCAGCATGTCGCATCCTTGTCGGAGGTTGCGCATGAGCATGCAGAAGCCGAACCAAGCTGAACGGGTGATGGCCACGGCTGCGCTTATTGCCAGGAGGTCGCGTCCCCCGATCGAGCAAGAGGCCGCCCTGCTCGAGCTCGAGCGATACTGCTCGCATGGCGACACGGTGCATTGCGCCGAGCCACCGAAGAGCTTCGATCGGGAAGAAGGACTGCAAGGCGATCTCGAAGCCGGGGGTGAACGCCATCGCCTCGTGCTCGACAGCGGCGGTTATTACAACAACGTCATCACGCCCGCGCCGGCACTGGCCATCTCCTATGACGAGATCGGTCTCGCCTTGAAGCTTTGTGACCGCCTCCTCCATCGCGTCACGCGACGGTGAGCGGCATGCGGCTTCGCCTTCTCGATCTCGATGGCAGCCTACCCAGTCAGGCGCCCTTCGCCGAGCGCCTCGCCGACGGGAGCGCCGAGCATGTTGATCTTAAGGGCATGTCGGCCTCGCTCAGGATCGTGGCGCGCCGGCGCGCCATGGAGGCCTTTTGCGAGAGGCTGATCGGGGAGGAATACGCCGCGGGTGCGCCGGAGGTCACCTTTTACGGCTCGGGCGATTTTCATCATCTCGCGGCAGGCTTGCTGCGTCTCGCCAACGAGCCGGTTACGGTCATCCATTTCGACAACCATCCGGACTGGGTGAGCTTCCCGCCGACTTTCAATTGCGGCGCGTGGGTCAATCGAGCCTTGCAGCTCCCACATGTCCGCAAGGTGGTGACGCTCGGCCCTTGCAGCGACGATCTCGCCTGGCCCGAGCTCAAATCCGCCAATCTCGCCGCGGTTCGCGAGGGTCTGTTGGAGATCCGTCCGTGGCAACATCCGCCTTCGCGAGTCTTGCGCGATTATGACCGCGGACCCGCGCATCGCTCGCAAGGCGGCTACATCGAATGGGCCAACCTCGCTGATGACGACTGGCGCGCGGCGCTGGACGACGTCATCGCCGGCGTGCCGACGCGTGCGGTTTGGCTCACAATCGACAAGGATGTCCTCGTCGAAGAGGAGGCCGCGACGAATTGGGACCAGGGCGGGATGAGCGTCGATCATCTGATCGAGGCAATCAGGCTCCTCGCGCTGCGCAAGCGACTTTTCGGCGTGGATGTGTGCGGAGACTATTCTACGCCGCGCTTCGGCGACCCGTTCCGGGCCACGCTTGCCCATTTCGATCACCCTTCCAAGCCCGAGCCGACGCCGGAAGTCTTGCGGCGCAACGCGGCGACCAATGCGCGCCTGCTCGCCTGTTTCGACGAGGTGTTCGCGTGAGCCTTTTCCTCGTTTTCTGGTTCGCGCTCTCGGTGATGTGCGATGTCTGCGGCCAGCTCTGTTTCAAGATCGGGGCTGATCGTCTCCCGTCCGGCCGCTCGCCGATCGGTATCTCGCGTGCCGTGCTCTCAAGTCCGTGGCTGGTCACCGGCCTCTGCGTTTATGCGATCGAAACCATTGTCTGGACCAGGATTCTCTCGGATGTGCCGTTGAGCATCGCCTATCCGATCGCCAGCCTGAATTTCCTCGGCGTAACGCTTGCGAGCGCGACCATTCTGGGCGAGCGGGTGGGACGTCCTCAATGGATGGGTGCTTGGCTGGTGACTTTCGGCGTCGCGATCGTCGCGGGGTCGGCATGAGAAGTTCGAGAGAAAGGGCAAGGGCCGTCGAAACGGTTCTCCGCCTTGGCGTGTGAGGGACCTGCAAGAGACCATGACGACAAAGGATCGAAGCTTCACCATACCCGGCAGCCGGACAGGGTTTCTTCTCGTGCACGGCCTCGGCGGCACGCCGCTCGAGCTGCGCATGGCCGCCAAAGGCATCGCGTCGGGGGGGTTCACGGTGCATTGCTGTCAGCTTGCCGGCCATTGCGGCACCGAGGAGGAGCTTCTCGCGACCACTTGGCAAGAATGGTACGCGAGCGTCGAGACAGCTCTCGCCAAGCTCGAGGCGGTCTGTGACACGGTCATCGTCGGGGGGCTCTCGATCGGCGCGATCCTCGCGCTGCGGCTTGCGGCCATGCAGCCCGAGCGAGTCCATGGCGTCGCCTGTTTTGCACCGACGCTTTGGTATGACGGCTGGACCATCCCCAAGAACCAATTCCTCCTTCGCTGGCTCTGGTTCTTGCCGCCGGCCAAGCGTTATCGCTTCCAGGAGCGGGAGCCTTACGGCGTCAAGGACGAACGCATGCGGGCTTTCGTCCTGAAATCGATGTCCGGCGGGGATAGCGGGGTTGCGGGCCATCCGAGCACGCATGCGCTCTCGCTTTATCAGTTCTGGAAGCTCGTCGACGACATCAAGCCGAAGTTGAAAGCCATCAAGCGACCCGTCTTCATCGCTCATCCGCGCGAGGACGATCTCGCGAGCCTCAAGAACGCCTTCTACCTTCAGAAACACCTCGGAGGTTTGGTCGAGATGCTGGTGCTCGACGACAGCTATCACATCGTCACAATCGACCGACAATGGAAGACCGTGGTCGATCGCGCCGTCAAATTCGCGCAAGGCATCGAGCAGCATCGTCCGCGCGCCGAAATTGCAGAAAACAAGACCAGCGCCATTGCTGCCGAGTGATGTCGACCACATGGCATTCGAAGCCAAGATTTTTGCCAGCATCGCCGAGGTCAGCGCGAGCGCTTGGGATGCCTGCTTCCCTGGTGAGGCGGAATGCCATGCCTACTATGCGGCCTGTGCCCGAGGCTCGAACCGCGGCTTGAAGGAAGGGGCGGTAGCCGCCTATGAAAATGGAAAACTCGTCGCGGCCGCGCCGACCTTCAGGATCAACTTCCGTCTCGACACGCCCTTCCAAGGCCCGCTCAAGCGCTTCACGGAGCGCCTTTATCCCTTCGCCAAGGGGATCATGGACCTCCCCATTATCTGTCTCGGGTCACCCTATTCGGAGCGCTGCCATATCGGCTTCCAGCCGGATCTGAGCGCCACCGGGAAACGGGCCGCGCTTGCCTCGCTCATGGCGTGCCTCGAAGCGCATGCGGGCGCCGAAGGCACTGGCCTCGTCGCGATCAAGGATCTTTCCGCCCATGACGAGGCTGCCTTCGGCACGACCCTTTTGTCGCTCGGCTGGACACGCGGGACAAGCCTGCCGATCGCTCTTCTCGACTTGCCGTTCCGAGATGAAGCCTCCTATCTGGCGAGCCTTTCGGCGGCGACGCGAAAGGATATCCGACGCAAGCTGAGGAATGCCGGCAGCATTCGTGTGCAATGGCGCGACGATCTCGACGGCGTGGAAGATGTCGTCACCTCTCTTTACGAAGAGACACGAGAGCGCAGTCGGCTCGATTATGGCGATTTCGAATTGCTTCCCGACCAATATTTTCCCCGCGTCATGAAAGCGCTGAGCGGCACCGCCCGGGTTGCGCTCTATTTCGCAGAAGACGAGCTCTGCGCCTTCAATCTCGTGTTTCTCGAGAAGGATCGCCTCATCGACAAGTTTCTGGGCGTGCGCTACCCGCTCGGGCGTGAGCACAACATTTACGCAGTGAGCTGGATGGAGAACGTCAAGGAATGCCTTGCGCGCGGCATCGGTACTCTGCAGACGGGCCAAACCGCCTATGGGCCGAAATTGCGCTTCGGTAGCCGGCTCGTGCCCTCGTATGTGTATTTCAAGCACCGTTCCGCCGTTCCCTACGCTATTCTCAAAACCGTCAACCGCTTTATCAAGGCCGACCGGCTCGATCCGGACCTGAGGGCTGCCCGGGCGCTCAGCTCGTGAAGCGCCCCTTCTCTTCGATCTCGCTCCGGATGGTGCTGTTCTGGAGCGTGTTTCTCACGCTCGATACCGCGACCCAGATCGCCTTCAAAAAAGCAAGCGAGCACGTCGAGAGCATCAGCTTCGGCTGGCTCTTCCTGACGACGGCGCTCGGGACGCCCGCCTTCTGGGTCGCGATCTTGTGCTACATTGCGACTTTCGTCGTGTGGATGGCGGTATTGACCCGCATGGACCTGAGCCGCGCCTTCCCCCTCACCGCGCTCACCTATGTGACCGTTCCGGCGCTTGCCTTCCTTTTCTTCGGCGAGCATTTGCCGATCATTCGCATCGTCGGCATCGCGGTGATCATCGCAGGCGTCATCATGATCGGGTGGGAAGAGTGAATTGGCGAGGTCCCTGGCCGGTCAGGCTTCGACTCATCCTCGCCTTTCTCCTCGTCGGCGTTCCGCCGATGCTCGGCGCTGCGTATCTCGCCTCGGCCTTGATCTCGAGCTCGTTCGAGAAGAATGTCGGTCAATGGCTCACCGAGACCGCGCGCTTCGTCATCGTCGAAATCACCGACCGGGAGGATGATGCCGCGCAAATCGCCGCAACTCTGACCGGCGCGGTAAGCCAGACGGGAAACGAGACGGCCGATGGCTTCAGGGCCGCGCTCAAGCCCTTCGAGCCGGTGCTCGCGGCCGATGGCTTCGACGTCTTGATGATCTATGACGGGACGGGCGCAATCCACTACACAAGCCTGCCTTTCAAGCCGGCCAAAACCTTGCCGACGAGCGCGACACGGGCGATTTTCGCAGGCACGCTCGACGGCAACCCCGTCCTCGTCGCTGGCGCCACGGTAAGCCTCTCCGCGAGCAGCGGAAATCTTTTCCTCTTCCTTGGGGACGCCCTCGATACTTCGAGCTTCTCGAGCCTCAAGGCGGTGCCTTCCTTGCAGCTCGACTTCTTCGCCATGCGGGATGGCGAAGCCATCAAGCTCTACGAGACTTCGAATCTATCGACCGTGCCGCCGAAGCCCATCTTGCAGCGACTTGCCAGCGAGGACGATCCGATCCTTCTCGACGATCCGCCCGGTGACCTCTTCCTCGCCGCCGTGAGCGGGCTCAAGGACCAGGATGGCATGTTGTCGGGCTTCGTTTTCTGCGGCGTCGGTGGCCAGGAGGGACTCGACGGTCCCGACCAGCAAATGCGTCTTCTTTGGGCGGTGTTCCTGTTCGGCGCCCTGATCTTCGTGCTTGCGGGAACTTTCGTATCGGCGCGGTTCGTCAAACCGCTACGTGCCCTGTCGCAAGGTGTGCGCTCGGTCGCTTCCGGCGACTTCTCACAGCGTGTGCCCGAAACGGGCGACAAGGAAACGGTCGAGCTCGCGGCGCGTTTCAATGCCATGGCGGCCGAGCTCGAGGAGGCGCGCGCGAGAGAAGCCGAGCTCAGGCGCAGGGAGCGTCTCTCGACGCTCGGCGAAGCGGCCATGGTGATCGCCCATGAAGTGCGCAATCCGCTCGGCATCATCAAGACCTCGAGCGATCTCGTCCGCTCCCGCACCAAGCTTGGCCCGAAGGAAGAAGAGCTTCTTGACTACGTCACCGAGGAGGTGCACCGGATCGACAATCTTCTCACGGAGGTGCTCGATTTCGCGCACCCCAAGGAGCCGCGCCGGTCGGTTTTCGTCTTGCGGGATGTCGTCGACCGTATCCAGGGCTTCGTGGCTCCCGAGATGACGCGCAAGGGCTTGGCCTTCTCCATCGAGGACCGTGCGTCGGGCGCGACGGTGAGCGCCGATCGCGATCAAATCTACGAGGCCATTCTGAACCTCGTCATCAACGCCATGGACGCGCTGCCGCGCGGCGGCCATGTGAAGGTTCGGGTCTTTGCGACCGCGCGCGCGGTCTCGGTCGAAGTTGCCGATGATGGGCCGGGCGTGAAGCCCGAGCTTCGAGGCCGCATCTTCAACCCGTTCTTCACGACGAGAGCGAAGGGGACGGGGCTCGGCCTTGCCAAGGTCACGACGGTTGTCGAGGCTCACCAAGGCCGCGTCGAGTGCCTCGAAGAGCCGGGTGGGGGCGCGTGCTTCCGTGTGACGCTTCCGCGCGCCGCATCCGAACCGCCTGTCCCGGCCGGGCAGGACCAAAAAATCACGCAAGGCTGAAGCCAGGGTCCCGGCGTGGCGCACACCATCCTCATCGTCGATGACGAAAAGCGGCTCGCGGAGCTCTTGTCGGCCAGCATTGCCGATCGGGGTTATCGGACGATCGTCTGCGCATCCGCCGAAGAGGCGCTCGAAGCCTTCGATCCTGCGACCATCGATCTCGTCATCTCCGATCTGCGCATGCCTGGCCTCGACGGCCGCACTCTGCTCAACAAGATCCGCGCGCAAGCGCCGGACATGCCGGTCGTCCTCATCACCGCCTATACCTCGATGCGCGACGCCGTGGAGATGGTGAAAGAGGGCGCCTTCGACTACATCTCGAAGCCCTTCGAGATGGACGAGATCCTGGCGACGCTCGAGCGCGCCCTGAAGCTCGGTGACGCCATGCGCGAGAATGCGCGGCTGCGTTCCGAGATCGAAGGTCGTCACGGTTTCGAGCAGCTGGTCGGCACGAGCCCGGCATTTCGCCGCGTGATCGAGCAGGTGGGTGAGGTCTGCGCGAGCCGCGCCACGGTGCTCCTCACAGGAGAGAGCGGCACCGGCAAGGAGGTCGTGGCGCGCGCCATTCATGTGAACAGCCCGCGCAAGTCGAAGCCCTTCGTTGCCGTGAATTGCGCGGCCATTCCCGAGGGCCTGATCGAGAGCGAGCTCTTCGGACATGTGAAGGGGGCCTTCACCGGAGCCGTGGCGCATCGGCGCGGCCGCTTCGCCGATGCGGATCAAGGAACCATCTTCCTCGACGAAATCGGCGAGATGCCGATTGCCGTGCAGGCGAAGATCCTGCGCGTGTTGCAGGAACGCAGCTTCGAGCCCGTCGGCTCCGGGCGTACCGAAAAGGTGGACACGCGCGTCGTCGCCGCGACGAACCGCGATCTTCGCCAAGCCGTTTCGGACAACAGCTTTCGCGAAGATCTGTTCTACCGATTGAACGTGTTTCCGATCGCGCTGCCGGCGCTGCGTGATCGCAAGGAGGACATTCCGGCCCTTGCGCAGCACTTCTTAAAATTCGCGACCGAGACGATCGGCAAGCGTGTCGTGGGCGTGACGCCGGCGGCGCTCGCCGCCATGAGCAATTACCACTGGCCAGGAAATTTGCGGGAGCTGCAGAATTGCATCGAGCGCGCCGTCATCGTGGCGCGCGGCTCGACCATCGACGTGACCGACCTCTCACGCGATCTCTTCGAGCCGGGCGGCGCGAGAAGCGAAAGAGCGGCACGGCGCCGGACCGACGATCTCGACAAGGAGCTTGCGCGCATCGAAAAATCTTTCATTCTCGATGCGTTGCGCGAAACGAACGGCGTGCAAAGCAAGGCCGCGAGGCTTCTCGGCATCAACGAGCGCAGCCTTTGGCATCGGGTGAAGAAGCTCGGCATCGCCATCACCAAGCGCGCCAGCGGCGGAGAGCCCGCCATATGAGCGACAGCCCGCCACCTTCCTCGCATGCGGCGCCCGCCCCGCCGCTCGGCTATTCGATGTTGCCGCGAGGACAAATCGCAACGCTCGTCACTTACCTCGAAATGTTGCAGGCGCCTGCTTCGCGCGGCCCGAGCGACACGACGGCGAATGCGTCTGATATGTCTTACGAGCTGCGCGGGCCACTCGACCCTGATCTTTCCGCCTATCGCGGTATTTATCGGCGGGTCGGAGAGGATTGGCTCTGGGGCTCGCGCCTCATCATGAGCGATGATGAATTGGGCGCGATTCTCAGCGATCCGCAGGTCGAGGTCTACGTATCATATGTCGAGAACGATCCCGCGGGCCTGCTCGAACTTGATTTTCGCAAGGAAGACGAATGCGAGCTCGCATTTTTTGGCCTCGTCAAGGAAGCCATCGGTCGAGGCTTGGGACGACGCCTGATGAATGATGCGATCCGCCTGGCTTGGGCAAAACCGATCAGACGTTTTTTCGTGCACACTTGCACCTTCGATCACCCTGGTGCGCTCGATTTCTACCGCCGTTCGGGGTTTCGGCCCTACGCTCTCGGCATCGAGGTGCTCGAGGATTTTCGCCTCGGCGGTCATTTGCCCCGTCATGCGGCGCCGCATGTACCGCTCATCGAGCCCTAACCGCTCAGCTTCGGAACACACTCCAAAAAGGGAAGAGCGTTTTTTCGCAAAGAGCAGGTCTGCATTGAATGCCAGTGTGCCGATTGCTCACACGTAAGCATCATGCATCACCAACGAGAAGGGGCTCCATCTCACTCACCGGCTCGCCTCGCATTATCCGAGCGTCTCGGAGCAGGGGCGACAATTCTCGCAAGTGCCGAGATCTTCGGTCGATTGAATCCGGAAACATTCGGGAAGTCGAAACGACTGGCGGAACAGAAAAAGACGCGGTTTTGCCTATTTTGCACGTCAGATTTTTGTGAAACTCGTCCCCTCGACGCGCGTATACGCACAGCGCGAGGTTTGTCGCGTGGAACTCCAGGTGCTGCCATGTCGCTTGCGATGCCTGCCGCTGCTTCATCAATGTCCTCGAGCACCCGTCGCAGGTTCGTCGGCTGGCTCCTTTCGGCGGCGGTTTGCCCGCTCGCGACCAGCAGCGCCCGCGCCATGCCGGGAAACATGACGGCAAATTTGCCGACGCGCTCCGCCGCGGCTCGACCGCTCGCTCGTGCGGCCTATACGCCCGGCAACGGCCATTACGGGCCGGTTCCGGGTGAGCCTTTTCCCGTGCATGCGGTCAATCTCAGCCAGATCGATCCGGCCTTTCTCGTCAAGGCCGTTCCTTATGCGGGGTCGGAGGCGCCCGGCACCATCGTCATCAATCCGAGCACCCGCTATCTTTATCTGGTGCAGGAGGGAGGTAGGGCCATTCGTTACGGCGTCGGCGTTGGACGCGAAGGCTTCGGCTGGTCGGGGACGGCGACCATCAAGAGCAAGCAGGAATGGCCCGATTGGTACCCGCCGGCCGAGATGATTGCCCGGCAGCCGGAGCTTCAAGCCAAGATGACCACATTGCAAAGCGGCCTCGGCATGCCGGGGGGGCCGGGCAATCCGCTCGGCGCGCGCGCCATGTATTTGTGGCAAGGAAACAAGGACACGCTTTACCGCGTCCACGGCACGGTTGAGCCATGGACCATAGGCAAACGCGTATCCTCAGGCTGCATCCGCATGATCAACCAGGACGCGATCGACCTTTACGATCGGGTTCCCCTTGGAACGCAGGTGATCGTGCTCGGCAGCGCGGAAGGCGAGATCGCAGCGAGGCAGCATCGGGCGATCGAGCGCGGCAGCCCCGCTTATGATCCGTCGCTTTCGACCGATCCTTATGAGGATGCAGGCGCCTACGATCCCTACCGTCAAGGAAACCCGCCCAACGGGCCCATGCGCCTGCAAGGCGCCGATCCTTATGGCCGCCCGCTCAATGTCGATCCCTATGACCAATCCGCTGGTCGCTACGCGCCTTATCCGGCCGCGCCGCGCAACGCGCCCTATGGCTACAGCTACCCGGCATATCCGGACAATTGAGGGGGGCGACGCCGGAGCGCGTCGGAGACCGCTATTTGAACAAATACGAAAGCCCGATGCCGACCGTCGTCTGCACGCGACGTTCGATGACTGGGCTTCGCGCCACGTTCGCGACGAGATAATTCACAGCGCCTCGACCCACGAGGGCAAGGTTGGGCGCGAAACGATAAAGCGCATCGACTGTCGTGCCGACCGACTCCACCCCGGCATGCGTGGTGAAAAACGGCTTGCCGGTGGCGAGGCTCTGGAAGGCGGAGACGCCGTACCAGCTCTGCATGTAGTCGTGGTCGCCGAGATTTGTGGTGACGGCCGGAAGTACTACGAGCTGGTTGGTAAGCGGCAACGCCGTCCCCACCTTCGCCTGGAAGGTGTTCCCGTAGCTTCCCGAAAAATCATGGGCGAAGGAGCCCTTCAGGTCGAGCCATCCGAGATCGTACTCGCCAGCAAAGCGCCCCTGCGGAGCCTCGGCGATGTTGCCAAGCCCGAGAATTTTCGGGCTGTTCGTCTGGTCGCGCCCAAGCCTCACGAAGCCGGAGGTGGAGAAAGACAACACGCCATCATTATAGACATAGACCCCCGCGCCATCTTCCATGTTGACGAAAAAACGGTTGTTGTAGGTGTAGTCGATATCGGGAAGCACGAGAGAGCGGTAGCCGCTGCCACCCGGGTAAGTGGGTTCGACGAGAACGCCCGCGCCGATGCGATTGGTCGTCGACATCAGCCGTGCAAATTGCTCGGGCGTGAGGGAGGAGTCCGGTGTATCGAGCGTGATATTCTGCGCAAACGTGGCCGCCGGCGCGCTCGACAGGACGCAGGCAACAGCAAATTGTAGCAAACGACTCGCCCGCATGGGAATTGAACTCGACGCCCCTGTGATCACGCAAAGCAAAGCGAGCATCACCCGCCTTCCCGCCGCCTGCTTTATACCGCGAGATTGCGCGGGCCGGAAGCGGTCACCGCTCGTTGCAACCACATGGTGAACACAACCTCAAAATCGCGCTCGAGTCCTTTCATCTTCGCCGCTCGCGACTCATGCGCGCTTCAAATCGTTGCCTTTCATGTCTATAGCTCGCTCGCTCCATCCTCGTGAGGCATCGATGCAAGCGATTGACCCCGATTTTCTTCCCATCTCAGGTTTCGTGCTGCCGCGCTTCGCCGGCATTCCGACTTTCATGCGGCTTCCTCACGTGCCCCTCGAGGATGCGAGAATCGATCAGGTCGACATCGGTCTCGTGGGCGTGCCTTGGGACGGGGGAACCACCAATCGCGCGGGCGCGCGCCATGGACCGCGCGCCGTGCGCGACGCCACGACGATGGTACGACAGCTCAACCAGGCGACCGGCGTGATGCCCTTTCACCTCGCCCGGTGCGCCGATCTCGGCGATGTCGCGATCAATCCGGCGAGCATCGATGACACTTTGAAGCGCATCACGAGCTTTTATCGCGAGCTCACGAAACGCAACATCACGCCGATGACGATCGGCGGCGATCACCTCACGAGCCTGCCGGTTCTGCGTGCTGTCGCCGAAAAGGGTCCCGTCGGCATGATCCATTTCGACAGCCATACGGATTTTTACGACAGCTATTTCGGCGGTTTCAAATACACCCATGGCACACCCTTCCGCCGCAGCGTCGAGGAAGGCTTGCTCGATCCCAAGCGCGTCGTGCAGATCGGCCTCAGAGGCTCGGCCTACGATGGCGAGGATGTCGAGTTCGCCCGTTCGAACGGTGTCCGGCTCGTCTTCATCGAAGAGCTGCAGGAACGAGGCGTGAGACCGGTCATGGAGGAGGCCTGCTCCATCGTCGGCCGTCAACCGACTTATTTGTCTTTCGACATCGACGGGGTTGATCCCGCGCAAGCGCCGGGAACGGGCACTCCGGAAATTGGTGGCTTCTCGACTTTCCAGGCGCAACAGATGCTGCGTCATCTCGGCGAGGTCGACCTCGTTGCGGCCGATTTCGTGGAGCTGTCGCCGCCCTTCGATGTCGGCGGCATCACGGCGTGGGCTGGCGCCAATATCGTGTTCGAAATCCTTTGCGTGCTCGCACAATCCGCGAGACGGCGCGTGAAATAGCGCGAGGATGGTTCCGCGCGCGCAGCGCGCTCAGTGATTGCCGCCGCTCCTTGTCGCGCTTGATTTCGTCAACGATGCCAGCTTGGGACCGACATGGGCCGTAACGCCCCTCGAGCGAGGAAGGACTTGCTGCGGCGGATGTTGGGCGCGATCCGCTCGGGGTTCTGTTTGGGTTCTGGCGAAACGCGAATCGCCGTCCTCATGCCGACAGCATCATCGAATCCCTGTCTTCACTCGGCCCGGCTGGCTCTGTGCAAGGACCAGGAGAGCGCCTTGCGGGAATCGCTCGCCCATGCAAGCCTCGACGAGGACCATTGCAGAGACGGGGCGCAGGGATGGAAGAATCACCGCTCGAGCATCACGAGCATGCCGAGCATGCCGAGCACGCGGCCCATAGCGGCGATCCCTTCATCATTCGCGTCTCGGTCACGATCGCCGTTCTGGCCGTGATCGCAGCCGGCATTTCGAGCCTCGAGAACGTCGAGGCCGGCGGCGCGCTCGCCAAGCTCAGCGAGGCCAATCTCTCACAGAACAGGGCGACCGACACCTGGAGCTACTACCAGGCGCAGCGCGTCAAAAAGACCATCTACGACGCTCTCGCTTTGCAGACGCCGGAAAAGGCGAACGATGCCGAAAAGCAAGCGAAACATTACGATGACGACAGCAAAAATCTCGAAACCCAAGCCCGGAAGCTGGAGACCGAGGTGGATGCCGCGCAGGAAGAGAGCCGAATTCACGAGCACAGGCATCACCGCTTGACGCTTGCGGCCACCTTCCTGCATGTCGGCATCGCCGTCTCCACGATCGCGATTATCGCCAAAGGTCAGCGCTGGCCATGGTACGGGGCGCTCCTTCTAGGCCTTGCGGGCATCGTGATCGCCGCAACCGCCTACGCCTTGCAATAGTCCAATAAGAGCGCCGCGAGCTCGTTCACTGAACGGGCCGCAGGCCAACCGCGCGAGCGAGAGGCCCTACCCCTGCACCGCCCGCGATCGCAAGCCCGGCGACGACGATCGCGGCGCCGAGCCATTGGCCGGGAAAAGTCTTCTCGTGAAGCACAAGCATGGCTATGGCGACGCCCATCGGGGGGATCAATGCTATGCCGAGCGCTGCGGTGGGAGGGCCCAGGCGCTGAACAAGCTTGATATAGGCGAGGAACGCCACGAAGGTGAGGAGCCAGCCTTGAAAGATGCCCTCGCCGAGCGCTACCGGCAGATTGGCGCTCGTCACATTCGACGGAGCCAAAAAGAACCAAAGCGGCACGAAGAGGAACCCGGTCGCGCCCATTGCGGTGACACAACACAAAGGGTCGAGATTCCATTTGCGTGCGAAGACGCTGAAGCAGCCCCACAAGAGGCCGATGACGCCGAAAAGGGCATCCCCTCCGAGTGCCTGCGGGTCGATTTGAACGTCGGCGGCGCGTGCGAAGACGAGGAGACCTGCGAGGATGATGCCGACTCCCACGAGGCGGCTCGGCGACGGCCACACGCCGAGAGCGAGGCCCGCGACGAGGAGCGTGCATAGGATCGAGGAAGAAGGCGCGAACAGGGTGCTGTGGCTCGCCGGCATCATGGTGGTAGCGGTCGTGAAGATGGCGCCGTAGAAGGCGCCCCCGAGCAGCCCGACAGCGAGAAAGCGGCCGGGTGTCGCGAGCATCAGGGCGCGGCGCGCCGGATCGGCGAGCACCAACAGGGATCCGAGAGCTGCCGCACCGTACCGGAAGGCTGCAATGTCCCAACCGGTGAGCCCCGCCTGGACGCCGATTTTCGTCGCTGCGAATTGCGCGGCCATCGGCGGAAAGGAGAGCAGAGCAAGCACAAAGACGGGCACGATGTTCAGGCCTTGAAGTTGTCATTCCCTCCCGAACGTCACGACAGGCTCACGGGTCTTCTGCTCACGAGGACGCGCGGGGTGGAATGCCGACGGCTCGGACGTAGCTCCAATCCGTCGCGACGAATATGTGAGGGAAGATGGCGCGAACCTACCAAGTCCCGGTATTGGGCATGCTCAGCCAAGGCTCCTTCGGGCTCAGTGGCGAGCCTTTCTGGAGAAGCTCGACGGAAATGCCGTCCGGGGAGCGGATGAATGCCATGTTGCCGTCGCGCGGGGGCCGATTGATCGTCACGCCCTTGTCCATCAAGCGTTGACAGACGGCATAGATGTCGTCGACCCGATATGCGAGATGCCCAAAGTTGCGTCCGCCGCCATAATTGTGCTCGTCCCAATTATAGGTGAGCTCGAGCTGCGGGGATCTTGTCTCTTTCGATCTTTCGGCATCGTCCGACGCGGCGAGGAAGACGAGCGTGTATCGGCCCTTCTCGTTCTCGAGGCGGCGCACCTCGACGAGTCCGAGCTTGTTGCACCAGAAATCCAGAGCCGCGTCGAGATCGCCCACCCGCACCATGGTATGCAGATATTCCATTTTCGCGCTCCATCCTCGCAGCCGCCTTGCCTCGAAGCCGTTGTCGGGGCATTGACGGGTCGGCTTTCTTATAGGATCGCCACACGTGAACGCCAGCTTCGAATCGCCTGTCTCCACTGCCGCGCTTGCAACGCTGAAGCGACGCGTGGCGGGATGGTCGATCGTGGCCACCGTGATTGTCACCACGCTCAAGCTCACGGCGGGACTGGTTGCCGGCTCGCTGGCGCTCCTCGCGGACGGCGCTCATGGGCTCCTCGACATCGGAGCGACCACGCTCACCTTCTTTGCCGTGCGTCAGGCGGACCGTCCGGCCGACGAGGACCATCACTACGGGCATGGCAAGATCGAAGCGGTTGCGGCGCTATGCGAATCGACATTGCTCGCGCTTCTCGCATTCGCGGCCTTCACCGAGGCCGGACGACGTCTCGTCTTCGAGCCGCACACGATGATATCCGCTTCGCCCTTCGCGTTCGCTGCTGTCGCTTTGTCGATCTGCGTCGACGCGACGCGATGGCGCGCCTTGCATGTCGTCGCCCGCAGCACGGGCAGCGAGGCGCTCGCGGCGGACGCCTTGCACTTCTCCTCCGACCTTGCGAGCTCGCTCGCCATTCTCGTCGGGCTCGCGGCAGCGAAGGCAGGCTATGTTAATGCGGACGCAAAGGCGACGCTCATCGTCGCCGTCCTCATCGGCCTCGCGGCCGTGCGGCTTGCAAGACGCGTGCTTGGCGTGCTCCTCGACACGGCACCGGAGGGCGTCGCCGAGCGGGTGCGCCAGATCGCCTGGCGGATGCCCGGCGTGCTTGGCATCGACAGCGTCCGCGTTCGGCCGGCCGGCGGCGTGCTTATGGGCGATGTGAGCGTCACCGTGGCACGCAGCCTGCCTCTCGATCGGGTGAGCGAGCTCAAGCTCTCGCTCGCGCGCGCGCTAGCGGCGGAGCTCAAGCGCGCCGATTTCAGGGTCTCGACACGTCCTGTCGCGCCCGACGACGAAAGTGTGCTCGAACGTGTCATGTTGATCGCCGCCCGTGAGCACGTTCTCGTGCATCACGTCACCGTGCAATGGCTTGATGATCGCCTGTCGATCGGCTTCGACATCGAGCTCGACGGGAGGCTTACGCTCAAGGAGGCGCATGGGCGCGCCTCGCGTCTCGAGGCCGCGGTGCACGCGGAGTTCGGCCCGGCGACTGAGGTCGAGAGCCATATCGAGCCGCTGGAGACGCGCGAGCTTTCCGGCATGCCGGCCGATGCCTCTGTCTCAGCGCGCATCGCCGAGACCCTGTCACGCGCCGCCGCACCATCAGGCGAGATCGGATCGATCCACAATGTGCGCGTTCGCCAGACACCGGCCGGGCTTGTCGTGCACTTCCACTGCCTCGGCCCGCCGGATACCGATGTTGCGACCATCCATGCGGCGGTCGACGAAATCGAGCAGAAGGTCAAACACGAGATCGCCGACATCGTCCGTCTCGTGGGGCATGCCGAGCCGGCCGGGGCGGGGCATTCACGAACGTCTCTCGTCCGGAGACCCGACGATGATGAAGCGTCTCGGGCTCCACCCAGGCCCGACATCGAGTAGGCTCAGGCCTCTGACCAAGCATGACGCCTCATCAACCCGAACCCAGCCACAACCGAAGAGACCCGGATGCGCCCTGAAACCTCGCTCCCGATTCGCCTCGAGGATTATCGCGTCCCGGACTACCTCGTGGAGACGATCGATCTCGATTTTTCGCTCGACCCCGTGCTGACGCGTGTTCGCGCCCGTACGGCCTTTGTGCCGAACCCGGCCGGCATCAAAGGCGCCCCGCTCGTTCTTGACGCCGACGAGTTGACGCTCGTGTCGATCGCGCTCGACGGACGCCTGGTCGATTCTAGAGATTATGTGCTGAACGACACATCGCTCACAATCAACGCGCCGCCGGCGCAACGCTTCGTCCTCGATATCGAAACGAAGCTTGACCCGACATCGAACAGCAAGCTCTTCGGCCTCTATCGCTCGAACGGCACCTATTGCACGCAGTGCGAGGCGCAAGGTTTTCGGCGCATCACCTTTTCCCAGGATCGCCCGGACGTCCTCGCGGTCTACACGACGCGAATCGAAGCCGAGCTCGATGAA
>Ga0213876_10001056_pt1 | contig 17797 bp, 14 predicted proteins | sample BarmaccomBMRX_R9_FD_160113 | JGI IMG/M metagenome (GOLD analysis project Ga0213876, IMG submission 160113) | Root-associated microbial communities from Barbacenia macrantha in rupestrian grasslands, the National Park of Serra do Cipo, Brazil - RX_R9 | ecosystem: Host-associated > Plants > Roots... | reverse complement strand
ATGCGGTGCGGGCGGTCGCGGCGAAATCCGCCCCCGGCTGCTTCAGTTTCTTGACCAGGTCGTCGAGCTTCTTGCGCGCGGCCTCCTCGGCGGCCTTGTCGGCGTCCTTCGCGAGAGCGATCAGGATCTGCGCCAACTGGAATCGGCGCGGAACCAGAAAGGCACTGACATTGGCATCATAGACGCTCTTGATCTCCGCCTCGGCCGGGTAATTCTCGGGCGGTGCGGCAACCGAGAGCAGATAGCTTTCGACGATCAGGTTTTCGCGCGCCCGCGCAAGCTGGGACACGACCGCGGGCTGCTGATCCCACTTCTTGCCCAGAGCTTCCTTGAGCACGAGGCGATTGGCCAGGATGCCGCGTACGATCTGGCTCAGCGTCGCCGGGTCGTGCGCCAGCGCCGCCTGTTTGCGCCCATCCAGCGAGGCAATGACGGCGCGCACCTCTTCGGCGGTGACATCGCTGTCACCGACCCGGGCGACGACTTCATCGCCCTTTCCTGCGCTCTTGTCGTCCGAGATCCCCGAGGGCGAGGGCGCGGCCGCGCGCGCCGGTGCGCTCTGGGCCGCGGCCGGCCGCGCCGGCGCTGCTGCCGGAGGCGATGCACGGGTCTGCGCTTCGGCCTGCACTGATGCGGCAGCGAGCGTCACCGCGGCGAGCAAACCGGCTGTAACAGTGGTCCTGATCATGGCTTCACCTCCTGATCGAGTATCTTGTCGCGGAAATCCTGGGCGGCGTTCTGGTGCTCGACGCGCTTCAGCCCGAACACCGGGTCGTGGTCCAGGATCTTTTCAAACGGGTTCATCGCTTCGTATTGCTGCACGACGTTTTTCGCCGTCTTGATGAGCTCCGTGTTCTTGGCCTGGCAGGCCTTGTTGCTTGCCTTCAGCGCGGTGGCCTCGGCCGAGAATTTGGCGCTCTCGTCGTTTTTCGCCCGCGCGACTGTGGCCGCCTCGCCATAAGCGCTCTTCCATTTTTCCAGCGCGTCGTCGCGCTCGGCCAGGCGGTCGTTGAAATCCTTCACGGCCTGGCGATAGGCCTGCTCCGCTTCCTTGATCTGCGCCCGGTAGGATTCGTTCTGCTTGCGCAGCCGTTCGCGCTCCTGCTCCGCCGCTGTCAGCTTCGCCTGCAGGGCCGCGCGCTGGTCCTCGAGCGTGCGGGCCTGCGCCGTCGCGTTGCGCAGGGCCTCGCGCAGACGATCGGAATCCGACTGCGCGTCGGCGGCCGTCGTACTCACCAGCGTCAGCACGACAACCGGCAAAAGTGTTCGCCGCCACATGTCAGAACCTCGCATTCAGATCGAGCTGGAAAATATCGACGGCATAGGGGGCACCCGCGACCTGGTTGGCGCTCATCCAACGCCCGGTGAGCCAGACATTCGGTCCCAGCGCGACATTGCCGCCGACGAAATAGCCCTTGAGGTTGGTGCCGCCGAGGCCGAAATCGGAGTCGGTGAAGGCGTCGATCACGGCATCGGATTCGAGCCATTTGTAGCCTGCGAACGCATTCCAGTCCCACAGCGCCTTGAGCTCGCGGTTGCCCACCGTCAGGCGTCCCATCCAGCCCTGGTTGCCGCCGGTGTAGATCTGCGGACAGGGCGTGCTGGTGCAGCCGACCGTCGGGCCGGTCTGCAGAAAGTTGACCAGAACCTTGGCGGCTACGTCGGTACGATTCCAACCGGTGTTGCGAACGTATTCTCCGTCGAGAATGATGTGGTAGGGGTTGAATTGCGCAAAGTCTACCTGACCACTCACAACGAGCGGACGGAACGCGCTGGCGAGACCGTAGAACTGGTAGTTTAGTGTCGGGTTTGGTAAAAAGACGGCCGGAATGTTCCGCAAAGCCATATAGGTGTTGCCCTTCTGAGCAAATGGCGGACGCAACAGATCCGTGTCGCACGTATCCGAAGCGGCAAGAACCTGGCATGGGCTGGAGAGTTGTCCCTGAACGTTGGTGAAGTCGTAATAGGCGACTGCAACCTTCATCTCGCTGTCAGGATCGAGTCGCGCGCCCAAGCCAATCTGACCACCGAACAGCCACTTGTCCCGGCTCGGCAGTTTCACAGGTCCATTCAGGTTACTGGTGTTGAGACCGGCGTTGAGATCGGTGTTGAAGACCGGGAACGCGCCGGCGACTGCGAATGGCGTAAAGCGATCGAACAGTTCGTACTTCGCCTGAGCAGCGAACCCGTCGAAGCCGATGTCCTTGTACCAGACCAGATCGGTCGGGGACCAGAATGGGTTGTCGAACCGGCCAAACGATAGGACGAAGTCGTCTTGAAACGCCTGGTAGTTCAAGAACGCACGATCTAGCCACAGCGCGTATTTTGAAAAATTCCCACCGCTGGCGCCAAACGTCTGATTGGTCGACACCGGAGAGCTGTTTTCACCGGTCGCGATACGCAGACCCGCCGTGAAGCCATTGAAGAGATCGGCATCAAGCCCGAGTCGGGCGCGGAATCGGAAACGGTTGCGGTCCTGAGTCGTGTTGTAGGTCGGAGGAAAATAGGGATTGACGGCATTGATGTTGTCTTCGAGGAACGGCGACCCGGTATTGATCGCGTTGAAGTTCACCTGCGGCACATTTCCTTTCGGAAAGAAGTCTCCCTCGTAACGGGTGCGGACGTCGCCATAGAACCGGAGTCGGTGCGTCCATTCCGGATATTGGCCCGGAGAAGCCCAGCCTTCCCGTTGTGCCTTCTCCATCACCTCTTTCTTGAGATCCTCGCGGAGCTGCTGCTTGACGATTTCCGGCACATAGGTGACGCGCTTGGTTCCCGGCGGCGATACCGCATTGGCGGCGGTCGACGCGCTCTTGGTGGCATCCTCAGCCTTGGCTGTCGCGTTGCTGACGGCCTGCCGCGCCACATAGGCCTCGTCATCGGCCTGCTTGACCAGCGCGGCCGCCTGCTCCTCGCTGAGCACGCCCTGCTTCACCAGGAGGTTGATGAGGTTGACGGTGGCGTTGGACGACGGCGGGGCATTGCGCGACACCGTCGGGCGTTTCGTGGCCGGACCGATGTCGTCCTGCGCCGCCGCGGGAGCAGCAAGCGCAAGGACAATCGCCGCCGCCAGAGCCAGCTCTTGCCCCATCGATTCAGCCCGCCCCATGATCTCAGTCCTTCCTGCTTCCAGCGTCCGTCTCGCGGGTGTCCTGGACACCCCACACAATTTCCTGCTCAACCGGGTGCGCGCGCGGTGACACGCGTGGTGATCGGCATCGGCATCTCCTTCGGCGGCGGCTCACGCAGCGTCATTCCGCCGAGCACCTGGTCGCGGATGACGGCATCGAGTTCGCTGCTGCCGGTCGACGACACCAGCTGCACGCGATTGACCCGTCCCGTACTGTCCGACCACAGCCTGACCTGGACCTGCATCACCGCGTGACGGGTCTTTTCATTGGCGCGCAACGCGGCCTCGATCTGCGTCTGCACGATGCTCGCGTACCAGCCCCAGCGACTGCTTCCCCCACCGCCACCACCGCCGCCGATCAGGCCGCGGCCGCCCGGCCGGCCGAGCAGATCGCCCGGTCCCTTGCCGGCGTCATCGAGCCCCAGCGGTCCGGGCGGCGGCTCATCCTTGGCATCCGGCGGCGCATCCTTCGGAATGTCGACCGGCTTCTCCTCGATCTCCTGCTTCACCGGCGTCTGCTCGACGACCTTCTCTTCGACCTTCTGCTCGGGCGGGGGTGGCGGCGGAGGGGGCGGAGGCGGCGGCGGCACGATGGCGATGATGGTGAGCTCGTTCACCCTGCGCGGCGGCTCCTTGTCGCCGCTCAGCAGGAAGAAGACACCGGTGGCCATCAACCCGACAACCAGCAAGCCGCCGCCGCCCAGCAGCGCAATGCGCCACGCCGACGGTCTGCCGCTGTCCTCGTCGTTCTCCACGCTCATCGCCCGCCTGCGCTTCCCTGCGGCTCACTTGACCAGCGGCTTGGTCGCCATGCCGACCTGGGTGAAGTTGAGCCGTCCGAGCAGATCGAGCACGTCGACGACGTTCTGGTACTGGGTCTGGCTGTCGCCGCGCAGCACGATCGGAAACTCCGGCGTCAGCGCGCGCTGCTGGACCAGCCGCTGCTCAAGCTCGGCGAACGTCACCGGAATCGTATCGAGGAAGATCTTGCCGTCATTGGTGACCGTGATCGCCTTGGTGGTCTGTTGTGCGAGGCTCGGTGCCGCGCTCGCCTTCGGCAGGTTCACCTTCATGCCCTGCACCGTGGCCGTGGTCATGATGATGAAGATCACCAAGAGCACATAAGCGAGATCCAGCATCGGCGTGATGTTGATGTCGTCATACGGCTTGCTGTCGGACTGCACATGCATGAGACGTCACTCCGCGGCTTGCGCCGCCGGCGGTGCCGGCTGCCTGTCATAAGCTTCGGCTATTCGGGTGATCAGCTCATCGACGAAGACCTGCATTTCGCTGGTCGTGTCCTTGATGCGCGTGATCAGATAGTTATAGCCGAACAGCGAAGGGATCGCGACGCCGAGACCGGCAACCGTCGCGACCAGCGCGGCCGCGATGCCCGGCGCGATCGCGTTGACGTTGACGTCGCCCGAGGCCGCGATCGCCGCAAAGGTGATCATCACGCCGACCACCGTGCCGAGCAGGCCCAGAAAGGGTCCGCCGGAGATCGCGATGGTCAGCATGACCATCAACCGATTGAGGCGTTGCGTTTCCTGCACGAAACCGCTATCGAGCACCGCCCTGATCGATTCGATCGCCTGCGGTGACAGCGTGTGGTGGCCGCCATTGCCGTGGAAGCGTCGGCGGATCTCCTGCGCACCGAGGTTGAACAGGCGATAGAGCGGCGCGGCCAGGATGCGCTTGCGTTGCTTCGTGCCCACCTTGCCGCCGAAACTGGCGTCGGTCTCCGCGCGATCGAGCTGCAACAGGGTTGCGAAATCGGTGGCGGTCTCGCGGAAATGTTTCAGGAACGCGCGGTTGCCTCTTTCGACGCGGTTCAGATAGGAGGCGCGGTCGAACATCACGACCCAGCTGATCACCGCCATGATCGCGAGCAGGCCGATCACGACCCAGCCGTCGATGGTGACCGAGCGCAGGATCACGGCGAAATAGCCCGAGAACCAGCTCGCGGTTTCCTCGTCGACGCTGAACGAGACCAGCTTGGCCTGCTCCGGCCCCTGCCCGATCGCAGCCAGCTTGATGAAGCCTGCAGGCCGCGCCACCTTGGCGATCTGGAGCTCGTCGATGTCGCCTGCGAAGGAGACCGCGCTCGTCGTGACCGCAGCCGCGGATCCGGCATCCGAAGCGGCTGGCGCCGCAGCGGCATCCGCCGGCGCACTCGCCGCCGGCTGCGCCGAATCCGCCGCCGGCGCGCCGGCCGCGGCGCTCCCGAGCTGCGCCGTGCCCGTCATGGTCGGAAGCGTCGCGGCAAGCGTCGAGAACGCGGCGCCATCGAGATAGAGCGTGATCTGATTGGCCCTGGCCACGACGGCAAGGTGCCGCCACGCACCCACCGCGATCGGCGCGCCGTCGCCGCTCCGTTGCGTGCTGCCCGCATTCGTCACCTCGACGAACGGCACTCCGTTGTCGAGGCCGATCGTCACTCCGTTGGCCCCTTCCGAGCGCGAAAACAGCACCGCGCGCGGCTGCGGCGCCGTCATCTTGAGCCAAACAGACCAGGTCAGTTCTCCGCCTTCGGCGACAACCAGCGACGGCGAGCCGGGCAACGTGACGGCGGTCTGTCCGTCGAGCCGGGCGCCCTGCCCGATGATTGCGCCTTCAGCCGCCGAAACCGCACTCTGCGCACCGTTCGCCCAGGCGGTGGTGTCCTGCGGTGGGGTGCCACGCTCGGCAAAATGATAGACCAGCACGGTGTCGGGATCGTATGTGCCCTTGGCATCAACCGCGGTGGGCGCTTTCGGATTTCCGTAGTAGAGCCAGATCTCGTTCTTGGCGCCGACCTTCAGATCGGGAACGCTGACCCATACCAGCGCCTCGCCAAGCAGCGAATCATATTTCTCGACATGATGCTTCAGCGGTGTCTTGTCGTCGGCAGCGATGAACCTGATATCACCGCCGTCGTCCTTGGCGGTGGCGAAACGAAAATTGCCGACATGCAGGCGCACCAGCACCGGCGTGGCGCCGATCGGATCGCTGATGGCTGCCCCCGATGGCCCGGTGTCGATGGTGATTTTCTTGCGCAAGCTCCATTGGTCATTCCACCAGGCCGCCGCCGGCCCGGGCCAGAGTGCCGCGAGTGCCGCGACCACCAGCAGCATCGCGCTGTTCACGATCCACCCGCGAAGCGGTCTGCAAGAAAGCGCCGGCATCTAGAACTCTCCCCAGAATCGAAAGCTGAATCGCGGATGGTTGGCGACGGTGACCTGCTGGCTGATCAGCGGCATGCCGACGAAGAACAGTCCGTTAAAGTGATTGAGCGTCTTCAGCTGGGTGCCGATGCCGTAGCTCGCGAGGTCGAAACGCGACTGCTGGTCCGGCAGCGGCTCGATGATCTTGGCGCGGCCCGCATCGGCGAACGCAAAGAAGCGCCACTCGTCGAACACATTGAACTTGATCGGCGCACCGAGCGGGTTGTCCAGGTTCTGCACGAAATAAGGCGCCAGACTCGGAGAGCGCAGTTCAAGCGTACCCGCCACGCCGTAGTCGCCGAGCACTTCGGACTCCAGATAGCCCCGCACCGTGTCCTGGCCGCCCAGGCTGAACTGCTCGCTGGACACCAGCGGCTGATCGGCGATCTGTCCCTGCATCTTAGCAAACAGTTGCGCGCCGCCGGGCAGGTCCTGGGTGTGCGAGACGTCCATCCGCATGTCGATGAAACTCGCGGTCGCCTTGAAACGCCTGGCGTCGAAGCGGTCGCGATCGCTTCCGATGCCGCGCAAGCCCGACGTCAGCGTCGCGTTGAGCTGGGTCAGACGCTGCTCGCCCTTCCAGCTCGCGCCATAGGTGCCGACCAGCGGCACATAGGTGACGGGCGAGTCGGACGAGTCGCTCCCCTGCGAGAGCGTCTGCTTGAACTCCTTGTAGTCCACCCCGAGCGACAGGGTATGGAAGAGTTCGCCCTTGGCCGGCAGCGTCAGCACCGCGCGGCCACCGATCACCTGGCCAGGACCGATCACGTTGGCGCCGCCGACGGTCGCGACCGCGCTGTCCGATTTCAGGCCGTAGATGAGGACACTGAGCCAGTCGTAATCGGTTCGCGCCAGATACGAACCGGACACGACCATGGCGTCCTTCATGCTTTGCGGTGCAAACTGGTAGGTAACCGTCATCGAATGGCCGAGTTGCCAGAGATTGTCGTAATGCAACGACAGGCTGGATCTCAGCGCCGACGTCGATGGCGACTGCCGATTGTTGGTTTCGGCGCTGCCATGCAGCGGAAGGGTGTCCTCCACGTTGAGATCGACATCGACCGTTCCGGGCCGTACGCCGGCACGCAGCTGCGGCGTCACCCGCCGGTCCGCCCACTGATTGAGCGTCGAGAGGTCCTTGGTGACCTCCTGGATGTTCAGGAGCTTGCCTTCCTCGAGCGAAGGCGCGCCGGTCTTGATCTTGCCGATGTCGAAATAGCGCGAGCCCTTGACGCGCAATCGGCCGACGCGGTTCTCGGCCACCTTGAGCACGATGAAGCGGCGCTCGGCATCCTGCTGCGGGATCGAGACGCTCACGGTCTGAAGGCCTTTGTCGTGGTAGGCCTTCTCCAGCGCGGCGCGCGCCTTCTCGACATCATCGGCCGTGCGCTGCGGGCCAAGAAACGGGTAGACGGCAGCCTCCACGTCGATCTGCTGCATGCTGTCGGCACCCTCGATACGGAACTCGTCGATGTCGAAGCGCGCAGCGGCGGTCGATGGCGCAGCCGGCGTGCCACCGGATTTGGCGCTCGCCGGCATGGCGGATCCGGATGGCGTCTGCGCAGTCGTTGCATCCTTGCCGGATTGATTCCGCACGGGGTTGGCCGAGGCGGACCTCGCGCCGACCATCGCGAGCAGCAGGCAGCAGACCGCCAGCCCCGCCGCGCCGTCCGCTCGCGCCAGACTCGAGCGCTGCGATCGCACAGTCCCCTTCCTGTCTGCAAGCAACGCGCCCTCTCGGCCTGCATCACAAGAGTTCACATGAACCTCGGCGCTCATTCTCATTCGGATACTACGATTATCGCGCACAGCGTGACACGCCGTCGGCGGAAGCCGATCAACGTTCTATTTGATAGACGCCGCATCACGCGCTCTCGCGAAAAAAAAGTCGGCACCATCGCACTTTTTGCCGTCGCCGAAACGCTCGCCATCAACGCGATGTCGATAACATCGCAATCAGATGCAGTAACATTATGCCGTCACAATATCGTTGTCCGTCCCCGTTACGTTCCGCCGCGATAACTTGGGGCATTGGGGCTAATAACATGAATAACACGAACACCAGGACTCTGCGCGAGCTGCTGCTCGCGGACTACAGCGGCATCGATCAGCGATTGACGCGCCGGCTCGGATCGGCCGATCTCGCCTCCGACGTATTGCAGGAAACCTATCTTCGGATCGAAGCGATGAGCGACGTCGGAGCGATCCAGAGCCCGAAGGCCTATCTGTTTCGCATCGCGCTCAACATCGCAAACGATCGTCGGCGCGCCGAGAGCCGTCGCCTCACCGCGGGCGAGATCGATTGCCTGCTCGACATTCCCGATGACCGGCCGAACCCCGAGCGCCAGGCGCAGGACCGCTCCGAGGTCAGCCAGCTCAAGCGGGCGATCGCGGAGCTTCCCGAGCGGCGGCGCGTCGTGCTGACCCTTTCGCGCATCGATGGTCTGCCACATCGCGAAATCGCTGCCCGGCTCGGCGTTACCGTACGAACCGTCGAGACCGATCTCAAGCAGGCGATGGAGCATTGTGCCGAACGTCTCAAGCGTCCTATTCCGGTCAAATTCGGGTTTCACCGCGCCGAATCGTCTAACGTTCAGAGACGTGTCGTTCGGGGCCGATCGCCCATGATCGGCGTCAGTGAGAAAGCTCTGGATCTTGACGAAACGAATCAATCACCGCGACCGCGCCGATCCGCTCACGCGCGAAGCAGCGGCATGGATCGTGCGGCTGAAATCGGGCGAGGCGACGCTTGAGGATGCGGAACAGCTGATCGACTGGCGCGCCAGGAGTCCCGCCCACGAACACGCATTTCGGAGCGCGGTGAAGTGCTGGCGCGCGATCGGACCAGAACTGGTCAACCCCAAGCTGACCAAGCAGCCGCCCGGCCGGCCGCGGCGCAAGAGCAAGGCGACGTCTCCGTCCTGATTCCGGTCACGACGGGGCCGGAGAGTTTGCGGCGACCCGCAACGCCGCGCGCAGACCCAAAGCTTTACGGAGTGTCGCGCAGCGACTTTCGTTCGGTCAGTGCACGCAAGCGCGTGTTCAACGCCGCGAGGTTGACCATGCCGGCATTGAACAGTTGTCGACCGTGTGGCGCCGCGCCGCCCGTCCGGTCGGCACTTGGTCTGCCGAATGTCGGTTGCGGCACCGAACCGCTGACCGGCACGCCATGCGCGGCGAGATGGGCGCGAACGCGCAAGCAATAATCCACCGATAGAAACGAGAACCGCGTTTCGCCGTGCCCGGCGCGATATTTCATCGCGGCCGTGCAGAGATCTCCGCCGGCAAGGCGCCATGCGCCGGCGAGATAGGCGGCGCCGTAATGGATGTTGGTCGCAGGCATGGCAAGCTGCTCTGCTGTCCCCGCAAATCCCAGCATGCGCGCGGTCGGGAGCATCACCTGCATCAATCCGATTTCGCCGTCCGCGCCGATCACGGCAGGATTGTAGCGGCTCTCGACCGCCATGATCGCGTCGACAAGCGCCGCTGGAAGCCCGGAATTTTGGGCTTCGTGTTCGACGATCGCGCGATACTGCTCGCGGCCCGCGCGCCAGTCGTGCCAATCCCGCCCAAAACCACCGTTTCCGCCGCCGAAGCTGATCGCGACGAGCGGATTCGCTGGCGGCAGGTCGCTCGGCGTCAGCTGACGCGCCACGCGCGGCTCGACTGCCGCGGGTGGTGGAACGTCCGGTTCGGCGTCGGGCGGCAAGGTGAAGACGCTGAGATCGACGGCGTCGGCTCGGCCATTTTGTTGAGCGTGGCCGTCGCCGGCTAGACACAGCAGCACACAGCCCGCGGCCCACATCAGCCGCAGCGCCGGGCGCGGGCCTGACACGGCCCGTATTGCGGCAACTTTAGCCATCAGCGATGCTGGATCGCGTAGGTCGGAACGGGCGGCCGGAACGGAACGACCGACTTGCCGTAGTTGGATCCATATTGCTGGCGAATGGCCGCCTCGTTCGCGTTACCGACCCGTATGTCGGGCGAGCGTGCATCGAGCGGCGGCAGGTTCAACGATGGATTGGTCCGATCGACCTCGCGCTTGAGCTTCTGGTTCAGACATCCGAACGACCTCTCACCGCCGACCTCCACCTCGACGCAACGCTCGAACGTCGCCGGCGGCGGCGACTGGCCGCCGATCAGGGTGCCCTGATGCGTGATGTCCGATGAGCCCTTGCCCTTGCCCCCGTCCTGGGCCAGGGCGGCGCGCGGCGCCGCCCCGGCCAGGACCGTGCAGAGAGTCAGCGCCCCGGCTGCCGCGCAACTCGTCCAAATTCCGCCCTTCACGATCCATCCCCCATTGCTGGTCGTGGCGCGTTTGTCGAGCCACAGCAAAGGCTTCCTGAGACGTTTCGATATATCATGTTAGTTCAAGACCTGAACTTATCATAACTCGACGGCACTAGCTTCATATTTGTGTCCAGAAAATTGGCGCGTTCGCGTTAATCGGTTGGCAAGTGTTGCCGTGATCTAGATAGCGCGGGAGTTTGCGTGTCATGACGACGATTTTCAGCCTTCTTATCGGGGCGGTGCTCGGCACCCGCTACAAGGTGTTTTGCCTGCCTCCCGTCATCCTGGCCGCCGCGCTTTTCATCGCAGCTCTCGACCACCTCCACGAGGTCCCGCCCGGTTCGACCGCGCTGACCGCGCTCGCGGCCGGCGTCGGACTCCAGATCGGATATCTTGCCGGCGCCATGATCCACGCGCTCCTGTTCGCCTCGCCTGCCGACGCCGTCAGCGCCGCCGCTGGTGCGCGCGATCGCTCGGCCAGCATGTCCTGACATCTTCAAGCGCCGCGTTGATCGCCTCAGCCGCGATGCTGACTTCGAACCGCCCGAGAAAGCACGCACGGGCCGCCCCTCCCATTCGTTCGATGGCCGGCGCCGGAAGCGCGAGGAAATCGCCGAGCATGCGGCTGGTCCCTTCGACGTCGTCGGTGGCAACCATTCCGGCGCCTGCCGCCTTGACGTCCCGCCAGATGTTGACCTGGTCGCTGATCAGCACCGGACGCCCCGCCGCCAATGCTTCCGCCACGACGACGCCGAAATTCTCCTGATGGGACGGCAGCACGAGTGCCTTGCAATCGCGAAGCGCGCCCCACTTGACATCGCCGGACAACATGCCGGGCCAATGAATCCTTTCGGCGACGCCCGTCGCCCGGGCGGTCGCCTGGATCACGGCGCGCAATCCATCAGGATCGGGGCCCGCGATCACGAGGTTCATCTCCGGATGCGCCGAAGCCGCGCGCGCGAACGCCTCGACCAGGATGTCGCAACCCTTCTTGCGATGGATGCGGCCGAGGAACAGCAGGAATGGCCTGCTTGCCAGCGCCGGCACCGCGCGCCGAAATGCGGCTCTCTGGCTCGCGGGGTCACCTTCGAGATCAGCCGTTCCGTATCCCACCACGCGCCCGCGCACGTCATAAGGCCGAAACGCGTCCATGGCGCGCATCATCTCGTCCTCCGTCGTAAACAGGACGGCTCCCGCATCCGCGAGCAACGGGCCTTCCGAAATCAGCCAAAGCATCTGCTTTGCGAGGTGGTTCAAGCGGCGGCCGACGCGAAACCAGGGATCCAGCATTCCATGCGGAAAAACGACGTAAGGTACGGTCGATCGCGGCAGGACGCATCGCGCGGCAAGGCTCGTATAGTTCCACAGGCCGTTGACGATGACGATGTCGTAGTCGGTCACGTGCTCACGAAGCCATGGAATGAGCTGCGGGGCATAACCATAGCGCTGCCAGGGCCAGCGGCGAACATCCGGCTTGCTCGGCCCGAAGCCGAAAGTCTTCACCGGACAAGCGCGCACCCAGGGCGCATCCGGCCAGTCGAGCGAAGCAATGTGGGTTTGCTGGCCGCGGCGGGCGCGCACGGCGGATTGACGCAGCACGCCCTCGATGGCGCCGCCGTCCTGCGGATTGACCGAACCGATGATCTCGAGAACGCGCATCAAAGACCCACGGCGAGGTTCACCCAGAGCCTTTTCCGTCCCGATTGAATCGGAACCGAGGCTCTGGATTCTCGATTTGACGCGTTTTCTTCACGCGAACCTGTGCCACTTCACTCGAAAACGCTCTCGTTCAGTGCAGCCTGCTGTTGGCCCGTGCCACGTAGAAGTCGTTCACCAGGTTCACTCCGTTATCGGCGGTCACGACCGAGTTATTGATGAAGGCAAGGACCTTGGTGATGTCGACCTGCGGTGCGTTTGCGACATAGAGCACGTCGAACGGCCGCACGTCGACCTTGGTGCCGAGAAAGTATCCGGCCGGATCCTGAAAGTTCGCGCTGAACACGATCGGGACGAAATCGCCGGCGAAGCGTGAACAGTCGACGCCGAGCTGCTCCGCCACACGTCGAGGCTCGCGGCGATAGAGAAAGATCGAGCCCGGGTCGGCCTGGACATCGAGCAGACCACCGGCCTTGGCGACGGCCTGGGCCAGGTTGATCCTCCACGCATCGAAATTGAATTCGCCCTGCGTTCCCGTCGCACCGAAAGCCAGAAACTTCATCGGCTCGCGGTAGAGATAGATCCGATCGCCCGGCTGCACATAGATGTTGGTGGCCGGCCAATAGACCAGATTGGCAAAGGGCACGGTGACCCGCTTCCCGTTCCGCTCCATGACCACCCAGGTTTCCCAGCCCGCAGCGCTGATGCCGCCGGCGCGCGTGATGGCGTCGGTGATGCGGTCCTGGGCGCCGGAGGCAGGCATCGGAAACCGAACCGGGGTCCTGACCTCGCCGAAGACGCTGACCAGCGACGAGCGCTGCTGGCTTGCGGTCACCACGACTTGCGGATCGATCGCGCGGTTCTTGATGCGCTCCAGGATGTCCTGCTGGATCTGCACATTGGTGCGGCCGGCGGCCCTGATCGTTCCGGCATAGGGCACGCTGATGTTGCCGTCATTGTCGACAGACTGATCCGGCAGATTGACGAAGTTTCCGGGACGGACGCCGGCTTCCGGCGGGATGTAGAGTCCGCCCGACGACGCTTCGAAAATGGTCACGCTGATGATGTCGCCGATACCGAACTTGATCTGGGCCGGCGGTCGCGCATCGGTGAACACACCCGGCAGTCCCGTTGGTTCATACTCGGCGAGCGCCTGCACGACATTGCTGTCCAGCTTCACCACCGCAAACGGCAAAGTGGCCGTGTTCTGGGCGTGGACATCGATGCTCGCCGGTCCCGCCATCGGGATGAAGCCGCACCCGCCCAGGACCGCGGGCGCCATCACGCAGGACGCGAGCACGACGAAGACTTTAAGCCTTCCCCCAACGCGCTCGTTCCGAATCAGGATTTCGGTCCGGCGCAGCCAGTCGACGCAAAATCTCGAGCCGTTTCCAATTCGCTCTCTGAACATCTCACCATGACCGGACGCGCGCCGCGCGAGTCGAATTTACTGATCCCCGTTGAATAGACGTCGCGTGCGTGCCTGCTGCGAAATCAGACGCGCCGAATTTTGCGATGGGACAGGATCAGGGCAGTCGAAAGACTGGAATAGCCGCCATCGGCAGCGCCAGGCGAAACCGGCGCCCTGTGATTGGCGCACGGCCATGAGGAACGGGCGTGGGATCGTCTCACAGATCAGGCGACCGCGGTCGCTTCGGGATGCAAAGCCCCAACAAGCTTCGGTGAATCGGATTTCGACGGCTCGCGTCCGCCCTATCGAGCGCAGGGACGCCGCCTATGGCGCCGCCAGCAACTCGCGCAGCCGTGCGATCTCGGTTGGAATTTCCGACGCGACCCGCAACAACAAGGCGTTCTCGCGCTCGAGTGCCGCGATCCGGCGGCCTCGGCTGTTTTCAATGTGTATCAGCGCAAGGTCATAGAGCCCGACGCCGACGCGCGCCGGCTTCGGCTTGAAAGCCGCCAGTCTGATGCGCTTGTTAGGACGCATGTTATACCCCCAGCCGACATCACGCGCCGACGATTTCTTGTTTTTAGTGATCCTTCAGCACCCGGCTACCAATTTAGAAAAGTTTCTTATCGTTGCTGTGACCAATGTTAAGCAAAAAATCAGAAATACCCGCAAACAATCGCGCGGGAACCGTGGAGGCTTTAAGGCGTGCCGCAGATCTGGCTCACCTACGACGAACTCGCCGCGCTGATGAACTGCGATGCCGCCGGCGCACGCAGGGCGGCCGTGGCGATCGGGCTCGATCGCCGTCGAAGTCGCGACGGCCAAACGCGCGCCAAGCTAACGCCACCGCTGATGGACGCATTCCTGGAGAGAATCCTGCGCGAACACATCGAGCGGGATCTTGCGGTGTGCGCCGGCGTCTTGCGCGCCAAGCACGAACAGATGGCAACGCAACCCGCCGTCATGGCGCCGCGCGCATCAGCAGCCGCCGGTTGAAGTTCCGCATGCTCCAGCAATCCGACGCGGACGTCTGCAGCGATTCCTGGCGGCAACCGGCCTTGGTGCGAGCGCAGCGACCATCATCATCCTGCTTGATCACCTCTTCTTCTTTTTGTCGTCCGTCGCTTGCGTATCGAGCCCCTGATCACCGCTACTCGAAGGTTGGTTCTGGCTGTCACCGCCGCTCGAAGGCTGGTTCTGGCCGTCGCCGCCACCAAAGCTCACCACTTCCACGATGAAGACGGATGCCTGGTCCCGGTTGCTGCCTGACCCGGTCGGCGTTTCGGCCGGCCTGGCGGCGGCGCCGGCCGTGTTCGAGGCCGACGTTAACGCTCCCAGATTTGGCACTGCGATCACCGGAAGCCCGGTCGTCGTGCCCTGCACCTGATAGTTGCTGGAGTTCAAGATCACCGGTGCGGCGAAAACGGCGTTGCCCGAGGCGCGCACACCGGCAGTGCCGAAGTCGATCACACCGCGCGGCGTGAGCAGATAAAGCTGTCCGACTGGCACTGAGCTCGATGCCTGCACGGTTCCGATGCCCGAGCCGGTGACGTAGCCGCCGGGATCGACCGATTCATAATCGTTCTGATCGAACACCGTCTGCAGCGCCGGCGCAGACACAATGGTCTTGGAGCCACGGCCGGCATCGAGATCGCCATTGGAACTCCACATTAGCACGTCGCCACCAAAAGTCGTCAACACGCGGCTGGAATTCACTGACACGTTCTCGTCGGTGAAGGTGTTGATGTTGCCGCCGCCAAGCGTGAGAATTCCAAGGTCGCGCAACTTCAGCTTGGAATTCGGTTCCGTCGACAGGGGACCGACGATCAGGCTTCCGCCCGGGCCGAGAATCGAGACGTCGCCACCGAACTGAGTCTGGATCGTGGCATGCAACATGTTGAGATCGCCGGTCTTGACCAGCGTGTTGACGCTTTCGGTTCCGCTGCCGAGCGCGTTCGAGGTGTAACCCAAGCTCGCCGGAAACATGGTGTTTGCAGCTATTTCGCCACGCGGATAATCCGCAGTTCCAGTCTGCTGCTTGCTGATCCCGACCGCTTTCAGTTCGGCGAAGAAAACCTGATCGACGAACACTTGCTGCAGATCTTTGGGCAGCGCCTTGAACGTCCCGAACACGGTCGCAGGGTCTGTGCTGCTTGCCGGCTTGCCGATCTGTCGCAGGAACGTCTGCAACTCGGGGATATAGTTGTGGTCGACCTTGGCCGCGTTGGCCGGATCGACATAGGCGTTGATCATCGCCTGGTAGTCGACGCCGAACTTGGTGCCGAACAGCACATCGAGCGATGCCCCCTGCCGCGTGCCCGCGGCATCAGTGAGCTGCGTGTTGCGCCTCGGATGGCTGAACGGGCCGAACAGCGCCTGGTCGTAGATGCCGACCGAGCCGCCACCCTGTGCTTGTGGCAGCGAGACATAGATGTCGCCCACCGGTCGCGTGCTGGCGATTCCGACCGACACGATGCCTTCCTGGACGGGCGCGAACGCAGCGTTGTCGTCGGCCAGCGGCAGGAACGGGCCGATGTTGCGGCCCGCCTGCACCACGAGGAAGCCCGGACCCGCCACCTGCAGGCCGCCGGCGTTGCTGCTGCCGGTATAGGTGATGTCGCGCCCGGCCTCGATCGTGCTCACGTCATCAGGGTGAATGTTCTGCACGATGATGTTGAGATCGACGAGGTCGTGCCCGGCGAAGACCTTGGTCGGCCGGTTGATTTCGATGCGCTGATAATCGACCGTGGAATTGTTGCCCGCAACACCCTTGCGATAGCCGCCGATGGCCTTAATGTCGCCGGTCGCGGCGTAGATGCGCGCGGTGGCGTCGATGCCTGCTTGGTCGTCATCGACATGCGCGAGCAGCGCCTTGCTCGAGGAACCGTCGTACCCGCTATTGGGCTGGAACGGATCGAAGGCGGTGTCGATCAGCGATGAGCCGGCGGAAATGATCGGAAGTGATGGCACGCTCGTCGCGGATGAATTCAAGTTTGCCGGAAGATAACCGAACGTCAGATCAACGCTTCCCTGAGCCAGCAGGTTGAACGTGCCGTGGTCCGACGGGCTCAGCACGATGCCCGGCGTCGGAATCGACACCGTTGACGAAGCAATCTGCGTTCCAGTGGTGATCAGATTGCCGTTCAGGGCCAGCGCTTCGAAGCTTGCGGGATACATCGAAGCTGCCGGAAGAACCTTGGCGCTGGAGGTTGAGCTTGTGCTTCGCGCTCCCACTGCCGTCGGCGCAATGCTGATGGTCAGGTCACCGGTCTCCGCCACCAGCCGTACCTTGCTGTCCGGACCATAGGTGTCCATGTAAAGCGAGTTTCCAGCAGTAGCAGTCGTTTCCAGCGGGTTGGCCAGACTTGGACGCTGCGTCTGAAGCTCGGCGGGGTTGACCACACCAGCCACCGTGATCGCGCCACCTGCCACCATCTCGATCTGCCCGGTATCGACCGCGAGCAAGGGATAGTCGGGCAGCTTCACCGCGCTGGTCGCAAAGGTCGACACGGTTCCAGTTCCGTTCTGCCCGACCGCATTGCCTGCGACAATGCTGGCATGGCCGGATCCCTCGTAGAACGACCCGCCGAGAATGTTGCGGCCGGCACGCACGCTCATGTTGCCGCTGCCATAGAGATGCGTCACCGGCGTGCTGGTCGCCGACAATCCGCCGCTGACCCGTCCGGTCGTCGGCAGCGATACCGAGACGTCGATCAGATCGCGGCCCGCAGCGACGTTCACATTGCCGCCGGCGCTGAGGATGCCCTGCTGGAAGCTGCCATACTGGATCCACCAGGCCGACTGCGAGGCCATGCTCGTGCCAGATGGGGCGAAGACGCCGGCGCCAAACGTCGCCGACGGATTTGTCGCGAAACCGGCATCCGCCATGAGCCAGGCCTGATAATATTGCACCACCTTGTTACCGGAGCCGCTGAAACCGATGATGTCCTGCTGTGCATCGACGGTGACGTCGCCGCCCATAACCGGAAACGCCGCAGCAGTGGGCGGACCATAATAGGGCAAGAGACCGGCTTGGATTGGCGCGATGCTTGATGCGAGGGTAGTCGCGCCGCCATTGCCAAAGGCCAGCACCTGGGGCTCGAGGAA
>Ga0213876_10001055_pt1 | contig 17806 bp, 13 predicted proteins | sample BarmaccomBMRX_R9_FD_160113 | JGI IMG/M metagenome (GOLD analysis project Ga0213876, IMG submission 160113) | Root-associated microbial communities from Barbacenia macrantha in rupestrian grasslands, the National Park of Serra do Cipo, Brazil - RX_R9 | ecosystem: Host-associated > Plants > Roots... | reverse complement strand
CGATTGAACTCAGTCCCTGGGGCAGGCTGTCGTCCCGCTTGCCGGCACAGGATCTGACATGGGAAACCTTCTCAATATCGCAAAGCGCCTCCACACGGACTTCGACGAATCGGGCACCACTAGTCTCGACCGACAAACTACGTTGGAGCTACTGGAATTGGTCACAGAACTAGCCGTTCAAGTTGAGCATCTGAGTCATGATAGACAAGCTGAAGGACAAAGCGTCGTAACCGTTCTGAATCGAAATGAGCGAGCTTCGCGGCTGTCCCTTCATCAATTATGCAAATGAGTTTCCCGATCCGTCGCATCCGGGCCATCGTGTTGTCGAGGCCAGCAAGCGTGAGTGGCGCCGCCGCGTTACAGTAATTGCCGAACGACTCGGTGCTATCTGCGTCCGAGAGCGTCGCGAGGCTCGTTGAATTTTTTCAATCTGTGCTAGTCGGGCTTGCCACTCAATTGAGCGAGATCATTGCAGTGGGGGGGCGTTTGGGTCGCGCCAGTGTCGATCGGGGCCCTTGGTGCCGTCTATTATTTTTGGCCGTTTGCGAGATCGTCAGACCTTATGCCTTCGCGCGCCCCTCGCGAGGGGGCGGCCGCCTGTCGCATCGGCCCATCAACGCGAATTTGTTTTGACCTATTGCGTTGCTTGCGACCTTGGCCGCTACCCTGGTGGTCGTTTGCATGTTGGCGCTTGGAACCGGTCAAATTAACGTCGAATTGCCGAGAAGGTACGGCTTCGTGCCATACACGCTGCTCGCGATGCTGATCGGATCGCTGCTGTCTGAGCCGTTTCTCACCGGATATTTGGGTGCTGGAGCCGCCAGGCTCACCTGTGCATCCATCGTCACCATATGGTTGACGCTTGAGCTGATATGCTTGCCGATAGTCAGAAGTCAGGATGCGGAGGTATGGCAATCAATCCGCCTGGCAATGTCCCACACGCCAAGTCCAGCGATTTTATTCGACGCCTGCGGTACGCTACGTAACCCGGATACAGTCTTGGATGTGCCGATCAGGAAGTTTGATCTCACTTGGACCTTCGAATCGCCATTGGCTCAGTTCTGGTGGGCCGGGCAATATGCGGCGTGGTATTGGGCGCTCGCTACGCCGCCTTTGCCGCACATTCCTCTGATGAGCCGGGTACCGTCATGTTGGATGGAACGGGATTTATTCGTCCGCAATCTTTGGAGGTCGAGGATAGCTCCGTAATTGATGTACGGACGCCGCAGTGGGTGCATGGGATTCCCTACGCACAGATGGTTTGCAAATAATTGCGCTCCGCGGGGCTAAGGCGAGTCAAGCAAGCTTGAACATTATAGCAATGTCGTCTCGTTCGAGGCGACACCATCCGTCCGATGGGTCGGAGGCACAGCGGAATCCGAGGACCTCCTCGTACCAGTTCCGCGTTCCCGCCATGTCCTTTGTCTGAAGCATTGGAACAAAGGTCGGTCATTCGCATAAAGGCCCCATGGAATAAGCGCTTAAGCTTGTGACCTTTGAAAGCTCCGATTACCGTTTTGGTAGAGTCGAGGATGGGCGCGGTAGCTTGGGGGCCACTTGGCCATCGCCCCGTTTCCCATCCCCGCTCATCAAACCGGACGTGCCGATTTCCGGCATCCGGCTTTCCGGCTGGCTTCACCGCGAGGCGCGCGACGTGGCTGCTCGGGGCAAGCGTTGGAGGCACAGAACGCCGAGTTCTCGATGAATGACATCGAATATGAATCGGCGATTGCCGCGCCCTTGCACCTTGTGCCTTCGCGCGAGGAATCTGCGCACAGTTCAAAGACGTATTGGTCGACGCTGCGGCATGCCTTGCTCCGCGAGCCGTAGCCAAAGTAGTTGGACCAGCCTCGCAGTGACCTGTTCAGCTTGTCGCGTACTTCTGGCCATGGATCGATATTGCTCGGCACCAGAAGCTCGCCGACCCTTGTCTTGAGCCGCTGTACACTCTTCTTGGACGGGCTCGCGCCCAGATACCTTTTCCCGTTCGCCTCAAACCAATGCACGCCGAACGAGTAGCCGAGGAAGTCGAAGCGTTCCTGTCGAGCATTTCTCAGCGAAGTCTTAACTCGTTGAGTGTCAGCCCAAGCTTGGTCATCACCACCTTCGTCCACGCTAATGCCTCCGCTGCGCGACCGCGGCTGAGGATAACGAAGTCGTCGGCATAGGAGATGACGTGAGCCTGGAACGCGTCGCCACAGCCAGTCAAACGCCAATGCTTCAGGAACCGGTTCATGTAAATGTTGGCCAGCAATGGACTTGCGACGCCACCTTCCGGTGTGCCGCGCGTGTTTCGCTTGCCGCCACTCATGCGCCGGGTTTCGTCCGCGTCCCGTTCTTCGATCGGCGCCCTCAGCCACATCTTGATGAGGCGCAGGACGTTTCGATCCACCACACGCCGGGCTACTGACTTCATCAGTTCGGAGTGTGGAATCGCATCGAAGTACTTGGACAAATCAGCGTCAACTACGTCAGCATAGCCCCGGCATAAATGCCGGTGCACTTCCTTGACCGCGTCCACCGCCCCGCGCGCGGGCCGGTAGCCGTAGGCATTGTCCTCGAAGTCAGCCTCGAAGATGGGTTCGATCACGATCTTGGCGGCAGTCTGAATCACACGATCACGAATGGTCGGAATGCCGAGCGGACGCTCGCCGCCATTCGCTTTAGGGATCATCACCCGCCGCACCGGATCAGGTCGGTATGTCTTCGAGACCAGTTCCGCGCGCAAGGCCGCCAGCCATGCTTCCAAGCCCTGCTCTTCGATGCGAGCAAACGTCATCCCATCCACACCCGGTGCGCCCGCATTAGCGCGAGCGAGCCGATAGGCGTGGACCAGGATGTCCTCGCGACAGATCTTGTCGTAGAGCAGATAGAAGCGAAGGTGGGCTCCGCCTTGGCTTTGCAGTAAAGCTTTCTCTGAAGGTTCCGGATCTTATCAGGCGTTGTCAGGCTCATCACCAATCACCTTCACCTCACCATCTTCAAAAGCGCACCAGAAGTCGGGTCCCTTTGCTCCACCAGCATTACCCGGCATCCACGCTCCTATTGCCCCGTCCGACTCCCGCCGTGACCACCGCCTGATGCGATGCTGAGGCCGCCACCCTCGTCCGCGACGGGTCTCCCCCTGTAACTACGAACCACCCTTCCGGCGTGCCGTACCCACTACCCCGGCGGATCGCGTGGGTGCGCGTGTCGATTGCTTCCCCACACGTGCGGCCTTCCCCAAATGACCGGCGGGTCGGCATCCGCATTAGAACTTTCGAGGCCTGCTCGGGCTTCACTCTTGTTACGGCCCATCGGATCGCTCAGCAGCCCAAGGCTGCCTTTGTCGCAGGGCTCCGACCCAGCCAGTTACCCAGCCGAGTCGCCTGCTAGCTTCCGGACCAATCGACAATTATCCGGGTGAGACCCTCCCTCACTGGTAGTTCGCGCCCACGGGGCGCACGGTCATTCGCGTCAATTATGGGACGTCTGCTTTAGAGTCTGCTATCCCATGTACCGGACATTTCCCATTGGGTCCGTTGTGCCTGGCCCCTCCCTACTCCCGAATTGCACGCGACCGGCGCAAGCGCTGCAGCTCCTGCGAGCCAGAAGCGATCGCACACCTTCCGAACCGCGAACTGCGCTACCGCACCAGTTTCGCACCAGAAACGGCCTGAACCAAACGCAACGAACGCGGTCGAATTCAATTGAAAATGCAGAAAAATCAACGAGCGCGATCGATAATCTGCCGCTCATAACGGTCTGGTTGCAGGTTCGAGTCCTGCCGGGCCCACCACGCTTCGCCTGCGTCGGGCTACGCGTGGTGCAGCCACGTTGAGGATCGAGGGGCGAAGTGTATCCCACGCAGCTGGAGCGAAGCGTAAGCGAAGACGGACTGGAGCCGGAGCCCAGCGGGCGAAGGCGGGCGCCTGAGTAGCGAGCTACGGTTCGGCAAGCCAGGCCGGGTCAAGCGACCGCACCAGAAACACCTGCTCGTTGTTCATCGCCATATTTCAGCAGTCCGCAAACTACTGATCAACATCTGATCTGACTAGGATCTTTTCCACTCGATCGTAGCTACGGCGGCTCTAACGCAAGAAACGGCCAAACAGCGCGTTTCCCGACAGAAAGTGACCCGCGGCTCCGGACGGAAAACGGGTGGCCCGGGCGCCTAAAATGCGTGATCGATATCGTCGGGACGCGAATTGGCAATTGAGTCTCAGGACTTGACGAAGAACGCAATGACCGCGAAATCGCGAGCTGCATGTATTCGACCGGAGGCGACGGTCGAGGCTGATCCGCGCTGGGCGCGCGTGCTCGCGCGGGACCGTTCAGCTGACGGTAAATTCTGGTACTCGGTCGCGACGACAGGGGTCTATTGCCGGCCGTCGTGCCCATCCAGAGCGGCAAATCCAAGGAACGTCGGTCTTCACAAATCGCTGACAGAGGCGAAAGCGACCGGCTTTCGTCCGTGCAAGCGCTGCAATCCGGACGGTCCGTCAGCCGATATCGAGAACGCGGCCATCGTCGCAAGAGCGTGTCGCCTGATCGAAGAGAGTGAGGAAGTTCCTTCATTGAAGGGGCTCGCGCAGGCAGCGAACCTGAGCACCAGCTACTTTCATCGCCTGTTCAAAAGTGTCACGGGCCTCACGCCGAAGGATTATGCAGAGGCCCATCAGGCTTCCCGCGTCCGCGACCGGCTCGCCAGGGGCCACAGCGTGACGGAAGCCATGTACGACGCGGGGTTCAACTCCAGCGGCCGCTTCTACGAAAAATCCCTGAACATGCTCGGCATGACGCCGACGCAATATCGCGCTGGAGGCGCCAACGAAGATATCCGCTTCGCTGTGGGGCAGTCTTCGCTCGGGGCCATATTGGTGGCGTCAAGCGACAAGGGTGTAGCGGCGATCCTGATCGGCGACGATCCGGATGAACTTGTGCGTGATCTTCAGGATCGTTTTCCGAATGCGCGGCTAGTCGGCGGCGACAGGGAATATGAGTCCATGGTCGTTCGCGTCGTCGGCTTCGTCGAGACGCCGCAAATCGGTTTGAACCTTCCTCTCGACGTGCGCGGCACGGCTTTCCAGCGGCGCGTGTGGCAAGCGCTGCAGGATATCCCGACCGGGCAAACCCGCTCCTATTCGAAAATTGCGCGCAGCATTGACGCGCCGAAAGCCGTTCGGGCCGTCGCCCGCGCTTGCGCCGCCAACATCGCGGTTGCGATTCCCTGCCACCGGGTGGTGCGTCATGACGGCGCGCTGTCCGGTTATGCCTGGGGCGTCGAGCGCAAGCGTGAGCTGGTCGCCCGCGAGTCAAATCAGGCGTAACGCAACAAAGCGACGCCTTTCTCGATTTCAGAGCAAAAAGCGGAGTGTGACCGAACCGGGATGACAGTACCTCCCGCGGCGCAAAGACGGCCCACGCCGTCGCAATCGATATCGCGAGGAACTCGTCAGCTTCCTTCGATAACCAAAACGGCTCAACATGAACATATTGATGGTCTTGACCTCGAACGACAGGCTCGGCGCTTCGGACAAGAAAACCGGACTCTGGCTCGAAGAGCTCGCCGCACCTTATTATGCTTTCAAGGATGCAGGAGCCGATGTCACGCTGGTCTCCCCGCTCGGCGACCAGCCGCCGATCGATCCCAAGAGCGATGGCCCGGACTTTCAGACGGAAGACACCCGCCGTTTCGGCAAGGATCTCGCGGCGCAGGCGAGCCTTGCCAACACTGTCAAATTATCCGGCGTCTCTGCCGGCAACTATGATGCGGTCTTTTACGTCGGCGGCCACGGCGTCATGTGGGACGTGGCCGAAGACGCTGCGTCCATCAAGTTGATCGAAACCATGTTCGCAGCGAACAAGCCCGTGTCGGCGGTGTGCCACGGCTCGGCCGTCTTTCGACACCCCAAGGCGCCGGACGGGACGCCGCTCGTTCGCGGAAGAGAGTCGCCGGATATAGCAACACGGAAGAAGCGGCGAGCGGATTGACCGAGGTGGTGCCTTATCTGGTCGAAGACATGCTGAAGCAGAACGGCGGCATCTACTCCAAGTCCGACAATTTCCGGGCTCACATGATGGCGGATGGCAATCTGGTGACGGGACAAAACCCCGCCTCATCAAAGGGCGTGGCCGCCGCGGTGGTGGATTTGCTGTCGCGATCATCCCGGTAAGACCGGCAAATGGCGATCCTGTGTCGCGCGTCGACGACGCAGGATCGCAATCAAGCGTCATGCTATGCGCTTCTTGACCGCTCGATATCCACGCTTTTGTAGAGCGCCTCCGGTATTTGCGACAGGCGTGAAGCCAGCGCCTGGCGATCGGCGAGGCCAAAAAACTTTTGAAAGCTCATGATCAGCGGCCTCCATTTGTCGGGATCGATCTTGTTCGGATCGCCATCGGCGAGGATGGATGGCTCCGCGAAAACGCGCTGAATGCGCAATTCAAAAAGGATACGGCGGCCACGGAAGGCCGGATCGTTTTCGGACATCTCGTAGGTGTGCTCGACGACAGCTTCCATCTGTATCGGGCATTCCCTGGCGCGCGGCGGATCGATGGTCTCCGACGCAATCGGGGTTAGCCCGGCCGTCCCGAACTTATCTTTCTCGAAGCGGTAGCCGCGTGCGGCCTTGTGCGGCGGCAGGAGCTCCGATCCGGTTGTGAGGGCGATGCGATCGACGGCATCGACCTGCTCTACCGACGGCAGATTGAGCACGCACTGGTTGGTGCGAATGATGTTCGCGACCGTCTTCGACGACCGGTCAAGGCCGAGTACGGCGCGCCATCCGAGCCAGAACGCGGACGACATCGGCGCGAGATTTGGAGAGCCGTCCTCGTTGCACGTGCTGATCAAAACCACTGGCGTGCCGACATAAAGTATCGGTGGCTCGCTCCTTTGCAGCGCTGACGCCGCGGTAAACTCAGTATCCACTGTCGTGTCCCCTCCTGGCGCGGCGGCGCTGCGGTCTCGATGCCGAGTGCATTCCATTTCGTCGGCCGGCGTCGGACCTACCGGGCGAGACGGAGGTCGGCACTCCGCTTATTGCTTTAGAATTGAATTTGACGTGCGCCGCATCGGCATGTTCCGCAGACTGGAGATTTGGATACCTCGGCAAGAAACGGAGCGTTGCTGCGATGTCGTTTGTCTAGCGTCTGCGCCGGAAGCTTGAGGCTTCCTGTGACAAACCGGAACAAACGGAGAGATCAAGACATGTCCAAGGAAGAAGACAACAAGGCGGTTGTCGGTCGCTGGTTCACCGAATTCTGGGGTAAGAGCGTCAACCTCAGTGTCGTCGACGAAATCGCAGCTCCTGACATGCTGCTAAAATACTCGCTGCACGAACCGCGTCGCGGACGTGACGACATCAAGGCGTTCATGACCGATTTCCGCGCCGCATTTCCCGACCTCAGCTTCTGGGGCACGGCCGGTCTGATCGCCGAAGGTGATTATGTGGTGGGTCAATGGGAAGGCGGCGGCACGCACACCGGTCCGGCATTCGACGACTTCTTGATGGGCAACCTGCCGCCGGCAACCGGCCGCAAGATGCATTTCACGGGAACCACAGTCTTGAAGGTGGTCAACGGCAAGATCGTCGAGGAAGTCGGACTTGACGACGGCGTGACGGCACTGACTCAACTCGGCCTCCTTTGGACTCCTTCGATGCCTTCATGAGCGCACAATGCGACGCCCATCGCGTGTAAAACATGAAGCGGCATTCCTCGGAATGCCGCTTCATGATACGAGAAGATAATCGAATGCCACGCGGCCTGAGCGGGTGGCACCAGCCGGAGACTACTCTATGTCCTCGACCCTCATGTCAGGTTTCCCTTCGGCCGATGCTGATCAGGTGAGCCTGGCAAATTGGCGCATCGCTCCCTACAGCAAATGGGCATTTCAGCACGTACGAGAAATCGTGCCGTCAGCAAATGTTCCCAACGCGCCAAGCGATGTTTGGAAGCTGGTGTCCGAGCCGAAGGATTTCTCTTCGTTTCGCTTCGAGCACGGCGGCAGGCAGTACAGCATCAATCAATTCCTAAAAAAAAGCGACGCCGACGGCCTGGTCATCTTGCACCGGGGCAAAGTCATTCTTGAGCATTACGACAATGGAATGACGTCGGATACGCCACACATTCTCATGTCTGTCTCGAAATCGCTGACGGCGATTGTCGCTGGCATCCTCTTTGAGCAGGGCAAGCTGGATCCAGAACAAAGGGTGGTTTCGATTATCCCCGAGCTAAAGGATTCGGTATATTCCGACGCGACCGTGCGTCACGTGCTTGATATGCGTGTCGGACTCGATTTCGATGAAGACTATCTCGCGACGTCCGGGCCGATCGTCGAATACCGCAAGTCCACGAATTGGCATCCTTTGGGCCCGGGCGAGCGCCCAAGCGATCTTCGTACATATCTCGCAGCCCTGAAGAAACGGAGCGGACCTGATGGCGGGCCGTTCCACTATGTCTCGACCAATACCGATCTGTTGGGTTGGATCCTGGAGCGAGCAAGCGCCACCCGATTCGCCGATCTCCTGAGCACCCTGCTTTGGACGCCGATGGGCGCGCAATGCTCTGCTTACATTACGGTTGATCGCCTTGGCGCGCCCCGCTGCGCTGGTGGTATCTGCACCACAACGATCGATCTCGCTCGCGTTGGCCAGTTGATTGTGCAGAACGGCCGCAGAAACGGCACGCCGATCATCCCCGCTCGTTGGATCGAAGACACGCTGGGTGGCGGCGATCCGGAGGCCTGGGCCGGCGGCGACCTGATTTCCTATTTTGGCGATCGTCCAATGCATTATCGCAACAAATGGTACTTTCTCCGGGAAAGAGACATTGCATTCGGGCTGGGTGTCTACGGTCAGAACCTCTTCGTCGATAAAGCAAACGAACTCGTCATCGCAAAAGTGTCCTCGCAGGCTGCCCCGCTCGACAAGGACCTCATCGACCTGACGATTACATTTGTCGAGGCCATGAGCGATCACCTGACCTGAATCGACGGATTGCGGACCGCCTTTCAACGGCGGCCTCGTCATGTCGGCTTGTGCGGTCCAAGGCGGCCCCCGATGAACCAAGGATCCCCCGCTTGGGAGCGGAATTCTTGAACACAAACCCTGGGTACTCGGCCTCCAGGGGCACCGCACCAGTTTCGCACCAGAACGACCTCGCCGAAATGCAACGAACGCGATCGAACCCGAGCGAAAACACACAAGATCAACGAAGCTGTGCGATATTCTGCCACTCATAACGGTCTGGTTGCAGGTTCGAGTCCTGCCGGGCCCACCAGTATTTTTAAGTATTTGTCGACGCCTCCTTTGCAACCGCGAGTGGGCACCGCACCAGTTAATCCCAACGAGGGCCACTACCCGCGCTCTCAGATACCAGCTCGATACCCGAGGGTCCTATCGGAAAGGCTGGTTTGCCGAGCATCGTAGAATCGGAAAGCGCAGCGAACAGAATTGTCGGTTTGACGATAGGGCGCAAGCTGCGGCCGGCAGTCTGCCATACGTCCTTCCGAGGTGCAGGAGTGGTCTTAAGCGTGCGCGAGCAGCTTCTTTGAAGCGGTCTCTATTAGGTTAGTGGGAGCGTCATCGATTGAATAGCCGAGACCCCTGTAGCCTCTGGCGCGCTTCTCGCTCATCGGTTTGAGCACTTGCACCGCCTCGTCGACATGACATCGCGCTTAGCCGGATACAGTCGATGCAGACGCCCGACGTATTGAGCCTTATCGAAATCGGCCGCAAGGAACCAGCATGTCTCGTCCGCCAACATTGGATAGACGCCGACTGTATGATGCCCGCGCAAATGCCCATCAATGACTTCATCGGTGACCGGTAGAAAGGCACGATTCGGGCAGTCTCCGCATTTCACTTTTGGTTTGCCACAGATGCGTGATACCCATTCATTGGCGCAGGCCGGCGCCTAGCCCACTTTGCCGGTTTTGGGGTTTACCCAACGCTTCGGGAATACATCATCCCGGCCTCGAAACAGCGAGCGAAACACAGCTATCTTGGCGGCAGGACTCGACGCATTGGTGACGGGCGCGTCAGGGATTGCTCTCTCGTCATCGGCGCTTCCAAGCTTAAACTAGCCTACAGCCAACCGCTGAAGATCGGAAGTGAGGCGTCCTCCCGCGCATGGCATGAACTAGGTGCCTCTCCTCGGCAATCCGCGAACAAGATGCGGGCCCAAAGGACGCTAGCCTCTCCGCACAAAAGCATTTCAGATATTGCAGTTAGGAGAGCGCAAGCCTATATATTGGGCTTGGAGAGGACCTCACTATGACCACCCATGTGCTGCAATTTGTCGAACTTTCGGACCAAGACCGGAAGGCAGCCACGACCTTGGGAAAGCTCGGCAAGGGCGACAAGATGGAGGTCCGTGTCTCCCGCAAGTCGGGCGAAGATCAGGTCATCAAGCTGCCGCCGGAGGCCGCGGCGTTGCTTGAGACCGCACTTGGCCTTCTCTTCCAAGGCGAACGGGTCGCCGTCCTTGTGGAAGATCAGGAGCTCAGTCCGAACGACGCGGCAGATATCCTCGGAATCTCCCGGCCGCTCGTCGTGCATCGCATGGACGTTGGCGATCTGCCATTTCGGTATGTCGGCAAGCATCGCCGTACGAAACTGAAGGACGTATTGGCGTTGAAGACGCGGATCGAGGCCCAGCGGTCGGCGATGGAAGCACTCGCCGAGGACGCCGAGGACCTCAGGCGGCACTATGGTGCTTGAGCCCTCGGTCGCCGTCATCGACGCCTGCATTCTCTATCCCTTTCATCTCAGGAACATTGTCGTTCAGGCTGCAGTCGATCGCCTTTTCGAGGCGCGCTGGACCGACGCGATCCACGACGAATGGATCCGAAGCCTGACTGTCGACCTGCCAGCCATTCCGATAGAGCGTTTGCACGCTACCCGGCGACTGATGAACGATGCGCTCCCGACGGCGATGGTCAGCGGGTACGAGGAGCACGTTCCGAAGGTCATCCTGCCCGATTCGAAAGATCGTCACGTTGTCGCAGCGGCAATCAACGCCAAAGCATCGCTCATCTTGACGTGGAATTTGCGACACTTTCCCGAGCACGAGCTGGAGAAATTGGGCCTGCGAGGGATGACCCCCGACGAGTTTCTCTCCGGGCTCTTCGACAAAGTACCGGACTTGGTGGTCGGCTCCCTCGCGAACGCCCGGCAGAATCTGAGCAAGAGCCGAGTTTCGGGATCGGATTTCATCGGCATTCTAGAGAACCAAAAGCTCATTCAGCTTGCGAAACGGATAGAGAGGCACGTTTCCGACCTGTAGGCTTGAGAACTTTATCGGCTCGTCAAGCGCCCCAAGTGCCGCACCAGTTTCGCACCAACAACCTGATCGAAACATAACGAGCGCGATATACCGTCGCTCATAACGGTCTGGTTGCAGGTTCGAGTCCTGCCGGGCCCACCACGCTTCGGCCTTCGGGCTACGTGTGGCGCAGCCACGCAAGAGCCCGAAGGGCGAAGCGTGTCCGGCAACGCTTGAACGGAGTGAGAGCGAATACGGACGGGGCGAAGCGAGCACGGCCCGCCGCGCCGTATCCAATGAGAAGGCGGGCCGTTGCGGTAAACAATCCTTTCGGCTTTCCTATTCAATTGTCAAACAGCTCAACGCGATGGACAGCGCCCGCATTCTCGCGGCGCAATTTGCGTCCGAAGCTTTGCTTGCGAGCGGCCTCGCGTGGCGTACCTCGGACCTACTTCGATCTGGTCCCTGACGATCGGCCGAAAACTCAGCCGTGATACGCGAACAGCTCGATGGGGTCGCTGAAGCCGCGCACCGGATATTCGCCGACGCGTTCGAGATCGAAATCGCGTTCGACGAATTCGGCGAAGGCGCGGGACAGCAGCACCGTCCTTCCCAATTGCTTGGTGAGGGCTTCGAGACGCGAAGCCATGTTGACCGCAGGGCCGATGACGGTGAAGTCGAGCCGGCTGCGCGACCCGATATTGCCATACATGACGTCGCCGACATGGACGCCGACACCGTAGTTCAGCGGCTCACGGCCGATCTCGCCGTTCTTTTCGTTCAGGGCAGCCATGGCCTGGCGGGCCTCGGTGACGGCATGCAACAGATTTGCGCAGGCCGAGGGCTCGGTGAGCGGGAAAATGGCGAGCAGACCGTCGCCCATGAACTTCAATATTTCCCCGCCATGCCGCGCGACCGGCTCCGATATCGCATCAAAATAGTCGTTCAGAAGCTCGATCACGTCATCGCGCGGCCAATTGTCCGAGATCCGGGTGAAATCACGCAGGTCGCAGATCATGATCGCGGCGCGCACCGTCGTGCCACTTCCTCGCCGCGTGGCGCCGGCCAGAATGAGCTCGCCGGCGTGCGACCCGACATAGGTCTCGAGCAGCGTTCGCGCCAGCCGATTCTTCATGCGGATTTCGCTCACCAGCGCCAGGGTCGGCAACAGTTTCTTCAGGCCCGCGACATGTGCATCCTCGAAACCTCCTGCCCGGTCGGTTGCAAAGGTCACGATATGCCGTTTGCCGAGGGTATGGTACAGCGGCCATGCCACGTATTCGGTCAGGCCGTTCGCCCGCAGCTCATCATAGAGAGCGTGTTTGCGGCCCAACGAGGGATCACGTTCGAGGTTCTCGCGCACCTCGGTGGCACCGTCGAGGATTTCGTTGGCGGCGCTGCCGATGAATTCGGATCGCTCCCTGACATCGTAGTCGACCCTCGCGATCTCGGCCTCACGCATGCCGTCGGCCCACATGATCCGGGCGCCAAGCCATTGCGGATGGTGGATCAGGAGATGAAGCGTCGCCCGCTTGACGGGAATGCCGGCTCGCTGGAGCCGGACGCACATCTCGGCGAAGATATTGTCCAGGAAACGCGCATCGCGCGTATCGTTGGTCAGCCAGTGCACGATGTCGCCGTCAAGAGGCGTGGTGACGGAATCGATGTTTGGCGGCGCGTCCATATCCTGCTCCCGAGCGGTGACCTGGATCTAGCGGATATGTCGTGTTCCCACAGCGCCACGTCAACCGATCCGGCGGCAATTGTGCTGAGCCCACCAACCTTCACTCGCTTCGCGAGCTACGGCTCGGCGAGCCACGCCCGGTGGGGTGGGCAACGGCCGTCGCGCCGGAGCCGTGGATGAAGGAGCCGGTTTTTGGGCTCCCGCGCCTCGCCAAATTGCTTCAGCGGACCGTTTCACGAGCCTTGCAAAGCACGGAGCTGCGAAGGATGCTGACGAGCTCCGCTCATCGCAAGGATACGTCATGCCCGTCGACACCCAGGCCGCCGCCTCCCGCCTAATGCGCTTTCTCGCCGTCGAGGGCGTGACCGGACAAGAGGCGGCGATCGGCCGCGAGCTCATCGCGGCGCTGCAGGACTGCGGCGTACGGGCGGGCGCGATCCGCCTCGACGACGCCAACACGCGCATTCCCGTGCCGACGCAGACCGGAAACCTCATCGTCGATCTGCCCGGGCGCGGCGCGATGCACAACCAGCCGCGGATCATGTTCATGACCCACATGGACACGGTGCCGCTGTGCGCCGGCGCGAAACCAAAACTGGCCGGCCGCAAGATCGTCAACGAGGCGAAGACCGCGCTCGGCGGAGACAACCGCGCTGGCTGCGGCGTTCTGGTCACGCTGGCGGCCGAGCTCGCCAACAAGCAGCTCGATCATCCGCCGATCACGCTGTTGTTCTGCGTGCGGGAGGAGAGCGGGCTCTACGGCGCGCGCCACGTCAAGACCGAAGACCTCGGCACACCGGTCATGACCTTCAACTACGACGGCGGCGCTGCGTCCGACGTCACCATCGGCGCGGTCGGCGCGGATCGCTGGCAGGTCGAGATCTTCGGCCGCGCCTCGCATGCCGGCGTCGCGCCGGAGCGGGGGATCAGTTCGACCATGATCCTCGCACTCGCGCTCACTGAGGTGAAGGCCGGCGGCTGGTTCGGCAAGGTGGTGAAGGGCAAGCGGCAGGGCACCAGCAATGTCGGCCCCGTGACCGGCGGCGAGGGCCGGCCGGCCGGAGACGCCACCAATGTTGTCACCGACTATGTGCATGTGCGCGGCGAAAGCCGCAGCCACGATGCAAAATTCTTCAAGGAGATCACCAAGGCCTACAAGGCGGCATTCGAGAACGCCGCAAAGCGCGTCAAGAACAGCCACGGCAGGGCGGGACGCGTCAAGTTCAAGGCCGAAACCGACTACTATCCGTTCCGCATGAAGGAGAGCCTACTGGTGGTCAGGCGTGCCGTCGCGGCGGTCACCGGCATCGGCGCAACGCCGACCATCCGCGCCGCCAATGGCGGGCTCGACGCCAACTGGATGGTGCGTCACGGCGTTCCGACCGTGACTTTCGGCGCCGGGCAGAACGAGGTGCACACCATCGACGAGTGGATCAATCTCGACGAGTATGACCGGGCGTGTGCCCTGGCCGTACAGCTCGCAACGATGCGGTGAGCCTCGTCGACACTGCCCGCAATAGCCGCAAGCCGGATGCCCTTCAGCGCCCGCGCGACGGCAGCAGCGACTGCGCCGTTTCCAGATGCTTCTTCAGCACGGGAACGGTCTGCGCCGCGAAATCCGCCAGTCCCGAGTGCGAACTGGCTTCCTTCTGATAGGCCTTAATATCCTTCTCGTGATCCCGCACCATGTCACGCGCGAAGGCGGCATCGAACGCCTTCCCGGTGAGGCTGCTCATGCGGTCGTACATGGCTTTCTGCTTCGCGTTCGGCTCGGAGGGCGCGTTGAGCCCATCCTGCTGCGCGGTCTGCTGCGCCTTCTGGAGGTGTTCGGAGTGATCCTGTTCCAGGGTCCTGCCAAAATCCTTGACCTGATCGCTTTGGCCCTTCTCCTGCGCCAGCTTTCCCATCTTGATCTCGGAAAGATCTCCCTGAATGGCCTCCGTCATGAAGTGCTGATCCTTGCGTGCCGAAGCATCCCTGGGAGCAGCGGCCGCGGCATGGGCCATCAGCATGGCCATGCCAAGGGCAAGTGCCGTGCCTGATATTTTGATGGATCGGATCTGCGCGTGTCTCATGGGTTATCTCCAACTCATCTTCATCGTCCAAAGAACGGTCTGGTAGCCGCCATCTCCCCTGCTGCCCCATCTCAAAACGGTCAAAGCGTACGTGGCCTCGGCGTCTACCGTGCGCCGAGGAGACTCCATCCAGGCGGACATCATTCAGTCCGCTCGAGTGCCGCCGGCATCCTTGCGACCGACATCAGCGAGCGCGCGACCTGATTGAGAAGCAGATCGGCATTCTCCTCCTCGGCAAGCGATGTTGACAGCAGGGCGACAACGGCGCTGTGGCGAAGCTGCTGTGCCAGATTGCGAAGGGTCGTATAGGTTGCGACCTCGTAATGCTCGACCCGCTGGGCCGCCCCGATCAAAGCGAGATCGGCGGCGGCATCCTCCTTGTCCTCGCCTTCGTCCATGACCTCCTCGCCCTCCTCGCTCAGGCCCATCATGCCCTTGCACGGTTTGGCCCGCGCGCTCTCGCCGAGCAGGTCGAAACATTGGTTGATGCGCTCGATCTGATTCTGGGTCTCGATCAGGTGCTGCTCGAACAATTCCCGCAGCTGGTCGAATCGCGCCGCCTTGGCCATTTTCGGAAGCGCCTTGGTCAGCTGCTTCTCGGCGTGCAGGATGTCGCGAAGCTCATGGAGCATCAGTTCCCTGAGCCCGGCTTCATCGACCGGGGGCGAGCTTTCGGTGACGATCTCCGTCGCTGCGCCCGGCTCGGCCGCCTGCAGCGCCGGAGACTCCGTGAAGACCCAGTCGCCGCCCTCGTTCCACGGGCCGCGCGTATCGATCTCGCCGTGGTCGCCGCTGCCGGTGGAATCGTTGAAGAACTGGTTCACGAGGCCAGGGGTCGGCGCAATCCGGCCGATGCTGAAGGCCGGCTTGGAAAGGCTCTCGAGCGCGAGCGAAAACGCCTTCATGTGGGTGATCTCGCGCGTCATCAGGAACTGCAAGGCGTCCTTGCTGCCTGCGTCGTCGCAGAAATTGATCAGCCGCTCATAGACGATCTTGGCGCGCGCCTCGGCCGCGATGTTGCTGCGAAGGTCGACGTCGAGCTCGCCGGTGATCTTCAGATAATCGGCAGTCCACGGATTGCCCTGCGAGTTGAACAGGTTGATGCCGCCGCCGCCGGCGATCGCAATCAGCGGATCGGCCTCGGCGGCCCGACGATCGAATTTTGACGGCGCCAGATGCATCCGGGCGAGGCAGCCGACGACTTCCAGGTGGCTGAGCTCTTCGGTGCCGATGTCCATCAACAGGTCCTTGCGATCCGGGTCCTCGCAGTTCAGTCCCTGGATCGAATATTGCATTGCCGCAGCGAGTTCTCCGTTGGCTCCGCCGAACTGCTCGAGAAGCATGTTGCCAAAACGGGGGTCCGGCTCGTCGACGCGAACGGTGAACATCAGTTTTTTGACATGGTGATACATGGGACCGCTGGGATCGGGAGTGGATCATGGAGAACCCGACTTCCAGGTGGATCGTTCCTATCCGGCGGGCAGAAGCAGGATCCGTATCGCGCAGATTGCATGGCGGGCAGCGCCGGAACGACGCAAGGAGGTTGAGGAGAGGTCGGCCTCGGAGCGGTCAGGCTACTCCCCGACGGACGGCTGGCCGGACTGCAACCCGCGCAGCCGCTCCGTTAATGCGTTGCCGACAGCTCGGCGCGGTCGGATTGACCTTTCGTCGCATTCGATCCGGTCTCGATGGGCTGGGCAACGGAGTTGTCGACCTGGACCACGTCACCTGGCTCGACCAGATCAGAGCTTTCGGCGTTCACCTCCTGCTTGGCGCCATCGGCCGTCCGCCTGGACAATTTGAACCTCGGCTCCGCTCCGCTGTTCCGCAACCGCCGCGCGATCGCCATCGGCGCCGTTTCCTCCGCCTCGGTGACCAGCTGGTTCGTGGTATCGATGCGAAGCCGCGTGTCGCGAATTTCGGCGCCGACCTGGTCGCTTTCGCCATCGATGCGATCGCGAAACTTGATCTTGAGCTCGTCGGCTTGCTGCGCGGCCTGCGCGATGCTCTGGCGCGACCTCATGATGACGGCCTGAAGATTTCGCTGCGTTCCCTCGATTTCTGCAAGCGTTCGCTCGACCAGGAAAAGCCGTGGGTTTGACGTCAGCCCGCGCGCGGCGAGGCCGTGAAGCTCGTCGACCTCCTTTTGAACCAACTCGCCCTGCTTTTTTTCCGATTCGATTTGCGCCTGCAGCGCCGAAATCTCCCCCCAATAGAGGTTCTGCAGATCGGTCAGTGACGACAGCTGTCGCTCGAGGTCCGCCTTTTGGGTCCGAAACAGCACCGTCTCGCGATCGACCATGGCGGCGATCCTCGGATCCTTCCGATCGAAAGTTGCCTCGTCCGGAAATGCGATCGCAGAGGCGCCGTCCCGCTCGGCTTTGAGGCGGGCGTTGCGTGCCATCAGCGCCGCCAGTTTTTCCTTGAGAATGCGAAGCTCGCCCCGGTGAATGATCGCATCGCGTTCGAGCCGAAGCAGCCCCGGATCGGTGAAGCGGAAAAAGCCGCCGGCCACGGTCACGGCCTGCAGCACCGTGAGCCCGGGCCGGAACGGATAGGCGCCGGGCTTCTGCACATCTCCGGTAATGAAGAACGGCCGGTACTCCTTGACTTGCACCGCAACGCTCAGCGGGTCCTTCAAGCGCGCCTGGCGGCCGAGCATCTCTCCAACGGCCTTGCCGAGCTGATCCACCGTGAGGCCGGCCGCCATGACATCACCGATCACCGGAAACGACGCTTTTCCGTCGGCGCCGATCCGGTAGTCGCCGCTGATGTCGGGCCATTCATAGACCTTGAC
>Ga0213876_10001054_pt1 | contig 17809 bp, 19 predicted proteins | sample BarmaccomBMRX_R9_FD_160113 | JGI IMG/M metagenome (GOLD analysis project Ga0213876, IMG submission 160113) | Root-associated microbial communities from Barbacenia macrantha in rupestrian grasslands, the National Park of Serra do Cipo, Brazil - RX_R9 | ecosystem: Host-associated > Plants > Roots... | reverse complement strand
GCTGCGCGAAAAATAGAGCGCGTCGCCCTTGCGGTCCGTCACGACTTTTACCACGTGGTCGCTCCGGGCCTCCTCCGCGTCGATGGGCACCGCCGCCGTGATCAGGTCCACGCGACGGTCACCGGCCAGCTTGCGCACCAAGTCCCCAAGCAGGTCCGGGGCAATGAGCGGCTCGTCCCCCTGCACGTTGAAAATCAGGCCGACCCTGGTCAGGTTGCGTGCGACTTCCGCGATCCGGTCCGTCCCGCTTTGGTGCTCGCTCGAAGTCAGGGCCGCTTCGGCGCCAAAACCCGAAGCCGCTTCGGCTATGCGCGCATCGTCGGTGGCGATGATGATACGGTCGAAAACCGTCGCCTCACAGCAGCGTTCCCAGACGTGTTGAATCAGCGGTTTACCGGCAATCTGATGGACCGGTTTTCCGGGGAATCGCGTGGAACCCCAGCGAGCCGGAATCAGGGCAGCGGCTTTCATGTAACGGGTAACGGGTAGCGGGTAGCGGGTATCGGGTGACGAGTGAACAAACGTTTCCCCGGACCTGCCTTTTCGGAGTCACATCGTACCAGGCATCCCTTGCCGTTACCAGCCACTCGTTACCCGTCACCCGCTACCCGTTACCCGCCACTCGTTACCCGTTACCCGTTACCCGTTACATCCCGGAGGATCCGGTCGGCGGCTTCGGTGAAATTGCGTGCCGCGAACACCCGGTGGTCACCGTTCGGCGCCGGGCCGGGCGCAAAAACGAGCCCGCAAAGTTTCAGCCCGGCGGCCAGACCCGCATCAATATCTGAATCCCGGTCGCCCAACAGGTAGCTCTCGTCCAGGTGCAGGCCCAGGTCTCGGGCCGCTTCCAGGAGCATGCCGGGGCCGGGTTTCCGGCGCGGGCTGGGGGAGTCGGGATGATCGGGGCAAAAGTAGACCGCGTCGATCAAACCGGGGCCGAGTTGCGTGTTGAGCGCCTCCTGGACCTGCCAGAAGGCTGTCTCATCGAAATAACCCCGGCCAAGACCGCTCTGGTTCGTGACAATCACCAGGCTGAGATCGGCGGATTTGAGTCTTGCCAGCCCTTCCTGCACACCGGGCAGCAGCCGGACGTCTTCCGGCCGTGAGCAGTAACCCACGTCCACCATCAGGGTGCCGTCTCGATCCAGAAAAACCGCCTTACTCCTCACGGTGAAGCGCCTCATGGAAGCTTGCCCGGAGTTCAGCCGGCGTGAGCGTCGCCGTCCCGAGTTTTCCAACCACCACCCCGCTGGCGTGATTGGAAATTTCCGCCGCTTCTTCCGGCGCGGCGTGACTTGCCAGGCCGAGCGTCAACAGCGCGATGGCCGTATCGCCGGCTCCCGAAACGTCGTAAACCTCCCGGGGCTGCGGGTGGATGTGCACCGGTTCGGTTTGCGGGCGAAACAGCATCATCCCTTGTTCGCCGAGCGTGATCAGCAAGGCTTCGGGCTGCCATCGGGCCAGGAGCTTGTCCCCGACTCGCCGCAGGGCTTCATCTCCGAGGGGGTTACGGGCCGGTTCCTGAAAGGGTTCCCCCGCGACGGCGAATGCCTCTGACCGGTTGGGTTTAACGGCCGTGAGGCCGCGCCACTCGATGCGATTCCGCGGGTTTGGGTCGGCGGTGATTACCTTACCCGCCGCACGGGTCGCCGCGGTTACCTGGTCAACAAACTTCTGGTTTAAAAAGCCTTTGCCGTAATCTTCAAAGATAACCGCATCGATCTGGGGCAACAGCGCCTGAATCGCCGCCAAGGCGCGCGCCTGCGTCTCAGGCTGCAGCGCCTGAACCGCCTCCCGGTCGACCCTGACCACCTGCTGCTGGCGGGCAATGATGCGCGTCTTGACGATGGTCTGGTAACCTTTGTCGGCCTGGACCGCGCTGAGCTGGATACCGCATTTTTCCAGGATCCTTCGGAGACGTTCAGCGTGCGCATCCTCCCCGACCAGCCCGCAAAGGTGAACCTTGTCAGCAAACTCCCGGACGTTGCGCGCGACATTGGCGGCACCCCCGGGGTAACACGTTTCCCGGATCACTTCTACAACCGGAACCGGCGCTTCGGGCGATATCCTCGAGACTCGGCCCCAAACAAACTCATCAAGCATCAAATCTCCGATGACCAGGATCTGTTTGCCAGCGAACTGCCTGATTAGCTCTTCTACTCGATCGAAACGCATCGGCCAAGCTCAGTAGGCAGAAACAGCGTTTGCTCAAAGAAAATTTTGCTTTTAGGTATTTTCTCCTGTGATTTCAACCTGCAATTTAAATTTTGTGTCGGTCGTTCCTGTCGTTCGAGCCGTTCTGCTTGCCGCCGGTCTGGGTGCCCTGGCGTGGCAGCCGGGTTATGCGGACTCGCCGCCGCGCCAGATCGACCTTTCGCGCTTTCCGGCGACCCGCCTGGAAGACGTGGTCGTGCCGCTGCCCAGCGAAGTCTTCAACGTGCTCGACAAGCTTGGAACACCCGATTGGAAGAGTGAACTGCGCGTGCCCACGATCGCCAACCGGGGCCCGCGCCCTCAGATCGCCTTGCTTCTTGGGTCGGTCGTGGCGGAAGGTTTCGTCGCCGTTGAGGCGAAGGACCGCGAACAGGTCAAACAGATCGGCCGTGACGTCCTCGAACTGGCGCGGGCAATCGGGGTGGAAAAAACCGTTTTGAGCCGGACGAACGCGATCCTTACCAAGGCCGACGCGAGCGACTGGCGAGGCGTGCGGCAGGAACTGGACGGCGCGCTGACCGACGTCAGGAACGCGATGATTGAACTCCAGGATGCGCAACTGGCTCACCTGGTCAGCCTCGGCGGCTGGCTTCGCGGGACGGAAGTGCTGACTTCGATTGTCGGGAAAAGTTACTCCCCGGACAGCGCTGACCTGTTGAATCAGCCTGACCTGTTGCGGTATTTCCAGGAACGCCTGGCCGGGATGCCCACCCGGCTCCGGCATAACCAGCTCGTCAGCCAGGTCGAAAAAGGTCTGGCGGAAATTTCGCCTCTCATTAACCAAAAGATCACGCCCGCTTCGGTGAAACGCATCAATGAGATCACCGGGCAGGTGGTCAAGGCTATCAGTTCGAACGCTTAGCACCTTGTGAAACGCTTCTTTTTGATTGTCACCCTGCTGGTTTGTGCCGGCCGGGCATTCGGTACGGTTGATGACGCCATTGCCCGGGCGATGGAGGCTATCGGTCCCTACGTGAAGCAAGGTTACATCGTGCGCGACGACCAGTGGGGCGGAGATTTGGGGGTCAAAGAACAGAAGGCGATCCCTCACACCCTTTTCAGAGGCAATGATTACTGGTTTTGTACCGGAACGGACGTCGACAGCGCAAAAATCGCCATCCATGTCTATGACAGCCGGGGCAAGCTGGTCGAAAACGACTCATGGCAGAAGGGGCATTTTGCGGCCTCGAGAGTCAGTGCCCCCGCGACCGGCACCTACTACATCATTGTCGAAGTGACGAGTTCGCCACAGGAACGAACCCACTGGGCGATGGTTTATGCATACAAGTAAATAGTGGAATCTGAAACTTTTCAGTTCGACAGCGCGCGTACGCTTCAGAACCTCTATGCGAACGATCTGCGCCTGCTTCAATCGCTTGAGGACCGGTTGCGGCTGAAAGTGACGACTCGGGACGGCTGGATGCGGCTCGAGGGCGAGCGCGCCGACATTGAAAAAGCCCGCCAGGTCTTTGAACAGCTTGAAGGGGCAAGGCAGCGCGGGTTACAGATCAAGCGCCAGGAGTTTCAATATGCCTTGGATGCCGTGACGGGTCAGGCACAGGAACCGTTAAGCGAGCTGGCGAATTTTCGGGTCCAGACGAGCAGTCGCCGGCCGCCCATCGCACCCAAAACGGGGCAACAGCTCGCCTATGTTCAGGCCATCCAGTCCCACGACATCGTGTTCGGGATTGGTCCGGCGGGCACGGGCAAGACCTACCTGGCCATGGCGATGGCCGTCGATGCGCTAAAAAAAGAATCGGTAAAACGCATCATCCTTACCCGTCCTGCTGTCGAAGCGGGTGAGGCCCTCGGTTTTCTGCCCGGCGACCTGCAGGAGAAGATTTTCCCCTATTTGCGCCCGCTGTATGATGCGTTGTATGATATGCTGGATGGGGAGGAGATCCAAAAGTACATCGACCGGGGCGTCATCGAGATTGCGCCCTTGGCTTACATGCGTGGCCGGACTTTAAATCATGCCTTCGTAATTCTCGATGAAGCTCAGAATACGACGACGGAACAGATGTTCATGTTCCTCACGCGCCTCGGGGCTGATTCGAAATGTGTTGTCACAGGAGACCGAACCCAGATAGACCTGCCTGTTAACAAAACGTCTGGTTTGATCGAAGCCATGCACGCCTTGCATCAGGTCGAGGGAATTGAGTTCGTGGAGTTTGGTGAGCGCGACGTGGTTCGTCACCCTTTGGTACAATCCATCATTCAGGCCTACAAGCGCCACCGGGAAGGTACGGAACGGGCCCCTAAGCGCCATGGCTGATCGTCTCTCACTTGCATTTACTCGTATGTTCGGTTCTCTGAATCGCAAGCGTCTGGTCAAGCGGGGCTTCGCTTGCAGTAAGCAACGGCGCAAACCAACGCAGAAAGAATGGATGCGCCGTTTGGATTCGGATTTCCGGGTCAAGATCGGCATCTTTGGCGCCTTCAGCGCCGTTCTGGCTCTTCTGATCTTTTCCGGGGATTATCCGGACCCGGCGAAATATTTTCTCATTGGCCTGTTGATCCTGGCCACGGCGGTAGAGCAGCTCTGGATCAATCATCCGGACACGTTCCGCCGGAATTCGCGGATCGGCCTGGTGTTTGGCGTCATTTTGTTTCACCTCGCGACCGCGAAGTTGGTCATGGTTTTGTCGGAGCAGCCGGACGGGGTGTCGCGCGAGTTTGGGACCTTGCTGATCCCGTTTGCGCTGGCGCCGCTGGTGCTTTCCATTTTGCTTGGGAAAAACCATGGCATTTACGGGGCGATCTTTGTCAGCCTCTGGACCTCCATCCTTTTCCGCGGCATTGACCCGGTCCTGCTGATCACCAGCCTTATCACCGGTTTTATCGCGGTGTTTGCAACCATCCAGGTCCGGCGGCGCAGCCGGCTGATCCGGGCCGGCGTTTACGTCGGTCTGGCCACCTGGGTCTTGGGCATGTCGTTCGGCATTATCACCGTACCGTGGCTGCCCACCGGGGTATCGGATTGGGCGTTGTTCCTCAAACAATCCATGACGGCGATCTTGTCCGGCGTGATCTCCGGCATGGTGGTGGGTGGCGCGCTGCCCATGTTGGAGGCGCTCTTCCAGATCACGACCGATATGTCGTGGCTGGAAATCGCGGATCGTAACCACCCGCTCCTGTTGCGCTTGAGCCTGGAGGCGCCGGGGACCTGGCACCACAGCGACGTCGTGGCGGACCTGGCGGAGGTTGCGGCTAATCGCATCGGCGCGAACGGAACCATGTGCCGTGCGTGCGCCTACTTTCACGACATCGGCAAGCTGGTTAAACCCAATTACTTCTCGGAAAACATCGTCGGGGAAGATAATCCGCACGATGACCTCGCGCCGACGATGAGCGCGCTCATCATCATCGCCCACGTGAAGGAGGGTGTGGACCTCGCGTTGAAATACGGGCTGAATGCCCGCATCATCGACGTTATCCAGCAGCACCACGGCACCTCGCTGGTAGCCTATTTCTACAAGCGAGCCCTGCAACAGCAGCAGGACGCCCGTGAAGGCGGCAAGATCATGAACATCCGGGAAGAGGACATCCCGGAGGTCCGGGAAGAGAGTTTCCGTTACAGCGGACCGAAGCCGCAGTTCAAGGAAAGCGGAATCATCAGCCTTGCCGACGCGGTCGAGAGCGCTTCCCGAAGCCTGGAGAAGCCTACCCCGCAAAAAATCGAGCAACTGGTGAACGACATCATCAGCAAGCGGGTTGCCGAAAGTCAGCTGGACGAATGCGACCTGACCCTGCGCGAGTTGCGCCAGATCGCCGAGACTTTCCGTTTCACCCTGCAGAACATGCTGCACACGCGGATCAAATACCCGAAGGACGAGGATAAAAACGATCAGGACAGCCGGCGCTTACGGCACCTGCCGCCCGCTTCCGCCGCTTAAGCTGAAGGGTGCGAGGTCCTGCGACCCCCGAAGACGCCGTGCCGGAAGGTCTCCCTGCAATTCTGGTCAGCAACCGCCAGCGGCGACTACGGCTTGAGCGGGACGACCTGCAGCAGTTCGCCTGCCGTGCCCTGGTACAGGTGCTGACTGTCCCAGGCGCCGATCTCCCGGACGAAATCGGCGTGGTGCTGGTCTCGGATCGCAGGATCTGCGAACTCCACCACGACTTTATGCGGCTCAGCACGCCGACCGACGTGATCACGTTTCAACACGGTGAAATCGTCATAAGCGTGGACACCGCCGAGCGCCAGGCGGCCGAGCACGGGACGAGCCTGGCTGGCGAACTGAAACTTTATCTCCTGCACGGTTTGTTGCACCTGCGGGGGTACGATGATCGCGCGCCGGGCGCGAGGCGTACGATGATGGCTGTGCAAACGCGTTTGTTTGCCGCGCTAACCCGCAAGTACCAACCACGCCAAGGCCGAGGCGACGGGCTCATTGCGGGTCAGAAAGCCTCCTTAACTAAATGGCAATAGGGTTCCACCCTGGGCTAAGCTCTGCCGGCCCGTTGGGCCTAAGGCAGAGTGTCACCTCGATGGGCATCGAGCAGGCTGGATCGTACGCGCCGTGGCGCCCTGTGCGGGATTCTCCGACGGCGCGTCGCCATGATGGGTGGGCGACTGCGCGCGCAGGGCCGCAATGCGGGCCAGGACCGGCGGATGAGAGAACTCCAGCCCGACGAGTAAAGGATGCGGCGTCAAGTTCGCCAGGTTGTCTTTGCTAAGCTTTTTCAGGGCCGAGACCAAGGGCTCCGCGTCACCGATCGCCTGGGCGGCAAAACGGTCGGCCTCAAACTCGTGCCGCCGGCTGAAGTAGCATGAGGCGATCCCGAGGAGAATGCTCAAAGGCTGCAGGAATATGGTGAAAAGCACGAGCCCCACGTAGTAAGAAGGGCGGCTTACGCCGAAGGCAGCAAACAACGCGGGCTGCGTCAGGAACCACGACGCAAACCAGAAAAAGCAAAACAAACTGATTTGCGCCGCGACCAAGTGTTTCCACACGTGTCCCCGCTTGGCGTGGCCGATTTCATGCGCCAGCACGGCCGACAGTTCCGGTATGGTGTGATTAGCGATCAGGGTGTCAAAAAGCGCGATCCGCTTATTTGACCCGAATCCGGTGAAAAAGGCATTGGCTTTGGCGGATCGACGGGAGCCGTCGATGACGTACAGGTCGCGCACCGGGAAACGTTGCCGGCGGCAGAGGTCGGTGAGGCTGTCTCGTAACTCACCGGCCGCGATCGGCTTCATCTTGAAAAAGAGAGGCAACACCAACTTCGGCGCGAAGTACATCAGCGCCAGCGAACTCAGCGCCGTAACCAGCCACGCATAAATCCATGCGCCGGGACCGAACCGCTCAAAAACGCTGAGGATCGCCCACGCCAGCAGCCCGAACACGATCACCGATAACAGCAGTTCTTTCAGTTTGTCCTGCACGAACGTGGCGACGCTCGTCCGGTTGAAGCCAAAGCGTTGTTCGAGAATAAACGTATGATAAATCGCGAACGGCAGGCCGAAAATCTCCTGCGCCGCTGCCAGCAGCCCGAAGTAACAGAGCCCGGTCGCAACCGGTCCGAGATGCAAACTGCGTACCGCTGCGTCGAGCCGCTCAAAACCGCCGAAAAACCAGAACAACAGGAGCACCGTCAAACCTGCCCATGAACTGACAAGGTTGAGAACGGTATTAGCATGGGTATACGCCTGCGATTTCCGGTAGCGGCCCGGGTCATACCACGACTGGAACTCAGCCGGTACTTCCGTTTGCAACGAGCGGATGTTCAAGACCCGGGCCGTCGTATCCAGCAACCGGTACAGGACTAAGGCACTGACAAGCACAAAAGCAATCATGAGAAACCATCCACAGCTTACCCAGATTACACCGATTACCCAGATTCAAAAGGCACCTCACGGCGGCATCGGCGCCTCTTCGTTTATGACGTTCTTCCGCGTGTGGCATTTGTGGCATTCTCTGCCGCTCCGGAAGCCGAACTCTAAAAGGGGTTGCTCAATTGGCTCGTGGTCTTTAGATTTTTCGGGATGCGTCAGTGCGATTCAAGGTTGAAGCTGTTACGGACTGCGCACGAACTGATTTACCGCCAAAGTTACGGATCGGTCGGGGTAGACCAGATTTGCGAACGGTCGGGCGTAAAGAAGGGAAGTTTTTACCACTTTTTCCGCTCGAAATCGGATCTGACCGTAGCGGCTTATCAACATCATTGGGACCAGATGCGTATCCAATGGGAAGCGATCTTCAGCTCGAGTCTTGCGCCGCTTCAGAAGATTGACGCTTACCTGGATTTCGTGCTGGAGGCGCAGCGGGAACGCCTTGAAAAATACGGGCGTCTGCTGGGCTGCCCGTTTGTTTCTTTAGGCTCCGAGTTGAGCACCCAAAACGAGCAGATTCGCCGTATGGCCCAGGAAATCTGCGACCACCGTTGCGCATACCTGGCCAGGACGCTAGGGGATGCCATGGCCGCCGGCCAGGTCGCAGAAGCGGATCCGGAATTCCTTGCATACGAATTGCATTCGTATGTGATGGGCCTGGTGCAACAGGCAAAGATCGCCAATGACCCGCGCGTGCTTGATCGCCTGAAGCCGGGCGTTTACCGGATGCTGCGCCTCCAGCAATCCGTGCCGGCCTAAGCCGTTTCCTCCATGCCGGGCCGGGCCACCGTCACCGTCGTGCCGGCGACGAAAAACGCACCAATCGATCCGGCGCGCCTTGCCTGCGCCGGGTTTCATGCTCGTATTGTCGAAGGGGTTTGGTCGATCAAACCCGCGAAACCTGTTCCCTAACCTGATACCGAGGATTAACCATGGCTTTTCAGCCCCTTTATACTGCAGCAGCCACGGCTAGCGCCGGCCGTGATGGACACGTGGAAACGTCTGACGGACTGCTCAAACTTGACCTCAGCGTCCCGAAAGAGATGGGTGGCGGCGGCAGACCTGGAACGACCAACCCCGAACAACTCTTTGCGTGCGGTTACGCCGCCTGCTTCGCCGGTGCGGTGGCCTTTGCTGGTTCTCAGCGCAAGATTCAGGCCCACCACGTGCAGGTCACCTCGCGTGTGACGATCGGCAAGGCCGATGATGGCGGCTTCGCCCTGGCGGTTGAACTGCAGGTGAATCTTCCCGGGGTCGATCGGTCGCAGGCCGAGGAGCTTGTCCGGGAAGCCCACGAAAAAGTTTGCCCTTATTCCAAAGCAACCCGCAACAACGTCGACGTGAAGTTAACCCTGCTCTGATCGGGCTGCCTGCTAAGATGGACTTTCGTCTACAAGGCAAACTTGCCCTGGTAACTGCCTCGACGGCAGGCATCGGGGCGGCGATCGCGGAAGGTCTGGCCAGGGAGGGCGCGCGCGTGATCGTCAATGGTCGAACTCAGGAACGCGTCGATTCAGCGATCGATGGAATCCGCGCGCGCCACCCCGCGGCGGAGTTGGAAGGTTTCTCGGGTGACCTGTCCAATCCCGAAACGGTACGTGGGTTGACGGACCGTTTCCCGCATGTTGACATCCTGGTCAATAACCTCGGCATCTTTGAACCGAGACCGTTCACCGAGATCAGCGATGATGATTGGCGCCGCTTTTTTGAGGTGAACGTGTTGAGCGGGGTGCGGCTTTCCCGTTTCTACTTTCCCAAGATGCTCAAGTCGGGGTGGGGCCGGGTCATCTTTATGTCCAGCGAATCGGCCCTCAACATCCCGGTGGAAATGATCCACTACGGGATGACCAAAACGGCGCAGCTTGCCGTTTCGCGCGGTCTGGCCGATTTGACGGCCGGTACCGGCGTGACGGTAAACTCGGTCCTGCCGGGGCCGACGGCGTCCGAAGGGGTCAGCGGATTCATTCGTGACCTGGCGGCCCAGAACAACCAGAGTGTTGAGGAAGTCGAGCACCAGTTTTTTGAGAAGGCGCGTCCCACGAGCCTTTTGAAGCGCTTTGCCTCGACGGAAGAGGTTGCTAACCTCGTGGTTTACCTGGCCAGCGAGGCTGCCTCCGCCACAAACGGATCGGCTCTGCGGGTCGACGGCGGAACCGTAAACTTCATCGCCTGAGTTTCCCAGATGGCGGGCCGTGACGCGGTCCGCCCTCGGGAAACCGTTTGATTGCCATGGCTTTCTCCTTGCCCGAACGTCTGGCGCGCGCGGGGCTCCACCTTCGCCACGAGTTCAGGCCGGGCGACCTCGGTGAACTGATTCGCATCCACGGCGTGCAGAACGCCCTTGATTACGGGTTCGGCCCGGCGCACGAAGCGTATTGCGCACGGATTGCCGCCGATTTCGTCCTTAATCCACACGCGGGACGGTCGCGCGTCTGGCTCGTCTGCCAAGACGATCTTGCGGTCGGTTCAGTGTTTATCGTCGAGTTGCCGGATGCAATCGCGCAGTTGCGTCTCCTGTTTGTGGATACCCGGCTCCGGGGCCTTGGGCTCGGCCGCTGGCTCGTCCAAAGCGCGGTCGAGTATGCGCGCCGGGCCGGTTTCCGGTGCGTGTTTCTCTGGACGGTGCGCGGCCTGGATTGCGCCACGGGCATTTACGAGGACGCCGGGTTCGTCAAAACCGAGGAAAAGCCCGGCGCCGGCTGGGGTGACGGCTCGGTTGAGGTCAGGTACGAGTTGCGCTTTCCGGCCACAAGCTAATCGTCCTCCCATTGGCGTTTGAGCTGGTCCTTCGCAGCATCCCGCCGGATGTCGAGTTCCTCTCTGGCTCTCTTGAAGCCTTGAAGTTCCAGTGCCAGTTCGGCTTTGCGGGGGCCGTCCGCGTGATCGATCCGCCCCTCGAGTTTGTCGATCTGGCGCTCCATGAACTTCTCTTTGGCGTCCCATTCAGCGTCAAACCGGTCGAACGCAGCGTCCCGATCCCGGTGAAGGCTTTCCCTGTCCCGGCTGCGGCCGGGGTCGCGGTCCCCGCGCCAGCCGAAGGCCGGCACGTGGACCGGGGTGATGAACGCCGGACTGACAACGGCCGGATGGGGAGCGGTACGCGCCGATGCCCAGTACAGCCGGCCGGGCTGCGGGTGGCCGTACACGCGGACGGGCGTGCCGATGCTTACCGACTGGAACAAGGCAATCGCGTACTCCTCCGGCATCCGGACGCAGCCATGCGACGCAGGGTAGCCGGGAAGAAAGCCCGCGTGTAACCCGATGGCAGGCTGAAACTGCATGTAGTACCGCATCGGGGCTCGGACAAATTCCAGGCCCGGCGGCCGCTTCATGTCGATATCAGCGTCGGCAACGACGATCTGCCTGGTGACCGGATTGCCGAAAAAGCCATAGAAACTCGAGGCGTGATTGACGTCCTTATCGGTGATGCGAAACGTCCCCGTCGGCGTTTCGCGTCCCGGACGCCCCGAAGAAATCGGCGAATTCAGAATCACCCGGTCGCGGTCCAGCAGATAGACGCGCTGGTTAGTCAGGTCGATCTCGACGACCCGTTGGGCCAGCCCGGAAACACCCCAGGCAAAGAACAAACCGGCAAAAAGGAAGGCGTATCGCATGCGTCCGTCAGTCAGGCATACCCGCAATTTCATCGATCACCCGGTGTAATGCTTCGCGCGGGTCGGGCGCCGCGGTGATGGGTCGCCCAATTACCAGGTAATCTGCACCGGCGCGGATGGCGTCGGCAGGAGTCACAAACCTTTTCTGGTCACCGGCTTCCGACCAGGAGGGACGCACGCCGGGGGTAACGATGGTGAAGACCGAACCGTAATGAGCACGGAGGAACGGCGCTTCTTTCGGGCTTGCCACCAGTCCGGTAATGCCCGTGCTCTTGGCCAGGTCACCAAGCAGCAGAACCTCGTCCTCAACCGTCGTCCGGAATCCCGTCTCCCGCAGGGTGCCATCGGTGTGGCTGGTCAGCACCGTCACGCCCAGGAGAAGCAGCGGCGCGGAAGCCCGCCCGGTGACTGCCGCCTGGCACATCTCGACCCCGCCCAGCAGATGGATCGTGAGCATTTGGACGTCCAGGTTGGCCGCCGCCGCCACGGCATGGCGGACGGTGTTTGGGATGTCGTGCAGCTTCAGGTCCAGGAACACGTTTGCGCCGGTCCCGCGGATTTCGCGGACCAGCGCCGGACCCTCCGCGGAGAAAAGCTGGAGGCCGATTTTAAACCAACCCACTTCCTCGCCAAGGCGTTCCACCAGACGCAAGGCATGGGAACGGTCAGGCACATCGAGCGGAATGATGATTTTGTCTTTTGCGGTCTGCGGTTCGCTCACGTAAGGACGATGCATGACGATTGAGACGCCCGCCAAGATCAATCTCACCCTTGAACTCCTGGGGCGGCGTCCGGACGGTTTCCACGAGGTTGCTACCTGGATGGTGCCCGTCGGGCTGTCTGACCGGCTCGAGATCGAATTCGCGGCAGCTGACTACTTTTCAACGGAGACCCCGGGGCTAAGCTGGGACGATGGTAACCTGATCTTCCGGGCAGTCCAGCTTTTTCGACAGGAAACCGGCACCCAATCCTCCTACCGGATCGAGCTCACCAAGCGCATCCCGATCGGTGCGGGGTTGGCCGGGGGCAGCAGCGATGCCGCCGCCACGTTGCGCCTTCTAAGCCGGTTGCACGGCCGCACCCTGACCGATGACGAACTGGCCGCACTTGCCGCCCGGCTTGGGTCTGATACCGCCTTCTTTATCCGGTGCAAACCGGCATGGTGCACCGGCCGTGGCGAGGTGACGACGGCCAGACCCTTGCCGGACGGCTTATGGTCTCTACTGGCTAAACCCGGTTTCGGCATTCCAACGGCTGCCGCCTATGCGGCCTACGCCCGCCTGCCCCCGGCCGAACAACGGGGTCAAATCGTCGGTACGCCCTGGGGCCGGCTGCGCAATGACCTGGAGCCGGCCGTTTTCCCGAAATACGTGATCCTGCCCGTCCTGAAATCATGGCTGGCCCGGCAGCCGGAAACCAGACTTTGCTTGATGTCGGGCTCGGGATCGACGGTCTTTGCCGTGACCGACGAAGGGGAATCTCGCGCGCGTGAGCTCCAGGAGCGCTTTCTCGAATTTTTCGGCCCGACGTTCTGGTCGGCGGTCTGTCAGCTGAATCCGGTGATGGCGGGCACCACGTAAGAGTTCACACGGTCGCACGGCGGCCGCAGCGAGGAGGGCGGGCACGACGTAAGAGTTCACACGGCGAACACGGCGGACCACGGCGGGAAGGCAGGAATCATCCGCAGAACACCCAGAAGAACGCAGATGAAGCCACTCAGAGCCACGCAGCAGCGATTTAGAAGCCTCGAATCTGTGTAATCCGCGTAATCTGTGGATCTTTTCTCTTTTCTGCGCGTTCTGCGGATGATTCCTGCCTTCCCGCCGTGGTCGCCGTGGCTCGCCGTGTGAACTCTTGCGTTGTGCCCGCCCTCCTCGCTGTGCCCGCCGCACGAAAATCCCTTGGCGAAAAGGTAAGGTCGCGTCGACAATCCGACCATGGTTTCATCAGGAGCGCTTGGCCTCATCGCCGGGAACGGGATCTACCCGTTGCTGGTGGCGAAGGCCGCGCGGCGCCGGGGTGTCTCCGCGATTCACGTCGCGGCGTTCGAGAATGAGACCGATCCCGAGATCTGGTCGCTGGCCGATTCGGTTGAGTGGTTAAGGGTAGGGCAGCTCGGCAGGCTGCTCACTTATTTTAATTCCACGGGAGTCAAACGCGCGATCATGGCGGGCCAGCTCGCACCGAAAAACCTGTTCGACCTTCGTCCCGATCTCAAGGCGTTAATCCTGATAAGCCGGCTTCGGGAGCGGAATGCCGAATCGTTGTTTGGCGCCGTCGCCGCAGAACTGGCCGTCGCCGGCATCGAGTTGCTGCCGGCCTACACCTTCCTGGAAGATTCACTTGCCCCTGAAGGCCTGATCGGAGGGCCGAAACCGAAACGGCGCCTGCTGGATGACGCCCGGTACGGCTTTCGAATCGCCAAAGAGATCTCGCGCCTCGACATCGGCCAGACGGTTGTGATCAAAAATGGCACGGTGCTGGCCGTGGAAGCCTTCGAAGGGACCAATGAAGCCATGCAGCGCGGCGGTGCCTTGGGCCGCGGGAACGCCGTCGTGGTCAAAGTTTCGAAGCCGAACCAGGATCTCCGGTTCGACGTCCCGGTGATCGGGATTAAAACCTTTGAGACAGCCGCCCAGGCCGGGGTCCGGCTGATCGCCGTTGAGGCCGGCTTAACGTTGCTGCTGGACCGGACGGCCGTTGTTGCCGATGCCGGCCGGACCGGCATCACCCTGTGTGGGTTGAAAAATGAGTAAACGAATTCGCGTCGGTGTCCTCGGGGTGGGAAGCATCGGCAAGAACCACGCCCGAATCTGCGCCGGGTTGCCGAACGCGGATTTTACCGCCATCCTCGACGTTAATCCTGACGTCAGTCAGGCGATCTCCCGCGAGTATGGCGTGGCCATGGCCGGGAACCTGGAGGAGTTTACTGAAAAAGTGGACGCCGCCACCATCGCGACGCCCACGCCTGCGCATTACGAGATGGCTTCGTTCCTCCTCCGGCGCGGGAAGCACGTCCTGGTTGAAAAGCCGATTACCGAGACCCCGGAACAGGCCAAGATGCTCGTGGACCTCGCCCGGGAACGCGGCCTGGTCCTTCAGGTCGGCCATGTGGAACGCTTTAATCCCGTGCTCAGCATTTTGGAGGCACGCCTCACCCGGCCGCGGTTCATCGAGGCGCACCGGCTCTCCCCATACCCTTTTCGCAGCCTGGAAATCGGCGTGGTGCTCGACCTCATGATTCACGACCTGGAAATCATCCTGCACCTGGTCCGGTCGCCCGTGCAGAGCGTTGACGCCGTGGGTGTACCCGTCCTCAGCAAGGGTGAAGACATCGCCAATGCCCGCCTCCGATTCCGGAACGGGTGCGTCGCCAACGTCACCGCAAGCCGGATCAGCCCGGAGAAAATGCGCAAGTTTCGCGTCTTCCAGGAGAACGCCTACTTGTCGCTCGATTACCAAAACCAGAGCGGCGAGATTTACCAACTGGTTGATGGCCGGATCGTTCGCGAGAGCGTTGCGGTTGAGAAAGACGAGCCGCTTAAACGTGAGTTGCACTCGTTCATTGATTGCTGCCGGCGAGGCGGCGAACCGGTGGTGTCCGGCTCCGGAGCGGCGGCGGCGCTTGAGCTGGCCATCGACATCACCGGGCGGATTCGCCAGGGATTGGCCGACCTGGACCGCACGCCGGTTGAGACGCCGTCGCCCCAGGCATTGCCCTCTTGATGAACCTTTACATCGTTGCCGGGGAGACCAGCGGGGACGCGCATGCGGCGGTGCTGATGCGGGAAATGCTCGCGCTGCGGCCGGAGATCCGGTTTACCGGCGCGGGCGGACCCAGAATGAACGCGATCGCCGGCGGTAGTCTGTTTGAATGGACTCACGAAGCCGTAGTCGGCCTCTGGGACGTGCTCCTGAAGTACCCCTATTTTCGGGCCCAGTTTTACCGCATGTACCGCCAGATCATGGCCCTTCAGCCCGACGCAGTCATCTTCGTGGATTACCCGGGGTTTAACCTCCGGCTGGCGCGTTACTTGAAGCGCCAGGGGTACCGGGGACGGCTGGTGTTCTACATCAGCCCGCAGGTTTGGGCTTGGAATCGGGCCCGCATTCCCCGGATGGCAGCGTACCTTGATCTGATGCTATGCATCTTTCCGTTCGAACCGGCGCTCTACCGGCGGAGCGGGCTGAAAGCGGAATTCGTCGGCCACCCCATGGTCAATGAACTCGCGCGGCAACGGCGTAACGTGGAGCGTGACCCTTCACTGATCGGCTTGTTCCCGGGCAGCCGGGCGCGGGAGGTTAAACGGATCTTTCCCGTCATGCTGGCGGCGGCCCGGGCGCTGCGTGCGAAAAAGCCTCACCTGCGGTTCGAGGCTTCCGCGGTGAACGAAACGCTTCGCGAGCATATGCGCTCCCTGGCGGATGCCGCCGGTTTCGCGGGGATGGAAATCGCCCTGAAGGATGCCCCGGCGTTGATGCAGCGCGCCTGGGTGGGCATGGTTGCGTCCGGTACGGCCACCATGGAGGCGAGCTTTTTCCGGATGCCATTCGTCCTGATCTACAAGGTGTCCTGGTTAACCTATGCAGTCGGCCGGACCTTGATCCGCGTCGACTATCTCGGGATGCCTAACATCCTTGCCGGCCGGCCGCTCATCCCGGAGTTTATCCAGCAAGACGCTGAACCGGGCCGGATCGTCGAGGCGCTTGAAAAGCTCGCCGACGACCAGGGCACACGGCGGACGATGGTTAATGGAATGGCCGAAGTGATTCAAGCCCTTGGTGAAGAAGAGGCGGGACAACGTGCCGCGAGAACCCTCCTCAATCATCTCGGATCCAGCCTGGCAAAAGTGTGACCAAACCAGTTAACCGGAATGCGAATTTAGCATCTGACGACCATGGAGAATCTACCGAACGTATGGAAGAACCTTTGGGCTCCCTGGAGGATAGAATACTTCCAACACAAAGATCGTGATCCGGACTTCTTACTGACGGCAGCGCAATCCTCCGATGACGAGGAGCATCTGGTGCTCTTGCGCCTGAAAAGCTCCTTTCTCATCATGAACCGTTATCCCTATACGGCCGGCCACCTGATGGCGGTTCCATACCGCAAGTGTGCGGACCTTCATGAATTGGCCGGGCCCGAACGGCTTGAGCTGCTTAATCTCGCCATCTACGCCGAAGAGCTGCTCCGGCGGGTATCAAAAGCTCAAGGATTCAACATCGGCTGGAACATCGGCTCGTCGGCCGGCGCCGGCGCCGAGAACCACGTTCATCTGCACATCGTCCCGAGGTGGGCGGGGGATCATAACTTCATGACCGTGCTGGGCGAGACGCGCATCATTCCCGAAGGATTGCGTCCGCTCTACCAAAAGCTGCGCGCCGCCGTCGCCGAGCGCACGTACGAGCAGGTGATCTCAGACTGAGGCGGGCACGCCGGGAAATGCCACGAATGCCACAAGCGGAAAAATGCCACAAATGACAGAACGTCCCTTGTTCGTGTGATTCCTGAAGCGCTTCAGCTCGTGGCATTGGGCCGATGCCATCGATGACAGAACCAGAAAAATGCACCATCGTAATTCCCGGCCCGTGTGATTTCAGGAACGAACGACGCAGTACGGATTCTCCTCTGTTTGTGGCATTTCTCCGGTTGTGGCATTCGTGGCATTTCCCTGGTTGCTATTTGTTCGTGCTCAAGGCTATTTATCCTCCATGGCTCCCCCCGAAACGTCCGGGCCGTTGCTCGAGATCAGCCACGTCAGCAAGTCTTTTCCCGGGGTTCAGGCGCTCGATGATGTTTCCTTCGACGTCCGGCCCGGGGAAGTCCATGCGCTGCTCGGTGAAAACGGTGCAGGCAAATCGACCCTGATCAAGATCATGTCCGGCGTTTATCCCCCGGACAAAGGGGAAATGCGCGTGAAGGGCGAACCGGTCCGCTACGCGCACCCGGGTGAGGCGCAGGCCAAGGGGGTGGCCACGATCTACCAGGAATTCAGCCTGTACCCGGAGCTGACCGTCGCCGAGAATATTTTCGCGGGCCACATCCCGCGGCGCTGGCTCGGCCTGTTGGATTGGGCGCGGGCCGACAAGGAAGCCGCGGACCTGCTGGCCTCCCTGGATGCCGCTGACCTGAATGTACGCGCCA
>Ga0213876_10001053_pt1 | contig 17811 bp, 17 predicted proteins | sample BarmaccomBMRX_R9_FD_160113 | JGI IMG/M metagenome (GOLD analysis project Ga0213876, IMG submission 160113) | Root-associated microbial communities from Barbacenia macrantha in rupestrian grasslands, the National Park of Serra do Cipo, Brazil - RX_R9 | ecosystem: Host-associated > Plants > Roots... | reverse complement strand
GACCAGCACGCCGATCAGCACCATGACGACGGCCGGCGCCTTGAACATCGGCTCGCGTCTCGTGTCGTGCAGGAACGCCATCGTGCCGTCCGTCTCGCTTGTAAAGGCCTTAACGCATCAACGCGGCTTCGACCAAGGGCAGGCGATCGTTTCCGAAATACATGTCGTCGCCGTTAACGAACATGGTCGGCGAGCCGAAGCCGCCGCGCGCGATGACCTCGTCGGTATTGGCGCGCAGGCGCTCTTTTATCTCCGGCGCATCGGCGCGCTTCAGGATCGCGCCGGCGTCCAGCCCCGCGGCCGCGCAAGCCTCGCGCAGCACGCTCTCCTGGCCGATGTCCTTCAGGTCTGCCCAATAGGCTTCGAACAGCGCCTTGGAGAGCGCGACCAGCCCGCCCAGCTCGTCGGCGGCCAGGACGCAGCGCATCGCGGCGACGGCGCGGACGGGAAAGACCGGCGGCTTGCCGATCCTGATGCCCGCCAGCCTGGCCCAGTCCTGGAGGTCTTTCCCGGAATAGGACGCTTTCCTCGGATCGGGATTGGCCCGGCGCTCGTAGACGTCCCGGTTCACCGCGTTGAACACGCCGCCGACCAGGATCGGCTTCCAGGCGATCTCGGCCTTGGTCCGCGCCAGCACGGCCTGGATGCGGGTGAAGGCCAGATAGGTCCAGGGCGAGGAAACGTCGAAGAAGAATTCGAGACGGGCCAAGCGGCGCTCCTGTTTCGGACGGGTCCGCGCGTCTCGCGCGAGCCTGGCCCGTCCCGCATGAGACTATCGCGTCCCGGATTGGAACAGAACCGCCCGTCAGCGGGTGGCACGGCGGTTGCTCTAAAGGCCACGAGACCTTTTCGAGGCCCATTGAGATGACCGCAACCAAGACGCTGTTCCTCGCCGCCGCCCTCACGGGCTTCGCCACCGCCGCCTTCGCCGGCGGCTACGACAACTCGTCGAACTACAACGGTTACGCCTCGGGCCAGAGCAACGCGCCGGTGACCTCGTCGCTGCGCGACGCCAACGGCAACCTGGAAGTCGTCGACGGCAAGATCACCTCGTCCTCGTTCAGCGAGGTCGGCGGCGTGCAGAACTTCAACCCCGGCACCGGCGGCGTCGGCGGCAACAGCTCGGCGACCGCGATCGGCAACCAGCTCAACGTCGTGACGATGGGCTCCAACAACATCGTCATCGTCGACTCCACCCAGATCAACAACGGCGACCAGAACGCCAACAACACCGTCAACTGAACTGCTTGAGAAAGAAGGGGAGGCCCCATCCCATGACTTCGCGCGGACGCAAATATCTCACCAGGCCGATCGTGCTGATCGCCGCAGGCATCGCGCTCAGCGGCTGCATCTCGACCGAGCCGGACCAGACCGGGCGCTACACCGCGCCGATCGGCGGCTCGCCGGTGATCAGCAACGAGACGCCCTATTCCACGGCGCTGCGCTGCATGACCGGCTACACCATGCAGCGGCCCTTGCGCGTCGCGGTCGGGCAGATCGCCGACTACACCGGCAAGAACGAGAGCGACAATTCGGGCCGCAAGCTGACGCAGGGCGCGGCGCTGATGGCGATGAGCGCGCTGTCGAAGGCGGGCGTCCGCCTGGTCGAGCGCTTCGACACCTCGGTCGCCGAGATGGAGCTCAAATACGCCAACAACAAGCTTATCGGCGGCAGCGACCAGCCGCAGAACGGCCCCGGCGACTATCGCCGCATCATGGCGGGCTCGATCCCGGGCTCCGACTACTATCTCGTCGGCGGCATCACCGAGCTGAACTTCAACATCCGCTCGCAAGGCGCCAACGGCGACGGCGGCCAGACCACGACCAACGGCATCAAGGGTTCGGCCTCGGCCAGCCTCTATGTGATGAACGTGGGCCTGGACCTTCGCCTGGTCGACACCAACACGCTGCAGGTCGTCGACGTGATCTCGTACCAGAAGCAGATCATCGGCCATCAGATCCAGGCCGGCGTCTTCGACTTCATGGGCCAGACCTTCTTCGACGCCTCCGTCGGCGAAAGCGCGCTCGAGCCCATCCAGCTCGCGGTCCGCTCGGTCGTCGAGCGCGCGGTGCTCGAGATGACCTCGCGCCTCTATCGCATCCCGGCCAATGCCTGCGCCTCGAACCTCGACACCGAGGCCGATCCGCTGGCCGACGCGAGCGACCGCGCGCGCCGCCAGCCGGCGCAGGCCGTCACCTACCAGGCCGAGGCGTCGCAGGCACGCAGCTATCAAGCCGAGCCCTCGCAGACGCGTACCTATCAGTCCCAGACGCAGCAGCCCTACCAGGCTCCGGCCTCGCAGCCAGCCCCTTATCAAGCCCCAGCCGAGCAGCCGGCCCCGCGCCGCACTGCCATGAAACAGGAGAACGTCAATGACCAGGCTCGCCAAGATCCTTATCGCTGGTACAGCAATGCTGACGCTAACGGCTCCGGCCTTCGCGGCGGGGTCAACTAGCGACCGCCTCGGCGGCGGCGTCGGCGGCGTCGGCAACATCGCGCTCTCGGGCGTGGGGGCCAGCGACAAGCTCGACGTCGTCACCGCCGATCCGGGCGACGGCACCTCGGGCAACACCGTGGGGACCACCGGGGGCGGCGTGCTTCGCACCGGCGCCCAGCGCAAGGACGGCCAAGGCGAGGTGGGCTCCACCTCCGGCGGCTCGTCCGGCGGCGGCGATACGGGCGGCGACAGCGGCGGCGACACCAACACCGGCAACGGCGCCAGCGAGAGCGAGATCGTCAACAAGCAGGTCAATCTCGACACCGTCTGGAACAACACCAATGTCGAGGTCGACAACGTCAACGGCGACGTGAACGCCTCGGCGGCGGCGACGGCGAACGCCTTCCAGGCGATCACCTTCAACAACACGGTGGTGAACAACGACCAATACGCCTCGGGCGAAGCGGTGGGCTCCGACCTGAACGCGCAGGTGACCAACATCAACGGCAGCGTCAACATGAGCAACATCGTGGCCTGCAACACCGCCGACGTGTCGACCGATCCGGCCTATACCGTGGTGAACTCGAAGCAGGAATGCGCGGTCGGCGATCCCAGCCAGGCGACCAACGTCTTCGCGGCACAGGTGCAGGGCGACGTCAATGTAGTGGGGTCTGTGGCGGCCAACGTCTATACCGAGGACACCAACGCCAAGTACAACTACGTCAACACGACCCAGATCAACTCGTCGGCGGTGAACTCCACCACCAACGTCCAGGCCTACAACGTCGGCGGCGCGGTCAACGTCAGCTCGTCGGCGGTCGGCAACACCGCGCAGGTCGTGCACTACTAGGACAACCGGACAACCGTTCCGCGCCGGCATCCTCTGGGGCAACTTTGGATGCCGGGAGGGAGGGAGGGTTCATCCGAGCCCTCCCTCTTTTTTTGTTCGGCGCGTTACACAAATTGCGCATGCATGCTGCGAGACGCCGCGAGGTTCAGCGGACGATTCACCTGTGGGTTGCTCAACTTGAGGGCGGCGGCGTGATAAGGCTGCTTGAAGAAGGGCAACGCGAACTGCGGCGCCGGCAGCGACCATGTGATCGACATCACCGGCCCGATCTCCACGGGCGAGTTCATCCGATCGAGGGATCATGACGACGTTCCGCGGCACGAACCACGACGACACCTTCAACGAGGCGTCGGATACGGCTTCCGATATCTTCGTCCTCTACAAGGGCGGCAACGACACCGTCGTTGCCGGAAGCGGCGACGACGTCTTCAAGCTGGGCGGCGCGATGAACGCCGGCGACAGGCTCGACGGCGGCGCGGGACGCGACGTCGTGTTCCTGTCCGGCGACTATTCGGCCGGCCTTACGCTCGACGATCTCACCTTGCAGAACATCGAGGTCCTGCGCCTGCGCAACGGGTTCGACTACAAGCTCGCCATGGCGGACGGCAACGTCGCGGCGGGCACCTTCATGTCGGTCGACGGGCGCGCGCTCGGCGCCACGCATGGCCTGATATTCGACGGCTCGGCCGAGACCGACGGCCACTACCTCGTCTATGGCGGCAAGGGCGACGACACGCTGACCGGCGGCGCGCTTGCCGACAAATTCCACCTCGAGCAGGGCGGCAACGACACCGCGCATGGCGGCGGCGGCGACGACGTCTTCGCCATCGGCCGCGCCTTCACCGCCGCCGACGTCATCGACGGCGGCGCGGGCACCGACACCCTTGATTTCGACGGCGGCTATACCGGCGCGAACGCGCTCATCCTCGGCGCACAATCCGGCGTCGCCGGAATCGAGAAGCTGTCCTTCGCAAGCGGACATTCCTATGCCGTCACGGTGGTCAACAACATCACCGACGGCGCAGGCGCCACGCTGACCGTGGACGCCTCGGCGCTCACGGCCTCCGACACGTTCTCGCTCGACCTCACGGGCGCGACCTCGGCGGGCTACACCGTCGCCGGCGGCGCGGGCAACGACTCGATCAAGGGCAGCAACACCGGCTCGACCTATCATCTCGAAGCGGGCGGCAACGACAGCCTCACCGCCGGCTCCGGCGACGACACGATCTATATGGGCGCGAGCCTGACGGCTTCGGACACCATCAACGGCGGCGGCGGCCGAGGCGACACGTTGATCCTCGACGGAGATTATTCGGCCGGCCTCGTGCTCAATGCCACGACCGTGACGAAGGTGGCGAAGTTCGAATTCGCGGCGGGCCATGATTACAAGATCACCCTCGACGCCGCAACGGTGGCATCGACGGACAGCTTCGCAGCGGACGGCTCGAAGCTGGGCGCCACGGACTCGCTTGCCTTCGACGCGTCGGCCATGCCCGTTATCGCCTTTCTGACGATTACCGGCGGCGCCGGCGACGATGTGCTGACCACCGGATCCCATACGGTAAACACATTCGACATCACGCGGGGCGGCGACGACACCATCAATTGCGCCGGCGCCCGCAACACGGTCAACGCAGGCGCGGCCTTCGATACGGGAGATACGATAACCGCCTCCGGACGCGTGACCCTGAATCTCGATGGCGACTATTCCGCAGGAATGACGCTGAACAACGTCAGCGGATCGATCGTCGTCTTTAATATGGCTGTGGGGAACGACTACAATTTCACGCTTGGCGCCGGTCTGGCTGCGGTCTCGGTCAGCGGCGGCGACAGCACGCATTCGCTTTTCCTGGACGCTTCGCCGATCGGCGGAAATCTCTCTGTTTTGGATTATTTCGGCTCCAGCACGATAACCGGAGGATCGCGCGACGATTCAATCGTCATCATGACGCCGGCTGCGGGAGCCAACATCCTGCACGGTGGCGGCGGCAACGACACATTCCAGCTGAACGGGATCATCGGCGCCGACGACCTTGTCGACGGCGGCGCGGGCAGCGACACGCTGACGATCGCCTTTAACAGTACGATCACGGACAGCAATATCACGCATATCGACACGCTCGATCTCGCCCATGACCTCACGATCCTAGGCGACATCACCGGCGGGGAAGGCACGCTCACAATCGATTTTCTCTCGTTCGACGGAACGGTGGATCTCACGGGAGCAACGACCACCAGCTTTGTCCTCGAAGGCAAGGGCTCGATCGATACGTTCAAATTCGCGGCCAACTTCACGGCTGCGGATTCGATCTCCGGGTTCGAGGGCGACGACATCCTGGAGCTGAACGGCGACTACACCGACGGTCTCACGCTCTCGGGCAGTGTCATCAACGCCCTTCGGAATGTTCATCTCGATGCGGGGCATTCCTACGATCTCGCGGTCTCCGGCGACATCGTGACCAACACCTACGGTGAAGTATTTGTACTCAAGGTGAATGCCGCCGCGCTCGGCGCAGGCGACACGATGACGCTCGATCTCACCGCGGCGACGGTGAAGGGCGGCTATGCCGTCACCGGCGGCGCCGGCGACGACACGGTGACGTTCGGCGGCAATTTGGCCGCGTCGTATACGTTCGACGGGGGCGCGGGCAACGACACGCTGGAGCTGAACGGCGATTATTCCGCAGGGCTCGCCTTCGGCGCCAGCACGCTGACAAGCGTCGAGACGCTGAAGCTCGACGACGGTCACAGCTATGAACTGACCACCAACGACGGCAACGTCGCGGGCGGCGCGACGATGACAATCGACGCGAGCGCGCTGACGGGCACGCACACCCTCACCTTCGACGGCTCGGGCGAGACCAACGGCGCCTTCATCTTCGCCTTCGCCGGCGGGTTCACGGCGTCCGACAGCATCACCGGCGGCGCGGGCGGCGACACGCTGTCGCTCAATGGCGACTATTCTCTCGGGGTCACTTTCGGCGCATCGACACTGGCCGGCGTCGAGAACATCATCGTCGCCGACGGCCATACCTACAGTCTGGCCACCAACGACGCCAACGTCGCCGCCGGCGCGACGATGACGATCGACGCGAGCGCGCTGACGGGCTCCAACCAGCTCTTCTTCGACGGCACGGCCGAGACCGACGGCCATTTCGCCTTCATCAGCGGCGTGGCCGACGATGTGATCAACGGCGGCAAGCTCTCCGACAGCTTCGACATGAGCCGCTCGAACGGCGCCTTCGTCAACGGCTTCGACGGCAACGACTCGTTCACGTTCACCGCGGCCGCCAATCTGCTCGCCGACTCCGTCAACGGCGGCACGGGCACCGACACGCTGGTCCTGAACGGCGACTTCTCGACGCAGACGGCGCTTACCGCGGGCAACCTCGCCAGCATCGAGGCGCTGCAGCTTCTCGGCGGCGCGCACAGCTACAACCTCACCTTCGCCGACGCGGTCACTACCGCGCTGAGCGTCGACGCGAGCGCGGCCGCGAGCCTCACCTTCAGCGGCGCCGGGGACACGACCACGACCTTCACCATCACCGGCAGCACGGGTGCCGATCACATCACCGGCGGCAACAAGGGCGACCACTTCACCGGCGGCGGCGGCGCGGATGTCTTCGCCTATACCGCCGCAGCGCAATCGACCGGCACAACCTACGACACCGTCACCGACTTCGCGGCAGGCACCGACACGTTCGATTTCACCACGACGGTGACGCAGGTCTATTCGGCCTCGGGCTCGCTCGACAGCGGCTCCAGCTTCGACAATGAGCTGTTCGGGCTGAACATCATGCATGCAAACGGGGCGACCGAGCTCACCGTCACCGGCGGCACGCTCGCGGGCCACGTCTTCCTGGTCGTCGACGGCGACGGCAACGCGACCTACAATGCCGGCAGCGACTATGTGATCGACATCACCGGCCATACCGGCACGATCACCACGGGCGACTTCATCTAGTCGGGGATAGGCGCCCGGCTCCCGCCTTTTTGTTTCACCTCCCCCTTGTGGGGAGGTCGAAATCTCGTAGCGTAGCGAAGAGATTTCGGGTGGGGATTGCGGACAGCCCGCCCCCCGCCCGGAAAACGCTTCGCATTTTCCGACCTCCCCACAAAGGGGGAGGTCAAGGGGGAAACATGTCCAGCCCGTCCAAGCCCGTCATCGAGCTCACGCTGCGCGGCGTGATCCTCGGCATCCTGATCACCCTCGTCTTCACCGCCGCCAACGTCTATCTGGGCCTGCGCGTCGGCTTGACCTTCGCGACCTCGATCCCGGCCGCGGTGATCTCGATGGCGTTCCTGTCGCTGTTCAAGGACTCCACGATCCTCGAGAACAACATCGTGCAGACGGTCGCCTCGGCGGCCGGCACGCTGTCGGCGATCATCTTCGTGCTGCCGGGCCTTCTCATCGTCGGCTGGTGGGTGGAGTTCCCGTTCTGGCAGTCGTTCCTGATCTGCGCCTCGGGCGGCATCCTGGGCGTGCTGTTCACGATCCCCTTGCGCCGCGCGATGGTCGTCAACACCGACCTTCCCTATCCCGAAGGCGTCGCCGCCGCCGAGGTGCTCGAAGTCGGCGACGCCGCCCGCGGCGCCGCGACGCGCGAGTCGCGCGAGGGTCTGCTCGCCGTCGTCTATGGCGCGGTGGCGTCGGCCGCGCTCGCCATCGTGGCGGCGACGGGCTACGCGACGGCCGAGTTCACCAAGTTCTTCCGCCTCGACCGCTTCGGCTGGGCGGGCGCGTCGAGCGGCTTCGACATGGGCTTCTCGCTCGCCCTGGTCGGCGCGGGCTATCTCGTCGGCCTCTCGGTCGGCATGGCGATGCTTCTGGGTCTCGTCATCGCCTGGGGCGTCGCGGTGCCCTGGCTGACGGCGCACCCCTTCGGCGTGCCGCACAATCCGTTCACGCCGGCCGACCTCGACAACTTCACCAACTTCATCTGGGCCAAGCAGGTGCGCTTCATCGGCGCCGGTGCCATCGCGGTGGCGTCGGTCTGGACCTTGATCAAGCTGATCGGGCCGGTGGTGAGCGGCGTCGTCTCGACCTTGTCGGCGTCGCGCGCGGCCAAGGGCGGCGTCGGCGACCGCACCGACACCGACATGTCGCCGGGCTGGATCGGGCTCATCGCACTCGCCTGCCTGGGCGTCATCGCCTATCTGCTGTTCGAGTTCCTTCTGCCCACGCCGCTCGCGGGCGATTCGATGAAGCTGGTGCTCGCCGCGGTGCCTTTCGTCTTCATCGGCGGGTTTTTGATCGCGGCGATCTGCGGCTACATGGCGGGACTGATCGGCGCCTCGAACTCGCCGATCTCGGGCGTCGGCATCCTCGCCATCATCTTCTGCGCCGCCGTGTTCGTGATGATCGAGCACCCGGCCGGAGACGCCAAGAAGGCGCTGATCGCGTTTGCGCTGTTCGCGACCGCCATCGTCTTCGCCATCGCCACCATCTCCAACAACAACCTTCAGGACCTGAAGACCGGCCAGCTGGTGAAAGCGACGCCGCGCGCGCAGCAATGGGCGCTGATCGTGGGCGTGATCGCGGGCGCGGCGGTGATCCCGCCGGTCCTGAACCTGCTGGCGCATGCCTTCGGCTTCGCGGGCGCGCCGAACATCGGCACGGTGACGCACCAGCCGCTGCCGGCGCCGCAGGCGACCTTGATATCGGCTCTGGCGCAGGGCGTGATCGGCGGCGACCTCAACGTCGCCATGCTCGAGGCCGGCGTCGCGCTCGGCATCGGCCTCATCGTCCTGGACGAGCTGCTCGGGCTCGTCGGCTGGCTGAGGCTCTCGCCGCTGGCCGTCGGCATCGGCATCTATCTGCCGATGAGCGCGACCTTGCCGGTGGTGATGGGCGCGATCATCGGCCATCTCTACGACAGCTGGACCAAGCGCACGCCGAGCCCGGAATATTCCAAGCGGCTCGCGGTGCTCATCGCCTCGGGCATGATCGTGGGCGAGAGCCTGTGGGGCGTGATCAATGCCGGCGTGATCTCGGCGACGGGAAGCGGCACGCCGTTCCAGCTCGCGCCCGCCGACTTCGCCTGGATCAACGAGGCGGCGACGGCGCTGTTCGTGGTGCTGATCGTGTGGCTCTACGGCTGGATCATGCGCCGCTCGCTCGCGCACGCACCTTCGCGTCCAGGGCAATGACCTGCTCGGCCTGCTTCAAGTGCGGCTGATCGAGCATCTTGCCGTCGAGGGAGGCCACGCCCGCGCCTGACGCGAAGGCCGCGACGACGCGACGGGCATGCGCGACGTCCTCGTCCGACGGCGTGAAGGCCGCGTTGATCGGACCGACCTGGTCGGGATGGATCGCGAGCATGCCGAAAAAGCCTTCGCGGCTCGCCGCGCGCGCGGCGCGCTCGAGGCCCTGTGTGTCGCGGAAATCGGCATGCAGCGTCTCGACCGCCGGCACGCCCGCCGCCTTCGCCGCGATCAGGCAGAGCGAACGCACCACGCGATAGGTGAAGAGGAATTCGCCGTCCTCGCCCCGGTTGGCGACCGCGCCGAGTGCCGCCGACAGATCCTCCGCGCCCCAGGTCATCGCCGCCAGACGCGGCGGGGGCGAGCGGTAATCCTGCAGCGACAAGGCGGCCACGGGCGTCTCTGTCGCGACGGGAAGCAGCTTGATCGCGCCGTGCGGGATGCCGGCTTGCGTCTCGCGGGTGATCAGATGAGCGTCGATGACGTTCAGCGCGTGCGGCCCGTCGGGCTTGGGCACCACAAGTCCGGCGGGCCTGCACGACGCCACCGCCTCGATGTCGCGGATGAAATCCTCGCTGCCAAGCGGATTGATGCGCACCCAGATCTGCGGACGGTGCGCGCTCTTCATGAACTCGCGGACCATCAGCCGCGCCTTGGGCCGGTTCGCCGCCGCCACAGAATCCTCCAGGTCGAGGATCAGCGCATCGGCTTCGGAGGCCGCGCCCTTGGCGAGCTTCTTCTCGCTGTCTGCGGGCACGAAGAGATAGGAGCGGGTGATCATGGCGCTATCTTACGATCCGGAGCAACCGCGAGGCCGAGGTGCTCCGCTACGGCCCGCAGCCTCTTGTCGCGTGTCCACAATCCGACACCGGGCCTCAATCGCACGGCGGCAAGCAGATGCGCGTCGACATAGCCTATGCCGGTTCCCGCCAAGCCCCTGCGGTTTATCAGGTGAAGAACCTCGTCGTCGGAAGCCTGAGGCGCTCGCTTCATTTTCCTTAATCCCAATAGAAGCAGTTCATGGCCTTGATAATCCCAGACGGAGGTATCGGCCAAGGCTATGGCTTGCCGAAGCGGCGCCTTGAAGGAGCCTGGAAGCGAGGCTCGGTGCCGCCCAGCCTCGCAAGTCGGCGCGCAGCCTCGCGCTCCACGAGCGACTTCAGTCCGGCATTCACGAGCGCTGTCTTTTCCTTGATGCCGGTATATTTCACTGCATCCGCAAGCAGCTCATCGTCAATTGTCACGGTTGTGCGCATGGCATATTCCTAGCACCTAACGACTGCGTCGGCTCTGCGAACTCACAGGATCATCTCGACCTCTTGAAGACCGACGACAGGACCCAGGCGCTCGCGACCAGGGCGGCGCCGGCGACGATGCCCATCAGGTGCCAGCCCTTGCCGCTGGCGCTGAAGCCGACCGTGTACATGTTCTCCGCGCCGGCCAGCATCGGCGCCGCGCTCTCAGGAAACAGCGCGGCCAGCCCGACCGCAAAAAGGACCGCCGCCAACACGCTCAAGGCGGCCGTCCTCATGCTTTCGGCCGCCCCAGCATCAGCGCGCTGCGCTTGCACTGCGCGACGATCTCGCCGCGCTGGTTGATCGCCTTGTGCAGGAACACGACGATGCCCTGGCCGGGCCGCGACTTGCTGGGCCGCGTCTCCAGCACCTCGCTCTCGACATGCAGCGTGTCGCCGTGGAACACCGGCTTGGGGAAGCGCACCTCGTCCATGCCGAGATTGGCGACGGTGGTCCCTAAGGTCGTGTCGCCGACCGAGATGCCGATCATCAGACCCAGCGTGAACAGCGAGTTCACGATGCGCGTGCCGAACTCGGTGCCCTTGGCGTATTCCTCGTCGAGATGGAGCTGCGCGGGGTTGTGCGTCATCGCGGTGAAGAAGACGTTGTCGGCCTCTGTCACCGTGCGGCGGATGGGATGGGTGAAGGTCCGGCCGACCGCGAACTCCTCGAAATAGAGACCTGGCATCTGTCCGCGCGTCCGGGATTTCATGCTATCTTTAGTCCGCCGCCGCGCCCGAGGCCAGAGTCAAGAGAGCAGAGACATGAGCTTCCCCGCTTCCGCCAGGACGATGAGCTTCATCATCACCCGCGACCGCGAGCGCGCCAAGAAATTCTATTCCGAGGTGCTGGGCTTCACGCAGACGGGGGAGGACCCCTTCGCCGTGGTCTTCGACCTGAACGGCGTGATGCTGCGCATCACCCCGATCAAGGACCACCAGCCCTCGCCGCACACCGTGCTGGGCTGGGAGGTCGGCGACATCGAGGCCGAGGTCAAGGCGCTGACGGCGCGCGGCGTGACCTTCCAGAAATACGAAGGCTTCGAGATGAGCGAGCTGGGCATCTGGACTGCGCCGGACGGCAAGGCCAGGGTCGCCTGGTTCCTCGACCCCGACGGCAACAACCTCAGCCTGGCGCAGTTCTAGGTGGGAAAGCGCTCCAATATCGCGATCGTATCGCCCTTGTAGGTCGTGCGCGCGAACTCCTTGAAGCCCGAGCGCGCGGCGACGCGCAGCGACGGCGCGTTGTCGGGATCGATGATGCAGACCATGCGCACCCTGCCGAAATGGCCCTCGGCCCAGGCAATGATCGCGGCCACCGCCTCGGTCGCATAGCCTTTGCCGTGCACCTCGGGCAGCAGCCCCCAGCCGATCTCCGGCACCCCGTGGAACGAAGGCACGATGTCGCGCTTCACGTCGAGGATGCCGGCCTCGCCGATTCGCCGTCCGCTCGGCTTCTCGAAGATGCCCCAGAAGCCGAAGCCGAGCAGCGCCCAGTGACCCGCGATGCGCAGGAACTTGGCCCAGGCGTCCTCTTCCGACAGCGGCGCGCCGCCGATGAAGCGGGTGACGATGGGATCGGCCCACATCTGCGCGAAAGCGGGGAAGTCCTGCGGCGTCTGCACGCGCAGGATGAGACGCTCGGTTTCGAGGATCGGATAGGTCACTTACAACTCCCGTTCGAAGACAAAGCGGCCCAGACCATAGCGGCTCGCCGTTGCGAATTGCCTGAAGCCGTTCTTCTGCGCAACCTTGACCGAGGCGTCGTTGCCGGTGGAGATCACCGCGACGACGCGCGCGCCGGGGCCGAAATGGCCGCGCGCCCAGACGAGCGCGGCCGCAACCGCCTCGCTCGCATAGCCCTTGCCGTGTGCGGACGAGGACAGGGACCAGCCCATCTCCGGCGCGCCGCTCGCGGGATGCTCAGGCGGACGCTTTTTCTCCGAGAAGCCGGTAACGCCGATGCGGCGGCCGGTTTCCTTCTCTTCGATCTGCCAGACGCCATAGCCCATCAGCGCCCAATGGCCGGCCATGGAGAGGAAACCCTTGAACGCCTCCTCCGCGTCGAGCGTGTCGCCTTTGCCGAGATGGCGCATCACCAAGGGATCGGCGCGGTCGGCGGCGTGGCCTGGGGTGGAGAGGATGGGGATCATGGAAAGACGTCATTGCGATTGTGGCACGCGAACCCGACACCGCTCGCGAAGCGCTGGTTGTTGAACTCGACTGCGCGGCTCCAGAACGGGATCATCTTGGCAGGCGGCGTTTCGAAGATTCGCGGCCCGACAGTATTTTCATGCACGATATAGTCAGCCAGATCGGCGCCATAGACGATGACGTCCATCTGATAGACCGAGAACACCGGATTGCCTGCTTCGTGCGGCGTTTCGGGAATATAGCGGTGGCCGCAAACCGGGATCAGCTTGGGCGCTTGTGCGAATATCTCACGCAGGCGCGCTTCGCGCGCGGAATTTTCTTCGGGCATCGGTCCCCATTCCGGCCACCACAGCCCATGACCGACATCGAAGAAAAAGCCTCCGAGCGGCCAATCGAGCGCATCGCGAACGGTCGCGTCGTCGGCCGCGAGCCAATCGAACGAGTCGAATCCAGGCGTCTCGATCACCTTGCGACGCTGGCGATAGAGCGCGACCAGGTCCGGCGGAAAGCGCAAGCCCCACTTCGCCTGGATGTCGTCCAATTCGCTTTGCGTGTACCCGGCCATTCTCAATACGACTTCGGCTGGCCGAGGACGTTTTCGGCGATATAGGAGAGGATCAGCTGCTCGCTGACCGGCGCCAGCACGGGGATCAGGCTTTCGCGGAACAGGCGTTCGACCTGGTATTCCTTCGCATAGCCCATGCCGCCGTGGGTCATGATCGCCGTCTTGCACGCCTCGAACGACGCGCGCGCGCCGAGCAGCTTGGCGGCATTGGCTTCGGCGCCGCAGGGCTGGCCCGCGTCGTAGAGCGAGGCCGCGCGCAGGGTGAGCCACCAGGCGCTCTCCAGATAGGCCCAGCGCTCCGCAAGCGGGTGCTGCACGCCCTGGTTCTGGCCGATGGCGCGGCCGAAGACGACGCGCTCGCGCGCATAGTTCGCGGCGCGGTTCAGGGCGTCGCGGCCGAGCCCGATGGCTTCGGCGGCGATCAGGATGCGCTCCGGGTTCAGGCTGTCGAGCAGGTAGCGGAAGCCCCTGCCCTCCTCGCCGATGCGGTCCTCGTCCGGCACGAAGAGGTCGTCGATGAAGACCGCGTTCGAATCCACCGCGGCGCGGCCCATTTTGGAGATGCGGCGCACCTCGACCTTGGACCGGTCGAGACGCGTGTAGAACAAGGTCATGCCGTCGGTCGGTTTCCTGCCCTCGTCCTTCTTCGCGGTGCGGGCGAGCAAGAGGATGCGGTCGGCCTCCTGCGCGGTCGTGGTCCAGATCTTCCGGCCACGGACGATGTAGCCGCCGTCGGTGCGCCGCGCGAAGGTCTCGATGCTGGTGGTGTCGAGGCCGGCATTGGGCTCGGTCACGCCGAAGCAGGCCTTCTCGCGGCCGGAGATCAGCGGCACCAGCATGCGCTGCTTCTGCTCCTCGCTGCCGTGCACCACGATGGCGTGCGGCCCGAAGATGTTGAGGTGGACCGAGCTCGCCGCCGCATAGCCCCCGCCGCCCTGGCCTATGGCGTGCATCATGACCGCGGCCTCGACGACGCCCAGCCCCGCGCCGCCCAGCGCGACCGGCATGGCTATCCCTAAGAACCCCGCCTTTGCCACGGCCCGGTGGAATTCGTGCGGAAAGCGCGCCTCGGTGTCGCAGGCGGCCCAGTAATCGTCGCCGAAACCCGCGCACAGCTTCGTGACCGCGTCCCGGATGGCCTCTTGGTCGGAGGAAAGGCGAATATCCATAAATTTCTCAAGGCTTTGGGTGTTGCGCCCCGCGGTCCAGGGATTAATATCCCAAATTAAGGGGAATTGCCTGGGCCTTGCCGCTATAAGAGCGCGCCGTCGGGGAGTTAGACCAAGAGAATGAGTTCCGTGATCGCTGAGGGGCTGTCCGCAAAGACCGCGCGGCGCCCGGGTATGAAGCCTACCGATACGACCGATCCCAACTACTTCCACAAGGTGGTCGACTGCCAATGGGCCTGCCCGGCGCATACGCCGGTGCCCGAATACATCCGCCTCATCGCGGCGGGGCGGTATTCCGACGCCTACATGATCAACTGGAAGTCCAACGTGTTCCCGGGCGTGCTCGGGCGCACCTGCGACCGTCCCTGCGAGCCGGCCTGCCGGCGCGGACGCGTCGAGGAGCAGCCGGTCGCGATCTGCCGCCTGAAGCGCGTCGCCGCCGACTCGAAGGACGACATCCGCGACCGGCTGCCGAAGCCGTCGCGTGAGAAGAACGGCAAGCGCGTCGCGCTGATCGGCGCAGGCCCGGCTTCGCTGACCGTGGCGCGCGATCTTCTGCCGCTCGGCTATCACGTCACGATCTACGACCAGGATCCGTTCGCGGGCGGCATGATGCGCACGCAGATCCCGAAGTTCCGCCTGCCCGAAACCGTGCTGGACGAAGAGTGCGGCTATATCCTGGGGCTCGAGCCGGAGACGAAGTTCGGGAGCAAGATCACCAGCCTGAAGTCGGTGCTGGATCAGGACTACGATGCGATCTTCGTCGGCTGCGGCGCGCCGCGCGGGCGCGAGCTCGAGATCCCGGGCCGCCAGGACGCCAAGGACAACATCCATATCGGCATCGACTGGCTGTCGTCGGTGTCGTTCGGCCATACGACCGCGATCGGCAAGCGCGTGATCGTGCTGGGCGGCGGCAACACAGCGATGGACTGCTGCCGTACCTCGCGGCGGCTGGGTGGCGAGGACGTCAAGGTCGTCGTGCGCTCCGGCTTCGAGGAGATGAAGGCCTCGCCCTGGGAGAAGGACGACGCGATGTCGGAAGGCATCCCGATCCTGAACTTCCTGGTGCCGAAGGAATTCACGCACAAGGACGGCAAGCTCACCGGCGTGCTGTTCGAGAAGGTCAAGGCCGAGCGCGACGCCAAGGGCCGCCGCAACCTGGTGCCGACCGGCGAGCCGGACCAGCACATCGAATGCGACGATGTGCTCGTCGCGGTCGGCCAGGAGAACGCCTTCCCCTGGATCGAGCGCGACATCGGGCTGGACTTCGACAAATGGGACATGCCGGTCGTCGATTCCGTCACCTTCCAGTCGACCAACCCGAAGGTCTTCTTCGGCGGCGACGCGGCCTTCGGGCCGAAGAACATCATCTGGGCCGTGGCGCACGGCCATGCGGCGGCGGTGTCCATCGACCTGATGTGCAACGGCCACGACGTGAAGGTACGGCCCGCCGATCCCAACACGCTGGCCAGCCAGAAGATGGGCATCCACGAATGGTCCTATGACAACGACGTGTCGCTGGACCTGCGCTTCAAGGTTCCGCACGCGCCGAGCGAGCTCACCTTGCGCGACGTGAACATGGAAGTGGAGCTCGGCTTCACCAAGGAGCTGGGCTTCAAGGAGGCGCAGCGCTGCCTGAACTGCGACGTCGAGACGGTGTTCGAGAAGAACCTCTGCATCGAATGCGACGCCTGCGTCGACATCTGCCCCGTGGACTGCATCACCTTCACGCCGAACGATCCGGAAGACGAGCTGCGCACGCATCTCACGGCGACGGCGACCAACAAGACCCAGGACCTCTACGTCTCGGATTACCTGAAGACCGGGCGCGTGATGGTGAAGGACGAGGACGTCTGCCTGCATTGCGGGCTGTGCGCCGAGCGCTGCCCGACCGGCGCCTGGGACATGCAGAAATTCTATCTGGAGACGGCGCAGGCCTGCGGACGATGAACAAGATCACCTCGACCAACGACTTCGTCGTCAAGTTCGCCAACGTCAACGGCTCGGGCTCGGCATCGGCCAACGAGCTTTTCGCCCGCGCGGTGATGCGCATGGGCGTGCCGGTCGCGACCCGCAACATCTTCCCGTCGAACATCCAGGGCCTGCCGACCTGGTACGAGGTGCGCGTGTCGGGCGAAGGCTGGCTGGGGCGGCGCGGCGGCGTCGACATCGCCGTGCTCATGAACCCGCAGACCTGGAACAAGGACGTCGCCGAGATCGAGAGCGGCGGCTACATGCTCTACGACGCGACCAAGCCGCTGACGGGCCAGAAGCTGCGCAGCGACGTGACCGTGCTGGGCGTGCCCTTCACCGCGCTGGCCAATTCGATGGAAGGCACCATCCCGCGCGAGCGCCAGCTGCTCAAGAACATCGTCTATGTCGGCGCGCTGGCCTCGCTCTTCGGCCTCGACCTCAAGGCCATCGACGAGCTTCTGGTCAAGCAGTTCAAGGGCAAGACCAAGCTCATCAACATGAACGGCACGGCGCTCAGGCTCGGCCACGACTATGCCGAGAAGAACCTCAAAGGCGCCTGCGGACTCAAGGTCACGCATTCCGACAAGGTCGGCGACAAGATCTTCCTGCAGGGCAATGACGCGGCGGGGCTGGGCGCGGTCTATGGCGGCGCCACGGTCTGCGCCTGGTATCCGATCACGCCCTCGACCTCGCTGGCCGAAGCCTTCACCGCGCATTGCAAGAAGTTCCGCGTCGACAAGGTGACGGGCCAGAACAGGTTCGCCATCGTCCAGGCCGAGGACGAGATCGCGGCCATCGGCATGGTGCTGGGCGCCGGCTGGAACGGCGCGCGCAGCTTCACCGCGACTTCGGGGCCGGGCATCTCGCTGATGCAGGAGTTCTTCGGCTTCGCGTATTATGCCGAGATCCCGGCGGTGGTCTTCGACATCCAGCGCGGCGGACCCTCGACCGGCATGCCGACGCGCACGCAGCAGTCCGACCTGCTGCTCGCCGCCTATGCCAGCCACGGCGACACCAAGCACGTGATGATCTTCCCCGAAGACCCGCGCGAGAGCTTCGAGTTCGCGGCGCTGGCCTTCGACCTCGCCGAGCGGATGCAGACACCGATCTTCTCGATGATGGATCTCGACATCGGCATGAACGACTGGCTGTGCGAGCCGCTT
>Ga0213876_10001052_pt1 | contig 17812 bp, 16 predicted proteins | sample BarmaccomBMRX_R9_FD_160113 | JGI IMG/M metagenome (GOLD analysis project Ga0213876, IMG submission 160113) | Root-associated microbial communities from Barbacenia macrantha in rupestrian grasslands, the National Park of Serra do Cipo, Brazil - RX_R9 | ecosystem: Host-associated > Plants > Roots... | reverse complement strand
AAAAAGATGGCCTCGGCGCACTGGCGCTCGGGCACGCGGGGCCGGCCGCCCCCGAAGCGGTGGGTGTTTTTGTGTGGCGGCAAGAGCGGTTCCATCAAGGCCCACAGCTCGTCGCTGAGCCCAAAGCGCCCGCCGGTAGTCGGGAGGCGCTTGGCCCGGGGCCGGGTGCGCGCCTTGCCCGTTGCGGTCGTCTGCTTGGCTGTTTTCTTCTCCACCAAACATAGCACAAAATCGCTTATCCGGATAGGCTTCTAGAAAGTGTGTGAGGCGCAAGGGCCGAGCCATCGCCAAATTTCTTGGCTATCACACATTTTCTAAGGTGCAGGTAGCGGCGTGATGCGGTACGCGCACCGGCGAGCGCCCGCCAGGAGGTACTCGGTTCGTTCGACGGTGGCCTTCGGGCCGAGCAATTCGCGGAAGAGTTGTAGTTCCGAGCGGCAGAATCCGGAACAGGCGGCCGCCGCGGCGCAGATCGGACAATGGTTTTCCACTAAAACAAACTCATTGCCTTCCCGCCGCCATTCGGCCATATAGCCCTCGCTTGCTCGCTGTCTAGCCAAACGCGCCACCTTCTGCCGTAAGGTAAGCGCGCCGCGCAAGCACGCTTCGTACCGCTCTCGGCCCTCCTGTTCGCGCCGGGCGATCAGCGCTTCCAAGCCGCTGGTTCCGAAGAGCGCGCGAACCGACTCGATCATGCCGGTCGCCAGCTCGGCATGGGTATCGGGAAAGCGTTTCTGAGCCTCCGCCGTCAGTTTCCACATCTGCACGGGACGGCCGACGCCGCGAATCTCAGGCGTTACTAAAACGAGGCCTTCTTCGACCAGACGGAGGAGGTGTTGGCGGGCGGCTTCCTTGGTCACACCCAGGGTAGATGCCAGGCCCTGGGCGCTCTGCGGCCCTCGGGTTTTAAGCAGGAACAGCAGCCGCTCGGCCGGGGAACGCAGCGCGTCAAACGAATTGATCAATGATTTAGTTGACATACTCCGGCGCAGAATTTAACAATCATTTACTTCTTAAATATGGCCCAAGGGTGGGCTTACGCAAGTCGGTCCCCTCGCGCCGCACGGTAAAGACCTCCCGAGCCGTGCCGAGCGCGCGGCTGATGACCGGAGAGTAATGAAAAAAGGAAGTCTATGAACCGATTGGCAGGTAAACGGATCCTGGTGACCGGCGCCTCTCGAGGCCTGGGTCGCCAGTTGGCCCTCGACTTTGCCCGTGAAGGGACCGAAACGCTCGTATTAACGGCGCGACATCGCCCGCACCTGGAAGTTGTACGCGCGGAAATCCTTAAGATCGCCCCGGCCGCGCAGGTGGTAATTATTGACGCGGACGTCAGCCGACCTGAAGACGTCGAGCGCACGGTGGCGACGGCTCTGAACGCGTTTGAGGGCCGGCTCGATGTCTTGGTCAACAACGCCTCCACCATTGGCCCGGCGCCGATGCCCTACCTGCTCGATTACCCGTTTGAAGATTTCCAGGCGGTGCTTAACACCAATTTGGTGGGTCCTTTCCAAATGATCCGTAACGCGCTGCCCGCTATGGCTGAGCGCGGCGGTTCTATCATCAACGTGACCAGTGACGCCGGGGTCGTCGGCTACGCTGGTTGGGGCGCCTACGGCATTTCGAAGTTTGGTCTGGAAGGCATGTCACAAACGTGGGCAGCCGAACTGGCGGAGACCCAAGTCCGCGTCAACTGGGTTGACCCGGGTAGCATGAACACGGCAATGCACCGGGCCGCCGAACCGGAGGAGGACCCCAACCGGTGGGCGGATCCCGCTGAGGTAACCGAGGTGTTTATCTTCCTTGCTTCCGACGAATCCAAGGGCGTGACGGGTAGACGTTTCCAGGCCCAGGAGGATTGGAAGCTGCAATTACTGACCCCTGCCGCCGACTGCTGCGGCTGGGGACCAAACGCGTAACGCTCTCCACCCCATCATGGCCGCGCCGTTTACGTTTAGCCTGCCCGCAGAACTCAGCGCCAAGGCACCCGCGGAGCGCCGGGGCTTGGCGCGTGATCAGGTCCGCCTTTTGGTGCTTGGCCGGGCCGACGGGCACGTCACCCACACGCGCTTCGATCGTCTCGCCGGGTTCCTGAAACCGGGTGACCTGCTGGTCTTTAACTCCAGCCGCACCTTGCCGGCGTCCCTGCAAGGATGCGGCGCCTCAGGCAGCCCGTGCGTCGAGGTGCGCCTCGCGGAGCACCTGCCCGACGACTCGTGGCTTGCCCTCCTGCGTTGCCAACATGGCGACCCTTTCGGGAGCGGGTTACGGGCGGGCCTGACCGTCGAGTTTGGGGAGGGATTGGCCGGGGTGGTTGAGGGGCGCGACGAACGGATCCCGCGGCTCTGGAGACTGCGATTCTCCAAGAACGGCCCCGAGTTGATTGACTTCATCTACCGCTTTGGTCAGCCTATACGCTATGATTATGTAGCCACGCCTTGGGCTCTGGATTACTATCAGACCGTCTACGCCAAAGAGCCGGGCTCGGCCGAGATGCCCAGTGCCGGTCGGGCGTTTACGTGGAGGCTGCTCTTCGGGTTGAAACGCGCCGGGGTCGATGCCGCTTACCTGACGCTGCACACGGGATTGAGTTCCTACCTGGATGACGCGTTGGATCGGCAGCATCTTGCCTCAGAAGAGGAATACTTCATCAGCAACTCCACGGCCCGGAAGGTGCGCCACGCACGGGAGTGCGGCGGGCGGGTGATCGCTGTCGGCACCACCGTCGTGCGGGCCTTGGAAGCGGCGGCGCTCAGCGCGGGCGGCAAGGGCGTGGAGGCGGGTCACCGCTACACGCGACTGCGGGTCACGGCTGCCCACACGCTTAAGGTCGTCGATGGGCTGCTCACCGGTCTTCACGAACCGGAAGCCAGCCACCTTGAGTTGCTGAGCGCCTTTTCGCCGGCCGAACAGCTTCGCACTGCATACGAAGAGGCGGTGCGCTTACGTTACTTATGGCACGAATTCGGGGACCTGAATCTGATTCTCTGATCTAAATCAAAGTGATGGCGGCCTGTGCGGCTGAGCCGCGCAAAGGCTGCGTCAGAGGGACGCGGGATGGTTTGGAGCTTCTCGGGGCAGGGTCTCGAACGGCTTGGGCGCTTCCTCGACGGAATGGAGCGACGTGAACCGAGGGGAACATAACAATTGTGGTACCCTTCGGGCAGGGGTCCAGGCTGGTGTGAGCCTGGATAAAGATCTTGATGACGGCCGCGCCGTTGCAGGTGGTGGACTCAACGGGTTCGATGCAACGCAGCCCGCCAGAGGCGAGGGGGGCCGCCGAAGCCTAACCTTTCTGTTCCCGGAGCGCTGTTCTTACGCAAACGGTGAAGCGGGTGGGGGCAGGACCCCATAAGCGTTAACTTGTTTCTCAATTCCAGCCTGCAGAGGTGCTTTTCCCTCGAAAATCACATCCAAACGTTTGTTGTGGAACCGTATTTAGTGTAGATTTCCGTATAAACAGTGTTTTCTGACCGAGCAAGTTAACGCTTATGGGGCAGGACCCCCGCGCCGCGGCGCCTGCGGGTGGGCTATTCCCCTCCGGGCCTCTCGCTCAATCGGCCGGGTAAGCCGTCAGGTTGACCGCGTTTATCGCGTGGCCCTGGTGAGTCGCTGCCCAAAATTGCCTGTGCGCCCTGCCAGAGACGGTGCACCACGTCGGCCGCCGGTTCCGCTTTCGCTAGCGCGGCGGATTGGCCGGCCCAGGCCTGCATCCGGTGCACGTCGCCTTCCTGCTGCGCAACGGCCCGCATGGGGGCTGTGAGCCCCCGTTGCACCGGGTACGGCGCAGGTGCAGGCGCGTCCGGCGCGATCGCAGCACGGACGAAGTTGGTCGCGATGCTGCGCCCGGCCCGACCGCTGAATGCCCGGCTGACCACGGTAGCCTCCGGTGCCGTCTGCGCGAGCGCACCTGCCCAGGCAGGATGGATCTTGGCTTCCGGACAGCGCAGAAAGCCGGTGCCGATCTGCGCCGCGCCGGCGCCAAGGACCAGCGCCGCGGCCACCCCGCGCCCGTCCGCGATCCCGCCCGTCGCCACGACCGGTACGCTCACCGCGTCGACCACAGCCGGCACCAAGGCAAACAAGCCAACCTGCTGCCGCTCCGCTTCTGCAGCGTCGAAGCAACCGCGATGACCGCCGGCTTCAGAACCCTGGGCCACGATCACATCCGCACCGGCAGCTTCGGCGGCGCGGGCTTCGGCCACCGTTGAAATATTGGCAAACCAGGCGATGCCTCGGCGTTTGAGTTCCGCCACAAATTCGGGCGGATAAACGCCCATGACTGACGAAATGATCGGCGGATCAGCCTCGAGCATCGCTTGGCATTGGGCATCGAAATCCGGGGGCCTCGCATCCCCGGCCTCCGGCCGCACCAGCGGACCCCAACCCGCCAGAAATTCGCGTACCTTGGCTTCGTGGACCGGATCGCGCTTCGGCGCGGGATCGCGGATCCACGTATTAAGCTGGAACGCACCGTTGCTGTTGGCACGTACCTCCTTTGCCCAAGCAACGATTTCGCCGGGCTGCATTAACAGCACGCCACACGCCCCCAAGCCACCTGCATTCGCAACGGCGATCGACAGGGTGGGCGGGCTGGCACCCGCCATGGGTGCAAGCAGGATGGGAGCCCGCAAACCAAATCGGGCGCAGAAAGCATCGGCTGATTTGAGCGTCGAACGGGTTTGATCCGGCATTGGGCTGGTTAGGCTCGCTGAGTTGGCAAATTCGGCGTGACGAATCCGGCGGAGACCAGGCCGGGCGCACAAAGGGGGTAAGCTGCCCCCGGGAATAGCGAATGACGAAAGCGGAGCATGGTGACAATTTCGATCATAATCAACCCTTCGAAAAATCAATTATTAAGAATATCTTTTCTCGTTTGAGAACGATAGAGCTCGAGGCTTTGCAGATCTTCAAAGGCGTGGTCGACTGCGGCGGAGTCACAAGGGCCGTTCGCGACGAGGATCGTTCGCGACGAAACGCAAGGTCGCGCATCGCCAACTTCGACGGGCATCGGCCGGGGCCATGCTGCCATCGAGCCCGCCCTGCCGGCCTCTCCTCATCCTTCTGGTGTTGACACTCGACGGGACGCGACCCCGGAAGATCGTCAAACGTGTGGACCCCCGACCGCGGTCGTTTGCGCTGACCCTTAGCCAAACTCAGGCGTGCCCCCATGCAGAAAAGCTGGAAATCTCACGATCGAATTACCCGCAGGGGCGCGACGCTAACAGAGGAAAAAATCGGTTCACCAGATGCACAAGGGCAGCAACGAGTTTTTCGTGGCTATCGGTAGCCAAGGCTATCCGGCGTTTCTGGTGTTTGTCGGCGGACACACCACAGGCTTTTGGGGACACGGACCACAGGTAGAGTCTCCGGGTCTTTAGTTCCATTTACGATCCGCCATACCTGCGTTAAAGAATCGCCATGATGAAGCCCGTCAGCTCTGGCCCTGCGCCATCCTTGCAGTCCCCAGCCGCTGCGCCCGTGCGCAGCCGCGAAGACTGCTAAGGGGGAAGTTATTTCCCGGACGGACGAGTCGTTGGGACCCCTTTGTGGCAGGTAGGGCCCCCATTACGGCAGACAGGAAGAAACTGCCACTCCCTTAAACCCCGCAGTCTATTGAAGTAAAAACGTCGCACTGCCTGTTTTCAAATGAAACCCTTACTCTTGCCTTTGATGGCATTCAGTGTTATGAGAAATCAACTATCGCTTCATGCGCATTCCTACCATAGCATACTCCTAATAGTTCCGGCCATCAGCGTGATGGCGTTTGCAGGCTGCTCCAGCGTCGGCGGCACAGGAGAAACCCGCTCGGCCCCGACCATGCTGACCGAGGCAGCGGCGAAGCATGGGAGCGGCGCCCACGTCACGGTTGGCCCGAGCACGTATAACACGGAGACGATGAATTTCGATCGTCCATGGCCCTTCGGCCCGGAATCGAATTCCCAGTAACAATTAACATCGGGTTGGCAGGAGGGTCTCGGCTCGAGGTTGTCCACCTTCAGGGGAGGTAGGCGCGCGGTTCCACCAAGTGTTGGAATGAAAAAGGGGTAGGTTGTGCGTGTTTACCGCAACCTCCAAGGGCCGGGAGCCCGGCTGTCTCCAGAGAGCAGGACGCGCTTGCGTCAACGCATCGGTAAAGGTGGGCAGAGTTCGCATCTGGGTGCGAGTTCGAGGAAGACGGGGCGGGTGTTTCTTTGCAGGTCAGCGCCGGAAGTGCATGTTCGGGTCGAACACCACCTTCGCTCGATTGGCATTTCAGCCCCGAAAGGGTGGTAGAACATAGCCCAGGGTGGAACCCCACTGCCAGTTAGTTAGGGGCGAGGGGGGATGAGTTCGTCCCGGAGGGACGGCTGATGTCAGGCACGGACTTCAGTCCCTGTGTGGCGCATTTAAGAGCGATCGCGTCCCATCGGGACGCCTGAAATGCTGCGCCGGAGGGTGCCGACGCCCAACGGGCCGGGAGACGGTTTGATGGCCTGAAGGGCCAAAGGAACATAGCCCAGGGTTTACCCTGGGAAGGCGTTTCCCCCCCTAATTAGCCCTGAAGGGGCGGCAGAGGGCGTTGCTCCCGGGTTCTATGGCCCCTTCGGGGCTGAAAGCCGGCCTGAATGCAACCGAGGTGACTGTATAAACAGTATGAGCGACCCGAGATCGGCCGAAACGACCGGCTCCCGCGAACCCTTTTGAGTGCAACCGCCACCCTCGGTTGCCTCCCATGTGGCCCCGTTGCGCGCTAAGTCTTGCCGCGCCTTTTGAGCCGCCACCGGACGCCTGCCGCGTAAGTGACGTAATAACCGAGCACGATGGCTCCAAGGGCCAGGGAACCAGCTATACCTACCCTCTCCAGCCACGACGGATCGGACCCGGAGGTGCGCCATCCATGGAAAATTCGCCAGAGCCCGTAGATCAATCGCGCCGTCACCGCGAGGGTGATGATCAGTATCAGCCAGCGGTTAGGCGTATAGTAGAGCGCCTGGGGGGTCCGCTCCCATCGTGTCAGGGCCAGTCCGAGCGAACCCAAAAGACATCCTCCCAGAAGTCCGAAGAGAGAGTATCGGAAGGCATCCGAAACCCACAAGCTGGTTATTGCGGCCACGTACAGGAAGAGCACCACCGAGAAAACGATCGCCACGAGGTTCACGGTCGCCACCCATCTGCGACCGAGACGGCGCACCGTACCGGTGCGGTAACGCAGGAACAGCCATAACGGCGCGGTGAGAATGAGCGCAACGACTAGGAGCAGCCCTGCAACGAGAGGAATCAGCGGCACGTTATGACTCTACGCTGGAAAGGCTTTCCTGCCCGTGATTTCTCAGGTCTGCGACCTGCATATCATGTTGCTGCTGGGCTGTTAACTCTCCAGTTCCTGGAACGGCTGCCCGACCGTCAAGCCGTCGAGATGCTCCGATACAGCGCGGGCTGGAAGCCGGCCTTCTCGGTCTCGGCGCCGGGGGCTTTCATCCAACGAAGTTGGTGTACCTCCCGAAGCGTTTGCTGGAGGGTCTTCGTGGACGACCCCTGTTTGCGCTCGTTCGACGGGTTTGTCGTCTGCACCTCAAACGCCGGCCCCGGCTGAACCCAACACCAACCGTCAGATTCGCAGACCGCCGGCGGATCACAACAAGCTCACCAAGGTGGCGCCGGAGAGTATGCCGTAAGCCTTTGAATCGTTAGAACGGGCTTACCTAATAACATCCAGAAATTTCCGTTCAGACCCATGATCATCTCCGTCAAATCCACTCAAGGGTCGGAAAATCCCGAAAAGCCCAGAAGGAGAACGCTTCGACAAAGGAGAAAGTTAACGTGGCTGACTATTCAATCGGGGTATTGGAGAATGCCTGCGTGCCAACCTACCGCGTGAGCGGGATCATTTACGGAGCGCACAATCAAGGGCATCGTAAACGGCCGTACTACCCCTCACCTCGGATAACCTTTCTCATGAAGTTTTCCACCAACCTAACGACCTCTTCCGATTTTAGATCCAGCGCAAAGTGCCCTGCATCGAGTAGATCTACCTCGGCGCGCGGATCGTCTCGACGATACGCTTCGGCGCCGGCCACGGTGAATGACGTGTCGTAGCGGCCCCAAAGGACGAGGAGGGCAGGTTGGTGATCGCGTAACCACCGCTGCCATTTGGGATAGGATTTGACGTTGTTCTGGTAATCGTAAAACAGGTCTAATTGAATCTCTGCCTGTCCGGGCTGGTTCAGGAAGTAATACTCATCGACCCACAGGTCGGGATTGTACTGGGACAGGTCCGGAGAGGTTCCGACGTGCCGGTTCTTTGTTGCCTGCAGGGATAGCAGATTGGCTCGGACTTCTGCTTCGTGAGCGGCTCGATCCTGCCAGAATGCCCGGCGTACGCTCCAAATGGGGGACAAGCCTTCTTCGTGGGATACGGCGTTCTGAATGATTATGGCCTGGACCTTCTCAGGATTGGCCAAAGCCATCCGGAAGCCGACCGGACCCCCGTAATCCTGCATGAAGAGGGTGTAGCGCTGCAGATGCAGCTGTTCCACAAAGCCCTGCATGACCTTGGCAAGGGAATCAAAAGTGTAAGCGAACTCTTTTGGGTTTGGCCACGAGGAATGGCCGAAACCGGGATAGTCAGGCGCGATGAGCCGGTATTTTTCGCTCAGGCTGGATTCCAGCAGCACTTGATACATCCGGGAGGAGGATGGCAACCCATGAAGAAAAAGGATCACGGGCGCGTCTTTCGGTCCCGCCTCCCGGTAAAAGACCTCGAGACCATCGACGCGGGTCGAGTGATAAGAAACGGGCGGTTCGGGTGCGGCTATTGCAAAACTCATCATCAGGAAAATGGCGGAAGAGAAGGAGAGCCATTTCATTTCGCTCTGGTCCGTGGATACCGGTTATGCCGGACCTCGACCTGCACCGCACAGCCCGGGCATCTTGATTGCTCGTCACTATCGGTGGCTCGCTGGCGTGCGTCGACGCCCCATTGGGTTGAGTTACTGTGTCTCGATTTCATCTGTTTAGCCTTCGTCGTTTGTCCTCCGGCGATCCGTCCGTTGCCTGGCATGGTCGCTCTTTCTTATTAGGCACCCTGCTTGCCAAATGCACTGACCGCATCCACGGTCCTCGTTGACCCTGGCGCTACCGGTCACGATGACTCGCAGCCCGGCGCGGCACACCTCGTCAGCCTTTTCGCCTTCTGATCGACGCGGCGGGCGTGCCAAACGCAAAGGAAGGTCCAAAACCCCGAACTGACAAGGCCTGCTCATCATTTGCGAAAGCGGTGGTCACGCAGCAAAATCATTGACCCTTACTCGGCCGGCCAGCCCCCGCGCGCCGTGAATGCCCCGGACTCAGCCTGAACGGGGAGTACGGGGTGCAACGCGGCGTTCCTGACCCTGGCCCTTTTTATGCCGCCTCACTGCGTTTCGCGTCCCGAAGGCCTCGCACCCTCTCGCCGCAAAGCCGAAGGCAGCAAACCGGACTGGGCCTTTAGTTCCATTTACGAACCGCCAGCCAGGGTTTATGACGAACGCGAATGCCCCTTGCCATGCCTAGCGCCGCCCTAACCCGCACCCCCTTGAAAACCAAATCTCCCTGCCCCCGCCACGTACGGCTGCTTGCCTTTGAGGTGACCCCGGACCCAGCCGGCGGGTTCAGCGCTCGAGGAGCTGGCGTAACCCTCCTTGTCCGGGCCGAGACGATCGAAGGGATGCAGGCCGGCCTGCGGGAAGCGGTGGCCCGTCATTACCTCGACCAGCCCGGGGACTATACGGTCGGAACGACCTTTCGCCTGTTCAAAGGCCGCACGGAACGCGCCATCGATCACCTGCGGATCGGTTGCTGACCTGCGTCGTTGGGAACTGACGGCCGGCGAAGGGGCCGGGACCCGGTCCCTGGGAATAAGCCGCCGCATGAAGCCGGGCCGCTTTCACGTTCAGCGCTCAAACCCGAACAGTCCGGCCCCGCCGAGGCTCAAGGCAAGACCAGAATGCCTTATGACCTGGCCTGGGCTACCCGCGTTTAGGGCGATAGAAAGTCCGGCACCCAGTCCCCTGGCACGAGCCCCCCGCCCTCAGAGCGCCGGTGGTACCATTCCAGCTGCCACGACCATTGGCCCGCGGCGGCGTCATCGACGTAGCAGAAGTTTTGAGCTTTGAATCGGTCCAGAAAACCGCTCCGGCCAAGGTAACGCGCCGGCTGGCCCCCGAACACGTCGACTTGCATCACCCCGTCGGGGTGCCGGTTCCAAGCGGCGTTCTCAAAGTGGATCCAATGTTGATGCCGGCCGCCAACGACTTGCTCGCCGGTCACGTACACGCACTCCGCATCGGTCGGCGACTGCTTTCGCTCCGACCAGGCAATCAGCGTGCCGTCGTCCTCCAGGACGCTGTGCCAGTCGATGCGGACCTCCAAGGGGGGCGTCGCATTAAAGCCGGTGCCGTGAATCGGATCCGAGCCGGAGGCATCGGCCCTAACCGGATCGAACCGGAAATCGGTCGCGGGCCAATAAAGTCTTTGGCCATTGGCGTAGACCCCATCGATCTGAACCTTCGTTAGGCCGATGTTCTTGATGGCCAGTTGGCGATAACTCCCGTCACCCGAAACATACCACGTGATCTTGCCTCCCTGACTGTCCCCATCCGTGAACCACTGGCCGATCAGCGTTTGGCCATGCAAGCCACACGCACCAAGAAACCACGCAAGCCCTGCAAGAAGGGCGGTTGGCTGCCTCGTGTGATACATAGGGGGAAACTCCTGAACGCAGAGTCTAGCAAGCGCGCGGCGCCGCATCAATACGCGTCCCCTCAGCAAATGGAGGAATCGTACGTCAAGCAACAAGAACGGGTCAGGGGACCAAAACCTGCCGCGTGCAAACGGCGTTACACCCCTTCTCAGGATGGTTGAGCGGTCTTTGCCCCGGAGGGGTAGCCGGCAAGTGGCCCGGCCCTTCAGGCCCGAGTGGCGACTTTCGAAAGCAATTCGAACGTTCGAGACCTACCTGTAGCGACCTGAAAACATAAACGGCCCGGCCCGAAAACATCGCCCCCTTCCGGCCCACATCATATGAGAATGGCAAAAGCGGGCCTCCCGCGTCGCTTTACAAAGGACCGCCCCTTTCCGTAGTACCCAGGGCCTGATACGCCAGAAACCGATCTAATCAGCGGATCCTGCGTGCGACTGAAACACCGTCAGTGGCCCCATGCCGATCATCACCAGGAGGTTTTTTAAGTATTGTTCGGAGATATAATTGAGGCCGCCCAAGCCATCCATCGCGGGCGTTCCAATCGGTACCCGAAGCGGGCGGTTTCCCGCGGGCAGCTCAATAAGATTGACCACCGCATCCACCGCCTCTTGCGGGTTCGCCTTCGAGGAGTTGAGCGCCCCGAGAAGGTTTTTAGGGATTTCGTTCGCAGGACCATAGGCGGCGGCTCGGGACTGGTCAGCCGTTTCCTCGCGCTTCTCAAACCCCGCCGTGGCATAAGGGCCCGGCTCGACAATAACGGAGTCGATGCCCTGCGCGGCGAGTTCGTAGCGGTAGGTTTCCGCAAGGGCTTCCAGAGCAAACTTGCTGGCGTTGTAAAAACCCATACCGGGAATTCCCAGGCGACCCGCGACGCTGCTCATGTGGACCAGTAGGCCGCTGCCTTGGCGCCGCATGGGGGGCAAAACGGCGCGATCCATTCGGACGACGCCGAAGAAATTGGTTTCCATGATGCGTTTGGCCTGCTCGAGCGTGGCGGTTTCGGCGAGACCCAAGAGGAGGTAGCCGGCGTTGTTGACGAGGACGTCGATACGACCCGCCTGGGCGAGGGCGTCGGCGACGGCACGTTCGACCGAGGCGTCGTCCGTGACGTCGAGTTCGAGCACGTGGAGCGGAAGCGACTCGCGCTCCGCTAGGGCGCGAAGCTCGTGGGCCGCGTTTGCGTTGCGGTCCTGGAGCCCCCGCATGGTGGCAAAGACTTGGTAATGCTTGCGCGCAAGCGTTTCGGCCATAAGCCGACCGAAACCGCTGCTACAGCCGGTGATGAGCACGACCTTTGCTGGGTTCATGATTAGCTCCTGAAGGGTTGGGGGGTGCAGCTGATTGTAGCGCTTTGAGACTGTCGGCGCCATCGCCATCGGCATCATCGCGTCAATCGCGCAGCAAGCGCTTGAGTCGGCCACCTTCGTATCGAGCATCTCTGCCGATGTCTCGGTTCTAACCGGCTCATTGGTTCGAAAAAACGGTCGTTTTTCTGAACGCCGAGCGCCTCGCGTTTTCGCGGTTCGAAATACTGGTTCAGCAAATCAAAGTTCGATTTACTCGAGCCCGATGAGTAAATCGAACCCCGTCCGAGCGTTCGAAAGGCCGAAATCGCCGTTCGCATTTAATGTGGGCCGGAACCTAGAGTCGAGTAGGCCTCCGCTGGCGAGAGTGGGATTACAGGTAAAGACGGTCGCGGAGACTTACTCGACGGTTGGACGAAGCCGACTCCTGGCGTGGCTCAGCGTAGGGGAAAAGTAGCGTGAGCGAGGGGGATAGACGACGGCGGAGAGGCATTTGGGCTACGGTATAGGGCCGTAGCAGCAGCTTCGAAAGGCAGGATGGAGCGGTTGCCAAACGCCCGAGGGCGATCATTGGGCCGAGCAAGTAACCCCGGAGGGTCGAAGCCGAGCTTCGCAGACGATGCGAAGACAACAGCGCCGCCCGAGCGTATCCGAAGCGGGTTTGGCCGGAACGCCTGAATCAAGGCCGGGGCTAGGCGTACCTGGAGCGCTTTCATGAGGAATCGCACGGCGTGGGACCGGCGCCGATCCGGTGCAGCACGCCGGCCGCATCGCGGAAGGCCACCAAGCGGAGGCCGGCTTGGCCGCAGGCGGGACAACGCATCGAGCGATCCTGCCCTTGGGGCGACGCAATGGCCACCGCGCGCCCGCGGCGCTGGAGAATCGCGCGAACGGTTTCGAGGTCTCGCTTGCGGCGATTGTTGCCCAGGATGCCATAATGGCCAATGCGCACCAGGCCCGCCGGCAGGATGTGCAAACTAAAGCGGCGCATAAACTCCAGGCCCGAGAGGGTTAAGGCCTTGAGTTGTGAGCTGTGCCGGTAGTCGCGGTAGCTGAAGCTCACCGTCTGCTGGCTGACATCGATGGCCAGGATGCGCCGGTTGCTTAGCGCGACGCGGTGGGTGTAGTTAGCCAGGTAGCTTAACACCTGCTGTGGCCCGCCGAAGGGACGTTTGGCATAAAGGACCCACGGCTTCTGGTAGAGCAGCGCAAGCCAGCGGGCACGTGCCGCCGGGGCCTGGAGGGCCGCATCGGGCAGCTGCAACGCTTGCTCCTCCAGCAACTGGCGTACGCCGGCCAGGAACTTGCCCCGGAACAGCGCGGCAACCGCTCGCACCGGGAAAAGGAACTTCCGCTGCTTTGGCGAACGCCACCGTTTGCCGTCGGGGCTTAAGGCTCCCCCCGTAACAATGCAATGAAGATGCGGATGGAAGTCGAGCTTTTGGCCCCCGGTATGCAGCACGGCGCTGATGCCCAGATCGCCCCGGAGCCGGTTGGGCCCGAACGCCAGCAGGCTCTGGGCCGCACAATCGAAGAGCAGCGGATAGAGGTGGCGCGGGTTGGCCAGCACCAAGGCATTAAGTTCCGGGGGCAACGTGAAGACGCAATGGTAGTAAGGCACCGGCAAGAGGCTCTGGAGCTGCTTGGCCAACCACTGCCGGCTTTTGGCCGCTTGGCAACCGGGGCAATGCCGGTCGCCACAGGAGCGGGGCGCCCAGTGCCGATGCCCGCAGTGCGGGCACTGGAACAGGTTGGCGCCCAGCTGCAGGGTACCGCACGCGGCCCGCTGCCCGAGCACCCGCAGTTGGTGCTGACCCAGCTTGAGCAGCGGCAGCACGATCGGGAGAAAAGCGCGCAGGATGGCGCCCAAGGTGAATCGCTCCTGGGCAGCCTCCCTGCGGCTCTCCGCCACGGGACAGAGCGCGTCCATAGCCGTCCGCTCGGCACCGGTAGGTTAGAGTGACTCTAGCTCCCCCCGTTACCGCCCGAGGTGGCTGGTGTCGATGAGGTCCAAAGGCGAGCGCACCTCCCCGAGCCGGGCGGCGGTCACATGCAGGTAAAGGGCCGTGGTCATCAGGCTCGCATGGCCCATCAAGCGCTGCACCACCGGCAGTTCCACGCCGCTTTCGATCAGGTGGGTGGCAAAACTGTGCCGTAAGGTATGAATGCCGCCCTTGAAGCGCACCCCGCTCTTTTTGACCGCGCGGTAATAGATGTTCTGGCCGCTGGTGGGGCAGAGGGGTCCGGCTTGGTAACCCAGAAAGAGCCACGGGATCTCCTGCCCCCCTTTACCTTGACGCTGGGCCCGCCCGTAGGCCACCACCTCCTTAAGCAGCCGCGGGCGCGAAGGGCAAGACGCGCTCCTTGCCGCCCTTGGCATGCCGGACGCGCAATGGCATCCGGGCTCGGTCAATGTCGGTGGTCTTCAGATGCGTGGCTTCCGACAGCCGCAGGCCGCAGGCATAAACCGCCATCAAAAACGCCCGATCGCGCGGCTGGCGGGGTGCGCTCAAGAGGGCTTCCAATTCACTGCGCGCGTAGATCTCGGCGCGCGGGATGGCGTGCTTCATGTGCGGGACCGAGGCCATCAACGGCTCGGTGTCGCGCCCCAGGGTAATGCCGTAGAGGAAGCGCACGGCATTGACGGCGACGTTAACGCTGGAGGCCGAGAGGTGGCGCTCCTTGATGAGGTGGTAAAGCCAGTCGGTCACCTCCTCGTAAGAGATCAGCTCTGGCGAACGGCGATGATAGCGTGCCAGTTCAGCGACGTAACGGGTATAGGCCCACTCTCGTGCGTTCTGCCCGGCCACGGACGGTCAGATCCCGGATGTATTTTGCGCGTAAGGCTGTCAGAGGCGGCCATTATGCCGCCCAGGCCTTCACCGCTCGCGCTCGCCGCTCAGGGACTCCGCGCAGCGGCTTCGTTCAACGGATGTTTTCGGTCCCTTGTCAGCGAATGTGGGCCCATTCTCAATCAATGCGGTCCCAAAGCGCGGATGTTTTCGGGTCCGGGCGTTTATGTTTTCAGGTCGCTACATCTACCCTACGAATAACCGAACGTTTTACTCGGCCCAAAAGTTGAAATACAAACGCTTGCCGAACCGTACCCGGGAGGCTACGACACCTTTCCCTCTGATCCGATCCGGCCTACACGCTCCCCCTCCAACGGATAGCCAGCATCCTCCCAATCCGCGACCCCACCGGCGTAGCGGCGCGTGTTCTTGAAACCATAGTTAATAAGGCGTTGGTAAACGAGTTCACTCGCCGTACAACCCGGATTGGAGCAATACACGATGATCACGGTTTGCGGATCGAGGGACGGGAGCGTGGGTCGAAAGCTCTCGAAATGAATCGATGCCGGGATGCGCTTGGCGCGGAACATCCAAGCTTCCAAGCAATTGACCAGCTTAAAATCCCCTCCACCTTCGAGCAGCGCTTTCAGCTCCTCGCGACTGATGAGATTCATAATTCCGCACCCTAGATTCGCAAGCCCACCAAGCACAAACGGAAACTGGCCGCTGGAGCATTGCGGGTTGTGGTACCCGCAGGTGAGGCCAGGGTAAATCGGCAGAAGGACCGGCGTACGGGGAGCATCAGAAGTTGTGGCACGCTCAGGCGGGGGAACCCACGGGCATTTCGACGGCCGAAAGCCTTGGTGCAGGGTCTCAGGACGCCGCGTCGAGCGTGCCGCCGGAGAACATGGATCCGCACCGTCAGGAACGGCTGCACAGTGTAGCGGTTCCAACTGGTTCCAACGCATCGGCAGGTTTTTGTTCCCGCCATTGGCCACCGCTTCGCTGACGGCCGAATCGGTGAAGACCGCCCGAGATCGGCAGATCCGCTCGATAACCGGCTTCGTAATACCGTTCAGACGGTTATCTCGTTAGAATGTCGGCTCAGGGGGCGTCGACGCCGGAGGATCCTCCGTGTTTGGTTGAATCGGCCTTAGGCCCAACGGGCCGGGAGACCTTAGCCCAGGGTAAACCCCACTGCCATTTAGTTAAGGGCCGCTGGATGGGGGCGCTTTGGTCCCGGAGGGACGGCTGAGGTTAGCTACGGATTTCAGCTCGACTTTGGCCATTTTCTAACCAAGCCGAGGCCGCAAAATCGGGCCGTTCCGTGTGCTTTGGCGGGTTTTTTGGCTATCGAGGTATCCGTCCGACCTGGCGAAAACGCATCCGCGATGCCGTAAGTGGCTCATTTTCAGCATTTCCTCAGTTAGAAAATGGCCAAAGTCGAGCAAAGGGGCCGTCGACGCCATTACCGGCGTGCTTGCGCGTGAACTCGGGCCGCGCAAAATCCGCGTCAACTCCATTAACCCCGGCTTTGTCGTGACCGAGGGCACCGCGACTGCCGGGTTTGGTCGATTCCGATTTTGAGAAGCATGCCGTGGCTCAAACCCCGCTTGGCCGTGCCGGCCAGCCGGACGACATTGCCAAAGTCGCGGTCTTCCTGGCGTCGGACGACTCCAATTGGCTCACCGGGGAGCGACTCCTGGCCGGCGGGGGCCTGCGCTGAGAGACCATCAAACGCTGTCGAATGTTAAGGTGGGGACCGGCGCGAGTTTCCGCCGCCTTCCACGATCGCCAAGCGGGGGTCTGAACCCGTCGGCGGGCGGCACAGTCCGCCGGTAAGGCGGCAAAACAGGACCACATTAATCGCGTAATTACGGCAATACGGTGTACGGGGCCTGCGAGAAGACGCAGGTGTCTGAATACAATTCTGCACCGATTGGTCCGGCCGGGACACGGTGTCACCCTAAGTGGGTCTGCAAAATTAATGTCGCATAACAGATGAAAATGGCGTTCCTAAATCGATTGTGCACGCGATGGGAGCGGCATTAATATTGCCCGTTCGCTTGGCTGGGCCCTTTCATCCGGAGCGTGAAACTACGACGGGTGCAGCCGGCTTCAAGTTGAGACACGACTCACGGAAGAATTTGCCATGATTAAAACCGATCTCTTCGGCATCTACCGAGAATACATTGCCTGCCTGAATCAGCAGGACTGGCCAAGGCTGGAACAGTTCATTGGTGACGGCGTTTCCTACAATGGCCAGCGAGTCGGTCTACAAAAATATCGTGAGATGCTGGAACGGGATTTTGATGCCATCCCGGACCTTTATTTCGACATTCAGCTGCTGATTTGCGAGCCCCCTTATCTGGCGAGCCGTCTGCGCTTCGACTGTACGCCAAAGGGGGAGATATTTGGCCTTCCTGTAAACGGGAAAAGGGTATCCTTTACCGAAAATGTATTCTATGAACTTCGGGAAGGAAAAATTGAGAACGTCTGGTCGGTTATAGATAAGGCGGCAATCGAAGCTCAACTTTAGTGTAAGCGTGTAAGCAACCACAGGCGGATCCAATTGCGCGCCCCAAAACCACAGGCCGCATCGAGTTTTCAGCCACGTTGTAAGCCGTCAAAGCCCTCGCGCAGATGATCGGTCGGATCCACCGCCACGCACACCTTGGTCGCCGGTCCCAAGCCGAACTTGCTTAAAGGCCCTCCACGGCGCGTATCAGGTCAGCCAGGGGCGCGACGTCAAAACCCGGCCCGACCGCGATGCGGCGCCCGCCGTATTCCCTGGTTCGCCGGCGTGGTGGGGGGCCCTCTCTTGAAAAGTGCTCATCCCCTCAATTCATCCCAAAAACTGCGACGACTAGCCTGGATTTCCACGGACGAGGATTTGGCTAACGCGTCACCGGCTTCGAGTGGCCACCGGAGCCCCGCGTCCGGCTGCGGGCGTTATCCAAAAGGGTGCACTGATAAGCCGATCGCGCGTTCTC
>Ga0213876_10001051_pt1 | contig 17819 bp, 14 predicted proteins | sample BarmaccomBMRX_R9_FD_160113 | JGI IMG/M metagenome (GOLD analysis project Ga0213876, IMG submission 160113) | Root-associated microbial communities from Barbacenia macrantha in rupestrian grasslands, the National Park of Serra do Cipo, Brazil - RX_R9 | ecosystem: Host-associated > Plants > Roots... | reverse complement strand
TTCGAGGACCCGTTGGCCGCGGTGCTGGCTGGCGAGCAGGGCTTCGCGTTGCTCGACGCCGAGCCACCCGAGGCCCGCGACAATCCGTATCTGGCCATTCGGACCTACTTCTTCGATGACTGGCTCGAGCGGGTGACCCGGCAGGAGCAGGTGCAGCAGGTGGTGCTCGTCGCAGCGGGCATGGACAGCCGTGCCTTCCGCCTCCGCTGGCCGGCCGAGCTCGTCCTCTTTGAAGTGGACCAGCCAGCACTGCTTGAGCTGAAGGCCGAGCTCCTGTCCAGCACGGGCTTCAGCTCGACCTGCGAGCGACGCCCGGTCGGCGTCGACCTCGAGCGAGACGCCTGGGCAGACCGGCTCCGCGCGGCTGGCTTTCGCGACGACACCGCGTCGGTCTGGCTGGCCGAAGGCTTCTTCGAGTACCTGCCGGCCGCAGCCGTCGAGTCCGTCCTGGTGGCCACGGCTGCGCTCTCGGCACCGGGCAGCCGACTCGGCGCGGACTTCGTGTCCGAGGACTTCCTGCGCTCGCCGTGGATGACGGCGTACCTCTCCGAACTGGAGCGCCGCGGGACGCCGTGGCGTTTCGGCACCAACCAGCCAGAGCACCTGCTCGAGCGGTACGGCTGGCGCGCCGATCAGGTCAGGCAGCCCGGTGAAGAGGGGGCGGGTGCAGGCCGGTGGCCATGGCCGGTGGCACCGCGCGATGTCCCCGGTCTGCCCCGCTCATTCCTTGTCACCGCCACCCGCGCGACTTGATCAGCCAGCCGCTCGGGCACCCTCCACAGCTGGGCGCTTGCGCCCCTCTTGCGCAGCGCACCGGGCGTCAGTCCCGCCAGTGTTCCTACCGTACAGAATTCCCGAAATGATGATGATGATGTCCTAACCCGCATATCGCGCGGGTCGTAGCGAATGGTGACCGCCTCACCAACATAGGCCGCCAGGGTCGTATCGATGTAGCGGAAGCCCTGGAAGTGAATGCCATTCTGGTGGACGCGGCGCGGCTTGGCCACCGTCAGCAGCAACAGATCGAGCTGCTCAAGCGACTCGGGCAGGCGCGGCAGGAAACCGTCCGCTTCCCAGCGCACCTGCGGCGGCACGCCCGTTTCGCTGTGGGGTTCGCGATAGTAGCGCTCGACGGAGTGCGTCCGCAGGCGGGCATCGAGCTCTGAGAGCGTCAGCACGGCCTTGGCCGGCGCCGACCCAGCCGGCGTGTAGCCGGGCTGGTGGGCCAGGAAGCGCTGGGCGGGACAAGGGCTGCGGTCGGCCGACCGCAGCGCCGTCTATTACGGACTGGCTACTTGACCGTGTAGCTGTAGGCGCCGCCGCCGATGTTGCTGGCGATGTTCATGCTGGCCGCGTAGCTCATCGTGTTGGCGTTCATCAGCCCCACGAAGGCCGCGTGGCTGCCCGTTCCACCTTGTCCGCGGGGCAGGGCGTTGCCCTGGCGGTCCGTGGCCAGCTCCGGGTGCTCGTTCCAGCACGCGACCAGCCGGTCGAGGTTGGGCTGCTGGTACTGGCCGAAGCTCGGCAGCAGCTGCGCCCGCGCCAGGGCGTCGAACAGCTCGCAGGGCGCGCTAGCTATCTGGCTCTGGACCGCGGCCGCCCATTGGTCCCGCACCGCCAGGCGCTGCTGGACCGGGAGGCTCGGCCACGCCTGGTGGAGCTGGGCGTCCAGGACCGCCAGTTGCGCCAGGCTCTGCTGGTCGTCGGCGCTCAGGGAGGGGTAGGCCGTGGCCACCGGCTGGGCGAAGACCTCCTTGAAGGCTTGCTCAGCCTCCGGCTGTTGCGGGACGCCGTCGTTGCCGGCTGCCACGTTGAGCACGAACACGGACAGGTCGCCGTAGGCGGCGGCGAGGCTCCCGGCGTCGGGCCCGGGCAGGTTGCCACCCTGGGGCACGTCGAACGAGTCCGGGTCCGACGTCTGCGCCGACGCGGGGCCAGGAAGCAGCAGGGCTAGCGCGAGCCCAGCGAGAGCAATCGAGCGACGCACGGTGGGGTGCGAGGTGTGTGACTGGGACGGCATTGGGCACTCCTTCCTCAAGGCGCGCCGCGAGGCTTCGTGGTGATGGTCCAAGCATCCCATCTGAACGCGGTGGACGCGCCCGCAAGACCACGGGATGCCCGCCTCGTAAGGCGACGGGGTCGGCAGCTGGCCAGGTCCCCAGCTGGGCTACGACGACGCATGCTCCCGTGGACGGTGCGGGCTCGTTCAGGCGGTGAGCAAGCGTCCAGCGCGCTCGGCCAGGCCAAGCGCGTGCTGCTGGTGCAGGTCAGGACGCTGCCGAGCTGGGGCGCGGGACGCTGCCACGGACGACCAGCTCTGCATCGGGAGTCGGCTCGGCGCCAGCCAAGAGGACGACCAGCACCGCCAGGGCGGTCACCGCGGCGCTCGCGACGTACGGGGCGGCGATGCCAAGATGCTCGAACGCCAACCCGGCGCCGATAGGTCCGGCGACCGAGCCCAGGGCGGTGACCGCCTGGCTGCCGCCGCTCACCCGCCCTTGTTCGCGCGCCGACGCCAGCTTGGAGGCGAGCCCAGCCAGAGCGGGCCGCCAGATGGCCCCACCCACGGCCTGCAGGACGACCGCCACCCACAGCGCCGCCGGGGAGCCGGCCAGGCCGATACCCAGCGCAGACAGGCTGGTGAGGCCGAAGCCCAGGACCAGCAGCGCTATGTCACCGAGCCGGGAACTCAGACGCCCAACCAGGCAGACCTGCATGAGCACCGAGGCAAGGGCCCATACCGCGAAGACCCACGCCACCTCGGCCGGGCCCCACCCGAAGCGGTCGCTCAAGAAGACGGCCAGGTTGGTCTGGAGGCCGGCGAAGGCGGTGGCCACCAGGAACGTCACGGCCAGCACTGGGCGTAAGCCGGGCCGCGCGAGCAGCGCCGTGAGAGCCGCCAGGGGGTTCAGCTGCGGGCGAATGGCACCGCGGCTGCGGCGCTCGGGGGCGAGCGACTCGGGCAACCAGACGGCGGCCGAGAGCGCGTTCAGGAGCACGAGCCCAGCCGCGACGAACGCCGGGGGCATGCATGTCAACCCCGCTGAGCGCGCCGCCCAGGGCCGGCCCGGCCAGGAACCCCAGGGCAAAGGCGGCGCCGAGGAAGCCGAAGGTGCGGGTGCGCTCCTCGGGCGGGGTGAGGTCGGCCAGGTACGCCTGGGCGGCGCCGACGTTGCCGGCCGTGACGCCCGAGACGACGCGCGAGACATAGAGAACCGCGAGGTTGGGCGCCACGCCCATCAGCACGTAGCCGGCCGCCTCGCCGAGCAGGCTCGCGAGCAGGACCGGCCGACGACCGTGGCGATCCGACAGAGCACCCAGCAGCGGCGTGGCCAAGAACTGGGCGCCACTGAAGACCGTGAACAGCAGGCCGACGTCGAGGGCGCTGGCCCCGAAGGTCGTGGCGTAAAAGGGCGCGACCGGCAGGATGATGCCGATGCCGAGAGCGTCGAGGCAGACGGTGAGCAGGATGAGCAGCAGGGAGCGAGGTGGCCGGGACATGCGGAGGTCCCTCCCGTCGGCGGTGGTCGTGAGCTGCGCGGCGCGGGGCCACGCGCGTCGTTAGCGTCGCCCGAGTCGGCGCTGGGCGCGCCCACAACTCAGAGGGATGCGGGCCTGACGACGGGCGGCGTTGTGGCCCTGGGAGATTGGCCAGGTGCGGCGGCGCGCAGCACTGTCAGCAGCCGGGCCGGCGGCTCGCTCTTGCCGACGAACGCGGCCACGCCCGCTGCCAACGCGCGCGGGCGCTGCTCGTCGCGCGTGCTGAGCGCGATGAACGCCGCCGGGCACAGGCGCCGCAGCTCGGCCACAGCGCCGCCCGTGAGCAGGCCAGGCAGGTCCCCGTCGAGCAGGACCAGCTCCGGCTCCGCGGCGGCCGCATCGCGCAAGAGCTCGGTCACGTCCTGACTGTCGCCCACCACCCGAAACGCCGGGTCGCGCGCCAGCAGCAAGCGCAGCGCGGCCCGCACGTGCTGGTCGCCGACGGCGACCAGCACGCGGCAAGGCCCACTCGGTGCATGTTCGCGCACGCCGTCTCGCTTCCAGGATGGGCCGCCCAGCGGAGCGTCGGACCCGGCAACCTACGGGTTGCCCACCTGGCCACATGAGGAGGTACCTGGCGAGGCCCCCGAGCTGCAGACCTGGGCTACGCCGAAGCCCTCGGCAGCCGCCCGCTTCGCTTAGTCGACGAGGTGGTGCTGGACGGCCAGGGCGACCGCCTCGGTGCGGCTGGCCACGCCGAGCTTGCCCAGGATATTGCTGACGTGGAAGTCGGCCGTCGAGGAGCTGATGATCAGCCGCTCGGCGATGGCCCGGTTGCTGAGCCCCTGCTTCATGAGCGCCAGCACCTCGCGCTCGCGGGCGCTCAGATCGTGACCGGGCGGCGCCGGCCGAGTGGCACGCTGGATCAGCGCCTGGGCGGCCTCGGGGGCCAGCGTCGGCTTACCGGCGTGGGCGCCGCGGATGGCGGCGGCCAGCTCGGCGGCGCCGACGTTCTTGAGCAGATAGCTGGTGGCCCCCGCCTGCAGCGCCCGCTGCACCAGATCCTCCTCGGGGAAGCTCGTGAGCGCGATGATGCGCGTGCCGGGGCAGCGCGCGCGGACGGCCTGGGTGGCGGCCACGCCGTCCAGGCCGGGCATGACCATGTCCATGAGCACCACATCCGGCTGCAGGCGCTCGCAGAGGCGCACGGCCTCGTCGCCGCTGGCCGCCGCGCCGACCAGCTCCAGGTCGCGCACCACGCGCAGGAAGGTGGCCAGCCCGCTGCGCACCATCTCGTGGTCGTCCACGATGACCACGCGGATGCGCTCGCCACCTGGCGCGTCGGTGCTCACGACGCGGCGCTCTCCCGGTCGTGCCAGTGGACCTCGATCGCCGTGCCCCCGTCGGGCCGGCTGCTGAGCCCCAGCCGCGCGCCGATGCCTTCGGCCCGCTCGCGCATGATCCCCACGCCCAGGTGCCCGGCCGGGATCGCCGACGGGTCGAAGCCGCGACCGTCGTCCTCCACGCGGAGGCGCAGGTCGCCGCTCGCGTCGTAGCTCAGGGTGACCGTGGCGTGGCGCGCCTGCGCATGCTTGACCACGTTGTTGAGCGCCTCCTGCGCGATCCGGTACAGCGCTACCTGCACGCCTGGCGGCAGCGGGCGTGCTTGCCCCGCGACGCGGGCGGTGACCTCCAGGCGCGTGCGGCCGGTCGTCGCCTCGGCGAGCTGGCGCAGCAGGTCACCCATCGGCAGCTCGGTCAGCGCGCCTGGCCGCAGCTCCACCAGCAGCGTGCGCATCTCGGCCAGCGCCCCGCGGGTCAGTCGTCGCAGCTCGGCCAGCCGCTGTCGCCCCTCCTCAGGATCGAGGTCCCACAGCTCGGGCAGCACCTCGGCGATCAGCGCGGTCGAGAACAGGGTCTGGGTGACCGCATCGTGCAGCTCGCGCGCCAGCCGCTGCCGCTCCTCGAGGGTGGCCGCCTGCTGGGCCTGTCCGTACAGCCGGGCGTTCTGGATGGCCAGCCCGGCGCGCTGGGCCAGCGCCGTGAGCAGCCGCTGCTCGCTGTCGGAGAACGTGTGCGGCTTCCGCCACCCCATGCTGAACGTGCCGAACACCTGATCGCCGACGCGCACGGTGGTGTTGAGGATCGCTCGGTATCCCTCGTCTTCGAGGGCCTGGCGCGACGCTGGCGGGAAGCCGGGGTGTCGCGCGACATCCTCGACGGCCAGGGTCTCCTGCGCCCACCACTTGCGGACGGTCGGGTCCTTCATGAGGATGACCGTCTGCTGGAGGTACTCCGTGCTGATCCCGCGCGAGGCGAGCGGCACGAGCTCGCCTCCTTGCCGCGGGTCGGGGCCCCACAACCCGCCGCCGTCGGACTTCAGCATCGCTATGGCTGCGTCCACCAGCGTCAGGAGAACCTCTTCGAGGCGCAGAGAACGGTGGAGAGCTTCATCGGCGTGGTAGAGCGCGGCTAACTCCTGTCGTTGTCGCTCGGCCTCCTCATGCAAGCGCGCGTTCTCGGCCGCTGTGCGTTGGGCCTGCTCGTACAGCCGCGCGTTCTGAATGGCGACCGCGGCCCGCCGGGCGAGTGAGGCGAGCAGCCGCTGCTCATCCTCCGCGAACGTGCGCGGCTGGCAGTAGCTCAGCCCAAAGGCGCCGATGACCTCCGTGCCCAGGCCGATCGGGGCCGCGATACTGGAGCGGATGCCCTCGCGCACGCGCCGGCCGGCGGCCGCGGCGGTGGTCGCCAGGCGCGGGTCGGTGTCCACGTCCTCCACGATCAACATGCCCCTGGCTAGCTGCTGGCGAAGCGCACGCGTCTCCTCAGGCGAGACCCATTCGGCGAGGGTCTCCTGGGCGAACCCACGGGCGGCGCCGACCATGACCCGACCGGTCTGGTCGTCCCAGATCCCGACCGACACCTTGTCCGGACCGAGGACGTCGCTCGCCACGTCCACAAGGGCTTCGAGCACCTCGTCCAGGCGCAGCGAGCGATAGATGTGCTCGTCGGCCCGGTACAGTGCCTCCATCTCCTGGCGTCGCTGTTCTGCCTGCTCGTACAGCCGGGCGTTCTGGATGGCCAGGGCGGCGCGCTGGGCCAGCGCGGCGAGCACCCGTTGCTCGTCATTGCTGACGGTGCGCGGTTCGGTGTAATTGACGTTGAAGACCCCGAACACCTGCCCGCTCAGCGTGATGGGCACCGAGATGAGGGACCAGATCGCCGCGGCCTCGTTGATCGCGCGAATGCGCGGTGGGATACGCGGGTCAGCACGCACATCGGCGACCGCGATCGGCTCGCCGCTGGCCGCCACCCGTGCGCTGATGCCCTCACCCGGCGCGAACGACATCTGGGCAATGGTCTCCGACGCGAAGCCATGCGCGGCGCGCACGACCAGGCGCGTGTGCTCGGCGTCCCACACCAGGACGGAGGTCTTGTCGGCCCGCAGCATGGTCGCGGCCACATCGGCCAGCGCCTGCAAGACGTCGTCCAGGCGCAGCGAGCTGTGCATCTCGCCATCCGCCTGGTACAGACCTTCGAGCTCCCGCAAGCGACGGTCGGCCTGCTCCTGGAGGCGCGCGCTCTCGATGGCGAGCGCCGCTTGACTGGCGAAGGCAGTAATCAGCCCCAGCTCGTCGTCCGACGGCACGTGCCGGGCGCGGTAGGCCAGCAGGAGCGAGCCATAGCAGGTGCCGCGCGCCACCAGCGGCACGGCCACTTCCGAGCAAAAGAGCTCCGCCATCGCCCCATTGCCGCGCTGCCGGAGCGGGTCGCCGGCCGAGGCTGGGCCGCGACGCACGAGCTCGAGGTAGGCGCCACGGTCGTGGACCTGCTCGTCGACGGTCGCGGCGAACGGCTCGGCGAGCAGCCGCGGCAGATCGGGCGCGACGACCGGCCGCCCTCGCTCCGCGGCGAGGCCCATGGTCGGCGTCCCACTGGCCACGGTCGGCGGGGCGCCACCTGGCGGCAGGTTGCGGCTGGCTTGCAGCCGAAGCGCCGACGGGTCGCGCTCATCCAGCAAGTAGAGCGCTTCGGCGTCGCTGCCAAGGAGCCGCCCGGCCTGGCGCACCACATCGTCCAGGACCTGGTCGAGCGGGCGCTTGGAGTTGACGACCGCCAGCAGCTCGCGCATGCCCTCGGCCACCTGCCGCCGCTGCTCGATCTCACGCGTGCGCTCGGCCACGCGCTGCTCGAGCACCTCGTAGGCGCGGACGCGCTCGGTGACATCACGCACCACGCCCAGCGTGGCGGGCTTGCCGCGGTAGGTGAACGTCCGCCCGAGCACCTCGACGTCGACGAGCGTGCCGTCACGGCGGACGTCCTGCGCCTGACCGCGGAATTCCTGGCCGGCGCGCACCGCGCGCATGAACGCCTCGAACAGAGGCTGGCTCGACGGGTGGATGAAGGTGCTCGGGTGCAGCCCAGCCATCTGGTCGTAGCCGTGCATGCGGCAGAAAGCCGGGTTGGCCTCCAGGACCATCCCCGTGTCCAGGTCGTTGACGACCAGCCCGTCGCTGCTGGCCTCGAAGATGGCGCGGTACTCCGCATCGGTGGCGTGGGCCGTGGCCACAGCCGGCGCGCTCATCACTCGACCGCGTGGACGCTGTCGCATGGCATCGTGTGTTGGCGTGGCAGTCTACAGCCCGTTGTGGGCCACGTCCTAGCCCGCAGCGGCACACCCTGGCTGGCCATCTCCCCAGGTGGACGGCCCGTGGCTCACCCAGCCCAGCATCCCCCGATCTGCCTGGCCTCGGAGGGGCTGTGCCGGCCCCAAGTTGGAGCCATCACCCGGCAGCCCACGTCGCACGTCGGCGCTGAACGGCCACAAGGAGTGCTCCATGTCTGCCCATCCGATCCGTCGCCTTGCACCCGGCCTGCCCCTCGCCGTCGGGACCGCGGCCGTCGCCCTCATTCTGGGCTGCCAGGCCGTCGCGCCACCGCCGCCGCCCACGGCTGCTCCGGCCGCCAGCCGAACCATCAGCATCGAGGCCAGTGAGTACGCGTTCAACGCCCCCGAGAGCCTGCCGGCGGGACGGGTCACACTGGAACTGAGCAACCACGGTCAGGAAGTCCACCACGCCCAACTCCTCCGTCTGAACGACGGCGTCACGTTCGGCGACTTCACCGCAGCCTTGCAGCAGGAAGGCGAAGGGGCGCTGCGCCTGACCACGCTCGAAGGCGGCCCGGGTGCTATTGACCCGCACGGCACCAGCCAGGTGACCCTCGATCTCAAGCCAGGCACGTACGCCCTGGCGTGCTTCATCGTCGGGTCTGACGGTGTGCCCCACCTCGCCAAAGGGATGCTCAAGCCGGTGCAGGTGACCCAGGCGGCCAGCGTGCCGGCCGGCGAGCCTGCCCCGGCCGTGCAGGGCACCTTCAACATGCGCGACTTCGGCTTCGACATGCCGGACGTGTTGGCCGCGGGCACGGCGACCTACAAGGTGACGAACGCCGGGCCACAGCCCCACGAGCTGAACGTGCTGAAGCTGGCGCCTGGCAAGGTGGCGCAAGATGTGCTGGCCTGGGAAAACGCGCCGAGCGGGCCGCCTCCCTTCGAGGCCATCGGCGGGATCAACGGCCTGAGCCCGAATGCTGCCGGGTACATGACGCTCGACCTGCAGCCGGGCAGCTACGTAGCCATCTGCCACATCCCTGACCCCGCCAGTGGCCTGCCGCACGCCCACCTCGGCATGCTCAAGGCGTTCACGGTGCGGGGGTAAACCACCGGGTGGTCCAGGAGCACCGAACACTCGCTCGAACCGAGCGCCCTGGTGAGAAACATGACACACCCCCGAGTTTGACGGGGTACGCCAGCCGGACTACCGGCGGCAACAGCCCTCCGGGTAGCGTGGGAGTGACGAGCTTCCACCACCCAGGAGGGCTGTTGGCGTGCAGCGTAGCAGGCATGGAGCCGGGGCGGCCGCCGGTCGGCGCATGAGCCAGCGTCTCGCCGAGCGGTGCCGGGCGTTGCTCGGCCCGTTCTTGACCGCCTCAGACGCCCAGGTGGATCGCCGCCTGGTGCGGACCGCCCTGGCCACGGTCCAGGCTATCGTGCGCCACCGCAACCGCCCGCAGGCGCTGCTGCTGAGCGAGCTGGGGGCCTACCTGAGCGGGCCGCAGCACGCGCCGGCGGGCACCAAGCGGCTGGCCAATCTGGTGCACAGCCCGCGCTGGTCGGCGGCGGCTGTCGAGCAGTTCCTGCAGGCGCGTGCCGTGGCCCTGGTCGCGGCCGAGGCGGCCCGCGCCGCGGAAGGCCGGGCACTGTGCATCCTGGATGGCAGCATGCTGGAGAAGCCCGAGAGCACCCAAGGTGACGGGCTGCGGCCGGTGCTCTCGAGCAAGGCCCGCCGGCTGCGACGCCCGCGGCCCCGCCTTGGGCCGGGCATATGCGGCCCGCTGGCGCACCCACGGTGGTGCCAGGCCTGCGCTGGACGGCGGTCCTGGTGACCGGCTGGGCGCCGCTGCCGGCGCACCGGCCAGTGGCGGTGGCGGCCTGGCAGTGGAGCGGCTGGGGCCACGTCCCGCACCTGGTCGCGACGCCGGCCGGCCCGTGCGGCCAACGGGCGGCGGACTGGGCGGTCCTGCAGCCCATCGTGGCAGCGTGCGGCCCGCAGCGCCTGCTGCACGTGTGGGACCGCAGCCTGGGCGGGGCGGCCTGGCGCGGTGCCGCCCTGGACGCCGGCTGGCACTTCGTGGTGCGCTGGACGAAGGGCCACCATCTGCGGCCCAGCACCGCCCCGTTGGTCGGCTGGCTCCAGGCGCCGCCCGCCTTCCGTGCGCCCGACGGCGTCGCCGCCTGGCGGCTCACCGCCGGCCTGCGCGCCTGGGATGAGCGGAGCTTGCCCAACCCGCGTGACCCAGGCGACCACTGCGCATCGCCTTCGCCGCCCGGCCGGTTGGCCCGGTGCAGCGCGACGAGCCGGTCTGGCTGGTCATCGCGCGCCTACGGACCACTGGCGAGTGGCGCACGCCGTCGGAGCCTTGGCGGCTGCTGACCACCGAACCGGTCACCACCCCCGACGCGTGCTGACGCATCGTGCAGGCGTACGCCGCCCGCTGGGTTATCGAGCAGCAGCTCCGCTTCGCTAAGAGCGAACTGGGCATCGAGAGCCTGCGCGTGCGCGCCTGGGACAGCCGCGCCAGACTGCCGGGGCTGGTCAGCCTGGCCTACGCCTTCCTCGTGAACCTGCTCGGCAACGGGGCCACCGCGCTCGTGCCCGCCCTGCTCCGCTGGGCCCGCTGCACTGGGCGGCAAGCGCACGGCGCGTGGCGCTCACTCTATCGCCTCCGGGCTGGCCTCGCCGCCCTCTGGAGCACGTACACCCCGAAGCTCCAGGGCCTCAGCCCGTGAAACTTCGGGGTGTGCTGTGGTCGTGTCGACTCGACGCGGTCGACGAACCCTGGCCACTTCCTCAGGTGCACAACCCACGCTCACTGGAGCCCGCGTGCTCCCGATGCGCCTGGTCCGCCACACCCACCGCCGATCGCATGCTGGGAGCCAGAGACCGGCCCCTCGTTCCGAGCAGCGGCCGGGGCTCAAGACCAGTTACTCCCGCAGGGGAGTGGAGTGAGGACGACCATGTTGTTGGAGAGCACGCCACTCGGCGGAGCGGCCATTCGGGACCTCGAGGCGCACCTGCTGGGCGAGCTCGTCCGCCCGGCCCATGACGACTACGCCGCGGCCCGCCAGGTCTGGAACCGGGCGGTCGACCGCCGGCCGGCGATGATCGTGCGCGCGGCCGATGCCGCGGACGTCATCCGAGCCGTCAGCTTCGCCCGCGAGCAGGGCCTGCCGCTGGCAGTGCGCAGCGGCGGCCACAGCATGGCCGGCCACGGCACGGTCGACGGCGGCCTGGTGCTCGACCTCGGCCGTCTGCAGGGCCTGAGCATCGACCCCGCGCGGCGCGTCGCCTGGGCTCAGCCAGGACTGACCTGGGGGCAGTACGCCGAGCAGGCGAACGCCCATGGGCTGGCCACCTCGGCCGGCGACACCGCGTCCGTGGGCCTCGGCGGCCTGACGCTGGGCGGCGGGATTGGTTGGATGGTTCGCAAGTACGGGCTGGCGATCGACAACCTGCTGTCGGCGGAGCTGGCGACGGCTGACGGGCGTTTGCTGCACGCCAGCGCCGAGGAGCACCCCGACCTGTTCTGGGCGTTGCGCGGCGGCGGCGGCAACTTCGGGGTGGCGACCGCCTTCCAGTTCCGGCTGCAGCCCGCCGGGACCATCCTGGGTGGCGGGATCGTCTACCCCGCGACGTGCGCCGTGCTGCGGGGCTGGGCCGACTACGCGTCTCAGGCGCCGGACGAGCTGACAACCATCGTGTTCATCATGCCGGCGCCACCGGCGCCATTCATCCCGGCCGACCAGGTGGGCAAGCTGGTCGCCATCATCGGCCTGTGCTACGTCGGCGATCTCGAGACCGGCCAGCCGGTCGTCGAGCCGCTGCGTCAGCTCGGGACACCAATCGCCGACATCGCCGGGCCGATGCCGTACCCGGCGATCTTCGCTCTCACGGACGAAGCCAGCCGACCCGAGCGGGCCGCCGTCCGCTCAGGGTACCTGGCCACGCTCACTGACGACACTCTGGAGGCGATTGTGGAGCACGCCGCCCGCATGCCGGCGCCGAGCGGCCTGGTCCAGCTGCGCGCGCTGGGCGGCGCCATGGCGCGCGTGCCGGTAGAGGCGACTGCCTTCGCCCATCGCGACAAGCCGTTCATGGCGACGGTGGTCGGCAGTATGTCCGATCCGGTCGACGACGACCGCCAGCGAGCCTGGACGGAGGAGCTCTGGAGTGTCCTACGGCCGCGAGCCCAGGGCGTCTACATGAACTTCCTCGCGGACGAGGGGGACGCCCGCGTGCGCGAGGCGTACGTGCCCGCCACCTACGCGCGACTGGCGGCGATCAAGCGCCGGTACGACCCCACCAACCTGTTCCGCCTGAACCAGAACATCCGCCCCACTGACTGAGCCAATCACGGCGGACCGGCAGCGGCCCACCATGGGGCGGGGACCGCCGCCGGTCCAGCAGGAGAGATCCTCATGATGACCACCATGCCCGAGCTCAGCCTCTTGAGCCATCCCGTCCGAGACACGCTGCTGCGGTGCATCGTCTGTAAAGGCGCGTTCGACTTCGCGGCCGGCGAGACGGCCACGGTGCTGCGGCACATCGCCTACGGCTACGACTTCGCTCACGCCGGCGCCTGCCTGGCGACAGCTCTGGACTGGATCTTCGTCGAGCCGGGCTACGACTGCCCGGCGTTCAGTGTCGGCCGTGAGCGAGTCCGCATCCTCCGGACCGCGCCGGCCGACGGTTGGGCCGCGGTCGTGCCCAACTCGCCCGAGCAGCGACTAGCGGGCTCGTTCGTGAGCTTCGAGGCCTTGCAGTGCTGGGCGCTGGTCGAGCACAGCGACGGTTCGCGTTGGGTCGAGGGCCTCATCCGCGACCCGGAGTGGCAGGACGAGCCCGGCGGGGCCGAGTTCCCTGAGGCCAGGCACGCGGGGCGGGCCAGCCTCGACTACGTCTTGGAAGGCGAGCGGCTGCCCGAGGCCCGGCAGGCCCAGTGGGCAACAGACATCCAGGCACGCTACACGGCTGAGCAGCCTGCGTTGCGCAGGAGCGCATGACCCTGCTGAGCAACCCGTTCACGGCTCGCCTGCGCGTCGCACTGCGCGGGGCAGTCGCCCTGACACTGGCGGCCCTGGTCTCAGGGCCCGGCGAGGCCGCCGCGGCCTCCCCCGGGTCGTGGAGCAGCGTCGACCTCGGGAAGCGCTCCGGCTACGCGCTGGCGCAAGTCGGTTCCGCGGTCCTGATCGCGGGTGGCCGAACGACTAGCGACCTCGACGCCGTAAATGTGTACGACGCCGACGGCCGCGCGTGGTCCACCGCCAGCCTGTCCGTTGCCCGGCAGGGGATCACGGCGGCCACGGTTGGCACGCAAGTCCTGCTGGCTGGCGGCCTCGGCCGCCCCGAGCTGGGTCGAACGGCCCCGTCCGACGTCGTGGACGTCTACGACCAGGCCACGGGCGAGTGGTCGACGGCTGCCCTGTCCGTCCCACGTTACGGCATGGGCTCGGCCACCGTCGGCGGACGCGTGCTCTTCGCCGGCGGGGTGTCGACGCAACCGGTCGACGCCGTCGACATCTACGACGCCGACACCGGCACCTGGTCGACGGCGACGCTCTCCGAGCCACGGCAGTTGCCCACGACGATCACTGTTGGCAGCCAGGTGCTCGTTGTGGGCGGCAAACGCGTGGTGCACGACCCCTCGCAATCGATCTTCTCGGACGCGGTCGACATCTACGATGATCAGACCGGCGCCTGGTCGGCGGCCCGGCTGAGCCATAGCGGCCCAGCGCTGGTCGCGACCAGGGTGGGCAACCAGGTGCTGGTCACCGATGGCCAGGTGGTCGACGTGTACGACGCGCCGACGGGCACCTGGACCTCGCACCCGTTGTCCCAGCATCTCACCGGCGAGCGCCCGTTCAACGTCACGGCCCAGCCGGCCGTCGTGTCTGCCGCCACGACCGTGCTGGTCAGCGTCGGCCGTGTCCTGGAGATCTACGACAGCCTGACGGGGCAGTGGAGCATGGGCCCCGCGGAGCCGGCGCGCCCACCGGGCGCGTTCGCGGACCACCATCAGGCGGTCCTGGCGGGTCGCACCGCGGTCTTCAGCGACCTGGCGAGCCAGGAGGTCGAGCTCTACAACCTCGACACCCGCGCCTGGAGCGTCGCCACCCTCCCGCACGCGCGCGCCGAGTACGCGCTCGCCAGCGTGGGCGGCCAGGCGCTGTTCGCGGGCGGCGACCGCTCGCAGGGGCCGCGGTTGGCGAACGAGCACGTCGACGTCGTCGACATCCTGGACGTGGCGACCGCAAGCTGGTCGAGCGGCAGTCTGGCTTACGCGCGGGCCGTACCGCGGGTCGCCAACGTCGCGGACCAGGTCCTGTTCATGGGCGGCGTGCTCGCCTGTACCAGCTGCCCAATGGAGGACGCTCGCCTGGTCGTGGACGTCTACGACAGCGCGCCTGCGACGGGCTCATGAGGTCAATTCGTGGGCCGTCGCCCAGCTGGCGATCTCGGTTCGCGAGCGCAACCCCAGCTTGCTGCGGATGTTGTCGGCGTGGGTGTCGGCCGTGCGTGCCGTGATGACCAGCCGCTCGGCGATCTCGGCGCTGGTCAGCCCCTGCGCGATCAGCGCCGCCACTTCCCGCTCACGCGGGCTCAACAAGGTGCTGATCCGTGCGCCCCGCGCGGGCGCAGGCGGTACGTCGGCCAGGTTCGGCTGGTCGTCGGCCAATGCTCTGCTGACCGACTGCTCGATGGGCGTGGCCTGGCCCGCACTCCAGGCGAGGGCGTAGGCGGTCGTACCCAGCCGGCGGCGCAGCCCCTCCAGGCAGCGCTCGAGCCGCGTTTCCTCGACCGGGTAGCGCGCCGCCCCGAGCCGATCGCGCAGCGCGGCCGCCGTCGAGACGAGCTCTACGGACTCGTCGGGCTGCACGGCGGCCAGGGTCGCCCCGAGCCCCTCCAACGCTCGGGCCACACCCAGCAAGCTCCCGGACTCCCAGGCACGCCTGAGCGCCTGCTGGTACAGCGACCTGGCTCGCGCGGGCTGGCCCTCATCGTACGCGGCCTGCCCAAGCGCGGTCAGTGAGATCACCAGGCCCTGCGTGTCCTTGATGCCGATCTGCAGCTCGAGCGCCTGTTCCTGGAGCGCGCGCGCACCCGCGACGTCGCCGCTGCGTGCCGCGAGCCGTCCAAGGAGCTCCAGGGCCCGCGCCGTGGCCCAGTCGAGCTGCCGCTCGCGAGACTCTTCCAGGGCCGCGGTGGCCACGGCAGAGGCCTGCTGGTGCTCGCCCCGCTCCAGGACGGTTTCGGCCAAGGCGATGAGGTAGGACATTCCCCAGCGGGAGCCCTGGAGCTCGCTGTACAGCTGGCCCGCTTGCTCGTACAGCCCCTGAGCTCGAACCAGGTCGCCACGTCCGCGGGCGGAGTTCCCCCACAACACCAACGCGACGCCGAGACCGACCCGATCGCCCAGCGCCCGGAAGATGGCCACGCCCGTTTCCAGGCTGGCGTCTGCCGCCGCGAAGTCGCTCTGGCAGTAGGCGAGCTGCCCCAGGTAGCTCAACGCGAGCGCTCGGGCGGCTGGCAGCTGCGCTGCCGCAGGCAGGCGGAGCAGCTCGGTCAGCCAGGCGCGACCCTCGCCGAAGTGGCCGCGCTGGTACCAGAACGTGTAGGCGGCCGAGGCCAGCCTGAGCCCGCGCGGCGCATCGCCGGCGCGAACGAGGCGGCGCAGCGCGGCGCGCAGGTTGTCGTGTTCGACCTCCAGGCGGGCGAGCCGCGTCTGGATCTCGGCCAACCCGACCCGGCTGTCGCGCACCCACAATCCCAGCTCGGTGCCCTGCGCGACGGCCAGGCACCACTCGGCGTGGCGCCACTCAAGGGCGGCCCGCTCGGCCGGGTCGGTGAGTCGCTCCGAGGCGTATTCGCGGATGATCTCGAGCAGTCGGTAGCGCACCTCGCCGTGCTCCTCAGCGAGCACCAGCGACTTGTCCACCAGGCGCCCGAGGACGTCGACGATCTGCTCCGGGTCGAGTCCGTCGCCGCCACACACCGCCTCCGCAGCCTCGAGCGTCCAACCGCCGGCAAAAACAGCCAGGCGTCGAAACAAGACCTCCTCCTCGGGCATCAGCAGCGCGTGGCTCCAGGCCAGCGTCGCCCGCAGCGTCTGCTGACGGGCCGGCACGTCCGTGGCACGCGCCGCCAGGTCCAGGTCGAGCTGGCGGGCCAGACGCTCGAGCAACGCGGCGGGGGGCAGCAGCTTCGTTCGGGCGGCGGCCAGCTCGATGGCCAACGGCAGCCCGTCCAACTGGACGCAGACCTCGGCCACGCTGCGCACATTGACCTGCGTGAGCTGAAAACTCGGGTCGACGGCCCGCGCCCGTTGCGCAAACAGCTGCACGGCCGCGTTGGCGGCGAGCTGGTCGAGGGTCTCGCCGTAGCCCAGGAACGGCAAGGGCAGCGGTGGCACGGGGAGCTCCTGCTCGATCCGCAGTCGCAACGGCTCGCGGCTGGTGGTCAGAACTATCAGCTCGGGCAGCGCCTCCAGCAGCGGGCCGACGACCCGCGCGCCGCCCAGCACCTGCTCGCAGTTGTCCAGCACCAGGAGAGCGCGCCACCCGTGCAGCCGGGCCGCGAGGGCCTCGGCCAGCGGCACGCGTTCGTTCCAGGCGGCCAGACCGAACGCGCGGGCGATGGTGGTCTGCACCAGGGCCGGCTCGCGCAGCGGCGCCAGGTCCGCGAAGCACACCAGCCTGTCGGTAGCGGCCTCGCCGAGCTCGGCGGCCACCGCCAGCGCCAGGCGGGTCTTGCCGACGCCGCCCGGCCCGGTCAGGGTGAGCAGACGCGCACCGTCGGCCAGGAGCTTGCGCGCGAGTGCCAGCTCACGTCCGCGACCGAGCAGGCTGCCGATGGGCGTGGGCGGAAGTAACCCGGCGCGCGACGCCGGCGCCGCTGGCAGGGGCTGGACGCTGGCGACCGGCACCCCCGCGCGGCTGGGCCGCGCGGAGTGCGGCCGGGGGCTCCGGGCGCCGTGGGCGCCGGCCGGCGGCGTGCTGGATCGGCGCCCCGCGGCCCCCATGTCCCACGCAGGATACGCAGTCGTCAGCCATCAGTCGACTCCCGCGGCCTTGCTTGCCCACTGCTCTCAGCTCGCGTCACGCCGGAGGCCGGCGTCGTAGACGTCGACGGCGAGGGTGCAGGCCGAGGCTCCAGCGTGGCAGCCGCCACCGGCGAAGATGACCTTGCCCGCAACGGTCGCCACCTGCATCCCGGTTCGGGCCGCCGAGAGCTGGCCGGTGCTCCAGGCTCCCGTGCGCGCATCGTAGATGTCGATTGCGTCGGATGCCGAGCTCCCACTTCCCTCGCCGCCAGCGATCAGCGCGGTGGTCCCTATCCGAGCGACGGTGGCCATTGCGCGCGCCTGGGACAGGTGGGCAGTTGACCACTGCTGCGTCGTGCCGTCATAGATGTCCACGACGTCGGAGTCGGCGCCGTCGATCGTCCGGCCGCCCGCGAACACGGCCTGGTTACCCAGGCTGATGGCGGGCGGGCGGAACTGACGCGCCGCCGACAGGCTGGCCGTCGACCACTGCCTGGTGCCCACGTCGTAGACGTCGACCACGGCGTCGGGCGTGTCGCCAGAATTCCACACGCCGCCCGCCACGAGCACGCGCCCGCCAGCGCTGACCACGTCGGGGTAGCGGCGGCCGACGGAGAGCTGGGCGCTGGACCACTCGCTGGTCGTGTCATCGTAGATGTCCACCGTGGGATCCTGGA
>Ga0213876_10001050_pt1 | contig 17829 bp, 14 predicted proteins | sample BarmaccomBMRX_R9_FD_160113 | JGI IMG/M metagenome (GOLD analysis project Ga0213876, IMG submission 160113) | Root-associated microbial communities from Barbacenia macrantha in rupestrian grasslands, the National Park of Serra do Cipo, Brazil - RX_R9 | ecosystem: Host-associated > Plants > Roots... | reverse complement strand
GATGAAGAAGAAGATCTCGAGCTCGTTGTTGGGCAGCAGAAATCTCTCGCCGGATTCGTCTTCGATCTCGGTGGTGCACAACGCACTCCAGATATCGTCCACCGGATTCGCGCGCTTCTGCGCGGTCAGCTCGCTGGCGTATTGGAACAAGGTAAGGAAGGGAAGCATGTCGTTGCGCTGCGGCATCGAGATCCCGGCGCCGGCGAGCCTGAGAACGTCGGCGATCAACGCGAAGACGCGGGGGCGGTCGTCCTCGGGAATGCCGACGATGTCGCCAATCACCGAGATCGGCAGGCCCGCAGCGAGATCCACGAACTCGCCACCGCCATTGCCGAGTAACGCGGCCGCCATTTGATGAGCACGGTCGCGGATGCCCTCCTCCAGTTTGGCCACCGCTCGCCGGTTAAAGGCGCCGGCGATGATTTTTCGTCGCTTGGTGTGGTCGGGAGGATCGAGGTTGACGATCGCGGGGTAAGCGGCGAACAGGTCCGTCCGTTGAATCAAGGGACCATCCGTGGCCGTGAAGGTTTCGTGATCGCGGTGCACCTGGCTGACCTCGTCGTGTTTGGTGCAGACCCAGAATTCACGGCCCAGCTGGTCGGTGACGGCGGGGGTTGGTTTCTGGTGGTAGACGGGGGTGGTGCGACGGAGTTGCGCGAACAACTCGTCGGAGAAGCCGGCCGCCCACACCGAGGGATTCGTGAGGTCAATAACTGATTGAGTCATGTTCTCCTCCTATCGAAACGGCGGCCATGCAGCGTCTACCGCGAATGAGACCGCAGCGGCGATACCGGCGAAACCGGCGCCGATTATCGTGACCGACGGGCCGCGGTCCGCCCCGTCACGCACGGATCGTCTCGATGGTCCAGGCTGGCAAAACCGGTGCGCGAGTGAGGAAGTGATCGGGCTGACCGATGGCCCGCAGCAGCACCTGGATGCGCAGCGTGCAGCAGCCGATTCGGACCGCCGCGAATTGCTCGTACCAGGCCAGGTCGCTGAGGCGTCGTCCGAGCATGTCCTGGTAGCGGCCGATGATCCGGTCCCGCGTGTCGAATCCGGGCAACTCGGGGTCGGCCGCGATGCCGAACACTGCGCACATCTGCCGCCGAGTGGCCAGCCACCACCCGAAATCGGCCTCCGCGGGACACAGGCAGGCCTGTTCCCAGTCCAGCACACCGACGATGTCGCCCGAATCGTTGAAGACCGCGTTGGATATCCGCGCATCGCCCCAGCAGACGCTGGGCTCAGGAGGTTCCGCGGGCAGGTTGCGGCCCAGCCAGTCGAAGGCGTCTCGGATCAGGTCTGGGACTTGGTTGTCTGTGCCCCAGTTGACGTACTCCCACCACCAGGTGACCTCGGCCTCGTTGCCGACCCCGGTCGGCCGTCGCAGCCACGGCGCGTCGCTCGGTGGAACATGGTGCAGCGCAGCCAGAGTCGCCAGAAACGAGTCCTGCGTACGGCGCTGAATCTCGGCGGAGGCGTCGTGCAACCATCCTTTTCTGGCGTAGGCCATGTCGCCGGGAATGTGCCCCGGAATCCGTGGCATCACAAGAAACTTCGAGCCGATCCAGGTGGGGTCGGGTTCGTAGATCTGCGGGCTCGGGGTTGCCACGCCGTAGCCGCGCACCAGCTCCTGGGTACGGGCCTGCCCCTCGAGGTCGTAGTCGGCGAAGATCCCGCCGCCCGCCGGCGGGATCCGTACCGCATACTCACGAAGGCCTTCGGCGTCGGTGACGGACGCGAGCAGACTCTCGCTCGAGAAGCCACCCGACGTGTTGGCCACGGCCAAGTTTGTCAGCGCGACCGACGGGCCGAATTTGTCGGCGAACCACCGGTCCAATTGTTGTCGGGTCACCACCAGGTCGCGCTGGGCAAGGGTCAGGCCGGCCATAGCCAACATTTACATACCAAGGACTCGATGTAAAGTACGTCACGAGTTACGCTACGCCCCGAGTATGTAAAGTGCGGCATCACGAGGAGTGCGCTTTGCAAGGGGCCGGCTTAGGCGCTGACCGCGGGCCGGGCCGCCCGGCCGCGCACCGGTTCGAGCCCGGCCGCGTAGCGCAGCTCGGCCAAAAACCGGTCCCGGTTGTCGTCCCCGATCAGGTAATGACACACCGCGACGCGTACCACCGTCGCTGCTGCGATGTCAGCATGATCGCCGGGAATGATGCGCGCGATCCGATCGTGCAACAGCGGCATGACCCGACGCATCTGACCCAGCACGTGCTCGGGCTCGACGTCGGACAGCGAACCCAGCGAGTAGGCGTGCTGGAAGTCGACGATGAACTGCAGCGCGGCGTCGAGCCGTTCGTGACCGCGCAGGCCGGCGACCGCGGCGGCGATACCGGCATCGAAGTTGTCCTGCTCGTAGAGTCCGAACGCTTCGAGCAATGCCTCTTTGGACGGAAAATAGCGGTACAGCGTCGGCCGTGATAAACCGGCCTCCGCGGCGACTTCCGAGAGCATCAGTTTCTTGCGCCCACTGCGGGCCAACACGACAAACGTTGCGGCAAGGATGCGTCGACGAGTCGATCGCTCAGCGTTGGGGGGCACCCGGGTTGACATTCCTAACCTTTACATAGATGAGCACAAATGTCACACTGACCCATGCCTGGTGCCCGGAATCTCGGTGAATCGACGTGACGCATGGGTGTGTGAATGTTACTCCTGCCGTGCGCCGACGCCGTCCGTTCACGCGGCGCGGACGGGTCACCGCCCACGGAGGTAGCAGCTGTGCTGGATTCGGCGCGACCGTGCCGTTCATGTGGCAGCCGGTCAACTCGAGGGCAACAAGTGGAGGGTGAAACGTTGCTGTCCACCAACTACGGGGGCCTGGTGCCCGAGGACGAGCTCCTTACCCACCAGATCGTCGACACCTTCGCGACGGTGAGCCAGTCGGACCCGTCGTGGACGGAGAAGATCTGGACGACGGCACACGCGCGAGACAATTCCCTGCAGATTGTGCTGGGCGTGGGTAAGTACACGAACCGCGGAGTTTTCGACGGGGCGGCCGGCGTGTGCCGCGGCACCGAGCAGTGGACGGTGCGCGCGGGCCGTCGCCTGTCGTCCGACTCGGCGGGCACCGACGTCGGACCGATCCGCTACAGCGTCGTCGAACCGCTGCGCGCCGTCCGGGTGAGCCTGGACGAGAACGAACACGAGCCGATCGCCTTCGATGTCGTGCTGCGCGGCTCGTTCGGCGCCGCCCTGGAAGATTCGTGGCCCGACCGCAGCCCCGATGGCTACCGGGTGACGCATAACGTGTTGCGCTACCACCAGATTGGCGTCGCGTCGGGTTGGGTCCAGCTGCACGGCGAGCGCTTCGATGTTAACCCCAACGAGTGGATATCCATCCGCGACCATTCCTGGGGTCTGCGCCCCGGTGTTGGAAAGCCCATTCCGGGTCTGCCGCGTGGCGGCAGCAAGATCCGGCAGATGTACATGACGTGGCTGCCGATGAGCATGGCCCGGTCCGACGGGTCGAAGTACTCGCTGTTCGTCTTCCTGCAGCACGAACGGGGACAGGGCTTCGAATCAATCCGCTCGCAAGCCGAACAGCAGGAAGAAGGCGGCGGTTCATACCGATTCGCCGCGGTCGAGCAGGACCTGCGCTTCCGTGACGACAACCGGCGCTTCACCCAAGGAACGATCACGCTGATCGAGGCGGACGGAACCAAGCGTCCGCTAAGCATTTCGGCTGCCGGCGACGGTGGCTTTCACCTCGGCACGGCCGGCTATTACGGCTGGAACGACTGGGTGTACGGGGAGTGGGTCGGGGAGCTGCGGGTGGAAGGCAACCACGTCACCAACTGCGATGACCCGGCGACCGCCCGCAAGGTACACCAGTTGCGGGATCTGCTTGTGCGGGTGGATGATCCGGTGGGCGGTGGGAGCGGCGTCGGCAACATGGAGACGTTCGCGCTCGGGGCATTTCCCGAAATCGGCCTGACTCAAGAGAATTCATTCCTATGACGGTCCCGCGCAATTGGGCCGGGAAATCCTATGACGCACCGGACTCGGCCGGCTGGGGGAAGCCGACGATGTCGCCGAGGCCATCGTCGCGGTGCTCGAAATGAGTTGGGTGACAGGGCAAACCGTATTCGCCGACGGTGGCCTGGCGTTGTACAGCCCGATCAACGCCTACGGGCAGATGCAGCGAGTCATCGGCGGGCATGCCACCGATTGAACCCGCAAAGCAGCTCCGCGCTAGCCCAGCATCGGGAAGCGACGCTGGCTGGTGAGCTCGTTCAGACGTCTCAGCGGATGGACAGGCCTGTCACCGCGCGAGAAATCACCAGGCGCTGAATCTCGCTCGTTCCCTCGAAGATCGTGAATATCTTCGCGTCGCGGTGCATGCGCTCCACGGGGTAGTCGCGGGTGTATCCGTTGCCGCCGAGGATCTGGATGGCTTCGTCGGTGACATAGACCGCGGTCTCGCTCGCCACCAGCTTGGCCATCGAACCTTCCGCGGCGTCGAAGGCCTGATTGTTGCGCGCCATCCAGCCGGCCCGCCACACCAGCATGCGAGCCGCGTCGATCCGGCTCTTCATGTCCGCCAGCTTGAACGCCACCGCCTGGAACTCTCCGATCTTGCGGCCGAATTGCTCACGCTGGCAGGCGTAATCGAGCGCGTACTCGTAGGCGGCGCGGGCCACACCGACGGCCATCGCCCCGACAGTGGGCCGGGTACGCTCGAACGTCTTCATCGCCGCCTGCCCGCCGGTGGAGGCACCGGACTTGACGCGGGCGATCCGCGCCTCGAATTTCTCTTGGCCGCCGAGAATGTAATCCTCCGGCAAACGCACGTCGTCGAGCACGACCTCGGCGGTGTGCGAAGCGCGGATACCGTGCTTCTTGAACTTTTGTCCCTGCGCGAAACCTTTTGTGCCCGATGGGATGACGAAGGTCGCCTGGCCGCGTGTGCCGAGCTCGGGATAGACCGAAGCCACCACGATGTGCACGTTGGCGATTCCGCCGTTAGTCGCCCAGGTCTTGGTGCCGTTGAGTACCCACTCGCGGGTCGCCTCGTCGTAGCGAGCGCGAGTGCGGATGGCCCCGACGTCGGAACCCGCGTCGGGTTCCGACGAACAGAATGCACCGAGCTTGGGTTCTTCGGCCGTGCCGAACATTTCCGGCAGCCAGCGGCCCAGCTGTTCGGGAGTTCCGTTGCCCGCCAACGCCGCTGCGGCCAGGCCTGTGCCCATGATGGACAGCGCGATACCGGCGTCGCCCCAGAACATCTCCTCGAATACGGCGAGCATGCCGATCCCCGTAGGCTCCGCCGCCTGCTGCGCGAACAGGTCGGGGGAGTAGAGCCCGACCTTGGCGGCCTCCTGGATCACAGGCCAGGGGGTTTCCTCCCGCTCGTCCCATTCTGCCGCGGCGGGGCGGATCACGTCGGCGGCGAACTTGTGCACCCAATCGCGCACCTCGATCACGTCGTCGCTGAGTTGCATTGAGAATGTCACAGCTGTGCTCCTGAAATCGGTTGGTGGTTAACGGTTTCGGTAATGAGCGAGGACGCTGACGGTCTGGTTGACCCACGCCTCGAAGTAGCGTTCGTCATCGATATTGCCGGGGGAGCGGCCGGTCAGCGCCTGCAGCGTGGCTGCGTAGGACAGCGACGCGATCGCCACCGCGGCAGCCGCCGGGGGATCGGGGATGCGCGTTCGGCCCGAGCGGTTGGAGGCAGCCAGTTCGTCGGCGAACCGTTGATAGGCGTTGTCGGTGATGATCTGCCACGTTTTCTCTTCGAGTTCTCCTAGCTCCTCGGGCTCGCGCAGCATCACCTTGAGCACGTCCTCGCTCTGCTTGAGGTTGTTCCAGATCAGCCGTCCCGCGGTGCGCACCGCCTGTTCGACGCTGTCCGGCTCCCCGGCGTCATACTCTTCGCGCGCGGCGACGATGCTGTCGATTCGGTAGGCAACGGCGGCCTCCAGTAGCTCGCGCTTGGAAGCGAAGTGTTTGTAGAGCGCACCCGACCCGGGCGCCAGGCCGGACTGCCGCTGGATGTCGGCGACGGACGTCGCCGCGTACCCCTTGGCGGCAAAGAGCCGCAACGCTGCGGATAGCAGCCGATCACGGCCCGAAGCAAGCATAGTGAGAGAGTACTCACTCACTAGGCAAGTTGGCAAATGGCGCGACCCGGACCCACGGTGCCGGGACCCTCGGCGCACTAGGCTTTGGAATATGGAAATCCGGAGACTTTTCTTGGAATGGCCCGTCGTCCGTCAGTTGCGATCTGGGGATGTGTTAGGCCGGGGGCCTGCGGTGACTTCCAAGCACACCCGCGAGATCGCCCCTCGCACGTCCACGGCAGACCGGGTCGTGCAAAGCGTGTGTCCCTACTGCGCCGTCGGCTGTGGGCAACGGGTGTATGTCAAAGACGACCGCGTGGTGCAGATCGAGGGTGATCCCGATTCGCCGATCTCGCGCGGCCGTCTGTGCCCGAAGGGATCGGCCAGCGAGCAGCTGGTCAACTCCCCGGGGCGGCAGATCAAGATGCTCTACCGCGCCCCCCGCGCCACCGAATGGCAGCCGCTGGACCTCGACACCGCCATCGACATGGTCGCCGACCGCTTCGTCGAAGCGCGCCGCCACGCCTGGCAGGACATCGACAAGAAGGGTCATCCGCTGCGGCGCACCATGAAGATCGCCGCGCTCGGCGGAGCCACGCTGGACAACGAAGAGAACTACGTCATCAAGAAACTCTTCACCGCCGCGGGCGCCATTCAGATCGAAAACCAAGCCCGTATTTGACACTCCGCCACGGTTCCCGGTCTGGGAACCTCCTTCGGGCGCGGCGGCGCCACCCAGTCACTGCAAGACATGGCCAATGCGGACTGCATTGTCATCCAGGGCTCCAACATGGCCGAGTGCCATCCGGTCGGTTTCCAGTGGGTCGAGGAGGCTAGAGCGCGCGGCGCCAAATTGATCCACGTCGACCCGCGATTCACCCGTACATCGGCGGTGTGCGACAAGCACATTCCGATTCGCGCCGGGTCCGACGTGGTGCTGCTGGGAGCGCTGATCAACCACGTGATCGGTAACGACCTGTGGTTCAAGGAGTACGTGCTGGCGTATACCAACGCGGCGACCCTGATCAACGAAAACTACCGGGACACTGAGGATTTGAACGGCCTGTTTTCCGACTTCGACCCCGAGACGGGACAGTACGACCCGTCGACGTGGGCCTATGCCCTGCAAGAAGGCGACCCCGAACACGGGGCCAGCGCGTCGGATCGTGCGAGCGGCGACAGCTATGGCATGGGCGGACCGCCGTTGCCGCATGCCCGGGTGCTGCGCGACGAGACCCTGCAGCATCCGCGGACGGTGTTCCAGATCCTCAAGCGGCATTACGCGCGTTACACCCCCGAGATGGTGCGCGACGTCTGCGGCATCAGCATCGACGACTTCGGCTACCTTGCCCGGACAATCACCGCAAACTCCGGTCGCGACCGCACCACCTGCTTTGCCTATGCCGTCGGATGGACTCAACACAGCCTGGGCGCCCAGTTCATCCGCACCGCAACGATTTTGCAGCTGCTGCTGGGCAACGTGGGACGGCCGGGCAGCGGCATCATGGCGCTGCGCGGGCACGCGACCATCCAGGGCTCGACGGATATCCCGACGCTGTTCAACCTGCTGCCCGGCTATCTGCCGATGCCAAAGGCCGGTATCCACAACAGTTTCCGCGATTATATTGACGCGGTGGGCCCGAAGGATCAGAAGGGCTTCTGGGCCAACGCCGATACCTACATCGTCAGCCTGCTCAAAGCGTGGTGGGGTGAGGCGGCCCGTGCAGACAACGACTGGGCTTACGACTACCTGCCGCGGCTGTCCGGTCCGCACGGCACGTACCAGACGGTCGTGGCGATGCTCGAAGACGAGGTCGACGGGTACTTCCTGCTGGGGCAGAACCCCGCCGTCGGATCGGCGCACGGCCGGATGCAGCGCATGGGCATGTCGCACCTGAAGTGGTTGGTGGTGCGCGACCTCAACCTCATCGAGTCGGCCACGTTCTGGAAGGACGGACCCGAGATCGCCTCCGGCGAGTTGAAGACGGAGGACATCGAGACCGAGGTGTTCTTCTTCCCGGCGGCCACCCACGTCGAAAAGGCCGGATCGTTCACCCAGACGCAGCGATTGGTGCAGTGGCGCCACCAGGCCGTCGAACCGCCGGGCGACTGCCAGAGCGAGCTCCAGTTCTTTGTCGAGCTGGGCAAGCGGATCCGTGACCGGCTGGCGGGTTCGACGGACGAACGTGATCGCCCGTTGCTGGATCTGACCTGGGACTATCCCGTCAACGAGCACGGCGAACCCGACTCCGAGGCGGTCCTGGCCGAGATCAACGGGTTCCACCTCACCGGGCCGGAAGCGGGCGCGGCGGTCTCGGCGTTCACCGAACTACGCGCGGACGGATCAACCGCGTGCGGTTGCTGGATCTATGCCGGCGTGCGTGCCGGCGGTGTGAACAAGGCCGCCCGCCGTGTTCCGCGCGGCGGCCCGACGCCGAGCCAGTCCGAGTGGGGCTGGGCGTGGCCCGCCGACCGGCGCATCCTCTACAACCGGGCGTCCGCGGACCCCGACGGAAAGCCGTGGAGCGAGCGCAAGAAATACGTCTGGTGGGACAAACAACAGGGCCGCTGGGTCGGTCACGACGTGCCCGATTTCCCGCTTGATCGCGCCCCGGGTGCCCGGCCGGACCCGGACCTCGGCGGACCGGCGGCGCTGGCCGGTGACGACGCGTTCATCATGCAATCCGACGGCAAGGGGTGGCTGTTCGCGCCCAAGGGCGTGGTCGACGGTCCGCTGCCCACCCACTACGAGCCGCAGGAATCGCCGATCGCCAATGCGCTTTACCCGCAACAGCAGAGTCCGTCGCGAATCATGTTCCCGCGCAAGGATAATCTCTGGGCGCCCAGTGCGGGCGATCCCGGCGCCGACGTGTACCCGTATGTGTTCACCACCTACCGGCTCACCGAGCACCACACGGCGGGCGGGATGAGCCGCTGGCTGCCCTACCTTTCCGAACTGCAGCCCGAGATGTTCTGTGAGGTGTCTCCGGAGTTGGCCGCCGAACGCGGTCTGGAACCCTACGGCTGGGCCACCATCATTTCGGCGCGGGCGGCAATCGAGGCCAAAGTGCTTGTCACCGAACGCATGACGCCGCTTGTTGTACGTGGGCACACCGTGCACCAGATCGGGCTGCCGTACCACTGGGGTGTGGGGGGTGACGCCGTGGTGAGCGGGGACGCGGCCAACGACCTGCTCGGCGTGACACTCGACCCGAACGTTCAGATCCAGGAGTCCAAAGTCGGTTCGTGCGACATCCGTCCGGGTCGCCGCCCGCAGGGCCAGGCGTTACTGCGCTTGATCGAGGAGTATCAGTCCCGGGCGGGCACGACGGTCGAGACGGACAATATTCGTATCACCGAGCCCCGCATCACGAACCCGGAAAGGGAGGGCTGATGGGCCAACTGGTTGGACCGACCGACCCAGCCGCCGATGCGCGCTGGTCGGATCCCAAGCCGCGCAAGGGTTTCTTCACCGATACCTCAATCTGCATCGGCTGCAAGGCATGCGAGGTGGCGTGCAAAGAGTGGAACCGCAACCCGCGTGACGGCGACCTCGAACTGCTGGGCTCGTCATACGACAACACCGGCCAGTTGGGCGCCAGCACATGGCGGCACGTCGCCTTCATCGAGCAGGGCCGCGATCGGATCGAGCAGGCGCGAGAATCCGGGCAGGCGCTGGTGAACCTCGGCATGCCCGCGCTGCCCGGTTCGGTCGGTACCAGCCCGCCGGACACACCGGAGTTCCGCTGGTTGATGGCCTCCGACGTGTGCAAGCACTGCACGCACGCCGGCTGCCTCGACGTCTGCCCGACGGGAGCGCTGTTCCGCACCGAGTTCGGCACCGTCGTCGTGCAAGACGACGTGTGCAACGGGTGCGGCACCTGTGTGGCCGGATGTCCGTTCGGAGTCGTCGAACGCCGCAGTGACGGCACGTACACAACCCCGGCCAAACGGTCCGAGCGTCCCGAAGAGAAGGTCGTCACCGGCGTCGCGCAGAAATGCACCCTCTGTTACGACCGCTTGGTCGAGAACCAGACGCCGGCCTGCGCGAAGACCTGCCCGACGACGTCGATCAAGTTCGGTGATCACGACGACCTCGTGGCGCAGGCCCGCGAACGGGTCGCGGAATTGCACGCGCGGGGGCTGACCGAGGCCCGCCTCTACGGGGCCAACGAGCACGACGGCGTCGGTGGCACCGGGTCCGTCTTCCTGTTGCTCGACGAGCCGGAGGTCTACGGCTTGCCGCCGGACCCGCGCGTGTGCACCGCTGACCTCTTGCAAATGTTCAAGCGCGCGGGCCTGGCCGGGGCGGGAATGGTCGCTGCTGCGGCGCTGGCGTTCTGGAAGGGCAGGTGAACGCACGATGAGCACGTCGGAGTACGACAGCCTGCGCCCGCCGGAACCGGACAGGGGCAAGCGCCGGTCGGGGAATCGGCGCCGGGGCGGCGGCGGACGTGAGCCGTTGATGGTCCCGGAGGCCGAGTTCACCAGCTACTACGGGCGTCCGGTGGTCAAGCCCGCGCCGTGGGGTCATGAGGTGGGCGCGTACCTGTTCCTGGGTGGGGTGGCCGGTGGGTCGGGTCTGCTGGCCGCCGGTGCCCAGCTGACCGGACGCGCGAAGCTGCGGCGCAACGCGCGGTTGTCCGCGCTCGTCGCTGTGGGGCTCGGCGCCGTCGCTCTGGTCAAGGACCTGGGTCGGCCCGAACGGTTCGTCAACATGATGCGCACCATCAAGCTGACCTCGCCGATGAGCCTGGGTTCTTGGATCCTCAGTGCCTTCAGCGCCGGCACCGGTGTTGCCGTGGCGGCCGAGGTCGACCGTCTGACCGGCGAGCGACTGCCGCTGGGTTGGTTGCGGCCAGTGCTGCGCGCGGTCGAAGGCCCCGCAGGTTTAGAAGCCGGGCTGTTCGCTGCGCCGTTGGCTGTCTACACGGCAGTGCTGCTCTCCGACACCGCGACGCCGACCTGGAACGCCGCCCACGAGGACCTGCCGTTCGTCTTCGTCAGCTCGGCCAGTCTCGCGGCGTCCGGCCTGGCGATGGTCACCACGCCCGTCGCCGAGACGGGACCGGCGCGGCGGCTCGCGGTGCTGGGTGTGGTCGGCGAGCTGGTGGCGATGAAGGTCATGGAACGCCGGATGGATCCCGTGGCCGCCGAGCCGTTGCATCACGGCGATCCCGGCCGGATGCTGCGGTGGAGCGAACGGCTAGCCATTGCGGGTGGACTGGGGACGCTGTTCGGCGGCCGGCATCGCGCGGTCGCCGTGGCTTCGGGTCTCGCGCTCATGACGGCATCGGCGTTGACCCGGTTCGGCGTGTTCGAGGCGGGCAAGGAATCTGCCCGCGACCCGCGTTACACGATCGAGCCGCAGAAGCGCAGGCTGGCCGCCCGGAGGGCGGCCGGCATCACCGGCGACTCGATCACCACGGCGCGTTGATCTGACGGGGCGTTGATCTGACAGGGCGTCATCAGCGCACCTCAATATGGCTGCCGACCGTGGTGTGACCGATCACCGGATGGCCGGGCAGTTCGCCGACGATCAACAGCCCACCCGAGGTTTGGGCGTCGGCGAGTAGTAGCAGCTCATCTTCGGTGACGCCGGCGCTTGGCCGCAGATGTGGTCGCACCCAGTCGAGGTTGCGCCGAGTGCCGCCGGAGACAAAGCCGTCACGCAGCGCGTCGCGGGCGCTGTCGAGCACCGGCACGGAGACGCGGTCGATGACGGCGCCCACTTTGGACGCCCGGCACATCTTGTGCAGGTGCCCGAGCAGCCCGAAACCGGTGACGTCCGTCGCGGCTCTTACGCCGGCGGCTAGCGCCTGCTCGGCGGCGTCGCGGTTGAGCTCGGTCATGGTCGCGATTGCTTCCGTAAACACTTCGCCGGTCTGTTTGTGCCGGTTGTTGAGCAGCCCCAGCCCGAGCGGCTTGGTGAGGGTCAACGGCAGTCCCGGTTCGGCGGCGTCGTTGCGCAGCAGACGGGCGGGGTCGGCCACACCGGTCACGGCCATGCCGTATTTCGGTTCCGGGTCGTCGATGGAGTGCCCGCCGATCACCGGGCAGCCCGCCTCGCTTGCCACCGCCAATCCGCCGCGGAGGACTTCGGTCATCAGCTCCAGCGGCAGCACGTCACGCGGCCAGCCGACGAGGTTGATCGCGACCACTGGGTGGCCGCCCATCGCGTAGACGTCCGAAAGCGCGTTGGCCGCGGCGATGCGACCCCAGTCGTAGGCGTCATCGACGACCGGCGTGAAGAAGTCCGCCGTGGACAGCACAGCGAGATCACCGACCAGAACCGCGGCTGCGTCGTCGCCGTCGTCGAGGCCGACCAACACGTTGGTGCCGGACTGGCCGGCCAGGCCGCGCACCGCTTCCTCGAGCTCGCCCGGAGGGATCTTGCAGGCACAGCCCCCGCCGTGGGCGTAGGAGGTCAGGCGTGTCATGGGCCGAGCGTACTTGGCGTCCCGTTGTCGCATTGGTCACATTTGTCACCTGGTCACGGCTCCGCGCGGACTCCGTGGCTCCGGGAGGCACTACCCAATTTGCCCGCCTCCGAGCGACTTCGCGTGGCGTCGCCGAGGACACGCGCTGTGGACAACTTCGCACGGCGTCGCCGTGGGCAACCCGCTGTGGACAACTTCGCACGGCGTCGCCGAGGACACGCGCTGTGGACAACTTCGCACGGCGTCGCCGTGGGCAACCCGCTGTCGCTCGGAGGTGGGCAAATCGAGGACCACCCGCCGGACTAGGGAACAACGTGACGGACGTCCGTTGTACGGACCGCCTCGTCATCCGGCTCGGTTGGATTGCCGGATTCCTCCTCGGTCCGTTGTACGGACCGCCTCGTCATCCGGCTAGGTTGGATTGCCGGATTCCTCCTCGGTCCGTTGTACGGACCGCCTCGTCATCCGGCTAGGTTGGACCGCGGAGGCGCTTGGGTTCCTGGTGGGCCCCCCGGTCTTCAAAACCGGTGAGATCGAGTAGCTCGGTCTGGCGGGTTCGATTCCCGTTCGCCTCCGCGACTACTTCTTCTCGAGGAGCCAAGCCGCCCTAGGAATCAACGCCACCTGAGGAGCCACGTGACCCAGGTCGACCCGCGCCGCCTGATCCCGCGCACCGATGAGCTGCTCGCGCTCCCCGCCGTGCAGGGGCAGCGGACCCGACTGGGCGAACACGTCGTCAGAGCCGTGGTACGCGATATCCAAGACCAGGCTCGGCGCGGTGAGCTGCCTCCGCAACAGGTATCGGACGCCGTGGTGGCAGCCCTGACCGGGTGCGCGACCACGACGTTGCGGCCCGTGCTCAACGCCACCGGCGTCGTCGTCCACACCAACCTCGGCCGTGCCCCGCTGGCCGCCGGCGCGGTCGAAGCGCTGATCTCTGCGAGCGGTTACGTCGACGTCGAACTCGACCTCGCGACCGGAACCCGCTCGAAGCGGGGAGTCGCAGCGCGCGAAGCGTTGCTCGGCGCGTGCCCGGCGGCCCAGGACGCGCTTGTGGTCAACAACGGCGCGGCCGCGCTGGTGTTGGCGACGACGGCGCTGGCGGCGAGCAAAGAAGTCATCGTCAGCCGCGGCGAACTGATCGAGATCGGCGCGGGGTTCCGGCTGCCGGACCTGATCGCCTCGACCGGTGCCCGCCTCCGCGAAGTCGGCACCACCAACCGCACCCACCTCAACGACTACGCCGAGGCGATCGGCCCGCAGACCGGATGCGTACTCAAGGTGCACCAGAGCAACTTCCGGGTCGAGGGCTTCACCGCCGCCGTCTGCCTGCCTGACCTTCGGACGCTGACCGAGGCTAATGGCGTGCCGCTGGTCGCCGACCTTGGCAGTGGGCTACTCGCGCCCGATCCGTTGCTGCCCGACGAGCCTGACGCCGCTACTACGCTGTCCGACGGCGCCGACGTCGTCACTGCCAGCGGTGACAAACTGCTCGGCGGGCCACAGGCGGGAGTGGTGCTCGGCCGCGCGGACGTGGTCGCCCGGCTGGCCCGGCATCCACTGGCGCGCGCGGTCCGCGCCGACAAACTCACCCTGGCCGCGCTGGAGGCGACCGTCCGCGCCGGCACGACCCCGGCAACCCAAGCCCTACATGCCGATTCCCAACGGCTGCGTGCCCGGGCCGAACGCCTGGCGGCGGCCGTCGGTGGGTCCGTCGTCGCCCATGAGGGCCGGGTCGGCGGCGGCGGAGCCCCCGGTGTGCCCCTGCCGGGATGGGCCGTGCGGCTACCCGAACCCGCCGCCGCGCTCCTGCGGACTGGCGATCCCGCGGTGCTGCCTCGGGTGCACGAGGGTGCTTGTCTGCTCGACCTGCGCTGCATCCCCGAGTCCGACGACCATCGTCTGCTCGCCGCCGTCAGCGCGGCGCTGGCGAGACTGGACGACCACTGAACACTCCGACCAGCTACGCCTCCCACGTCATAGCCACGGCCGGTCACGTCGACCACGGCAAGAGCACCCTGATCCGCGCCCTAACCGGAATGGAGCCCGACCGGTGGGCCGAGGAGCGTCGTCGCGGCCTGACCATCGACCTCGGCTTCGCCTGGATGTCCTTGCCGTCGGGCCGCGAGGTCGCATTCGTCGACGTACCCGGCCACCAACGCTTCCTGGCCAACACACTGGCCGGGCTCGGTCCGGCCCCGGTGGTCTGCTTCGTCGTCGCCGCCGACGAGGGGTGGCAGGCACAGTCCGGCGACCATCGGGATGCATTGGCGGCGTTAGATATTCGTCACGGTCTCATCGTGATCTCCCGGGCCGACCGAGCACCGGAACGCGTCGCGGAGGTCGTCGCGCAGGCTCGCGCGGAGCTGGCCGACACGAAGCTGCGGGATGCGCCGGCGGTCGTCGTGTCGGCGGTCGATGGCACTGGGCTGACGGATTTGCGTGCCGCGCTCGATGCCGTACTGGCTCAGGTGCCCGCGCCCGCGACCGCCGAGCGCGTGCGGTTGTGGGTGGATCGCTGTTTCACCATCGCCGGCGCGGGCACGGTGGTGACCGGGACACTGACCGCCGGCACGCTGGCCCGCGGTGACGAGCTGCAGGTGCTCGGCGCGGAACAGGTGCGGTCGGTGGCCGTTCGCGGCCTACAGAGCCGCGGCGAGCCGTACCCGACGCTGGGCCCGGTGGCGCGCGTGGCGCTCAACCTGCGAGGCGTCTCCCGCGACGCCATCCACCGCGGTGACGCTCTGCTCACCCCGGATGCCTGGCCGAGCACCCGCGCCCTGGACGTGCGTCGCACGACCGGAACCGAATTCACTAATACGCCAATGCAACTCGTCGTACACGTAGGCACCGCGGCGGTCCCCGCCAGGCTGCGTCCCTTCGACGACGACCACGCTCGGCTAATTCTCGAGCGGTGGTTGCCGCTGGTGCTTGGCGACCGACTGGTGTTGCGTGACCCAGGTGGCCACCGGGTGCTCGGGGGTGCCCAAGTGCTCGATGCCGATCCGCCGGCGTTGCGGCGGCGCGGTGACAGCGCGCGCCGGGCCGCAGCGCTAGGTGGGCTGGACGTCGGCGGTGACGTCGCAGCCGAGGTGGCCCGGCGGGGTGCGGTGCGGGAGAGTCACTTGCGCAGGCTGGGACTGCCTGATGCGGTACCCCCTGGGGTGCGGGTCCTCGACGGCTGGTGGGTACACGGTGCGACATACGACGCGTGGGTGCAGCGGCTGCGGACCGCGGTGCAGGAGCTGCACGCACGAGATCCGTTGGCCGGCGGGCTTTCTCGCGGTGCGGCACGCGACTTGCTGGGTCTGCCCGACGAAGCGCTGTTGGACGTGGTCGCGGGTGACGCGGAACTCGACCAGGGGGACGGCCACGTCCGGCTGGCAGGCACCCGCGACGACCTCGGCCGCGCCGAAATCGCTGTCGCCGAGCTGGAGGCGCGGCTGCGAGCCGAGCCGTTTCACGCCCCGGAGGCCTACGACCTGGCGGCGCTGCAGCTGGGTGTCCGCGAATTGGCCGCGGCCGAGCGCGCCGGGCGGGTGCTGCGGCTGCGTGACGGCGTGGTCCTGTTACCGACGGCACCCGCGCTGGCGATGCGGGAACTGGCCCGGCTCGAGCAGCCGTTCACGACGAGCCAAGCGCGGCAGGCGCTTAGCACCACTCGGCGGGTCGCGATCCCGCTGCTGGAATACCTGGATGCGCGCGGTTGGACCCGACGATTGGATGCAGGTCACCGCGAGGTCGTGCGTTAACGCGCATATCCTGAGGTCGATGATCGAACCACCTGCCGAGCCTGACCTCCGCGTACTAGGGCTGCGGCTGCCGATGCGGGTGCTGTCGCTGCGCACCATCGTCATCGTCGCGCAACTGTCGGTGGTCGCTCTCGTCGTCCTCCTCGGCGCCTGGGTGTGGATCGGCGTCACCAACGATCAGTACAGTCAGCTCGACCGCCGCCTGGATTCGGTCAGCAGCCTCGGCGACATCGACACGCTGCTCAACAGCACACAGCACATCAACCCGGACCTACCCACACCCGACGGAAACCTGGCGCGTACCGCGCGAATTGGCGATGTGACGGTGTCGGTGCCCGCCAACATCGTGGTGCCGAAACTCGCCAACGGTTATGCCAACACCACGATCAACGGTGTGCAGTACCGCGTCCGCACGTTCTCCGCGGGTCCGGCATCCATCGCGCTGGCCGCCCCGCGCGCCGAAGCCCAACATCGGATCAACGAACTGCACTTGCGGGTGTTGCTCATCTGTTCCGGGGTGATCGGTGGCACCGTGCTGGTCGGCTGGGTGATTTCGTTGATCATGGTCAACCCATTCCTGCTGCTGGCCCAGCAGGCCCGCGCCATCAATGCCCAGTCCCGCCCTGACGAGGTCCAGGTCCGCGGTGTGCGTGAGGCCGTGGAGATCGCCGAGGCGGTCGAGGGGATGCTGGCGCGCATCGGCAACGAGCAACAGCGCACCAGGGCGGCGCTGGAATCGGCCCGCGACTTCGCCGCGGTGGCCTCCCACGAATTGCGCACACCGCTGACGGCCATGCGGACCAACCTCGAGGTGCTGTCCACCTTGGAGCTGGGATCCGAGCAGCGTCAGGAGGTGCTGGGCGACGTCATCCGCACCCAGAGCCGGATCGAAGCGACGCTGACGGCGCTCGAACGGCTCGCACAGGGCGAACTGACCACCGTCGATGACTTCGTTCCGTTCGACGTCACCGAGCTTTTGGATCGTGCCGCCCACGATGCGCTGCGCATCTATCCCGGCGTGCAGGTGTCGTTGGTGCCGTCGCCCACGGTCCTCATGGTGGGGCTGCCTACCGGGTTGCGGCTTGTCATCGACAACGCGCTCGCCAACGCCGTCAAGCACGGGGACGCCAGCGAAATCCGGCTCACCGTAAGCAGTTCCGCCGAGGGCGTGGAAATCGCGATCGACGACGACGGATCCGGTGTGCCCGAGGCGGAACGCGCCGCTGTCTTCGAACGCTTCTCCCGCGGGTCGACGGCGTCGCGTTCCGGTTCGGGGTTGGGGTTGGCGCTGGTCGCCCAGCAGGCCGAATTACATGGTGGGACAGCCGCTTTGCAAGCCAGCCCGCTGGGTGGCACGCGACTGTTGCTACGGCTCGCTGGTGATGGACGAGGCCCCGCGTGACGCCGGCTTTCCTCGCGAGCAGACGCAAAAGCACCCGACACGCCGAGCGTTTGGGTGCTTTTGCGTCTGCTCGCGGTTAGACGTCAGCCGCCGCGATCCGCTCGGACTCCGGCAGGTCGAGGTAACGCTCGAGGTTGCGGTGCATGTTGATCACG
>Ga0213876_10001049_pt1 | contig 17840 bp, 11 predicted proteins | sample BarmaccomBMRX_R9_FD_160113 | JGI IMG/M metagenome (GOLD analysis project Ga0213876, IMG submission 160113) | Root-associated microbial communities from Barbacenia macrantha in rupestrian grasslands, the National Park of Serra do Cipo, Brazil - RX_R9 | ecosystem: Host-associated > Plants > Roots... | reverse complement strand
ATGTGTTCCCGTCTCGATCGCGATCTGCTTCGGTGCAATGCCGCCGAACTCCTTTTCGAACGCTGCCGCCATCGTCGGCACCCGCCTTTCGCCGAGGCGTTTCCCCCCGGCGTCAACGCAAAAGACCAGACTTCTTCACGGCCAATCTCCTTTCTGTGCCTCGAGCACGTTCACCTTTGCAGCGCACATTGTGCGACTGCGCAGGAGGTTGGCCTTCTCATCTCATCTGGCCCGGCTGCGTCTCGCTGCCGAACCGCCAAACCCTCAACTTACGCTGGTAACGCAGCGCCTGCGCAAGCCTCCCATTCGGCGGCGAGGACGCCGCCGGGCCAGCCGGCGAGACGCCAGCGCTCCAATCGCGAACCTCTAGATGTCGCGCAGCACGAGCCCATGTTCGAAGCGGTGTTCGCCGTCGCGCGGGATGGCGGCGTCGTCGCGGCAGATGAGGACATTGCGCAGATCGAGGGCGTTCGCGATTTCGACGCCGTGCGCCACGATGCAGCCGTCGAGTTGCACGCCGGGTGCGATTCGGCAGTCGTCCCAGACTACGGTGTCGGTGAGCGCACCTTCGACGATACTGCGCTGGCCGGCGATGCTGCGCGAGATCGTGCCGGTGACTTTTGCTGTGTCGTGGATGAGCGAGTCGCCGGCTACGCGCGTTTCCGAAGGAATCGCAAGTTCGCCGCGCACCATCAGATCGAGCAGCGTTCGCGACGCGGTCATGTAGCGCTGCGGCGTTCCGATGTCGAACCAGAGTCCGTCATCGACCACGCCGGCGATTCGTTCGCGGCCGCTGTCGATGAGCGGCTGATAGACCTCGTCGACGATGCCGGAGAAATCTTTGTCGGGCAGGTAGTTGAAGATGCGGTTGGAAATGAGATGCGTGCCGGAGAACATCAACGGTTCGCCGGTGCCTTGGCCGAAGCCGGTGATGATCCCTTCGTCAAAGTAGACCGGCGTGAAGCGATCGCCTTCCGGCGGATGGCGAAGCGTCAGCGCGGCCAGCGCATCGTGTTCCTTTCGCGCTGCGCGCAGTGCGTCATACGGCGGAAACTGAACGGTGTCGCCGTTGACGAGGAAAAACTCGGAATCGTTTTCGAGCAGCGCACGCACCTTGCGCACGCCGCCGCCAGTGCCGAGGATTTCAGGCTCGAAGGAGAATTCGAATTTCGCCCGGCCGGCGTAGCGATCGATCAGATAGCGCTCGATCGGCTCGGGAAGGTGATGCAGATTCACGACGAAGTCGCTGATGCCGCCGGCGAGCAGCGCTTCGACCGCCCAGGACATCAGCGGACGTCCGGCCAGCGGCACGATCGGTTTCGGCAGCACATACGTCACCGGACGGAGCCGCGTGCCGTAGCCGGCGGCGAGGATCATTGCTTTCATTGGGGTTTCTTCTTGGCGTTGCGTCGATCTTCGAGTTGCAAGGCGCGTGACCGCTCAGAAAAGCGAATGTTGAATGTTCAATGTTGAATGTCGAATGTTGAATGACGGAACGAATTCGGCTCGGGACGAATGTGGCGCGATGAAAAGCTCATTCAACATTGAACATTGAACATTCAACATTCAACATTCAACATTCAACATTTGCATTTCAGAGTTGCTCGGGCGGAAAAATCATGTTCTCGCCGAGGTCCGGCCGCGTTCGCCGAGCGACGCGATACAGATCCGCGTACGTCTGACGGATGGCCTGATCCATATTCATGCCTAACTCGCCGGCGATCGTACGGATCACGTCGATGGGGCCTTCGATTTCGAAGTAGTCGCCGATCGGCGTTCGGTCGAGGACGACCTCGACCTCTTTGATGCGCCAGACCTCGCGAAACTTCTGGTAGCGGAAGACCGGCTTGTAGCCCAACGCATCGAAGAGCTGGATGGCGCGCTCGAAACTCTCGACGCCCGTCTGCACTTCTTCGCGCGATTTCACGCCGCCTTCGATCGACATCGGACCCTTGTACGTCGCGATCGAATACTTGCCGAACTTGCGCACGCGCAGCAGCGATCCCTTCGTCCGCAGCTCCCCTCGGCGGTCGAGGACGATGTTGTCCTCGAACGTCTCGGGATAGAGCCGCTGCCCACCGATGTCGTGAAGCTTGCGAACGAGCTCGTTCCGGTCCTTGAGGGCGAACTTGACTTCGATTTCCTGGGGCATCAGGTCCGCAGGACCTCCACTCCCGGCAGCGTCTTGCCCGAGATGAACTCCAGCGACGCGCCTCCTCCCGTGGAGATGTGGCTGATGCGATTCGCGTAGCCGGATGCGTTCACCGCTTCGACCGATTCGCCGCCGCCGACCACCGTAATCGCGTCGGCCTCGGCGACCGACTTGGCCATCGCCATGGTCCCTTTCGCGAACGCTTCCTTTTCGAAAACGCCCATCGGTCCATTCCAGAAAATCGTCTTCGCGTTTTTCAGGGCGGCGTCGTATGCGGCGATCGTTTTCGGTCCGATGTCGAAGGCTTTCTGTGTTGCGGCCAGTCCGTTCGACACTTCCACGGTTTCGATCGTGGTCGGATTCTCGAGATCGTCGCCGGTGATCACATCGACCGGCAGCGTGACATTCGTGATTCGCCTGGCGATCTCCATCGAGTCATTGTCGACGAGCGAGCCGCCCATGGCCACGCCGCGCGCGGCGAGGAACGTGTTGGCCATGCCGCCGCCGACGAGGACCGTGTCGGCGAGCTTGACGAGCGCTTCGAGCGGCTCGATCTTGCCGGCGATCTTCGCGCCGCCGAGGAGCGCGACGAAGGGGCGATCGGAGACGTTGGTGATCTTCTGCAGGAACTCGATCTCCTTCGCCAGCAGCAGTCCGCCGGCGATGCGGTCGCGATCGAAAAGGCGGGGCAGCCCGTCGATCGATGCGTGCGCGCGATGACAGGCGCCGAAGGCGTCGTTGACGTAGTAATCCGCGAGTTTGCGAAGCTGCTCCGCGAAGGTGCGATCGTTCTTTTCTTCGCCGGCGTAGAAGCGAAGGTTCTCGAGCAAAAGCACCTCGCCGGGTTTCAGCGCTTTCGCTTTCTCCTCTGCATCGCCGCCGACGCAGTCGTTCGACCAATGAACGTCCGCGCCCAGCAACTCTGCCAGTTTTTCGCGAATCGGCTCGAGCGAGTACTTCGGTTTGCGCTCGCCTTTCGGACGTCCGAGGTGACTGGCGATGACGATGGCGGCGCCGGCGTCGCGGAGACGGCGCAACGTCGGCAGCGTCTCCTCGATGCGGGTGGCGTCGGTGATGCGCGCGCCATCGAGCGGGACGTTGTAATCGACGCGATAGAAAACGCGCGCGCCGGGCGTGAGGGTTACGTCGTCAAGAGTGCGAATTTTGATCATGAGTAGAAGCGGTGTTGATTTTTTCAGGCGTCCCGAGCCTCACCAGCACAGACAAGAGTGTCTGTGCCACATTGATCCTGCCGTATTCGGGATACTGCTCGTCGGGAGAGCCAGTGTGGCACAGACACTCTTGTCTGTGCCTTTGCAAGATGCAGTGCCTGATGTTGCTAACCGCCGGACGACATGGAGAGCGACTCCTTCTTTACTCGCGCTACGTACGCGATCAGCTCGAGGATCCGGTTCGAGTAGCCCCACTCGTTGTCGTACCACGCCAGCACCTTGTGCATGTGCGGATCGACCGAGCGCGTGAAGGTCGTATCGACGATCGCCGAGTGCGCGTTGTGATTGAAATCTACCGACACCAGCTCTTCGTCGGAGTACGTGAGGATTCCCTCCAGCGCGCCGGACGACGCCTCGCGCAAAACCTTGTTGATCTCCTCGGGATTTGTCGGCTTCGATGTGCGGAACGTCAGATCGACGATCGACACGTTCGGCGTCGGCACGCGGATGGAGATGCCGTCGAACTTTCCCTTGAGCTCCGGCAGCACCATGCCGAGGGCTTTTGCGGCGCCCGTCGAGGTCGGAATCATCGACATCGCCGCCGCGCGTCCGCGGCGCACGTCTTTGTGCGGCAGATCGAGGATCTCCTGATCGTTCGTGTACGAATGCACCGTGGTCATGATTCCCATCTCGATGACGAAGTGCTCGTGCAGAACCTTGGCCACAGGCGCGAGGCAGTTGGTCGTGCACGATGCGTTCGAAATGATGCGGTGCTTCGCGGGATCGAAATCGTTCTCGTTCACGCCGAGGCAGACAGTGACGTCGGCATCCTTCGACGGCGCGGAGATGATCACGTGCTCGACTGATTTTTTGAGGTGGCGCGACGCTTTTTCTTTCGTCGTAAAACGGCCCGACGACTCCACCACGATCTCCACGCCGAGGTCGCTCCACGGAATATCGTTCGGATCTGGTGACGCAAAGACGCGCAGCGGTTTGCCGTCGAAAGTGATGCCGTCGTCGGTATGGCCGACGTCGTTCGGGATCGTGTGATGCACCGAGTCGTACTTCAGCAGATACGCCAGCGTGGCGGCATCGGTGAGATCGTTGACGGCGACGAATTCGACGCCGGAACTGCGTTCGAGCGCGGCACGGAGCACGTTGCGTCCGATGCGCCCGAAACCATTGATTCCAACCCTGACCATTGGTCCTCCGGAAACGGCTCGTAGTATAACGACGGCCCTGTGACGCCCAGACCGCGAATGATTGAGGGATTTGTGAGACTTGAGGGACGAGGGATGAGGGACGAGGGCACACCCGCCCAACTTCATCAACTGTGCCGCTTCACCTCGCCTGCCTCCCTCGCCCCTCGTCCCTCGTCCCTGCCTTCCCATGCACGTTGAACCTATTCGATGGCGCGGCAAAGCGCTGGAGCTTCTCGATCAGCGCCTGTTGCCGCGGGAGGTTCACTACGTTGCCTGCCGCGATGCCCATGAAGTGGCGGTGGCCATTCGCGACATGATCGTGCGCGGCGCGCCGGCAATCGGCGTCTCGGCCGCGTTCGGCATCGCACTGGCGGCGCAGCGCGGCGATGACGTCGATGCCGCAGCCGCTGAGCTTCGCGCGTCGCGTCCGACCGCCGTCAATCTGATGTGGGCGCTCGATCGCATGCAGCGCGCTCGCGACGCCGGCGGCGATCTGACCGCCGAGGCAGAAGCGATGTTTCGCGAGGACGTCGAAGCGAACAAACGCATCGGCCGCAACGGCGCCATGCTCCTCGGCGAATCCCCGACGATCCTCACCCACTGCAACGCCGGCGCTCTCGCTACCGCCGGCTACGGCACGGCTCTCGGCGTGATCCGCGCCGCCGTCGAAGCGGGAAAACGTGTGGCGGTGTTCGCGGATGAAACGCGTCCGTATCTCCAAGGTGCGCGGCTCACGGCGTGGGAGCTGAAACAGGAAGACATCGACGTCACGCTGATCACCGACAACATGGCCGGGCACTTTTTCCAGCAGGGTAAGTTCGATGCGGTCATCGTCGGCGCGGATCGCATCGCCGCGAACGGCGACACCGCGAACAAGATCGGCACGTACACCGTGGCGGTACTTGCGCACGCGCACGGCGTTCCGTTTTACATCGCCGCGCCGCTGTCGACGATCGACGTGAACTGTCCGACCGGCGCATCGATCCCGATCGAGGAGCGGAGCGCCGCCGAGGTGACGTCGATGAACGGCGTGTCGATCGCGCCGGACGGGATCAGCGTTCGCCATCCCGCATTCGACGTCACACCGGCGCGCCTGATCAGCGCGATCATCACCGACCAGGGCGTGCTGCGAAAGCCGTACGACGAATCGATTCGGAGGGTGTTCTCGTGACCGAGGAGCCGATCGAAACCGCGCCGCAGCCGGCGATCTTCAATATCTCGTTGCCCGACCCTCCGCGCCGATCGTCGCTTGCAATCACACGCCTGATCCAGGCGCTCTGGCTCGGCAGCGGCGTCTTCCTTCTCCTCACCGCCTCGGCTGCATTCCACGCGGCCAGCAACACCACCGACGCTGCGAATGTCGTCGGCGCGGTGCTCGTACGCTGGCACTACATCGCGCTGCTCGCGCCGCTAACGCTGATGTTTCTGGAATGGCGCCGCAGCCGGCCGATCATGCTGATGATCCTTTTCGTGGCGGTCCTGTTCGCGTCGTGTCAGGGACTGCTCGACACGCGCATCCGCATGATCCGTGAGAGTTCGCTCGCGCCGATCAGCAGCCTGTCGAGCGAAGATCCGGTGCGGCGGCAGTTCGGGATGCTGCACGGCCTGTCGTCGCTGCTGCTGATCGGACAGGTGATTGCCGCGGCGGCGGTCGTGGCGACTCGCGAATAACGCGAACAGCGGACGGAGCGCTGGCGTCTCGCCGGCTGGCCTGGCTGCGTCCCGCTGCCAGCCCGGCAAAGTCGAAAGTCTTGCTGGTAATCAGGCAGTGTTGCCTTCCGCTGTCGGTTATCAGGTCAATGTCGCGACTATGCCGGAGTGGCAGCGAGACGCAGCCACGCCAGCCGGCGAGGACGCCAGCGCTCCGTTAACCGCAGCGCACGATACGGAGCGTTGTTCACTCCTATAATCCGCGCCTGTGAATCTGCTGATCGTTGACGACGAGGCGTCGCTGCGCGATTTCCTCTCCATCGTTTTTGAGGACGAAGGATGGCGCGTCGAGACCGCCGGCTCCGTGGCGGAAGCGCGCGCGGCGGTGGCGAAGAGCGAGCCAGACCTCATCCTCTGCGATCTCATGCTCCCCGACGGCTCCGGCATCGACCTGTTGCGCGAAGTGAAAACGGCCACGCCGTCGATCGCTGTGGTCATGATCACCGCGCATACATCGACGAAATCGGCGGTCGAGGCTTTGAAGGCCGGCGCGTTCGATTACATCGCCAAACCGTTCGACATCGACGAGCTGAAGATCATCGTCCGCAATGCCGTCGAGCGGAAGGAGCTGGAGGACGAGAACCTTCACCTCCGCACCGCGCTCGAGGAGCGCTTCACCTTCTCCAACATCATCGGCCGCAGCACCCGCATGCAGGAGATCTTCTCGGTGGTGCAGCGCATCGCCAAAACGAATTCGACCGTGCTCATCTCCGGCGATTCCGGCACCGGCAAGGAGCTGATCGCGCGCGCCATTCACTACAACTCCGGCCGCCGCGGCAAGTTCGTTTCGATCAACTGCGGCGCGCTGCCGGAGACGCTGCTTGAGTCGGAGCTGTTCGGTCATGAGCGCGGCGCATTCACCGGAGCGATCCGCGAGAAACGCGGGCTTTTTCACGAAGCTGACCGCGGCACGATCTTCCTCGACGAGATCGGCGAGACCTCCACTGCCATGCAGATCAAGCTGCTGCGCGTGCTGCAGGACCACGTCGTCCGCCGCGTCGGATCGAACGTCGAGAATCAGGTGGAAGTGCGCGTCATCGCCGCCACGAATCGCGATCTCGCTGAGTCGATCAAGGCGGGAACGTTTCGCGAGGATCTCTTCTACCGAATCAACGTTATCCCGATCACGCTGCCGCCGTTGCGGCAACGCCGCGAAGACATCGCGCTGCTCGTCGAACACTTCATCGCTAAGTATTCGAAGTCGATGGGTGTGCCGCAGAAGCGGATTTCGTCCGACGCCATGCGATCGATCGAGAAGTACCACTGGCCGGGCAACGTCCGTGAGCTGGAGAACGTCGTCGAGCGGATGATCGCCTTGGAACCCTCGGACGTCCTCACCACGAAGTCCCTTCCCGAGCACGTCCTCCTCGGCGGCTCCGTTCCGGACATGGCGTTCGATCTGCCACCCGAGGGGATTTCGCTTCAGGATCACCTGGAGGGGATCGGGAAGATCTTCATGCTCAAGGCGCTGGAGCGCTCGGGCGGCGTTCAGACGCAGGCCGCGGAGCTACTACGGATGTCGTTCCGCTCTTTCCGCTACTACGCAAAAAAATACGACCTCATCTCCCGCGAGGCCCGGCAGGAAGAGGCGGTGGAGGTTGAGAATGAAAGCTAGTCTCGTACTGATCTTCGCACTGGCGTGCACGCAACGGAGCGCCGCCCCGGCGCCGGCAACGACGGTAACGACCACCGCCGATGCGACAGCGCCGCGCATCATCTACCCCGACCATTCCACGGTCATCGTCGAGGTAGCCTCGGACGACCCCACGCGCGAGCAGGGCCTGATGTACCGCGATCACATGGCCGAGGACCGCGGGATGATTTTTCTGTTTCCGCAGGCCGGCGAGTATCCGTTCTGGATGAAGAACACGCTCATCCCGCTCGACATGATCTGGATCGATGCGGATCACCGCATCGTTCACATTGCGCACAACGTCCCGCCGTGCAAAGCGGATCCGTGTCAGAACTACCCGCCGAACGCGAAGGCGTCCTCGGTGCTCGAACTCGCGGCTGGTGTGGCAGCGAAGCACCACCTGAAGGATGGGGACGTGCTGCGGTTCGAGGGGATGAATTCGATCGTGGTTCGTTAAAACGTAGTGCGGACGTCTCGGCCGGGACGTCCGCACTACGGATATCAATGCGCCGCGTTGCTGATCTGGAGCGAGCTCGCCATCGTATTCAACACGTTGGCGTAGCGGCTGGCGTCGCGCTCCGGCGTGATGAACAGTATGTAGACGAGGTGCTCGTCGGAAAGCTGCCGCGTGACGACAGTGATCCGCTCGTCGAGACCGGTGTTCGGGTCGCGTCCGCGCAACGCCGCCGAAAGCGCCGTGCCACCGTTGACGCGCATCTGCCGCTGCGAGCCGGACACGACCTGCAGATACGGGCTGCTGCGCTGGACCGTGGCGATCAGGTCATTCGTCGCGTCCTGCACTGAGATGTTGCCGTAGTACCCGCCGCCGCTCGAGCTCCCCTGAAGGCTGTTCGCGTTTCCGAACGGATCGTAGTGATTGATGATCGCGCCGACCACCATGTCGGACTGGCCATTGACGGTACCGATTCCGCCCTGCGGCGCAAACGTCGCGCCGGTGTTGCCCTGCTGGTAAACCTGCCAGTTCGCCGGAATGCTGACGCTGTACAGCCGCGTCGGATTGACGAACGTCTTCATCTGCGTCGACGGTGCGGGCACGTTGACCGTGACCGGCGTCGGGCTCGCCGCCCGTCCGCGTGACTGCGATGGCGCGGCCGACTGTCGCGCAATCTGTCCGGCGGACGGCGCCGCGCCATAGCCGCGCAGGCGTCCCTGCACGCCCTGCAACTCGGCCACGTTCTGAGGCGCGTTCCCGCTCACTCGCAGCACTCGCTGTTCCTGCTGAATCCGCGCGATGCGATCGGGCGGCGCGGGGTGGTCCGACATCCAGTTGGTCTTCTTCGATGTATCCACCCGCTCCAGCTTCTGAAAGAACGACACCATGTTCGACGGGTTGTAGCCGGAGGCGGCCATGATCTGCGCTCCGCGAATGTCGGCCTGCGTTTCCAGATCGCGGCTGTACTTCAGGAAAACCGCATTGAGTCCGATGCCGCCGACGGTGTTGATGATCTGCGCCGCACCCGCGCCGACGTGTCCGCCGAGGAGGCCGCCGAGGATGCTGATGCCGGCTTGCGCGAGGTAGGCCTTCGAAGCCTGATGCGTGCCGTGGCGCAACGCCACGTGCGATATTTCGTGCGCGACGACACCGGCCAGTTCTCCTTCATTGCTGGCGGTGTCGATCACGCCGCGATTGACGTAGACGAAACCGCCTGGCAGCGCGAAGGCGTTGATGTCCGACTGATTGACGACGCGGAAATGGTATTGAAACTGCGGCCCGCCTGCGTTTGCCGCCAGCCGCTGGCCGATGCGATTGAGATATGCATTCGTCTGCGCGTCGTTCAACATCGGAAGCTGCCGCTCCGCCTGCACCGAGGACTGCTGGCCGACGTTTACGTCGTCCTGCGGCGAGAAAAGATTGAAGCCCGCCTTGATCTTCGTCTGCGCATCGGCGATGCCGGCGCTGAGCAGAAGCACGGTGACCAGGGCAATGGTCCGCCGCGCGAGTTGTGTTCGTTGCATGGTTCCTCCCTGTAAAAATCGGGAGGAGCTATTGCACCAGTGATGCCGTGCGCTAACGCCGTACGGCGCGGCCGCGAACGAGAGCCGCCACCAGCGAAAGATCGCGCGCGTCAATCATTCCGTCGCGGTTCGCATCGCAACCCCAACTCGCGTTCTGCACCGCTGTCATCGGCCGCGGCCCGCCGGCCAGCACATTGGCCAGCGCTGCAATGTCGGCCGAATTGACCACGCCGTCGCCGTTGCAATCCCCTGGTGCCGGAACGATCAGCCTGTAGATGCCGAAACCGCTTGCGAAGTAGATGTCGCCATCCGGCGCCTCGATGACGTCGATGATCGGATCGGTCTCGCTTTGAATGACGGCAACCGGATCGGGCACCGGCTGCGCGTAAACGTCGGGCACGTAGAAAAGCGCCTTGGCGACGTAGCTTCCCAGCAGATAGCCGCGGCGAAGGATGGGATTGCGGCCGGTCAGCGGCGCGAGTCCGGTCGGCGCAATGACGGTTGGAAAAACATAGGCCGGCGTTCGCGCTCCGGCCACAGCCGGCTCCTTGCCGGCCGTCGCCGGCCAGCCGCAATCGTCGCCCTCGGCGACGACGTCGATCTCATCATCGACGGCGTCGCCGTTGTCGGTGACGATGACGCGCTGCGCCGCCGCATCCCACGCCAGATCGAACGGGTTCCGAAAGCCGTGTGCGAACTGGATAACCGTTCCGTCGGGAAGAATCCGCCACACCTTGCCGCCGTTCCAGTCGAGCTCCGAGGCCACGATGCCGACGCCGTAGTCTCCGATGGCCAGAAAGATCGAACCGTCCGGCGCGATGGTGAGATTGCCGCCGTGATGTTCAGTCGATACGCCGCGCTCCGGGAAATCGCGGTCCGTCGCAAAGCGATGGATCTCCGTCTCAACCCCGGTTACCAAATCCACCGCCGACACGACGTCGTACGTCTGCCTCGGCGTCGTGTAATGCACGATGGCCGTGTGGTCGTCGCGCAGCGCCAGCCCGATCAGCCCCGAGTTGCCCTCGCCGACGGTCGGCACATGCGCGACAACGACCGGCACGACGCCGGCGCGAATGATGTCGCCACTCTTCACCGAGTAGTACAGCGTCCCCTGCGAGTCGGCAGCGAGCGCGGTGATGAAGCCGGCCGTGGCCTGCACCAACTGCACATGAAACCCGGGCAGAGTGGCCGCGTTCGCCGACGCGGAAAGGAGAAAAATCAGGAGAAGTCGTTTCATCCGAACGAGACGACAAACGATATCCGTGCCAGCCCCTTCCCGGGAATGGCAATCCGGGAGGGTGGGTTACGAAGGCCCTTGACGCTTGCGAGCCGCGACCCGATAATCGCGCCCCTCGCCGCGGCCGGAGCCATCCAGCCGTCGCAGCGTCCTCACCAAATGTCGCGGGGTGGAGCAGTCTGGTAGCTCGTTGGGCTCATAACCCAAAGGTCGCGGGTTCAAATCCCGCCCCCGCAACCAAGTGAATGAATGACTTACGACCGCCAGCGAGGCGGCCGTTCTTCGTAAACCCCGCAAGAAACCCCGCGAGTGCCTCAAAAACCGTGCCTCAAACCGGTTCTCGTGAGGTCGAACAGAACCGGCGCGGGACGGCGCCTTGGCCCCGCGTCGCACTCATCGCCGCGAGCAAGAGGAACCCGGACGAAAGGTCTCCTCGGGCGGAAGTACTGTCGCTGCACTCATGTTGGCGGCAACGACACATATGGGCGGCAAGGGACCGGTGAGCGGCACGGATTACGAGGCGGACGCATTCGCCTACATCGCCGCGCACATTCTGGCCGGCAAGTCACTGCCGTGGTTCAGCGATCTGGACGACGCTCCGGTCACCGTCTGGCTGCAAAAAGGCAAGGAATCCCCCGGTGACGACATCGTCGTTGAACTGCGGGACGGAAGGGCCATCGAAGTTCAAGCCAAGCATGGTGCCAGCGGGAACGAGGACTTCGTTGCGGCGGCGGCCCGCCTTTTCGTTGGTCTCCAACGTGATCCTCACCTTCGCGGCGTGATCCTCGTCGACAGCAGCAGCACCGGCTCGATCCGGAGCGAATTCGATGAGGATGTTCGCCGGTTCGCGGACGGGATTGATATTGAGGGTGCCGCCGTCATGAAGAAGATACTCGGTCGCCTTCACGAAACGGGTGTTCAGTTAAACGCCTCGACGCTTGGTCGATTCAGGCTTATCGTCACTGACTTCAATCCCGGTTCTGACGCCGCCGCGCTTGCGCAGCATCTCCTTGGAACCGTCCTCGAAGCACCATCAAAACGCATTGCCGCATGGGAACTTCTTGGGCGCGAGGCGTTGCGTGTCGCGAAACGCGCAGGGCGGCAAGATGCTTCAGCTGTCGCGGCGATCTTGAAACCGCTTTCCGGAGTGTCCCAAACCCTAGGACCGCAACTCCGCGAGCAATACGTCGATTGGGCCATCGAGACGAATGCGACGTTGGTTCTCGCGCCGCTACCGAATGTCCGAATCGATACGTTCGTGGTGTGGGATGAGCTTCTGCCGAGCAACGGTGTCGAAAAGACCGGAGAGGCCGACGCGATCAGCACGTACCACCGTTGGGAGGAACGTAGCGAGAAAGCTAGCGTGCGCGACCTCTACGACAGTTGCAAGTTGCTGGAAGACTCAAGTAGCGCCATCGTGGTTGGGGGTGCCGGGGGTGGAAAGAGTGCGCTGAGCCGTAAGCTGGTTCGGGAGGCATGTGAAGGCGGCTTCCTCGCCTTTCGCGTGTCGCTGAAACAAGTCGCGCTCGCAGTTAAGCAAGGAAAGTCCTTCGATGATGCCCTCGTGGAGTCCGCATTCCAAGGCTCTGGGCTCGACCTCACGCGACAACGAGACCTTCTCGCACGCGCTGACTTCCTCATCGCTGATGGTCTGGATGAAGCAGAACCTCTGCGCTCCACAGTCGCCACGCTTCTTCTTTCTTGGATGAAAGGTCATCCGAATGCATCGGTGATCGTTACGACACGGCCAGTCGGCCACAGCGCTGGACTTCTGCCGGGCATCCGCACATTCGGTCTAAGTGCGCTGTCGCCGGGCGGAGGGCTTCGGCTCGCGTCAGAAATCTTCAATGCCGCCTTGGCTGACGCGAACCTAGCCGAGAAAGCTGTGGAGCGATTTGAAGAGGAGATCGCCACCAATCGACACGCCAGCATCGCTGCTCGAAATCCCCTTCTGTTGAGTTGCATGGTGGCCCTCAGCATCGAAGGGCGCCCGCTGCCGAGAGACGTGCCGACGCTGTATGCCGAGATCATCGACTTGCTCCGAAGGACAGCGCCGCATGATCGCATTCCATCGGCGGAAAGTATCGACGCAACACTCGCGTGGATCGCGGTGGAGGAGGCCGCGTGGCTTCTCGCAGAGTCTCCGACGATCACGCGCGACGCTCTAGTGGTCGGGGTTGCCAAGCGATTTGTACGCGAAGGCTTCAGCAATCAGTTGCTTGCCTCGCGCGCAGCCGAAAACGCTCTTTTGTATTGGGAGGAGCACCGCCTTCTGGAGCGGCTGCGAATCGGCACCCGCGAATATCTGACCTTTGTTCATATGAATCTCGGTGAATACGCGGCTGCTCGCGCCGTCGCCGGGTTGACCGACGCGAAACTCACAGCGTGGTTGACACGCGTGCGCCGACAGCCGCAGTGGCGCGAAGTGATCCTCCTTGCCGCGTCCGCTGGGGCATCGGAGCAGATCGCCCGCGTGCTGCTCGATCTGGATGACGCGGCCGATCCGACATCGGAAGAAGCATTTCTCGCCGCCGAGTGTCTTGAGGATGTCGGCGCACCTGATCTGGCTCTCGTGGAACGAGCGATTGATAGAGTGGGCGCACGGCTCGGCAGCCACGCGGAAATTCGGGCAGCGGAGGTGTTGGTCCGGCTTGCCCGCTTTGCTCCCTCGGCGGTCTCCCGCGCAAGTCTTCCATTGCTTGAGGCCAAATCGCCTGTCACACGGCTGGCGGCCGAGGCCGGGGTGTTCGCCGGAGATAAAACGCTGGTTCCAGCCGGCTCGTCGCGCAGATGGCTGGAAGAGTATCTCCCCATACAGAGAATCTTCTTCGGGAAGCATCGACCGAAACGCATATCGCCGCTGCCCGAAGAAGCTAGTGAGTTGCAGCAGATGACCGCGTGTCTCGCTGTGAACTCTCTCTTTCGGGTTTCGTCACGTGACGAGGCGGTAGCGGTGGTCCGTAACTTCCTACCGAGGGCATCGACTCTCCATTTAAACGATTTGCAATCGGTGCTACTCCGTCATAACGCACACGATCTCATCGAGCCACTGATATCAGACCAAGTCGGAAGGCTGATGCAGTCGATGCCGAAGTTTGATACCCCCGAAGATCGTGATGAACTCCTTGCACTTCTCGATGCGATCGCAACTGCGGTGGGTCTGCCTGAGGAGGACGAGGACGCGACGGCCCACACATTGCCGCTCCTGTCGCGCATTCTCGGCGCGCTCTCCTTCTGGCAACTGAACCTTCACCGGCTCGATAGGCGCGATGATCAGCGGTCTCTCGAACTCGTGGTTGATCGCGTCCTTCGTGGGATGCGCACCGACCGGCACGCTTTGCGTCGTGAACTGGCGAGCGGATACCGCGCAGCCAGAGCGCTAACGGGACGCGGCATCTATGCCCATATTCGTGAAGTCGCGGTGCGAGTCAACTGGCGCACGGCTGCGGCGGAGCCAATCGACGCGGACTCTCTGATCAGTGCGCTCGTTCATCCATCTAACGTCGTCACCTATGTTGCAGCGGAGTTGCTGGAAAACGGTGCAGCCGGAAACTCGGCAGGAGACGTAATCGCAGGCGCACTCGCGAAGGGTCGCCGCTTCACGTGTGACCTCGTCGTGCAGGTCGCGCCGAAGGTCATCGGAGTCGATGCAGCGGCCGATCTCGTTCGCGTACCTCTTCGAAACGACGGCGATCGTCCGTGGCGGCTTCGTGGCATCTTTGAAGGGCTGGAGAGGAGCGCCGGAGAGTGGAAGAATGCGTTGTACGGCGAGACGATCGCGGCCTTGACGCATTCGAAGTCCTTCGTCGCAGCGGCGGCTGCCGACGCTCTCGAAGCGATGAACTGTCCCTGCAATGCGAAACATGTCGCCACGATTCGGGAGGCTTGGACCTTTTGGTCTGATCACAATGCGTGGTGCGAGCGATGCGACCTCGAAGTCGTGGGGCGGTTTTGCTCCAAGTGTCATTTTGGTATTGAGACGCCGCGAGCGAGTTTGGTGCGCCAGCTTGTGCGGTGCGGCGGTTTGACGGACGTGGAACTGCAGCCGCTTCTCTCGACCGACGACCCGGATGTGAATAAGGCCGCGAAAGAGGCATCTGAAGCGATGACGCGGCAGACCGTTAGCTGAGGTTCGGACGGGCACGCTCCAGACTGCTCGGAGTTTCGCGCGACCGGAGCCGGTATTACAAGCGAACCGAAAGTGAAGATGCGGGGAGCCCTCATGCATCCGCATCGCACAGCATTTTCTGCAAGTTGTGTCGCTCCCTGCCCTTTCACAAGTGAACATCGGCGAGGATATGGTTCGGAGACGACCGGAAATGCCACGTGAGCGCCTACCGGTACGATTCTGGAGGTCTGGGCTTGGGCCTGGCGCGTCAGTCGCGCTGGCGAACTTGGTGCGTCACTCATTCGTTGCAGCGATCTGACAGATGTGGAATTGAGGTTCGGGTTCTTCCGAACGAGAACTCCGATGTAACGATGGCACTGGCGGTAACATCGCCAAAAACTGTCAGAAGATCGATAAATCAGTGTCCAACTGCCCGTCTCCGCGAAGGCGCAGACACACTCACACTCTGCGCGCCGACCGACTCTCCGTCCGCGTACACAGCGGTCACCGTGTACCAGACAGTCCCACTCAACGCGTTATCGTCGATGAATTGCTGTGTTCCCGCAGGGACAAAGGCGAACCGCGTGCCGTCGTGAGTCAGTTGCGCGGGATCATTGCTGCGGTAGATTTGGTAGCCAAGAACCGAAGAACCGGCCAAGGCTCTGACCCCCATTTTGTTGCTCGTCGGAATACAGCCCACAGAGACGGTTGCTTGAACGGTCAATCCGCTCGGAGGCGCATGAACTACTCCCGCATCTGGCGTGTTCCAGTTAAGAGCCAGTCCAAGCGGAGATTGACCGGGAAGAATTCCAAACGTTGGGATCGAACACTTTCCAGTACCGAAACTGTAGCCGTGTCCGGACAAGCAAGGTGGCGCAGTAGCACCTACGAGGCTACCGCAGGCGGCTGGTAAGAAATCAATGGTGCTCGGGCAGGGTACGGCGAACTGCCCGTTCTTGTAGTAGTTCAAAACGATCTGAAACACGGAGACATCTGACATGAGTTCGCCGTGTTCGAGTGGCATGATGATTCCCGGAATCGTTTCCTTTGGCGCACCAGCGGCCCCGCCCAGTTCAACTGACAGCACGCTGTCGAAGGGCACAACCCCGTCGCTAACACTCGACTCAAATGGACAGAGTTGGCCGACATCCTTTGTTCCGGCGATCGCATGAACGTGTCCTGCGAGGCCTGAAAAAAGAGCACGGAACGTCCGGTCAAGGTTGAGGTCACGGACGGTGCAGGTGCTGAGATGATAAATATCGGCAATGGTCTTCGTGAAACAATCTGATCCGCTGTTCGGCGTCCCGAGCATGACCACGTCGTCTAAGTGCTGACCTAATGGCGTATTCGAGTACGTGCCATAGAACTGACGCGTGACAAGATCGCCTTTGCTATGGGCGATAATCGAATATTCCGGCGTCGCTGAGAACAGTCCATTGAAGTCGGCCGTCAGCGCTTGATTGATAGACGCCGCCTCGACTGGGTAGTCGGCTATCCATGCGTAGCCGGGCGCAAAGATGATTAGCTCTGGCCGGTTTCCATCAGAGTTGGCGACAGCGGACCCGTGAGCCCATTTTATCCAGCCATACCAGTCCTCCGGAGTCGATCGAATTCCGTGGATGAGAACGATTGGGTGAGGGAAGACCACGTCTACCGTGGCGTGCGTCAACGTGTAGGGGGCGGTCTGAACGGTTTGAACCGCTGTCAAAACAGGATAAACGGGAAGGCCCGTGGAATCGAGATACTCACCGTCGTAGTAGGGAATGATCGCCCGCACTTGGTACGCACCGGGCGGTGCGAGGATGGAATACCTGCCATCGGAGGCGACTGTAGCGACGTAGGAGGTATCGGCTCCAGCTGCGGAAAGTAGCTTTACGATCCTCTTGCTCCCATCGCCTAAGATTGGAGTCTGGCCCGCGACCATAACGCGACCCTCGATCGTGACGAAGTTGCTGCTCCCGACCTGAATCGCTCTCGTCACGGAATCAGACGAAGAGAGACTCTTGACCGTCAGGCTTACTGAGTACGTCCCGGCAGATGTGTAAATGTGGGTCGGATTCTGGTTCGTGTTGATCGGGCTGCCATCACCAAAGTTCCATGACCATGATGTGGGAGGTCCGCTTGACGTGTCGGTGAAGGTTACCAGCTGGCCAGCGGAGGGCGACGGAGGCGAAACGGTGTAATTGGCGGTGAGAGCTGCTGTCACTACCGTTACCGTTGTGGTGGCGGTATTTGTTCCGCCGGCTCCCGTGGCTATGAGAGTGTAGGTCGTCGTCAGTGCTGGGGTGACCGAGACTGAACCGTTGGCCGGTTGGCTTCCTACGCTAGGGCTTATCGATACCGAGGTCGCATTCGTTGTTGTCCACGACAACGTTGACGACCCTCCCGGCTTGATCGTGGAGGGGGTCGCGGTGAACGTGTTCACGACGGGGTCGGCCACGGTGTTCGGCGTCATGAAGACGTTTTGTGTACTTGTGCCGGGGCAGTTCGACGGCGTGTAATTGATCGATGCGTTCAGGTATCCGGTCTTCCCCACGATCAACGTGGAGTTGGCGCAGGCGATGTTCGTCAGCGTGTAAACACCCGAGCCGTTGGTCGTGGCACTGGAAGCTCCGAACGCCACGGACGCTCCGGAGATCGTTGCGTTTG
>Ga0213876_10001048_pt1 | contig 17853 bp, 16 predicted proteins | sample BarmaccomBMRX_R9_FD_160113 | JGI IMG/M metagenome (GOLD analysis project Ga0213876, IMG submission 160113) | Root-associated microbial communities from Barbacenia macrantha in rupestrian grasslands, the National Park of Serra do Cipo, Brazil - RX_R9 | ecosystem: Host-associated > Plants > Roots... | reverse complement strand
CTCGGACTCGGCGGTTCGCGGTCAAAGTCGCACTCCGGCCGGGACGGGCCTGGACGGTGCGCGTGACGTACGCGAACCCAGGGCTGATTGTGCGATCGACCTCACGACACCGCACACTTGTGGTGTGAGCCGGACGCTTAGCCTCGCCGGCCCGGCCGCCGCGCTCATCGCTGCCGCCGGGCTGATCGCCGTACCCGGGTCGTCGGCTCGGGCCGCGTCATGCAGTGGATCACAGGCCGCGATTGTCGTGCACCTGCCTGGCGGCGGCGGATCGGCGACGGTCTCGACCGGTGACATCTGTCGTCACGCCGATGTGCTCGACACGCAGTACTCCACGCTCGCCACTGCTGGTGGGACGGTCGACTCGAACGACCCCTACATCCAGCAAGGGCTGTCAGTGCCAGCCTTGCTCTCCCTGGTCGCCGCTGACCCATCCGATGTCGGGTTCCTGGCGCTTCCCTCACTGTCCGGCGGCTGGTCGACGCTGTCCAAGCCGGGCGACTTCTCGGATCCGTCGGACTTCCAGGACGGGCTGCTGCCCGTGTTCCGGGTCGACGGCAACGTCGTCGACTACTACCGTCCGCAACGCAGCCCCTCAGACGTGAACGCCCCCGACTACGCGCAGTCGGGTGCTGGCTCGCCGATCTCGGTCGAACTGCACTCGGGATCACTGCTCACCGTGCACGCAAACGCGAACCGGCTGACGATCAAGCCGGGTACGACGGTGGACTTCTCAGCCGATGTCTCCGGCGTTCCGGACGCCGCCCGGCCGCTCGCCTACACCTGGGCATTCGGCGACGGCAATGGCGGCACCGGGGTCATCGCCCGGCACAAGTTCTCGGACCCCGGCACCTACGCGGCACAGGCGACGGTCACGGGTCAGGATGACTCGGCGGGAATCTCACAACCGGTCGTCATCACGGTGGAGTCGACCCATCACAAGCCTGGTGGCGGTCCTGGGCCGGGCGGCGGGGGCGGCCACCATCCGCCCGGTTCGGGCGGCTCCCCACATTCGGGCGGTCACCATCCCGGCCACACGAAGTCGCCACACCCGACGCCGACGCCAACGCCGACCGGCTCGTCGCGAGGCGGGTTCCCGCCAGGGTTACCGGTCCCGCTGCCAGACGGCGCGGCAACCGGCAACATCATCAACCCACTCACGCCGACCGCCCAGTCGCCCGTGCTCGCAACCGAACCGCCGCTGGTGCAGGGCTTCCTCGTGGGCGGTGGCGAGACGTTGACCGCGAAGCAGACGGCGACGCTCGCGACGCGGGTCGCCGCGACCAATCCGACGCCGACCGAGCCCGTGGACAAGACGGGCTGGGCGGTTGCTGGATTCACAATCGTCGCGATGCTGCTCGCGATCGGCGTGGTGCGCGAGCTGTTCTCTCGCACCAAGGTGGCGAGCACCGCGGTGAAGCGATGACCCACAGCATCGATCAAGCGATCTTTGACGTCGCGAAGGCCCTTGAGGTGCCGGTCCTGATCCTGGCCCTAGCCGCGCTGGCGGCGGTCATCATCGAGGTCGGCGCTTTCGCGGTCGAGCAGTTCGAACGCCGCCGTCGTGACTTCCTCACCCTTGCGGGCGCCGCTCGGGCGGCTGGCGACTCGCTTCGCGGCGGCGACCGTGACGCCGCCGTCACCGCGCTCGAGCGGGTCGCCTGGAGTCCGGCGATGATCGGCACGCTGCACGCGATCGCAGACCACGCGGGCCTGGCCGGCGCTGACACGCGCATCGCTAAGGCGCTCGCCGACTTCGACTACGACACCCAGCGTCGCCTCGGACGCACCCGCATGCTGGTGCGGGTGGGTCCGGCGCTCGGTCTCATGGGCACGTTGATCCCGCTGTCGCCCGCTCTCGACGGGCTGGCGAACGGCAAGGTCGACGAGCTTTCCCAGAACCTGCGCGTCGCGTTCAGCGTGACCGTCCTCGGGCTGCTGGTCGGCGCAATCGCGTTCATCCTTTCGCTGTACCGAGACCGCATCTACGGGCAGGACCTGTCCGACCTCGAGTACGTCGCGGCAGTGCTGACCGATCCTCACCCGCCGGCGATCGTCGCCCCCCGCGCGCCGAAACCGGCGGTGAAAGCTGCCCCCGCGCCCGCCCCGCCTGAGGCTGCGTCCACCGAGCCCGCGCAACCCCCCAGCCCGCCGGCCGCTGGGTCGCCGCCGGCCGCTGAGCCACCTCCGGCGCCCGAGCCACCTCCGGCACCCGAGCCACCGCCGGCACCCGAGCCACCCCCGGCACCCGAGCCACCCCCGGCCGAGCCTCCGGCGGCCTCTCCGGCGTCACCGTTTGCCGTGGTTGACCCCCCGATCACCCTGACCGAGCCGTGGAACCCGCCGCCGCTCCCACCAGTGCCGCCGTCGCCGTACGGAGGGTCGGGGACCCCGTCGTGATCCGCGTGACGCCGAGCGCCCGCCATCGCGAAGACCGCGCGGGTGACCCGCTCGACGGGCTCGTGAACCTCTTCGATCTCGGCATCGTCCTCGCGGTCGCATTCCTGCTGGCTGCCTTGGCGTCGCTGAACCTGACGGGGACCTTGAAGCGCGGACTGAAACCGGTCGCACCCGACGACGTGACGATCTCACCCGGCCAGACGATCCACACCCTGCCCTCGCCCGGCCCGTCGGTGGTCGGTCCCGGCACCGAGGTCGGGAAGGTGTACCGGCTGCCGTCCGGACAGCTCGTCTATGTCACCAGCACCGAGGGCGCCGCCAGCCCGGCCGCGACGACACCAGCGGTAACCGACACACCGACGGCCTTGCCGTCGGTATCGACAAGTCCGGCACCAACCAGCTCTCCGTGAGCTTCTTCTGGCACGGCGTGCAGGACGCCTGGCAGCTGATCGTCAGCGGCGATCCGTATCTGCGGCACGTCATCTGGGTGACCATCAAGGTTGCCGTCGTCTCCACCGGCGTCTCCCTGCTCGTCGGCCTGCCGATCGGACTTGCGCTCGGGCTCGGCCGGTTTCGCGGCCGCGGGTTCGGTCTCGTGCTCGCGAACGCCGGCCTGATGCTGCCACCGGTCGTCGTCGGTCTGGTGCTCTCACTGCTGATGTTCCCGGCCGCGCCGCTGGGCCGGTTCCAGCTGCTCTTCACCTTGCACGGTGTCTATCTGGCCCAGGTCGTCCTGGCCCTGCCGATCGTCGTCGCGCTCACCGCGGCAGCCGTGCGGGCGTTGCCGGAAGGCTTGTTCACCCAGGCTCGGGCGTTCGGTGCCAGCCGTTGGCAGCAGTGGGCGCTCGCCGTAAGAGAGGCGAGGATCGGAATCCTCACCGCCACGATCGCCGCGGTCGGGTCCGCCCTGTCGGAGGTCGGCGCCGTCGTCCTGGTCGGCGGAAATGTCCAGGGCTACGACCAGACGCTGGCCAGCGCCGCGATCCAGCAGGTTGATGCCGGGCATTATGCCGACGGCATGGCCATCGCCATCGTCCTGCTCGGCCTGATCCTGGTCGTCACCGCCGCTCTGACGCTCGCGCAACGGCGTACTGGCCGGCCGCTACAGCTGCGAGCGCCGTCGTGAGCACCCTGGCCGTCACTGATCTCGTGGTACGCCGGGGGACAAGCACGGCGTTGCGCGGCGTGTCGATGGCGGTCGCCGCTGGTGAGGTGGTTGCGATCCTCGGCCCGAACGGCGCGGGCAAGAGCACGCTCATCGAGACGATCGCAGGAATTCATTCGCCGACTGCCGGGTCGGTGTCGCGCACCGGACGGATCGCGGCCGCCCTCCAGCCGGCGGATCTCGCGGCCCGGACGAGCCGCGCCAACGTGGAGCTCGCCCTCACCTGGTGGGGAACGGCTCGGCGCGAGCGACGCCAGCGCGCGGAACGAGCGCTGGCTGAGATGAACGCGAGCCACCTGGCCAACCGGCCGGCGCTGGCGTTGTCCGGCGGGGAGCGACGCCGCGTCCACCTGGCGAGGGCGATTGCGGTACGCCCCGACCTGCTCGTGCTCGACGAGCCGTTCGACGGCCTGGATCCGCTCAGCCGTGCCGCCCTGCTTGACGACACCGGCAGCGCACTTCGACGCAACGCCGGTGCAGTGGTCGTAGTGGTCCACGACCGTGCCGAGGCCCTCGCGCTAGCCGACCGCATCGTGGTGCTCATCGATGGCCGGGTGGCGGCGTCGGGACCGTCGCGCGAAGTCCTCGAGCGGCCGCCAAGCCCGGCGGTCGCTCGGTTCTTGGGCTTCACCGGTGAGATGCGAGTGGCGTCGGGGATCGTCCTCACCCGCCCGACGCACGTCGTGGTCGATCCGGCAGGTGAGATCGACGCGACCGTCACCAGGCTGATCCCCACCGAGGACGGGGCACGAGCTGAGCTCGACGTACGGGACGGACGAATCGCCGCCCTGGTTCCACTACCGGGCCCGGCGGTGGGCGATCGGATACGAGTTCGCGTGACCGGTGGCATCCGGTTCCCTGCAACAGGAGGCTGACGGTGGCAGAGCTGCTGCGGATCGGCGATGTGGCGAAGGCGCTCGGTGTCAGCATTGACACACTTCGCCGGTGGGACGCGCAAGGCCGGATTCAGTTCGTGCGCAAGGGCAACCAGCGCATGCTGCCCACCTCGGAGCTCGCCCGACTGTTGCAGGAACGGCGCGGCATCGGAAGGCAGAGCAGCGCGCGCAACCGGCTTGACGGCATCGTCGTGGCTGTCGAGCGGGACGGTGTCATGGCGAAGGTGGAGCTGGCGTGCGGTGACTACCGCATCGTGTCGCTGCTGAGTCGTGAGGCGGCAGACGAGCTCGGTCTGGAACCCGGCACCGCCGCGACCGCGATCATCAAGGCGACGAACGTCATCATCGACCGGTGAGACGCACGGCGACCCTCGTCTTGCTGGCAACGTTGTTCGGCTGTGGCGACCATTCAACCCACCGGCCGCAGCCCAATCTGATCGAAGCGGCCAGCTGGTCTCACCCCGACGCCGGCTATCGGCTCCACGTCCGGCCCACCCTCGCCGGCCGACTCTCGACCGCGACTCGAACCGGTACGGCGCTGACCGAGAGCCTCCGCGAGTCAGGGCCAGCGCCGCTGGTGCTGTCGCCCGCGCAGCGGAACAGCCTCGTGAACCAGTTGCGCTGGCACGCGGCGTTCGCGCCGCACAAGCCGGTGTGGAATCTCGAGACCTGGCGGCCAGACGTTGGTTACGGCCGGACGGTGCTGCACCTCTGCAATCCGTGAGTCAGCTCCACCGCGCGACGTTGCACACCTCGGCCGCGTTCATCGCCAGGTATTGCTTCGTGCTCGGCACCATCGCACGTTCCTGATGGGTCAACGGGACTCGCACCAGGATCTCGATCGTGCCTGTGCTGTTCGGATCGGCCCGCGCCACATCGATCGAGATATGGAGCGCAGAGTCGGTGATGCTGAGGGCCACCGGCGCATCCGTCGACGTCGCGTCGTACCTGCCGTCGATCGCAACTCGTTTGGTGATGCTCAGCGCGAATCGGTCCGGGCTCATCACCACAGATCCACGCTGCAGGCTCGCCGCCTTGCTGGCTCGCCGGCCGGGCACTCGCAGCTGCCGGCACTTGTACGTGATCGACAGGTCCTCCTTGGCGAGGAAGACGGCCGGATCCGACGCGAACGCGATGAGTGGCTCCGGAAACTTCCCGATCCCGAACCAGCGATACAGCAAGGACGGCACGGTTGAAGTATGCCGGGATCAGGCGACCGCGCCCGCTGCCTCTCGAACTCGAGGCAGGTCCGACGCTGTCCCGGCGCGGCGGCTGGACCCGATCACGAGAATGACGACGCCGAGCAGGAGCACCAGATCCCCGACGCTCAGCATGTTGCGGAAGGGCAGCCACGAGGGCGTCACCATGACATCCCCGAGCCACGACAGGTGAGGGTGCGCCAACAGGCCGGAGTTGTTGAAACCGTCGCGCGCGTGAATGCCGGCGTGCTGCAGCGCCCATCGGCTCGCCGGCAACGTGCCGTCATTCGCCGTGATCGCCACCGCATTGAGAGCGGCGCCCAGTCCGATGACCACCATGCCTGGCACCGCGCGATTGACCCAGACCACCACCGCGAGCATGAGATAGGACAAAACATGTCCCGCCACCGCAGCGCCATGTGGCATCGTCGGCCAGACCGAGATCACCACGACCTGGACGAGCAGCGCAGCGGCCGCCAGCGGCAGCCAGCGGAGCCGGAGCTCCGACAATCGCCGGTAGCTTCCGCCGGTCAATGGAACGAGTGCGAGCGCGAGAACTGCGCAGAGCCCTAAGAACATCAGAGCGCCGTCAGGATGGGACGGGCAGCTGCCCGATGCTGCCGGTGACCGCCGTCCAGCCAGGCGCCGAGCGCTTCGGGTGTGAGTGGGCGCGCGAGCAGGTAGCCCTGGATGACGTCGCAGCCGATCGCGGTGAGCAGCGCCCAGGCCGGCTCGGTCTCGACGCCCTCAGCGGTGACCTCCAGCCCGAACCGATGGGCGAGGTCGACGACCGCGCGAACGATGATCTCGTCCTTGGGTTCTTCGCCGAGCTTCTCGACGAAGGACCGGTCGATCTTGAGCTCGTCGACGGGGAGCCGCTTGAGGTACGCCATCGACGAGTACCCGGTCCCGAAGTCGTCGATGGCGATGCGGCAACCAAGTCGCCGCAGCCGGTCGAGCGCCGCAAGGCTGCGGGCGGCGTCGCCGACCATGACGTGCTCGGTCACCTCGATCGTCAGCCAGTGCGGTTCGACGCCGGCGGCCAGCAATGACTCGCGAACCCGGTCGACGAACCGGCTGTCGCGCATGGTTCGCGGCGAGATGTTGAGGGACAGCCGGACGGCGTGACCCGCGCGGTGCCAGCTCGCGAGGTGAGCCAGGCACTGGTCGAGCAGCGAGTCCGTAAGGACATCGAGCATGCCGGCGCCCTCGGCCACCTCGATGAACTCGTCGGGGCCGAGGACCCCGGCCGTCGGGTGGCGCCAGCGGGCGAGCGCCTCGACGCCGACGATCTCGCCGGTCGCAGCGTCGCACTGCGGCTGAAACAGCGGGAAGACCTCGCCGTCGTCGATCGCGCGGCGGAGATCCGCGATCAGGCCGAGCCGCTCCAGCGAGTGCTCGTCACGGCTGCCGTCGTAGACCATCGCACTGCCGCGGTTGGACTTCGCGTCGTACAACGCAACGTCTGCCCGCTTCAGCAGGATGTCTTCATCGGTGCCGTGCAACGGCGCGAGCGCGATGCCGACACTGCATTGCGCGGCGAGGTCCGCACCGGAGAGCTCGAAGGTCGACTCCAGAGCGGCGCGCAGGCGAGCGGCCACGTCGAGCGCCGAGTTGTCGTTGTCGGTGTGGTAGGCGAGGATCGCGAACTCGTCGCCACCGAGCCGAGCGATGAAGTCGCCGTCACGCAGCGACCCTCGCAACCGACTGGCGACATCGACCAACAACCGGTCACCCACGTAGTGACCCAAGGTGTCGTTGATCTCCTTGAAGTGATCCAGGTCGACCAGCATCACGGCAACGGGGACCGTGTCCAGCTCGGTGCAGGCGCGCGAGAGGCGAAGCATCAGCGAGGTGCGGTTCGGCAGACCGGTCAATGCGTCGTGGAGGGCCTCGTGCTCTCGTTGCGAGGCCAGCCGGGCACTGCGGTGGACGGCGACCAGCGGCACCATCAGCAGGGGGAGTGCCACCACGGACCACGCCATTGCCTGCGCGACCACAGGGGACAGGGCCAGCAGCACTCCGTCCGTGACGAAGTGTGAGCGTAGGTCGGCCTGCACCAGGCGCCGGACCGGCATACGAGTCGCGAGGGACACCGCAATGCCGGTGAGGCCGTTGTTCAGCACGAAGAAAGCCACTGCAGCAACCAGGGCTGCGCCGAGGTGTTCCGGCGTGAAATCGCCCGGCCGGCCCCACACGTGCTGGCCGGTGAGGTCTGCGAACACCACGCGCGTCGCCATCAGGGCAACGGTGTACTGGCTGATGTTGAAGAGCAGGCGCTCCCAGCGACGACGGGAACGCGCCTCGTCGATGATCAGCGCGATCGACTGGGCGGCGATCGCGACCCCGGGCGCGGCAAGAAAGAGCATCGCGACGGCAATGGTGCTCGAGATCGACAGCTCGTCGCCCGCATCGGCGCCGCGCGAGATGGGAATCGGCCGGAGCTCGCCGAGAATCAACAGCAGAGACGCCCCGACGATCGTCGGCACGGGCTCACCGAGGTTCGCCCACGGTGCGCGAAGCACGGCGAAGAACATGAGGGGTACCCCGACGACCGACACCACGCCCAGATAGGTGTGGAGCCTCGACCACCGCATTGCCCGCATCCAGCGTTCCCCTTCGCCTACACAGGCGTCACCGACGCAAGCGGTGACGCCCGGGAGAGGCCGCGTGGGCTGCGGACCGACCCGAACTAGTTGCTCAGAACTTGTGACCCGCCAAGACGACCGGGCCACGGGACTCGACGACGATGTCGAGCCGGGTTCCGACGGTTGCCACGTCCATGGCTACCCCTTTCGTTCATCGGCAGACGCCGAAGTCGCAACTACCACTTCCAGCCGGCGCCGCCGACCGAGACGATGGTCGCGATTGCCCCGGCGGCGATCGTGAGCCGCGTCAACACGTTGCGCACTAGCACCCCTTTCATCCGAGATTGACCTCATAAGTGTCTCGAACAATCGGGGCTGTGAATTACTCCGATCGGCCCAACATTTCGACATGACGAGGGCCGGCTCATCAGGTCTGGAGGTCGCCGACGGCGACCGCGAGCGCCTCGAGCTCCGAACGCCACGACGTGGGTGATCCGATTCGCCGTACGACGAACTTCGAGATCCCGACCTCGACGAATCGCTCGATCAGCTCGCGGAGCCGAGCACCGCCGACCGGCACGAGAGCAGCAGGATCGACGCCTCGCCTGCCGAGTCGTGCCGCGAGGGCATCGCGCTGTGCGTCGGACAGCGGGTCAGGGGTGTAGGCGATGCTCATGCCGAAGTGTTCAGGGTCGATCGCACGCCCGGCCGCGGCTGCAGCGGAGCGAATCGCGGCGATCGCCGTCCGGGCCTCGCCCACGGTGCAACTGGCGCCGAGCCAGCCGTCCGCGAGTCGGCCGCACCTGTCGAGTGATGCGGGGGCGAGGCCGCCGAGCCACATCTCCAGTGGCTGCTGGACCGGCAGAGGTTCGATCCGTACTCCGTCTACCGCCTCACCGGCCCACCATTGCCGCAGGCGCGGCATGGTGCGCTCGATGGCCCCGGCGCGGTCACCGACCGGGACGCCGACCGCATCGCGCTCGAGACCGCGTGCGATCCCCGGCACCATCGTCAGCAGCAGCCGCCCGCCGGACAGAACGTCGAGCGTCGCGAGCGCCTTGGCGAGGCGGAGCTCGTTGCGGCCGGGCAACAACAGGGTCGTCCCGAGCTTGAGCTTCGGATGCAGCTGCGCGGCGGTCGCGAGGGCGATCAGCGGGTCCGGGCCGGGGCCGGTGAGCACCTCGGAGACCCAGAGGGAGTCGAATCCGAACTCGGCGAGGTCCGACACGAGTCCGGCGAAGCCAGGACCGTCCACCGCCGTACCGCCGAGCCCGACAGCGATCCGCACCTTCATGACCAGAACCCTGTCATGGCAGGCATAGGTCGCCGACGGCATGTGTCCGGATTGGTCCCGAAATGCCGTGGGCCGGTCGGTGCAAAGGTCCGTCGCGCGCTTCAGGGCGGTGCTTGACCGCCGAGTCAACACAAGACGACCGATCCCGATTCACCCGAGGACCTCCCGCATGCTCCGATCCCGCAACCGACGCCGTGCCGGTACAGCGGCCGGCCTCGTGGTCGCCCTGACCATGACGACGATCGCGACAGCCCATGCCGTCGGCGCCCACCAGTCGCTGCCGGATCCGCTGCCGACTCCGAAGGAAGGCGCGGCCATCGAGGGCTACAGTCCCGACCAGTCTCAGTTCTTCTGCCGGTCAACCGTCCTCCCCGGCGTCCGTGCGTTCGAGCGGCGGGTCTTGAAGCACTACCCGGTCTCGCACTCGTCAGGGGACATGCGCGGCTGCTCGGTCGGCGGCACGAGTGAGCACAAGGACGGTCGAGCATGGGACTGGGGCGTCGACCATCGCGTGGCCGCCCAGCGTGCCGCCGGCAAGTCGATGCTGCATTGGCTCTTCGCGACCGACTCGCATGGCAACCACAACGCAATGTTCCGTCGGCTGGGCCTGATGTACGTCATCTGGAACAAGAAGATCTGGGGCGCGTGGTCGCAGCACTGGGAGCCGTACTCCTGCTCCGGCCCCACGCTGTGCCACGTCGACCACATGCACTTCTCGTTCGGGTGGGCCGGTGCAGAGAAGAAGACGTCGTACTGGACCCATGACGTGTCGCCGGTGCTCGAACCGCCGCTGCCCGTCCTCGCGAAATTGCACGCGCATCGCGCGTTGCGGGTGTCCGCTCGTACCGGAACCGCGGCGGCGATGTGGCTGCTTCGGGCCGAGTCGACGTATCGCGTCACCGCCCACGGGCTATGGCGGACCGGCGACGGTCGACGATCACGGGCGGACGCACGCTGCGTCAAGACACCCGCCGGGTGGGTCCCGAATCCGGCCGGCGGCCTCACCGTCGGCGGCGATCAGCTCCATCTCTGGGACCAGCAGTGGGCACCGGTGCACGACACCGGCAACGGGTGCGACACCAGAACTCACCGCTATCGCCTCGTGATCCACCAGCTCGTGTCGAGCACGGTCACGGCGCAGTTGCCGGCCGACAACCGCAGCGACGACCACGGATCGATCAAGGTGCGCTTCTTCCGGTCCGCATGAATGTGTTGAATAGGGATCGTGCCGACTACGTCTGAGTCACTCTTTGCCGAGGCTGCGAACGCGGTCCGCAGTGCCGAGGACTTCGAAAGCCTCGTGCGTCCTCTACTCGAGGCGTTGCAGGCCGCTTCGGGTTACGAATCGACGTACTTCACCTTGATCCACTGGGATGAGGACCGCCAGGAGATCAAGTACTCGTTGAACACCGGCGACCTCGAGCTGCCAGAAGGGTTACAGGTCGAGTGGGGTGACACCCTCTGCCGCCGCGCGCTGCTCGGTGGCCCGCCGGTCGTCGAGGACGCAGGGGTGACGTACGCCGACTCGGGCGCGGCGCGCGATCTCGGCATCAAGGGGTACGCAAGCGTGCCGGTAACCCTGGCCGGCGGCGAGACGGTCGGGACGCTCTGCGGCGCCAGCACGGCGAGGGTCGCCGACCTCCCGGCGAACCGAGACTTGTTCGCGATGTTCTCGGTACTGATCGGGCAGGCGTACGGCCGTGAGCAAGCCCTGGTCGCGGAGCGAAGCCGCACGCAGGCCGCAGAGGACCGGCTGCGGAATCGACTCGAGTCGGTCGCCGCCGCGGAGCACATGTTGAAGACACCGCTCACGGTGCTGCAGGGCTGGGCGAAGATGTTCAGCCGCAAAGGTGACTCGTTGACGCCCGCGCAGCGCGCAGAGGGCATCGATGCGATCGGGCGCAGCGCCGACTCGATGCGTGACCTCCTCGACCGGCTGCTTGCCGCTACGCGGGACGACTTCCGGCTAGGCGACAACCTGCACCTACAGGTCCTCGACATCGCGCCGCTGCTGCACCGCACGACAACGGCGCACGATGCGGCGGCGACCAAGCAGACGTGGACGTCGGACATCGCCGAAGGTCTCTTCGCACGCATCGATGTCGCGACCTTCGAACAGCTGGTGGGTCACCTGATGGACAACGCGATCAAGTACGGCGGACCCGGCGCGACGGTCCATGTCGCGGCGCGGTACGCCGAGGACGGGTCACCCCAGGTCACCGTGGCAGACACGGGCCCAGGCATGCCGCCGGATCTCGAGCTGTTCAAGCCATTCGCGACGACGACGGCGAACGACCGGCCTGACAGTGTGGGCATCGGGCTGTCAGTCGTGAAGGCGTTGGCCGATGCTCACGCCGCCTCGGTCACGTTCACGCCGAACCAGCCGCACGGCACTGTCGCGACCGTCACCCTTCCGAAGCCGTAGCCCGTGGCGGCGCTCACCGAGCGGCGGTCGCGCGAACCCCGCTCGTGAGCTCTGCGGCGATGGTGTGGTCGATGTCGCGACGGCGTCCCGTCTCGCGCCATGCTTCGACCGCATCCGCCCCGTGCCGTTCGACGAGGCGGGCGAGAGACAGCTGCCGCAGGCGTTCTTCCAGCGCGTCGAGCTCCATCTGCAGCTGTGCCAGCAGCGCATCGGTCACGCCGTGCAGCTCGGCCGCTCGTTCATCGGCGCCGTCGCACTCGGCCACCATCGCCAGACCGAGCACGGCGTAGCTGACCAGCTCGGTGTCGGCCATCCGGTGCCCGAGCCGCAGCCCCTGCGTGAACAGCTCGGTGCCGCGCTCGACGTCACGGTCGGCCACCGCGATGAGGCCGAGGTTGACCAGGACGGTAGGAAGCGACGCGGCGTCCTGCATCTCGGAGAAGAGCGTGAGGCAGGCCTCGAGTGACCGTCGACCCGCGGCGTAGTCGCCCAGCATCAGGTCGAGCAGGCCGAGGTTGTTGAGCATCTTTGCCGAGCCGATCCGGTCTCCGACCTGGTCGAACAGCTGCTGCGAGCGCTGCATCTCCGCGCGGCTGCGATCCAGGTCGCCGCGTCGCTCGGCGACATCGCCCAACGTGGCGTGGATTCGGCCGGCCAGCTGTGGCTCGTCGGTCTCCGAGATCAAGGTCTGCGCCGTCTCGGCGAGGGACACGGCGTGATCGAGGTTTCCGTGACGGCTCGCCAGCCAGGCCAGGTCGTTGAGCGCGGTCGCGCGGCCTCGCGCGTTCCCCAGCGCCTCGAAAGCGGCGGCTGCGGTGGTGAGCAGCTCGCGCGCCCGGCCGTGTTGGCCGGCACGGGTCAGCATCGCCGCGGTCCCGACGGTTGCTTCGGCACGCTCGGTCGTCACCCGGTGGTGATCGCCGCCCTCGAGCGCGCGGTCGGCGTACCGAAGCCCCTCGACCACCCGACCGCGCATCACCCAGTACGACGCGAGTGCGGCCGTGAAACGGAGCGCGAGCGTCGCGCCTGCCGGGTCAGCGAGGGCCGCGTCGCGAGCCGCCTGGAGGTTGGCATCCTCGAGGTCGAGCTGCTCCAACCAGCGGCGCTGCTGTGTCGTGTAAATCTCCCGCCGCGCCGTCTCGCACAGGTCGAGATAGAACTCCATGTGCCGCTGCACCGCCGCCGCGTCGGCATCGGCGTCCGCACGGCGGCGGCGCTCGGCGTACTGCCGCGTGGGTTCGAGCAGGCTGTAGCGGACCTCACCGCCGACCGACTCCGCCTGGACCAGACTCTGTTCGACAAGCGAGTCGAGGAGCAGCTCGACCGTTCCGCGATCGAGGTCGTCGGCCGCCACCGCCACCGCCGCATCCAGGCTCCAGCCTCGATGCACCGACTGCGCTACCAGCAGCTGTTGCTCGGCGGCAGTGAGCAGCCCGAAGGACCAGTCGATTGCCGCCGCTACTGTGCGCTGTCGCGGCTCAACGCCCCGCTGGCTGCCAACAAGCAGATCCATTTGGTCATCGAGTCGACTTGCGACGACCTCGACCGGGAGCGTGCGCAGCCGTGCCGCGGCGAGTTCCAGCGCGAGCGGGAGGCCTTCGAGTCGGCGGCACAGCGCCGATACGGCAGGCAGGCTGTCGTCGTCGAGCACGAATCGCGGGTTGTGCAGGCTGGCACGTTCGGCGAACAGCTCAATCGCCTCGAACCGGGTGGCTTCGTCGAGATTGACCGCCATCGTGTCGGGTGGCGTGCCGAGCGGCTCCAACCGGTAGAGCTGTTCTCCCGCGACGTTGAGCGGCTGGCGGCTCGTGGCGAGGATGTGGATCCCGGCGCACCGCGCAAGCAAGGTGTCCGCCAGCTCAGCGCAAGCGTCGATGAGGTGCTCGCAGTTGTCGAGGATGATCAAGAGCCGTTTGGCCTGAAGGCGGTCGACCAGGCTGTCGAGTGGCTCCCGCCCCGTGTCTTCCGGGAGGTTCAACGTCCGGGTCACCGCGAGCGGGACGGTGGGCGCGTCGGCCACGCCCGCGAGCTCGACCAACCAGACGCCGTCGCCGGTCCCGTCGAGCAGGCCAGCGGCGACCTGAGTCGCGAGCCGGGTCTTGCCGGCGCCACCGGTTCCGACGATGGTCACGAGCCGCGACGCTGTGAGCAGCGCTCGGACCTGCTCCTGGTCATGGGCCCGACCGACGAAACTGGTCCGTGGCAAGGGCAGGTTGTTCGCTCCACGCCACAGGCTGGACAGCGGCGGGAACGGCTCCGCGCCGTCCAGCCGGAGTTCGAACAACCCCTGTGCGACCTCGAAGTCCTTGAGTCGATGCATGCCGAGCGGCTCGGCGACGACACCCACCGGCGGCGGGGCCGACATCGCTTCGAGCACCGGCTCGGTCAGCAGCGTCTGCCCGGGGTGGGCAGCCGCAGCGACCCGGGCTGCTTGGTGAACGGCGAGCGCAACATAGTCCCCGTCACGCGGGATCGCGTAGCCAGTGTGAACCCCGGCACGGACCCGGATGATCGCGTCCGCCGGCCATGGCTCCGCCAGCATCGACCGCTGCGCTTGGACCACGGCCCGAACGGCGTCGTCCGCGGACTGGAACGCGACGAAGTAGCCGTCCCCGTCGTGGGACAGCACCCGACCGTTTCCCGCGTCGAACGCTGCCGTCAACAGGTGATCGTGACGGGCGAGCAGTGCCGGCCAGCGCGCGCCGGTCTGCCGGAACAGCCGCGTCGACCCACCGATGTCGGTGAACACGAACGTCACCGTTCCGGTTGGCAGACCCGAGTCCTCGGCCACCGTCACGTCAGCGGTCCCCCCGCTCCTCAGAAGGACCCCATTGTGCCGCACTGCACCACGCGAGTCCTCCCAAGCACACGTCGTCACGGCGACGCGACGTTCGGACCATCCGTTGGAGGCGTCTCGGTCAGATCCGGCGGTAGTCCTGCCGCGACATCCGAGGCCCGCGCCGCGGCGCTCGATTGCCGGGCGTGAGCTCGAGAAGCCGCACCGCTCGCCACCGGTGTGGCCGCCATGGCTCGAAGAACTCCTCGACCTCGTGCTCCGCGAGCGGCGCCCCGCGCAGCGCCCATCCGGTGTCCTTCGCGAGGTGGTAGTCCCCGAAGGGGATGGCGTCCGCGTCGCCGAGCGCGCGGTGTCCCACCTCGGCTGCCGTCCACACGCCGACGCCGGGCAGGGCGAACAGGACGCGATACACCTCGGCCGGCGCCCCGGGGTGAGCCGCGGCGAGCCGTTCGAGCCGGTCACCTTCGCGGGCGCAGACCTGCGCGGCACGCGCCCGGCGAGGATCGACACCGGCCCGATGCCACTCCCACGACGGGACCGAACGCCAGGTCGCAGCGCTCGGCGGAGTTCGGAGCCGTTCGGGCGCAGGCCCGGGTGCCCGCTCGCCGTACCGATTCACCAGCCGGCGCCACGAAGCCGTCGCATCGATCCCGACGACCTTCTGCTCGAGGACTGCGGGGATCAGCGATTCCATGACACGACCCGTGTGCGGAATCCGAAGACCTACCAGACGGCGATGGGCCGCCGCGAGCACAGGGTGCCCGGGCACGAACTCCTCGGGCCGATCCGCGCTCCCGAGCAGTCGCGGCACTCCCTCGATCAGCTCCGCGGATCCGGCGCCCCAGGCCCGAACCTCGATCTCTTGCGGACCGTGCTGCGTGACGCGATAGCTGACCGGGCCGGACTCCATCCGGCTCGCCCGCCACACTGAGCCGTCCGCCTCGCCCACGTGACAGGGATCTGCGCCCCCGTGCTGGAGCACGGACAGCGTTCGCCGAGCGTCAACCAGGAAGCGTGGCCGCCACACCGTCGAGGCCGACACGACCTCGGGCATCGCTGTCACCTCACCAATCTGTCAGACGCCCACGACAGCGGCCCGAATTCGTGGCAACCTTTCGGGCAACTGGTACGTCTAAGCACCAGCGTGCATGAGCTGCGGCATGCGTCGAGACAAAGAGGGGCGACCATGAGGGCAGACCGATCGGCACGGCGGACGCTGACTGCGAGTGGACTCATTCTGGCGGCGGGCCTCACCCCGCTCGCCGGTACGACGCCAGCCGCCGCCGCCTCGCGATTGTGTGGGCCGCCGGCCGACACCGTCCCGCCCCAGATCAGCCAGGTCTCGATGAGCACTGACGCCGTTGACGTCACCGACGCGCCGGCCACCGTGACGATGACCGTTGACGCCACCGACACCTCAGCCACCGAGCCGGCCAGCGGGATCAAGACGGTCTTCGTCTACGGATACGGCAACCGGTTCTACGCGCGGACGAAGCTCAAGCTCGTAAGCGGTGACGCCACAGACGGCGAGTGGCAGGGCGACTTCACGGTTCCGCAGACGGCGCACACCGGCGACTTCAACATCGAGGAGATCCGCCTCGAAGACCGCGACCACAACTACCAGAGCTATGGCGGCTACCGGACCGACCGGCGCTACTCGCCGTACGACTTCGCCCTCCACCCGAGCTGGCAGCACGGATTCACGATCACCAACAACGGCGACACCAAGCCGCCGGAGCGCATCCCCGCTGGAAAGCTGACCAACTTCTCGATCTCACCGACAAAGGTCAACACGACTGAGGGCAGCAAGCCGGTGCACCTGTCCGCGTCGTTCAGCGCGCCGCGGCCGAAGCAGGTCTGGGTCTACTTCCAGAGCGCCACGCGTCACGCCAGGTTCTACAAGCGAGTGGAGCTCAAGGCCACGGCAACCGACAAGTACGTCGCGACATTTCGGGCCTCCCAGTGGAGCGGGGACGTCAAAGCCCAGTCGTTCGTGAGCGCTCGCTGGTCCCGCAAGTACCGGCCTTTCGGTCGCGGCTACTCACCCGAGACGCTCGCCAAGCACCACTTCTCCTCGCAGCTCCGGATCCACGGGGCGAGCGACACGACCGCTCCGGAGCTGACCGGACTCACGATCACCCCTGACCAGGTCGACGTGTCGACGAGCAAGCAGATCCTGACGGTCACGGCCAACGTCAGTGACACCCAGTCGGGGGTGCGCTTCCTGGCGTTGCGGCTCAGCGGCGGCGGCCGGTTCGGCTACGGCTTCGCGCGGTTGAAGCCGGACGGCGACCACTGGAGCGGTCAGGTCAAGATCCGGCAGTGCTCGCGGGGCGGGGACTGGAAGGTCTCGGCGTTCACGAGCGACCGGGCCGGGAACTACCACAGCTACCGACCGCACGCGCTCGCCGCCGCCGGCTTCACGTCGGTCGTGACAGTGACTTCGAATCCTGGCGACGGCCGCTCACCAGAGGTCAACAACGCGACCGCGTCCGGCGCCGAGCACACGATCACGCTCAACTTCTCGGAGGGCGTGAAGAACGTGACCGACACGACCCTCGAGGTCTATCCGATGAAGCCGGCAGCGACCCGCTACGAGACGACATCGGCGATCTCGGCGATCAGTTGCAGCGATGGCACCGGCACCGTCCCGTGCGACGGAAGCAACGGGCTCGTGACGTCGGCCCGGCTCAGCGTCGACGACGTGGTCGGCGGCGCCAAGTTCCAGGTCTGGGCGAACCAGGACGCTGTGACCTCACAGCTGACGGACGGCGCTGGCAATCCGCTGCAATGGGGCTACCGGGTCGCGCAGGTCACCGGCTCCTAGCGAGCCGGCGACCTCGCACCGAGGCCACCGCGACGACAACAGCGATCAGTCCGATTGTGATCCACAGCGAGTAGTGGCCGACCTGGTTGACGAAGTCCACCGCAGGGTGGCCGATCGCCCACCCGAGGCCGACGAGCAGCCCGACCCACAGCATCAGCCCGATCAGGTCACCGATGATGAAGGTCCAGACCGACATGCCGCTGATCCCGCACGCGAGAAAGATGATGTAGTTCGGGATCGGCAGGTAGTAGCCGATGGCGAG
>Ga0213876_10001047_pt1 | contig 17866 bp, 13 predicted proteins | sample BarmaccomBMRX_R9_FD_160113 | JGI IMG/M metagenome (GOLD analysis project Ga0213876, IMG submission 160113) | Root-associated microbial communities from Barbacenia macrantha in rupestrian grasslands, the National Park of Serra do Cipo, Brazil - RX_R9 | ecosystem: Host-associated > Plants > Roots... | reverse complement strand
CAGTTGCGTATCGAGCAGCGCCAGATTGCATGCGAACTTAGCCATCGATATTCGCTGCCACGATCGAATCGTCTCCCCTGTATTGATCGCGTATTCTTTTTCAGCCTCGCGCAGTAACTCGAGCTGCCAACGGGCTCGGGCCATTGCGTCGGCGGCCGGGGCGCCTCGCATCTCCTCGTAACGCTCCTGATAAAACGGCGGCTCGACTGTCACCTCAGCCAGGCAGTCAGGATGCAAATTGAAAAGTTCAGCCTGGTGGAAGAGGCGCGCGCGCGGGGCGGGAGGTTCTTCTTGCGGGGACTCCATCGCATCCAGAACGGGGTCGAGCATGTTGATCGAGAGCACGACACAAATCGACGCGAGCGGATCGGCGCCTTGCAGCTTCCACGCCATGGCCGCGGCATGCGCCGTGACAGCCTCTGTGCGCGCCTGCGGATGCAGGCGATACGCGTCGACGTATCGCTCCATGCCAACCAGTTCGAGCGAGTAAGGATCAGGATAGTGGCCCGGAACGTGCGGCCTTTCCGTAGTCGGCGGTTCCAGCAGCAGAACTTCCGCTTGCAGCTCTTCCGCAGTTCGCAGCGCCTCGACGAATGGATCGGCGGGCTCCACAGGGATATAGGTCGCGTCTTGTTCCTCGTCATCCTCGGGCGGAAGCAAGATCAACGACATTTTCGGAAGCCGCGCGACCGCCTCTCGATATTCCGCTTCGAGCGTGGACGGTAGTTCCACAGCGATCACCGAAGGCCGCGACTCGAGCAAAAAGCGTCTGAGGCGCCAAGTGAACTCGAGTCGACCGGGTACAACCGGAAAATACGTGATGTTGCCGCGGCAGATCGTGCCGGCTTGAGGCGGCTCCTGCTGCATGACGTTAATTCAGCGCCGCACCGTATAACGCATGGCTTCTTCACCCAAAATGGAGCGGATTGAAGCCGGAAGAAGGAGTCGCAACGGGTGACCGGTCTCGCTTTGCAATTTGAGAGCATATCGCGCGATGTTCAGCCCATCCCGAACGGTGTAGCTTTCGTCGGCCGCGTGCGCGTGCTGCAGAAAATCGGTGACGTAGTGGAGCACTTCATCCGGCGAAAACGGCAGGTTTTCCCGCAGGATCGCGAGTTCCTCATCGCGTTCCGGGAAGTCGATCAGAATTTGGGGCTGCAGCCGCGAATGAATGTACTCCGGAAGATCGAAAGTCGACGAGTCGTCATTCATGGTGGCGACCAGCCGGAAATCCGGATGTGCCTTGATCTTCAAACCGGCGACAATCGACTCCACGTAGCGGCGGCTGTCGAGCAAAGGAGCGAGACTGGCCCAACTCTTCTCGCTCATCCGGTTGCCCTCATCGAGAATCGCCACCCCACCGCGTAACATGGCTGTCACCAGTGGCGAAGCGACATATTTCAGGCGCGCTGTTCCCTCTATCACCGGGGTGACCAGGAGATCCTCGGGCCGCGTGTCGACGGTTGCCTGCATAATGTAGACCTCGCGTCCCAACCGCTTTGCAGCCGCATACGCCATGGTCGTTTTGCCCACACCCGGCTTACCCAGCAGGCGGGGGTTCATGGGAACGTCCTCTTGATTCAGGACCATCCACGCGGCGAGCAATTGCCGCATGGACTCCTCCTGCCCTACCCAACTGACGTTAATCTCATCGGGGTGAGCCAAATGCAGCTCGATCCCTTCGAGCGTAGTTCTCATTACTTAGCTACCTTCGCAATCGCGAATTTGCATTGAAAATACTTCACTGAAACGGGGCGAGCAGTTCTCATGAAGGGCAACACTTCCACTGTAGAATGAGAGTGCTTTCAGATGACGCCCAGACTGCTGCGCCTCGTGTATGCATTCGAATTTCTGATAGCAATGGTCGCAATATTTACGGTTTGGTCTGAGGTGGGCGGCCAAGCGGCATTGGATCTGATGCACTGGGGATGGAAGCTCGGTTTGAGCGTGGGCTTGGCGAGTTCGTTCGTGTTGTACACTGCGGCCGTTGTCGCCGAAGAGTCCCTTTGGAGCATGCGTTCGGCGCGCTGGTTAGCTCTGATGCTGGTCATCTTTTTGGGAATCGGCGCCGTTACCTATTACTATGGGCTCGAAGCTGAAACCGGTGAATCCGACGAGACCGGGACCATTTCCCGGCTCGATGCCCGGTACTCGGCTGTAGTGCGATTCTCATGACCTCGAACGAAACAGAAGCGGAATACGCGTTCTGGAGCGCGCCGGACCAGCCCTTCACCATCACCTATTCGCTCGAACAGTTTCATGAGATCGATTTCGAGGTGAACGAGGGGTACCGCCGCATTCCGCACGGCGGTATTGAGATCGGCGGCTTGCTGTTCGGCGTCGCCGAGGAATCCGGCGTGCGCATTCAGGCTTTTCGGCTGATCGAATGCGAGCACGCCACCGGCCCCTCATTCAATTTGTCCGACCGCGACCTCGAACGATTGCAGCGGCAGATGGATGGTTCGACATCTGAGCCGGACCTTGCCGGACTCCAGGTGATCGGATGGTTCGTTGCGCACACGCGCACGCCACTGCGGTTGAGCGACCGCGAAGCGGCCATTGTCGACCGCTTTTTCCCTAAGCGTCACCAGATTACGGTTTTGGTCAAACCGGAGCGCTTTCAGCCGACGCGGTTCGCTTTTTTCGCTCGAAAGGCGGATGGTTCGATCGAGCGCGATGGCACGGCTAAAGCCGTTATTCTTCCGCTGCCGGTGCGTGGCAGTCGCGGAGCCGAAGGCCCAGTTCCATCGATAGCCGCACCTCCCGCCTCCGCTGCTCCTCCACCGGAGACACCTGCTCCGCCACAGAAAGCTGCTTCTTCCCCAGCGTCGATCGCCGTCGAAAGGCCAGTTCCGCCGCCGCCGCCTCCTGTCGTGCCCGAACATCCCGCTCTCCCTGTGAGGCCTGCTCCCCCGCAAACGCAGGCGCCGCCGCCGAGAGCGCGACACGAGATTACACGATTGCGAAAGCAGCCCGAGGACATGGAGACGGTCACTGCCGAAACGTTTAGCCCGGACCAAACAAGGCCGGACATACTGCGGACAGACGTGCGCTCGCCGCATCCGCCCGCAGCGCCGGAGCATCCGGACCGTCCCCCTGGGCCATGGCCACGACCGCACTCGAGCGCCGGCGAAGCTCCCGTCATTCCAGCGGAAACAGGCGACGCGCAAGAGGTGAAAAGCCTGACCACCGTTGCGAAACAGTCGCGGCTTCCCGCTATAGACGACCTACAGCGGCGGCGTTCCGAACGCTCGGCGAATGAAAGAGCGTCCGCTTTCGATGACAAGACCAGGTTCAGCGTGGGGCTGGCTTTGCTCCTGCTCTTTGCTGCCGGTCTCGGCTGTGGCGCAGGCTACTGGGCGTACCAACAGCTACCGCCGCCGGTTGTTTCCTTAACGGTTCATCCCGATGGTGCTGGACTGGTAATCACATGGCCGACGGACCAGACGCGGCAGGCACAATATGCGGCAATCCGGGTCAACGACGGGGCTCAGCAGCCCTTGTCTGACGAGGAGAAAAGCGCCGGCGCTGCGCGTATCAGCGCTCCCGCATTGTCAAACGTCAAAGTCGAGCTTATTGTCCAACACTGGATGCGCGACTCTCGCGGTATCGTTCGCTACGTCACCGCAGTGCCCGCGCAGGTCTCACAGGCCGATCGCCAACCCAGTCATTAACGAACCGCGCCGACCCTTCCTCTGCTACGCTGAGGCGAAATGTCCGCTCGCCATTGCCTCAAAGTGACGTTTTTGTCACTGGTTTGCCTGCCCTTTTTCGCACAATCCCCAGCTTCATCTGCACTGAAACCGAAGCTCGTGGTGGGCATCATCATCGATCAATTCCGTTACGACTACCTGACGCGTTTTCGTGCCGATTATCACGGCGGTCTCGACCAGTTGATGTCGAAAGGCGCCGATTTCACGAACGCCAACTATGCGCAAGTTCCTACCGTGACAGCGGTCGGCCACAGCATCTTCATGTCGGGAGCTATGCCGTCGGTCAGCGGCATTGTTGGCAACGCCTGGTACGACCGCGGCGAACAAAAAATTGTGACCAGCGTTTGCGATTGGAAGGAAAAAATCGTCGGCGGACCTACCGAGCCGCCCGGCCCGAAATGCACAGACTCCGACCCGGCATCGCCGCGGCGCTTGCTCGTGAGTACGTTGGGCGACGAGTTACGCGCGGCTCATCCGGATTCGAAAATCGTAGGCATCTCGATCAAGCCGCGAGGCGCTGTTTTGCCGTCGGCGCATCGTGCGGCAGGCGCGTTTTGGTTTGATGACGCCACTGGCCACTTCGTCAGCAGCACCTTCTACATGAAGCAGCTGCCCAACTGGGCCGCCGCGTTCAATGAACGTAAGCTGCCGGCGAAATACACCGAGCAGGAGTGGGCAGGTTTTCCCAGTTGGAAGTTTCACCCGAGGATCGGTCATGCTCCCTACGAAGCTATACCGGCAAGCCCCTGGGGCAACGAACTCATCGAAGCCTTCGCTGAATCGGCAATCAATGGTGAGCAGTTGGGCCAGCGTGGCGGCACTGACTTGCTGACGATCTCGTTTTCCTCGAACGATTACGTCGGCCATCGCGTCGGGCCGGACGCACCTGAAGTACGCGACATGGCCATCCGCACTGATCAGCTGATCGGGAAGCTCTTCCACCTTCTGGACGAAAAGATCGGGATGAAGAACGTGATGGTCGTGCTTTCGGCCGATCACGGCGTAGCACCTATTCCGCAGCAGGGCGAAACTGCCAGGATGCCCGGCGGGTATATCGCTGTGGATCCCGAAGAGATCGTCGAGTCGGCATTGGCACATCGATTCGGCAACCGGGAGTGGCTCATTCGCGGTGTGGGTGAAACGTCGTTGTATCTCAATCGTGAGACCATGGCCGACGCCAAAACAGACGGCCACGTCATCCCTGAGAGCGAAATCTACACCGTCGCGGCGCATGCTTTATTAGCAGCGCCCCAGCTGCACGCTGCTCGGGTGTACACGCGTCCGCAGCTTGAGAACGGTATCACTGGCGATTTTATTGCACGCGACGAAATGAATGGTTTCTACGCTCCCCGGAGCGGCGATCTGGCACTGGTTCTCGAACCGAACTATATGCCCGGTACAAGCGGAACCACCCACTTTTCGCCATACGTGTATGACACGCACGTGCCGGTTCTCTTTATGGGCCCTGGAATTCGCGCGGGCCAGTACGACGGAGCCATTCAGCCAAATGACATAGCGCCCACTCTGGCGAGCATGCTAGGAATTCAAACGCCGAGCGGTTCAAGCGGACGCGTATTGACGGAGATGCTGCTGCATTGACGCGAAGGCTTTCGAGCTCAAGACCGCTACCGAATCCCCGTCCAGCTCCATTAATCCAGGGCGCAGATCCGTGTGGTCGTTCGAAGCCAGTACCCCACCCCGAGGCGCGTTGCTGACTGGAATCGCCTGCCGGTCGCTCGCGAGATTACAAACCACCTGAATGTCTCCTCGCTTCAGCACCAGCCATTGCGCGCGTTCGTCGAACGTTACCTGCACATCCACCAGGCTGCCGTCGGTTAGTTCGGGAGTGGATCGCCGCAGCGCGATCAGTTGCTTGTACCAATCGAGCAACTCTGCATGTTCGCCCTGCGTAATTTCACTCCACCGCAGCTTGGATCGATCGAACGTGGCCCGTTCCTGCGGGTCCGGAACTTCCTCCGGGTTCCATCCGAACCCTTTGAACTCGCCCTTGCGGCCCTCGGAGACCTTGTGGCCCAATTCCTCGTCTTCGTGCTGGGAAAAATATTGGAAGGGCGAAGACGCCCCGAATTCCTCGCCTTGAAACAGCATAGGAATGAACGGCGATGCCAATACCAAAGCAGCGGCGATCTTCTGCCGGCCTAGATTCACGAGATGGCACAGGCGCTCTCCTTGCGCGCGATTGCCCACCTGATCGTGATTTTGAGAGTATCCGAGGAAATGGCGCGCCGAGAGTCCAATCGGCGGACGCCCATGTATGGCGTCGCGGTGCGGCGAGTAAATGCCGTCATAGACGAACACTGCTTTCAATGCCTTGGCGAGTTGCGCCAGCGATCCGAAATCTTCGTAGTACCCCTTGCGCTCGCCTGTCAGCACGCTGTGCAAAGCATGGTGGAAATCGTCGCTCCATTGCGCATCGATGCCGTAGCCGGCTGCTTCGCGGCTTCGCACGATGCAGGGGGCATTGAGATCGCTTTCTGCGATCAGCACGAGATGCCGTCCCACGCGAGCTGAAAGAGCTTCCACTTCAGAGGCCAGGAACTCGAGAAAATGCACCGCTGAATTGTCTACAAACGCATGCACCGCGTCCAGCCGCAGACCATCGAAATGGTAGTCTCGCAGCCACATCAGCGCGTTGTCGGCAAAGAATCGCCGCACCTCCGGACTGCCCTTGTGATCCAGGTTCACCGCCTGTCCCCAGGGTGTTTTGTAAGCGTCCGTGAGATAAGGACCGAATTTTCCAAGATAATTCCCGGCCGGTCCGAAATGGTTATAGACAACGTCCAGCAACACAGCTATTCCGCGTTGATGGCAAGTGTCAATCAAGAATTTCAGATCGTCCGGGCTTCCGTACTGATGATGGGGAGCGAACAAGTCGACGCCGTCATATCCCCAGCCCCACGGGCCTGAGAACTCGGCCACCGGCATCAACTCAATGTGCGTGATGCCAAGTTCCAAAAGATAATCCAGGCGCTCCACTAGCGCGCGAAAAGTACCTTCGGGCGTGAAGGTGCCTACGTGTAGTTCGTAAATGATGGCACTCGAAAGCGGCTTCGGCTGCCAATTATGGTCTGTCCATCGAAAGGTGGAATGATCCACTACGCGTGATGGCCCATGGATGCCCGACGGTTGCCATGCGGATCGAGGATCGGGGAACGGACCCTCATCGTTGACGATGAAGCCATAATCGGCGCCGGCGCCGCCTTCCCTCGATTCGGTACTCCACCACCCGCTATCGACCCGCTCCATCGGCAGTTTCCGATCGCCGATTTGCAAGGCCACGTCACTGGCCTTCGGCGCCCAGACTCTGAACGTATGCATAGATAAAGTTATTGCTCCACTAATAGGGCGACAGGGAATTCTTCGAACAGTTCTTTTGCGGATACCTCGCCGCCGTCTAGATGCTTCCCTGTAAACCGATTTTGCCAGCGTTTTCTCGGCAACGAAACCTGTGTATCGTCCCAGTTGCCGTTCAGCTTGTAGACCAACCTGGGAACTAGCACCGCCACGCGATCTCCGCGCAAATATCCGACCAGATGATCCGCGCGCCTGCCGCCCGCAAGGAGCGGCGTGTACGTCGCATTTGCGCCAAACCAGTCCGGCTTCTCACGGCGCAATGTGAGCGTTTGATAAATGGTCCAGAGTTTTGGCAGCCCTTCATCGCTGCGCCGCAGTACTTCCGACACGTTCAAGCGAGCGAGTTCGCTCAGCAATTGGCGCCGCAGCGCATAATTGACATGCCGGCGGTTGTCCGGGTCAACCAGGCTCAAGTCCCACAACTCGCTTCCCTGATACATATCCGGTATACCGGGCGACGTGAGTTTCAGCAACGTCTGCGACAACGAATTGACCCGGCCCGGCTCGATCAAAGTGCTGACAAATTGTTCGAAGTCTTGCCGGAATTCGACATCCTTATAGATGCCTTCGACAAAAAACTTCAGTGCTTCTTCGAACTCCTTGTTGGGGGAGAGCCAGTTCGTATCCGTCTTCGCTTCCCGCATGGCTTTTTCCATGTAGGGCAGCAGGCGATCGGTGTCAATCGGCCAAGCGCCCAGCATGGTTTGATACAGAAACCATTCCGTGTTTCGTCCGGGCAAGTTGTTCTTCTTATATCTCTCGTTCGCGGCGCTCCAGCGCTGAACGGCTTGCTTCCACAGCTCGGGAACCTCGGAGAGCAGGGTGATGCGGGCTCGCACGTCCTCGCTGCGTTTGGTGTCGTGCGTGGATGAGGCCAGCATGGTGCATGGAAAGCGCTGCTGTGATTCGGAACAGTAGGTATGAAACTGTTGCGTGCAGACGCCAAAGCGTCCCGGGTCGCCGCCCACTTCATTCAGCGAGATCAATCGATTGAAGTTGTAGAAAACGGTGTCCTCAACCCCCTTCGCCATGGCAGGCCCACAGAATTGCTGGAAGCGCATCACAAACTCCGATTCGAGCGCGCCTCTGACTCGCAGTAGCAGCACGTCGGCCAGGAAGTCGAACAAGTCACCATCAAGTTCCGGCCGGTTGGCTTTAGCCGCGGCAACGGCTTCGTTTACGTAACGTTCGTCCTCTGAAGTGATTTCGCTGCGCTCCGGAACGACATAGGTGCGGTAGACAGGGAAGCACGCCACCACTTCGCGAATGGCTCGAATAACATCATGTTGCGTAAAATCGCGGCGGTCGCGATGGCATTCGCAGATGTCCGTAAACAGGGTGGTCAAACGATTGACATCGCTGCCAAGAAGATCGCGCAAAACGCGATGTTTCTTATCGCGTGTCAGGGCGGGGTAGTCGGTCGTCTCGCCCGTGAACTCGCTGTAGATGTTATTGAATACCTTTTCGTTGGCTGCATCGACAAACAAGCCGGCGACCTGATTCAAGTAGTCATAGCCGGTGGTTCCATCAATGCGCCAATCCGTGCGCAACTTCTCGCCCGGCTCCAAAATCTTTTCACCCAGTATCCATACATCCTCGGCATTTTCACGCAACCACGTGAAGTACAGCTTCGGGTCGCGCAAACCATCCGGATGGTCGACGCGCACTCCGTCGAGCACTCCTTCTTTCAACCAGCGAATCACCAACGCATGCGTGTCGGAGAACACGCGTGGGTTCTCCTGCCGCAGCCCAACCAGGGTGTTCACGTCAAAAAAGCGGCGATAGCCCAGGTCCTGCTCGGCCGTGCGCCAGAATGCGAGCCGGTAATTCTGCTGCTCCAAGAAATCATCCAGCCGGTTGGGATTCTTGTTCACTTCTTCGAGCGCTTTATCCACTTGCTCGGCAATGAAAGGCGTCTCCGTAAACAGGCGTTCCAGCTGCGCTCGAATCACCGTCTTGTCCCGATCGCGTTGGATAAGGTCCTCATAATCCGTCGCTGTCGGCGCAGGCAGCTGGGACAAAGCGTCGGCCAGGAACGCCAAAAAATCCGACCCCGTCGCTTGTGCCGCCCGGCTCAGAATGCGCGACAAGGAACGCGGCGCCGCAGGCAATTCGTTGTCGAAATAACTTACGAAGAATTCGCCGCCCTTGCGATGTAGCTGGAGTTCACCGCGACCCAATACGCGCCCGTAGTGATCACCGAGGATGGGTACCAGCAGTTTGTTGCGCAGTTTTTCCTGCGAGGACTGCCAGTCGATATCGAAGAAAAACGCATACCGGCTCGCCGGCCCGTTTTCGAGAACATCCCACCACAAGCGGTTACGCCGGCCGGCGATTGCCATATGATTGGGGACAATATCCAGAACTTGTCCAAGCTGATTCCGCCCCAATTCTAAACAGAAGCGCGCATGCGCTTCACTGCCGCCCAGTTCTTCATTGACGCGATGCGGATCCACCACGTCGTAGCCGTGTTTACTGCCGGGCGCTGCCTGGAGATAGGGCGAGCTGTAAACGTGAGAAATGCCTAATTCGTGTAGATAATCCGCGATTGCGGCAGCGGCTTCAAACCCGAACTCGGAGTGGAGTTGCAGCCTGTAAGTTGCTGTCGGAATTCTAGCCATCTCTGGTGAGAAGCCATCCCGGTGAGGATCGTTTCGGCCGCAGGACTGCTATTGTTCATACCGCTTAAAGTGGAATTACAAGGTTCATGCTGTACGACATTGCAAGCGCGCCCACCGCCGCTAATTCCGTTATCCTTCTCCACCCGCGCGACAGCGTGGGCATTGCTCGCGTGGCGCTTCCGGCTGGACAGGCGTTAGAAGCTGGGAATCTTTCGGTACTAACCCTCGCTCCAATCCCGGCCGGGCATAAAGTCGCTCTCAGGAAGATCGCTGCCGGGGAAAGCGTCGTTCGCTACGGCAATGTGATCGGTTTCGCAACGCAGTCCATTGAACCCGGCGAACACGTACATGTGCACAACCTCGGATATCAGGATCTGGATCTTTCGAGCGTTGCCTTTGGAAGCGATGCCCCGCCGCGAACCCAAGCTGGCCAGACGCGAACCTTCCTAGGTTATCGCCGTCCGGATGGCCGCGCCGGTACCCGCAACTACATCGGTGTTGTCGCGGCGAGCAATTGCGCTGCACACACAGCAGAGCTGATCGCGGCAAGCTTCGCCCGCGAAACTTTGCCCGCTAACGTCGATGGCGTGGTTGCCTTCCCGCACGGCGAAGGTTGTGCTATGTCCATCGGCCCCGATACCGAGCAACTGCAGCGCACGCTGCAGGGCGTTTTAGATCACCCCAATATTTCTGCTGCGTTAATTCTTGGCCTCGGCTGTGAAGTGAACCAGATCAGTCACTATCTGGGCCGCGGCGACGCAAACGGTGACATACCCCCTGCCGCTCTGCACGGCTTGACGCTTCAGGAATCGGGGGGAACTATGGCGACGGTCGATGCAGCGCGACAGCAGATTTGGGCGTTCATTGACAAAGCCGCGCAACAGCAACGTGAATCCGTACCGGCGTCGCGCCTTGTGGTCGGCCTGAACTGCGGCGGCTCGGACTCCTTCTCCGGCATCACCGCAAATCCCGCGCTCGGTTATTGCTGTGACCTGATCGTCGCGCAAGGTGGAACCGTCGTGCTGGCGGAAACCACGGAAATCATCGGCGCGGAGCATCTTCTGCTGCGCCGTGCGCGTACTCCGCAGGTAGCGCGAAAGCTTCTTGCTTGCCTCGAAAATTACAAGGCTTACCTGCGCCAGTTCGGCGGGACCTTCAACGACAATCCGTCGCCCGGCAACAAGGAAGGCGGGCTCACCAATATTTTGGAAAAGTCGCTGGGCGCAGTTGCCAAAGCCGGCACCACCGCTTTAGAAGATGTGGTCAACTATTCCGAGCGCATCACCACGCCCGGATTCGTCTTCATGAACACGCCCGGCTACGACCCGGTCTCTATCACCGGGCTGGCCGCTGGCGGCGTCAATTTGATCGCGTTCACCACTGGCCGTGGCAGCGCCATCGGATTTCCGAACGTCCCTGTTTTGAAGATCGCGAGCAACTCCGCCATGTACCGCCGCATGTCGGCAAATATGGACATCAACGCAGGACGCATCGCCGACGGCAGCGCTTCGATAGAAGAAGTCGGCCGCGAAATCTTCGAGTCTCTACTGCGCGTCGCATCAGGCGAACGGACGCTCGCCGAGAAACTGGGCCATCATGAGTTTGCGCCCTGGCGTATTGGCCCGGTTCTGTAGCGGTCCTTATTTCGGTGAAATGTGGAAGAAATAAATGGTCATAGCCGCGCCCACCGCGATGACGATTCCTCTAATAATCGCCGGGTTCATTCTGCGCGCGATCATTGGCCCCGTATATCCGCCCGCGATGGCCGCCGCCATCATCACGAGCGTCGGACGCCAATCCACCTGGTGCGCGCAGATGAAGATCAGAGCTGCAATCGCGTTTAGTGATCCGCCCAGGATACTTTTCACACCGTTCATGCCGTGAATGTCAGTCAGTCCGTAAAGCCGAAACGCCGCCAGGATCATGATCCCGATGCCACCGCCGAAATAGCCACCGTACACGGCAATCGGGAACAGGACGGTTAACATCAGCGCTTGGCTCGAGTGAAGCTTCCCGCGCAATGCAACGCTGACCTGCCCGCCAAACGCGAAAAGGAGAGTGGCAAACAGCAGAAGCCAGGGCGCAACGCGGCGAAAGGTTGTGTCAGGGGTGAAGAGCAACAGCGCCGCTCCGACCGCCCCACCCGATAAGCTGACGATAAACCAGGCTTTCAGCCGTTTGTCGGCCAGGCGGCGGATATCTTGCCGGTAACCGAAGACGCTCGCCATGGCGCCGGGAACCAGAGCTACCGTGTTGGATGCGTTCGCAACAACGGCGGGCACTCCCGCCAACACCAGCGAAGGGAAGGTGAGAAAGCTTCCGCCGCCTGCCACGGAATTGAGACCACCGGCCGCGAATGCCGCTGCGATCAGCAGCAGAATCGTCACAGATACTTTACGAGCACAACCTCATTGCCCTGCTCGTTGTAAATCAAATCGTCCGCAATCTGTTTCACGAGCAAAATGCCGAAGCCGCCCGGACGCATGCCCGCCTCTGCTCGCGCTTTCACATGCTGCAGCGGGTCATCGGGCGGATTGTTGACGGCAGCATGTGGCAATCCATCCAAGTCGAAGCCCGGCCCGGCATCGCGAATCTGAAACAGGATCATACGCGAGGTGCGGATATAGGTCAGCTCGCAGCCGCACTTCCGCTCAGCCTGGCAACCGTGCTCCATCGCATTACCCAGCAGTTCGTCAAGCGCCGTGCAGAGTTTATCGCAGAGTTCGTTCGACACACTGTGGATGTACGAACGGAAGAAATCAACCACCTCGCGCCGAACCTTCAGGTCGGGCGCCACCCACAAGCAGACCCAGCCCGGCAAAGCAGACTTTACTTCAATCTCGGGATTATCGCGGAATGCGTCCCGCGCGCTCGTCACATTCATGTATCCGACTTGTGAAAACTCAATCTTCGCATCTATACATCAGTGCTACGTTGAAAGCAGGATTTGCATGCGTTTCCGCAATATTTTGATGGCCGCCGCCGCGGCGTCGGTGCTGTTCGCCGGAGCTAGGAAGGTAATTTCGCCCGAAACCAGCGCCGGCAACGATGTAGTGGATGTGGTGGCCACCATCACGCTGGCCGAGGATGAGGTCGCTCAAAAACTCGGTGCTGATCCTGGTAAAGGCGTGGTGCTGCTGGAAGTTCGAATCATCCCTAAGACCGACCAACCGTTGCGGGTGAGTCCGGACGATTTCATCCTGCTGGCGCACGATGATGGCGAACGCGCCAAGCCGTTTGAACCTTCCGAAATCGCGGGAAACGGCGCGCTTGTCCTTAGCAGCGCCACAGAAGGGACTGTGAAGAAGACCAGTTCCTCAATCGGACTTGGCGGCATGGTCGGCGGTGGTGGCGGCGCGTCTCCCGGCAATTCGAAGGTCACCACGCTGAGCTCCAAGATGGACACCAAGAGTCAGGGCAACGACAAACTGCTGGAAGCGCTAAAGGCAAAGCAGCTGCCCGAGAAGGAGTCGGTCCAGCCCGTGGAGGGATATCTGTATTTTCCGCTCGACGGAAAGCACAAGTTGAAGGATCTCGCGGTGCTGTACCGAGGTCCCGCCGGCCGGCTGAACCTCGAGTTCCAGCACTGATTTCAGAAATTACTGCGCCTTGTCGATCGAGGTGATCTTTACGACGCTTCCATCCATGCTGCCGTCGATCTTTACGTTCTGACCCGCGAAGGCCTTCGCCTTTTCCTTCGAATCGGCGTCGAACGTCATCACTTTGCCGTTGCTAACCAGCACGGGGTCCGACCCCTTCTTGAGACAAACATCGATGCATTTTGTGTTCGCCTCGCTAGGCGCGTTGTGCGCGGCCCCGCAATGCGCGTCTGAAATGTACCCGGTTATATCGTCCGCCAGCATCAACGCCGGAGAAAGCGCCAATATCAGAGCAGACGAGTAAATTAGTTTCTTCATTTGAGAGGTCCTCCCCTTCTACTTACGAATGAGATTGTATAACGGATGAAGCGACGGCTCGAACGGCCCATGCAACCATGTGTGCTGTGCGTCTTTGCCTTAGGCTGCTTCTCTTCATCGCTGCCGCAAACGTCTGCGTAGCGCAGGCGCTTACGCGGCCATATAGTGTTCCCCCGGCGGACGCGCCTGAACTCGCCGCCCGCGGCAAATATTCCGTCGGCGTCCGCACGATAGAGATCGTTCATCGCGATCAAATCGATATCCTCCATTTTGACAAGCCAAGCGCCAAAGCACCGACCTACAATCGTCCACTGACCATCGAAATCTGGTACCCGGCGGTTATCCCGCAAGGTCAGGATGCGCGAACAACTTATCAAATGGCTGCGCCCGGCCGTAACCGCTCGCCCGATACGCCGCCATATCAGATCGCTGATGTGGTCCTGCGCGACGCATCGCCAATAGCAGGTGCGCATTTCCCGCTTGTTATCGTTTCCCACGGCTATCCCGGTTCCCGGCTTTTCCTCACCTATCTAACGTCGAATCTCGCCTCCAAAGGCTACGTCGTAGCCGCCATTGACCACACCGATTCCGTGTTCGGCAGCATCAAGGGTTTCGAAAGCACGCTGCTGAACCGCGCCAGCGATCAGTTATTCACAATTCAAGCTCTTCAAGACCTGGCACGGGCGCCGGATAACTTCCTTCACGAGGTGCTCGACGCCTCAAACGTCGCCCTTGTCGGGTACTCCATGGGCGGATACGGGGCGCTGATCACTGCCGGCGCCGGGTTGAATCCAACCAGCCCGTTGATGAAATTCGTTCCGGGCGGCTACTTGGGCGACTGGTCTGCCGATAGCGACAGGTACAAGTCCATCGATCGCAGCTCAATTAAAGCGGTAGCAATCGCGCCTTGGGGCGAACAACCGCCCTACAGGGCGTGGACGGCGCAGGCACTCGCGTCGATTCGCATCCCCACTTTGTTCATCGCCGGCGATCACGACGATGTTGCCGATTACCAGAAGGGTATCAAGCCGGCGTTCGACTCCGCTGTCGAATCGGACCGCTGCCTGCTGGTCTATGAGAATGCTCGCCACAACACGGGCGCAGATCCTGCCCCGCAAAACCTGAATCTCACATATCCTCAGATGCTATCCACCGAGGAGCCCGTCTGGCGCAAAGATCGCATCAACGCCATCGATCAGCACTTCATCACGGCGTTCCTGGATCTCTACCTGAAAGCCGACGCTGCCAAGGCATCGTATCTGCATGTGCAACCCACTCGCTCGAATGAGGGCAAGTGGGCCGCGCCTGCACCCAGCGACGACACGGGCACGTACAGCACGGGCATCGATAAAGACGGCAACCCATTCTGGAAAGGTTTTCAACGCCGCTGGGCGTTAGGCATGGAGATGTATTGCAGCGCCGCCGCTTCGCCGCAATCGCACTAGAGAAACTTGCCCTCGAACCGCAACAACGACTACGACGGCAGGCGGTTTGAAAGGAAGCTGGAGCTTTCGCGAGGCTGCGCTTGAGCGGCTAAGCGAAAGGCCGGGTCTAACGGCCCCGGCCTTTCAATTCCTGCTTGCCGCAGGAGGTGATACATATGCACCTTCTAGTGAAAGTGGTTTCGATTTTCTTCGGAACCATCGTAATCAAGCTGCGGTGCAAACGCCGATAGCTTGATTCGGAGGGCGGCATCAGCACTGCCGTCCTCTTTCACTAAATTACCACTAATCGCGTTCTCGACAATTCCCCGCCGCGATCGCGGGGCATACGTTAATTACGTCGAGCGCAAGATCCCACCGAGCGCCGTCAGCGCCCCCAATTACTGCAACGAATACGTCGCGCCCAAAGTTAGCGTGAACGAATTCCTCTTGAATCCAACCGGCGGGTCATTTAGGTAATTGTCTATTCCACCAAAAGTGAATCCAAACCGGTGATAAACCGGAAACGTCAGGTTTGCGTTGACCACCGCCGAGAACGCGTTGGTATTGTTCCACGCCGGAATGTAATCGCCTGATTCCGTCAGCACGATTTTGTGGGGATAGGCGCGCGTGTAGGTCTCCCCAAAAGTTGACCCGACCAACGTCATGTTGGCGGTTGCCGCGGCGAACTGCTGATCGATGTAGTCCACACTTGCTTTGGCATCGAGTTCCTGTTTCGCGGTCTTGAACACCACCACGCCAATTCCACCGCCGTAATCCTGCTGTAAATGTAATCCCAGCGAATAGTTGTGATCCAGCAGCACTTGCCCAAACCCGAACATCCTGGGGCTGAAATAAAAATCCTGCTCAACTCCGGCATGAAGAATCGACGTCTTCGCGGTTGGGGTCCCGGACTGTCTGATCTCGCCATAAGCATCGTTGAAGTTCAGCAAGGTCCGGCTCCTCTGGTCCATCCAGTCAACGCCGGGAACAGATCGCGTCAGATTCAGCGCCGCGCCGTAGCTCTGGTTTTGCTGAGTCGAGCTCGTATACGCAAGGTTGACGGTGGCGCCGCCGTTCCAGCCCCCGAAGAAGTTGCGTTCGCGCAGCGCACTTTGAAACGCGGGTTCGTCCACCACTCGGGCCACATTTGTCACCGCTACGCTTTGCGGTGCGGCGCTCGGTGCCTCCCCACTCACCTGTACTTGCTGATCCGTCGCCGAGATCGTTCCCTGCGGCACTGTGGACGCATCTTTAGCCCCGTGAAGCTCAAGGCCTTTGTTAAGGACCGCAAACCTTTCGACCGTGTGCAATTCCTGAATCTTGCTCCAGTCAATGGTGACTTGGCCCGCCACGTCACTCTTGAAAACCACCGAGGCGCCTTTAGCACTGACAAGGTGCCCGACGAACTTCTCGCCGTCTTTGCAGATCAATACATCCGGATCCGCCGCGTACAAACGACTGCTGCCCCACAAACTCGAAAACAAAACTACGAGGACTCTGAATCGTCTATTGGCTATGCGCAAAAGCGCTCCTCCCTCCGCAAAACCGGTTTGAACCGCAGGCTCGATCCTAGCGAGCCATTGCCAAGGTCTGCGAATCCGTCTACACTTCGAGAATCACGGGCATGATCAGCGGCCGGCGTTGCGTCTGCTTGCTCAAGAATCGCTTCAGGTCCGCCCGTATTTTCTCTTTCATCACGCCCCAATCGCCACGTTCTTCCGGCGTTGATGTTTCGAGCGTGCGGGCGACAACCGCGCGCGATTCCTGCAGAATTCCCGCGCCATCGCCGCCGACGAATCCCCGACTAACAATCTCAGGCGATCCTTCACTCTTTCCAGTGTTCTTATTGATGGCAATAATCGGGATCACAAATCCATCTTCCGACAGATGACGCCGATCTCGAATGATCAGGTCCTCCACCACATCGTCAAGCGATCCCGAATCAATGCACACCCGGCCGACCGTCACCTTTTCGCCGCGCCGCGCGCCTACGTGATCGATCTCCAGCGTCTCGCCCGTCTCGAGCACAAACGTCTCTTCCAGTCCCGCAAACCGCAGATGCTGGGCCAGTGAGGCGTGCTTTGAAAGCTGCCGGTACTCCCCGTGGATCGGAATGAAATATCGCGGCCGCACCAGGTTCAGAATCAGCTTCAGCTCTTCCTCGCTCGCATGCCCCGAAACGTGCACCGGCGGTTTCATTGTCCCGTAAACCAGGTCCGCGCCCCGCCGCGCGATGTGATTCATCATCCGGTAGATGGCCTTCTCATTGCCCGGAATGATGCGCGAGCTCAGAACCACCGTGTCGCCCGGCTGCAGATAAAGATGTTTGTGATTATCCACCGCCACGCGCGAAAGCGCCGACATCGGTTCGCCTTGCGTGCCCGACACCACCACAACTACTTTCTCGGGACTCATCTGCATGATGTCCTGTGGCCGCAGGAGAGTGTGATCGGGAAAGCTGAGCAACCCCAGCTCATGCGCAATCTCGGTTACCGACAACATGCTGCGTCCAAGGAAGGCTACCTTGCGCTCGTTTTCTTCCGCCAGATCGAGAATGTGTTGCAGCCGGTGAATCGAACTGCTGAAACACGAAATGACCAGCCGCCGTTCCGCCCGCGAGAACAGCTCTTCAAAACGCGGCCGCACGGCGCGTTCGCTCTCGGTATATCCGGGCCGGTCGACGTTTGTCGAATCCGACAGCAGCAGTAGCACCCCGCGCTTGCCGTAATCGGCCAGCGTGTGCAGATCGAACAGCTCGTTATCGGTGGGCGTCGGATCCACCTTGAAATCGCCCGTATGGATAATTACGCCCAAGG
>Ga0213876_10001046_pt1 | contig 17885 bp, 15 predicted proteins | sample BarmaccomBMRX_R9_FD_160113 | JGI IMG/M metagenome (GOLD analysis project Ga0213876, IMG submission 160113) | Root-associated microbial communities from Barbacenia macrantha in rupestrian grasslands, the National Park of Serra do Cipo, Brazil - RX_R9 | ecosystem: Host-associated > Plants > Roots... | reverse complement strand
TCTCCTCGAGCAGCGCCTTGACCCAGTCGGCCCGAGCTTCGTGCATCGCCGCTTGCTGCCGCGCCAGCTCGGCCACGCGCGCCGGCGCGCTCCGATCGGCGAAGTACAGCTTGAGGAAGGCGAGGTCACGGATCTCGGGTTCCTTGTCGGGCAGCTCGCCCGACCACCGCGCGAGCTCGTCGAGCCCGGCGGGCGTGATCGAGTACGTGCGGCGCCGGCGCCCGCCCTCCTCGACGTCGACCTCCACCAGACCGGCGTCGACCAGCTTCAGCGGTTCCGTGTACAGCTGCGTGTGCGGGAACGCCCACATCCAGCCGGTGATGCGCTGCGATGACCGCTTCAGGTCGTAGGAGGTCTGGGGACCGAACGACGCCAGGCAGCCGAGGATCACGTGGTGCACCGTCGTCAGCTTCCGGTCGGCCACCTCGTCATAGTACATTCCGAACCGTTCTGAACGAACGGAGGGGATGATGCCGGAAGCCGAGCTGCTGCGGGCGGTCGACGACCTGGAGCAGGCGATCCGCGCCGCCGCCGGGGAGATCGAGGCGACTCGACGGCTACCCGACCACGTGATCGACGGGCTGAAGCGGGCCGGCCTGTTCCGCATGCCCATGCCCGAGTCGTGGGGCGGCCCGGAGGTCGATCCGCTCGCGCAGTTCCGGGTGGTCGAGCGGCTCTCGACCATCGACGCCTCGGTCGGCTGGTGCGCCATGATCGGCTCGGACGGCGGTTACTACTCGGCCAACCTCGACGATGACGCGGCCCGCGAGCTCTGGACCGATCTCGACGACGTGACCGCCGGGTGGCTCTTCCCGGGTGGCACGGCCACTCCGGTCGACGGCGGCTACACGGTCAAGGGGCGCTGGGCGTTCGGCAGTGCGAGCCTGCACGCGCAGGTGATGGTCGCGGGTTGCCTCGTGCCCCACGACGGAGGGATCCGCCTGCGGGCCGACGGCGGGCCCGAGCTGCGGATCGTCGTGGTCCCCGCCGCCGAGGTCACCTCGGTCGACACCTGGCACACGACCGGGCTCGCCGGCAGCGGCAGCAACGACTACGTGATCGACGACGTGTTCGTGCCGGAGGAGCACTCGTGGGCCTTCCTCGAGCCACCGCAGCGAGATCGGCCGCTCTACCGCTTCCCCTACATGTTCTTCGGCAACATCGCGGCGGTGCCGCTCGGCGCCGCGCGCGCCGCGGCCGATGAGCTGATCGCGCTCGCCCACGAGAAGATCACGTTGCCGGCGGGCACGGCGATGCGTGACGAGGCCCGCACCCAGACGGCGGTGGCGACCATCGAGTCGCTCATCGCGCCGGCCCGCGCATGGGCGCTCGAGGTGCTCGAGGAGATCTGGGCGACCGTGACCGCGGGCGACGCCGTCGACGCGGCGACCACCGCCCGCTTCCGGCTGTCGGTCATGCACGCCTTCCGGGCCGCCAAGCAGGCGGCCGACCTCGCCTACGAGACCGCCGGCACCACGGCGATCTACCGACCGCACCCGCTCGATCGCATCCTGCGCGACCTCACGACCATGGGCCAGCACATGCTCGGCTCGACGCGCACGCTGGAGCCTGCGGGCCGGGTGCTCCTCGGTCTCGCTGCGGACGCACCCGTCTTCTGACCGCCCCCCTGCGAAATTGGCCACGTTTGCCGCGCCATGCGCGGCGAACGTGGCCAATTTCGGCTGTGGGATGGGACTAGAGGCCGAGCTCGCGGACGATGTCGACCATGAGCTGGCCGGCTTCGGTGGGGTTCTGGCCGACGCGGACGCCGGCATCGGCCAACGCCTCCATCTTCGCATTGGCCGTGCCCTTGCCGCCCGAGACGATGGCGCCGGCGTGGCCCATCTTCTTGCCCGGAGGGGCGGTGACGCCGGCGATGTAGGACGACACCGGCTTCGACATCTTCGTCTTGATGAACTCGGCGGCCTCCTCCTCGGCCGACCCGCCGATCTCACCGATCATCATCACGGCCTTGGTGTCGGGGTCGGCCTCGAAGGCCTCGAGGCAGTCGATGAACGACGTGCCGGGAACCGGGTCGCCGCCGATGCCGACGCACGTCGTCACCCCGATGCCCTGCAGCTTGAGCTCGTAGAGCGCCTGGTAGGTGAGCGTGCCCGAGCGGCTCACGATGCCGACCGGGCCGCCGGGCTTGGCGATCTCGCCGGCGGTGATGCCGATGTTGGCCTTGCCCGGGCTGATGATGCCGGGGCAGTTCGGGCCGAGGATGCGGGTGCCCGGGTGGTCGCGCTTCACCTTGTTGAAGAACCACGCCTCGTCCTGCGCGGGCACGCCCTCGGTGATCACGACCACCAGCTCGATGCCCGCTTCGGCGGCCTCCATGACCGCGGCCTTCACGCCCGGGGCGGGGATGAAGACGCACGACACGGTCGCGCCGGTCGCTTCCTTCGCCTCGCCGACCGACGCGTAGATCGGCACGCCGTCCACGTCGGTGCCGGCCTTCTTCGGGTTCGTGCCCGCTACGACCTGCGTGCCGTAGTCGCGGTTGCGGAGGCCGTAGAACCGGCCCTGCGACCCGGTGAGGCCCTGGTAGACGACTTTGGTCTTCTCGTCGACGAAGATCGCCATGGCTGTGCCCTCCTACTTCCCGGCCAGCGCGACGACGGCCTCGGCGGCCTCGATCATCGTCGGCTTGGAGATGAACGTGTCGGACTCGTGATCGGCGAGGATCGCCCGGCCCTCTTCGGCGTTGGTGCCGTCGAGGCGGATCACGATCGGCGAGCCGATGTCGACCCGACCGAGCGCGGTGACGATCCCGTTCGCCACCTCGTCGCCCTTGGTGATGCCGCCGAAGATGTTGATGAAGATCGCCTTCACCTTCGGGTCGTTGTTGATGACCTCGAGCGCGCCGGCCATCACCTCGGCGTTGGCACCGCCACCGATGTCGAGGAAGTTCGCCGGCTGACCGCCGACCTGGCTGACGATGTCGACGGTCGACATGGCGAGGCCGGCGCCGTTGGCGATGATGCCGACCGTGCCGTCGAGGCCGACGTACTGCAGGCCCTTCTCGTGGGCCGCGGTCTCGCGCTCGTCGCGCTCCTGGGTCGCCTCGTACTGCTCGTAGTCGGGGTGGCGGAACACCGAGTTGCCGTCGAGCGTGACCTTCGCGTCGAGCGCGTGGACCCGGCCGTCGGGCGTGAGGATCAGGGGGTTGATCTCAACGAGGTCGGCGTCGCCCTCGACGTACGCGCGGTAGAGCTTCTGGAGGATGTCGACGGTTCCCTCGGTCGCGTCCGGGTCGAGCTTCGCCTCGGCCACCCAGGCGCGAGCGGCGGCCTCGGTCAAGCCGTCGACCGGGTCGATCCAGACCTTGGCGATCGCATCGGGATCGGACTCGGCGACCGCCTCGATCTCGACGCCGCCCTGCGCCGAAAGCATCCCGAGGTGCTTCTTGGCCGACCGGTCGAGGGTGAAGCTCGCGTAGTACTCCTTGGCGATGTCGGAGGCCTGCTCGATCCAGATGCGCTCGACCGTGTGACCCTTGATGTCCATGCCGAGAATGTTCGAGGCGTGCGTGCGGACCTCGTCGGCGTCGTTGGCCAGCTTGATGCCGCCGGCCTTGCCGCGCCCGCCCACCTGCACCTGCGCCTTCACGACGACCGGGTAGGACCCGATCCGCTCGGCCACCTCGACCGCGCCGTCGACCGTGGTGGTCACGTCGCCGGGCGAGACGGGGATGCCGAAGGTCGCGAAGAACTGCTTGCCCTGGTACTCGAAGAGGTCCACGAAGGCTCCTGGTCGGTCGTCAGATCGGTGAGGTCAGCGGGTTGTGGTCAACCGGCCTCGAGCGCGGCGTCTCGTTCGTCGAGGGCTCGTGCGAGCCAGTCCGTGATGGTCGCCATCGGCGCCCCAGGGGTGAAGATGGCCGCCACGCCCTGCTCCTGGAGCTCGGCGATGTCGGCCTCGGGCACGATCCCTCCGCCGAACACCACCACGTCGTCGAGGCCACGCGTGCGCAGCTCCTCGATCACCCGCGGGAAGAGCGTCATGTGCGCGCCGGACAGGACGGAGAGGCCGACCGCGTCGGCATCCTCCTGCAGCACGGTCTCGGCCACCTGCTCGGGCGTCTGGAACAGACCCGTGTAGATCACCTCGAACCCCGCGTCGCGGAGCGCCCGGGCGATGACCTTGACGCCCCGATCGTGCCCGTCGAGGCCGGGTTTGGCCACGACGACTCGATGGCGGCGCTCCACGGCAGGGATACTACGCGGGTGCCTCGCGACGCCTCCCATTCGCCGCGCCCCCTCTCGTGAGCCCTGTCGCGCCGTCCGGCAACCACGCCGGGAGGGCTCTCCTGACCGGCACGCTCGCCATCGTCGTGATCGGCGTGATCCTCTTCCTGGCTGCGGTCGTGCTGGGCAACCGCAACAGCACCGACCTCCGCCTCGGTGACCAGACCTTCCACGCGGGGAGCACCAGCCGGCAATCCAAGGCGATCGCCAAGGGCGGCCCGATCCTCTACTCCGACGTGTCCGGCGAGAAGGGTCGCGACATGATCCTGCAGCACCTCGGGTCGAACGAGAACACGGGCTGGTACGCGTTCCGGGCCCAGCCGGCGAACAAGGCCCGTGACTGCGTCTGGGAGTGGCAGAAGGCGAAGCATCAGTTCCGGGCGACCTGCGACCACTCGCTCACCGCCCCGGCGAACGGGGCCGGGCTGGAGCACTACCGGGTGCACGTCCGCGACGGCCAGGTCGACGTCGACCTCAACTTCGCGGCCCGCACCACCACGACGACCACCGCTTCGACCACCACGACCGCGCCCGAGTCGTGCAACGTCCCGACCTCGACCACCGAGGCCCCGTAGCCGTTCAGGAGGCGTCGAAGAGGTGCAGGAGCTCTTTGCGCTGCACCTTGTTGGTGCCGGTGCGGGGCAGCTCGTCGACCGCGACGATGCGCACCGGGACCTTGTAGTCGCTGAGGCGCTCGGCGGCCCAGGCCCGCACGGCCGCCTCGTCGAGCGCCGCACCCTCGACCAACCGCACGACCGCCGCCGGCAGCTCGCCCTTGCGCTCGTCGGGCAGCCCGATCACGGCCGCCTCGACGACGTCGGGGTGCTGCTCCAGCGCCTGTTCGATCTCGACCGCGTAGACCGAGTAGCCGCCGTGCTTGATCACGTCCTTCTTCCGGCCCGCGAAGAACACGACGTTGCGCGGGCCGAGCCGGGCGAGGTCGCCGGTGCGCAGCCACCCGTCCTCGGTGAGCGTGGCCGCGGTGGCCTCGGCGTCGCCTCGGTAGCCGCGCAGCACGCCGGGCCCCTTCACCAGCAGCTCGCCGGTCGTCCCCCGGGGGACCTCGTTGCCGTCGTCGTCGATGACCTTGAACGAGTAGCCCGGAAGCGCCATGCCCATCGACGATCCGAGGCTCTTGCTGAAGCCCGGCGGTGAGAACTTGGCGGCGACACCGCCGCCGGTCTCGACCATCCCGTAGCCCTCGGCGAACGCCGCCTCACCGACCGCGCCCACGAGCGGCAGCACCGCGGTGGCGCCCATCTTCTTGAACGTCGCTGCGAGGTCGGCCGGCATCGCGTCGGCGCCCGAGATCCAGAGTCGCACCGACTTCAGGTCGCGCTGCTCGGCGCCCGCCTCGAGCAGCATCCGGTACATCGCCGGCACGCCGACGTACACGCTCGCGTGGCGGGACTCGATGGCGTCGAGGACCCGCACCGGGTTGAAGCGGGGCAGGAACCAAACCGGCACGCCGGCGCACGCCATGGCGAGCGTGATGGCGAAGCCCATGATGTGGGCGATCGGCAGGCTCACCACTGCGTTGTCGTTGCGGAGCCCGGACGGGAACAGCGCGGTGGCGGTGAGCGAGCCGACCAGGCTGCGATGGGTGAGCTCGACGCCCTTCGGCTTGCCGGTGGTGCCCGACGTGTAGAAGAGCGCGGCGACGTCGCCGGGCTGAGCCGGCACCGCGCGGCCGAGCGCCGCGGCCGACGGGAGCTCCGAGGCGGCGCGCAGCGTCAGCGCGGCCCCCGAGTCCTTCTCGACGTGGGCGATCTCGTCGGGACGCATCAGGGAGTTCACCGGCGCCGGGATGGCACCGGCCCGCGACGCCGCCAGGCAGAGCAGGAGCTGCTCGTAGCCGTTCGGCGTGGCGACGACGACCACCTGCCCCGGTTGCACCCGCTCGGCGATCCCGCCGGCCCAGAGGTCCACCAGCGCGGCGGCCTCGGCGACGGTCACCGTGAGGCCGCCGTCGGCCTCCTCGACCAGGTCGTTGGGGCCGCGCACCTCGGCGAGCCGTTCGAGGAGGAGGCCGAGCGTGTGGTCGCGCCGGAAGGCGAGACCGGCCTGCTTCAGCGGGTTGAGGAGGACCATCGGGTCAGCGAGCCACCTTCTCGAGCGGCGCCCACGCGAGGAGCAGGCGCTTCTCGCCGACCTCGGGGAAGCGCACGACGGCCTCGGTCTTGTCGCCCGCGCCCTCGATGTCGAGGATCACCCCTTCGCCCCACTTGTTGTGGCGGACGTCGTCGCCGACCTTCAGGCCGAGCGACTCGGCACCGCTCGGCGTCGGACCCTTCGGCCGCAGCGCGGCCTCGACGATCCGGTCGCGGCCTTCGGGGCTGCGCCGGCCGCCGTCGCTCCACCGGTCGTCGCCCCACGTCGAGCTGCTGCGGGACGGGCGTCGCCGTCCCTCGGTGGTCTTGACCAGGCCGGCGGGGATCTCGTCGAGGAACCGGCTCGGCGGGTTGTACTGCGTGGACCCGAACAGCATGCGGCTCCATGCGTGGCTGAGGTGCAGCCGCTCGCGGGCTCGGGTGATGCCCACGTACGCGAGCCGCCGCTCCTCCTCCAGCTCGTCGGGTTCGCCGAGCGAGCGGAGGTGCGGGAAGACGCCGTCCTCGAGGCCGATGATGAACACGTTGGGGAACTCGAGGCCCTTGGCCGAGTGCAGGGTCATGAGCACGACGAACGAATCGTCCTCGTCGAGCTCGTCGGTGTCGGCCACCAGGCTGACCTGCTCGAGGAACTCGTCGACCGCCTCGAAGTCGGCGGCTGCGCCGATGAGCTCGGCCAGGTTCTCCAGCCGCCCCTCCGCCTCGACGGAGTGCTCGGCCTGCAGCTCGGCGACGTAGCCGCTGCCGTCCAGCAGCGCCTCCAGCACGCGGGCCGGGCCTTCGTCGATCCGTTCGGCGGCCGTGTCGATGATCGTCAGGAAGCTCTCGATGCCCTTCTGCGCACGCGTGCTCGCACCCGAGTCGTCCGCACGACGCAGCGCCTCCATGAACGTGAAGCCGTGGCCGGCCGCGTACGTGTCGAGCCGGCCGATCGTGCTGTCGCCGACGCCCCGCTTGGGGACGTTCAGCACCCGCTTGACCGATACCTCGTCGGCCGGGTTCACGACCGACCGCAGGTACGCCAGCGCGTCCTTCACCTCGCGCCGGTCGTAGAAGCGGGTACCGCCGATCACGCGGTACGGGATGCCCGCCCGCATCAACGAGTCCTCGAGCACGCGGCTCTGCGCGTTGGTCCGGTAGAAGACCGCCATGTCGCCCCAGCGCGAGTCACCGACCTCGTGCAGCTTCGACATCTGCTGCACGACCCACTGCGCCTCGTCGACCTCGTCCTCGGCGTGGAACCGGGCGATGGCCTCGCCGCCGCCCTGGTCGGTCCAGAGCTCCTTCGGCTTGCGACCCATGTTGTTGGCGATGACCGCGTTGGCCGCGTCGAGGATCGTCTGCGTCGACCGGTAGTTCTGCTCGAGCAGGATCACGGTCGCGTCCGGGAACGCCTCCTCGAACTCGAGGATGTTCGAGATGTCCGCACCACGGAAGCGATAGATCGAGTTGTGCACGAGCACGCCGTCGGCGACGTACGTGTGCGTCGGATCGACCTCGAGGTCGTACACCGGTCCGGCGTAGTCCTCGTAGGACACCGACTCGACCTCGACGGGCACGAACCGGCCGTCCTCCGGCACGAGCACGTGCATCCCCGGCCGCAGGTGGCTGAGCGGCGTGAACGCGTAGATGCGCCCGTCGATCGTCGCCCGCCGCCGGATGTGCAGCCCGCCAGCCTGGGCAGCCCGCTGTGCTTCAGCGATGGCTGCCGGGTAGCTCTTGAAGCTGGTCTCCACCCGCTTGTTGGGGCCTTTGCCGACCCGCACGTTGAACCCTGCGCCAGCCAGCCGCGCGGCGACGTCCTCGCGACTCGACGACCACTGCAGTCGGTGGTAACCGACGCCGGAGCCCCGTCGATCGCTGTACATCGTCAGGTTGAGCGTCTGGCGGCGACCACCGGCCTGGGGCATGAAGTGCGGGAAGTCAGGGTGCAGATCAAGGTCGTCGAGCAGCTCCTTCGCACGCGACCTCGTGTCGATCTCCGCGTACAGCCGCCCGAGGAGCTCCTCCCCCATCGCCAGGCTGCGCCCGATGCCGTGGAAGCACGCCGTGGGCAATCCATAGGTCGCCGCGAACCAGGACTCCCAGTACGACGCGTCCGCCCGCGTGTCGCACACCTTGAGGATCCACAGACGGTCACCGTGCTCCTGGTTGATGCGCACGCGAACGCCCTGGTCCAGGCGGCCCTGGGAGTCGGCCCGCATGCTCTTCGTCAGGCCGACGCGGAAGCCACGGTCGGAACGCTCCATCAGGTACACGACGTACTGATCCGGCTTGAGAGCAGGGTCGGCGAGGAGGATGTGGTGGGGGGTGCCGCGGAGGGTGCGGCCGCCGGCTCGCACCTCGTACAGGCGGCCCTCGTACCGGCCGGGCTGGACGTGCACGACCGTGCCGGTGCGGACGGCGCCGTCGCCGCCGGTGCCGATCACCTCGTCGCCCACTGCGACCTCTTCGATCGGCAGCTCACCGGACGGCGTGGCGACCATCGTCCCCGGTGGCAGGCACTGATCGCTGTCGCCCACGACACAGACGTTGCGGTGCTCCGCGGCGAGGAGGAGGACGAGCTCGTTCTGGACCGCGTTGGTGTCCTGGTACTCGTCGACCAGCACGTGGCGGAACCGGCGGCGGTAGTGCTCGAGCACGTCGGGGTGCTTCTGGAACAGCGTGACGGTGACCGACAGCAGGTCGTCGAAGTCCATGGCCCCGGCCTTGAGCAACCGGGCCTGGTACTCCTTGTAGATGTCGGCGATCTTCCGCTCGAAGATCACCTTGGCCCGCTCGGTGTAGGCGTCGACCCCGATGTGGTCGTTCTTGGCCGCCGAGATGAGGGCGTGCACGGAGCGGGGCGGGAACCGCTTGCTGTCGAGGTTCAGGTCCCGGATCACGTAGCCGGTGAGCCGCACCGCGTCGGCCTGGTCGTAGATCGTGAACGACTTGGGGTAGCCGAGCTTGTCCGCGTCGCGCCGCAGGATGCGCACGCAGGCCGAGTGGAAGGTCGACACCCACATCTTCTGGGCCACCGGTCCGACCAGCGCGCCGACCCGCTCCCGCATCTCCTGAGCGGCCTTGTTGGTGAAGGTGATCGCCAGGATCTCGAACGGCGAGATGCCACCTTCGAGGATCAGGTGCGCGATGCGGTGGGTCAGGACCCGGGTCTTGCCCGAGCCGGCACCGGCGATGACGAGCAGTGGGCCTTCGTCGTGGACGACCGCCTCCCGCTGGACCGGGTTGAGGCCCTCGAGGAGATCGAGCTCGCCGCCGTCGAAAGGCATCGAAGCCATCCTACGGGTGCCCTCCGACAGGTTCGGGAGCCGGCCGACCTGGAACACTCAACCCATCGAGCCCGAACCCGCGCCGGAACCAGAGGACACCGGTCCGACGACGGGACACACGCGTGCGCTGGCCCGGAAGAGCCTCAAGCGCAGCGCGGCGGTCCTCATCTTCCTGCTGATCTTCAACCACCTGGTGGTGCCCCAGCTCGGCGGCGCCCGCCGCGCGATCCACCTGCTCGGCAACGTCAACCCGATCCTCCTCGTCCTCGCCCTCGGGCTCGAGATCGGGGCGTTCGCGGCGTACACGCAGCTGACTCGGGCCACCCTGCCCAAGGACGCGCCGGTCAGCCGCCAGACCCTCTTCCGCATCCAGCTGTCGACCAAGGCGGTCACCAACCTCGTGCCCGGCGGCAGCGCGGCCGGGGGGACGCTCGGCTTCCGCCAGATGACCGCAGCGGGCATCGACCCGGCCCACGCCGGCTTCTCCCTCGCGACGGTCGGCCTGGGCTCCGCGGTCGTCCTCAACCTCCTCCTCTGGTTCGCGCTGCTGTTCTCGATCCCGATCCGCGGGTTCAACCCGGCCTACGTGACCGCAGCCATCGTCGGGGTCATCCTCCTGGCCGCCTTCGCGGGCCTGATCCTCCTGCTGATGCGGGGCCGCGACCGGGCCGAGCGGGTCATCAGGGCCGTGGCCCGAAGGGTGCCGTTCGTGAAGGAGGACGCCGCCGCTCGCGTCGTCCGCCAGATCGCCGGCCAGCTCCAGGAGCTCGCCGGCAACACCCCGCTGGTGTGGCGCAGCCTCGGCTGGGCCGTCCTCAACTGGGTGCTGGACGCCGCGTCGCTCGGGGTCTTCATCATGGCGTTCGGCGGCTACGTCAACCCGATCGACCTGATGGTCGCGTTCGGCCTCGCCAACGTGCTGGCGGCGATCCCGCTCACCCCCGGTGGCCTGGGCGTCGTCGAGGCGGTGCTCACGTCCACGCTCGTCGGGTTCGGCCTCGACCGGGGCACTGCGGCGATCAGCGTGGTCACCTACCGGCTGGCCGCGTTCTGGCTCCCGATCCCCCTGGGCGCCCTCGCCTACGGCTCGCTCAAGTTCGGCCCGGGGAAGCTCACCCGCGAGCGGGAGCGGCGCCTCATCCGCCAGCTCAAGGCGGACACCGAGGACGTCGCCCACGTCCGCAAGTGGGACATGGAGTCGCACGTCTAGGACGTGGTCTGCAGGCGATCCTTGAAGAGGTCGAGGACCTTCTGGAGCGCGTCGTGGGTCGGGTGACCGGGCTCGTCGACGAGGTCGCCGGTGACCACCGAGTGGGCGGTCTTCGGGATGCCGTGCGGGTTGCCCTCCGAAGAGTCGATCTCCACCGCGATGAAGCGGTCGCCGAGCTCGCGCCGCAGGGTCTCGAACCGCTCCTCGGGCACGAACCGGTCGCAGGTGAAGCGCAGGCCGAGGACGTCGACACCGCCCGCAGTGCGCTCCTTCACCTTCGCCAGGTCGGCGTCGGAGATCCCGATGTCCGCCCGCCGGCTCTTCGTCAGCCCGAACGGCAGCGACGGCTGGCTCAGCACCGGCGCGAGCACCGTCTCGTCGACCATCATCCCGAGCGCGAACCCGCCGGTGAAGCACATGCCGATGACGCCGACGCCGGGCCCGCCGCAGCGCTCGTGCTCGTGCTGCGCCAGCGCGCGCAGCCACGTGGTGACCGGCGACGTCTGCCGGAGCGCGAACGTCGAGAACTCGCGCGAGACGCAGGCGCCGACGATCGAGCGCGTGACGTACAGGCCCGAGATCGGTCGGCCGGGTTCGCCGAAGAGCACCGGCATGACCGCCGAGCAGCCGATGTCGATAACGCGGCGGGCGAACGTCGCGACGTCCGGCGTGATGCCGGGCATCTCCGCGATCACGATGACCGCCGGCCCGGACCCGGCCCGGAAGACCGTCTTCGTCTTCCCGTCGGCCGTGAAGGTGTCGGTCTGGAACCCGTCGAGCTCGCGCACGGGCCGGGAAGCTAGCCCTGCGGGCAGGCGGCGATCAGGGCTCCGTCGATCACGCCGGGGTCGCCCTGACGTGAGCCCTGCGGGCCGAACTTGGAGCGGACCACGAGGGTCGAGCCCTTCCGCTGGAAGAGCGGCTCCCTGACCGCAGGCTCGTCGAGGTCCAGCCAGCGTCCGCCGAAGTGGCTCCGCTTGGCCACCAGCCCGACGGTGTCCGCGCCCTTCTTCGAGACCACCGTGACGGTCTGCGTGAGCGTGGTCGCGTCGCCCGAGTCGGCCTTGACGTCGGTCGCCTTCACGACGACCGGCTCGCCGTCCGCGGTGCCCGTCGCGTCGAGCTCGAAGCGGCGCTGCGCGGTCGGGTCGGTCGGCGCGGGGTCGGGACCGGCGCACGCGGTCACCGTCAGCTGCACCGAATCATCCTCGAGCGACAGCACGCCCTTGCCGGCGGCGACGGTGGCGGGGATGGTCGCCCGCGACGGCGCGCGGGTGGTCGTGCTGCTCGTCGACGCGGCATGGTCGTCGCCGCCGCTGCAGGCGACGAGGAGGACCCCTGCGACCAGCAGGGGCAGGGCCTTGCTCAGACCCGACCGGCTCCGGCCACGTCGCTCCAGTAGTAGACGCTCGCGACCTGCACGTACGAGCCCGTGTGGGGAGCGTGGATGATCTGACCGCCACCGATGTAGAGGGCGACGTGGTGGATCGGGCTGCCGTAGAAGACGAGGTCGCCCGGCTGCAGGTCGCTCATCGAGATGTGCTGCGTCGAGCTGTACTGTGCGGCCGACGAGTGCGGGAGCGAGCGGCCACCGTGGGCCCACGCCCACATGACGAGGCCCGAGCAGTCGAACCCGGTGCTGGGCGACGCGCCGCCCCACGTGTAGCGGACCCCGAGCACGCTGCGAGCCGCGGCGATGGCGGCGTCCGCGCCCACCCCGACGGGCGGGTTGGCAACCGGCGGTGACGGCGGCGACGACGGGGAGTCGACCGGCGGGGCGGCCGGCTCGTCGACGACCGGGTGCGAGGTGCTGACGTGCGACGCGGTGCGTCGCGCCGCGGCGCGGGCACGGGCGGCCGCCGCAGCGGCCTGGCGACGCTGCTCCGCGGCCACCAGCCGCGCCAGCTCGCCCTTGACCTTCGAGACGACCTGCTGCTGCTCGTCGACCGCGGACTGCGCGGCCTTGCGCTTCGCATCGACCTTCGCCTTCGCCGCCTCGGCGGACTGCTCGGCCTCGTGCAGCGCCGTCGTCTGGACCTCGGCCTCCGCCTTCGCGGTGTGCAACCGATCCAGGAGGTCCTCACGGTCGCCGATGGCCGCCGACGTGTAGCCCTCGCGGCGGCCGACCTCGTTGCCGTCGGTGGATGCGAGGACGTCGGTCGCGGTGCCGCCCTGGTCGCCCATCATGTAGGCGTTCACGGCGTAGCTGGCCACGTTGTCGCGCCGCTTCGCGAGCTCCGCGTTGGTGGCGGCGACCCGGGCCTTCACGGCGGCGACCTTCTGCTGGACGTCGCTCAGCGCAAGGCGCGCGTCGTTGTACTGCTCGGCGAGGATCTCGGCCTCGTTCTCCAGCGCGTCGAGCTTGTTCGCGACCCGCTCGGCCTCGGCCCGCTTGTCCCCGATGGGGTCGCCGTACGCACCGGTGGCTGCTGCGATCGGCACCGCCGCGGTCGCCAGGGCCAGCACGCCCGCGACGAAGCGGAGGGGTCTGCGGCGGAGCATGGGTGGCAACGTTACAAAACCGTGACCGTCCCGTGCCAAATCCCGCCGGAGCGGCGACGAACCCCAGGTCAGGCCGCTTGTTCGTGCAGAGTGACCGTCGTCACTACTCCCATTCGATGGTGCCGGGCGGCTTCGACGTGATGTCGTAGGCGACCCGGTTGACCCCCTGCACCTCGTTGATGATGCGGCTCGACATGCGCTCGAGGAGGTCGTAGGGCAGCCGGGCCCAGTCCGCGGTCATCGCATCCTCGCTCGTGACCGCGCGGATGATGATCGGGTACGCGTAGGTCCGCTCGTCGCCCATCACCCCGACGCTGCGGATGTCGGGCAGGACCGCGAACGCCTGCCAGATGTCGCGCTCGAGGCCGGCCGCCCGCACCTCCTCGCGCACGATCGCGTCGGCCCGCTGGAGGATCGCCACCCGCTCGGGCGTCACCTCGCCGATGATGCGGACACCGAGACCGGGACCCGGGAACGGCTGGCGCCAGACGATCTCGTCGGGCAGGCCGAGCTCGGTGCCGACCGCGCGCACCTCGTCCTTGAAGAGCAGGCGGAGCGGCTCGACCAGCTCGAACTGCATGTCCTCGGGAAGGCCACCGACGTTGTGGTGGCTCTTGATGCGCGCGGCCTCGCTCGTGCCCGACTCGATCACGTCGGGGTAGAGCGTGCCCTGCACGAGGAAGCGGGCGTCTTCGATGCCGCCCGACGTCTCCTCGAAGATGCGGATGAACAGCTCGCCGATCGTCTTGCGCTTGTCCTCGGGTTCGGTGATGCCGGCGAGGCGCTCGAAGTAGCGCTCGGCCGCGTGCACCTGGATGAGCTCGATGCCCTGGTGACGCTGGAAGGTCTCGACCACCTGGTCGCCCTCGCCCTGGCGCATGAGCCCGGTGTCGACGAAGACGCACGTGAGCTGCGGACCGATCGCCTTGTGCACCAGTGCGGCAGCCACCGCCGAGTCGACCCCGCCGGACAGCGCGCAGATCACGCGACCGGTGCCGACCTGGGCGCGGACCGCCGCGACCTGCTGGTCGATCACCGAACCCATCGTCCACGTCGGCGCGCACCCGCAGACGTCGTAGAGGAACTGCTCGAGCACCGCCTGGCCGTGCGGGGTGTGCACCACCTCGGGGTGGAACTGGACGGCGTGGATGCGCCGGCCCACGTGCTCCATGGCGGCGACGGGCACGTCGGTGGTCGATGCGGTGACGGTGAAGCCGGTCGGCGCGGTGGTGATCGAGTCGAAGTGGCTCATCCACACCTGCTGGTGGGTGGGCTGGCCGCCCGAGAACAGCACGCCCGGGGCGAGGACCTCGAGGTCGGTGCGGCCGTACTCGCCCTTGCCGGTGCGCGAGACCTCGCCGCCCAGGTCGCGGGCGACGAGCTGGGCGCCGTAGCAGATGCCGAGGACGGGCAGCTCCAGATCCCAGACGTCGGTGTCCAGACCCGGCGCGCCGTCGACGTGGACCGACTTCGGTCCGCCGCTCAGGATGATCCCCGCGGGGTCGCGTGCGGCGAGCTCGGCCGCGGTGATCGTGTGCGGGACGATCTCGCTGTACACGTGCGCCTCGCGCACGCGCCGGGCGATGAGCTGCGCGTACTGCGCGCCGAAGTCGACGACGAGGACCGGCCGGTCGGCGGCGCTCACGACGTCACCACCAGATCGGCCTTCTGCAGCTCCTTCAGGGTGGCGTGGCCGCAGAGCGCCATCGCCCGGCGGAGCGCGCCCATCAGGTTGAGGTCGCCCCGGTCGTCGGGCGCCGGGCCGGTGAGGATCTGCTCGAGCGTGCCTCGGGTACCGACGGCCACCCGCGAACCGCGAGGCAGCGTCGGGTGGGCGGCGGCGAGGCCCCAGTGGTGGCCGCGACCGGGCGCGTCGACGGCCGCGGCGAACGGCGCACCGAGCATCACCGCGTCGGCCCCGCACACGATCGCCTTCGCGATGTCACCGCCGGTCGCCATGCCTCCGTCGGCGATGATGTGCACGTACACCCCGGTCTCGTCGAGGTGGCGCATGCGGGCGGCGCGTGCGTCCGCGATCGCGGTGGCCTGCGCGACGCCGGTGCCGAGCACGCGACGGGTGCTCGACGAGCGGCCGGCCCCGACGCCGACCAGGATCCCGGCCGCGCCGGTGCGCATGAGGTGCAGCGCGGCCTGGTAGCTCGAGCAGCCGCCGACCAGCACGGGCAGGTCGAGGCGGCGCACGAACGTCTTCAGGTTGAGCGGGTCGTCCACGCCCTTGGTGACGTGCTCGGCCGACACGACCGTGCCCTGGATGACGAGCAGGTCGAGCTCGGCCGCGACGATCGCATCGGTGAGGTCCTCGACGCGGTGGGGCGTGACCGCGCCGCACGAGATGACCCCGGCCTTGCGGATCTCCTTGACCCGCTGCCCGATCAGGTCCGGCTTCACCGGCTCCCGGTAGATCGCCCGGAGCCGCTCGCTGACCTCGTCGTCCGGCGCCTCGGCGATCTCGACCAGGAGCTCGGTCGGATCCTCGTAGCGGGTCCAGAGGCCCTCGAGGTTGAGCGCGGCGACGGCACCGAGCTGACCGAACGCGATCGCGGTCGTCGGGCTCACGACGCCGTCCATCCCCGAGGCGATCACCGGCAGCTCGAAGCGGAACGCGTCGATCTCCCACGCCAGGTCGACGTCCTCGGGGTCGCGGGTGCGCCGGCTCGGCACGATCGCCACCTCGTCGAGGCTGTAGGCGCGGCGACCGGCCTTGCCCATGCCGATGTCGACCTCGCTCACGGATCGAATCTACTGGCCCCCCAACGGGGCCCCGGACCGCTTCAGGCTCGAAGCGTCAGCGGGCCCGGCTGCCGAGCGGACCCATCCAGGCGAAGGCGAGCCCGATCACCAGGCCCACGATCGGCAGGACGAGGAGCAGGATGCTGTCGAGCGGCAGCGTGCCGAGCGGGAGCAGCAGGGCACCGATCGAGCCCCCGAGGATGAACCCGCCGATCGCCCCGAGCACCCGGCGACCGTGTCCCCTCGGGGTGGCGGCGCTGTTCTCGACCAGCGGATCGCCGGAGTCGACCACCTGTCGGCCACTGAGCAGCAGGCCGGCGAGGCCGACCACGATGCCGACGACCGACGCCCAGAAGAGCGGGTTGGACGTACCGCTGCCCTTGACCTTCATGTACACCGAACCGCTGCAGACCTGCTTGCCGCTCTCGTCGTGGTGGCCTGCCAGCTTGAACTTCACGCCGGTGACGAACGACGGGAGGCTGTAGCCCCGGCGGCCCTTCTTGGCCGTGCGCACCGACGTCTTGTCCCACGTGTCGATGGTGTGCGACTGCCCCAGGGGCAGGTCGATGTCGAGGCTGCCGGCGATGTCGCGCCGGGTCGTCGTCTTGTGGCCCTTGCCGTTCTTCAGGAAGCCCTTCCAGGCGACGATGTCGTGGCGAGGGATGGTGATCACGTCGCCCGACTTGTGATCGGTGGTGCGCAGCGTGATGCCGGCCTTCTTCCAGACACCGATCGCTCTGCAGGCGCCTGCGGGCGAGACCACGTCGGCGCCGGCGGGCGCCGCGGCCACGACCCAGATGGGTGCGGCGACGAGAACGATCATGACCAACCGGCTGCACACCCGCATCGAGCCTCCGATCAGCGACTTTGGGCGGCGGCGAGCGTACCCCGGGGTGTCCCCCGGATGTCCGCGCGCTACCGGGGGACCTGCTTGAGGCCCTTCAGGATCTGCCGGGCGATCGTGGTGTTCATCTGGTACGCCACGGACTTGCCCGCCTCGCGGGCCAGCTGCACGACGCTGCCCCCCGTCATCTCCTCCACCGAATCGAGCCCGTCGATGATCGCGGCCTTGGCCGAGTCGGTGGCCTTGTAGCCCATGCCGGTCAGCGCCTTGACGACGTCGCTCTGGGCGACGGGCTTGGGCGCGGCCGAGGCGATCACCCGCAGCGCCTCCTTGGTCAGCTCGGCGCCCTGCTCGACCGCCTCGGTCCGCGTGAGGTGGGCTTCGGGGTCGCCCTCCACCGAGGCCAGCCAGCGCCGGACCTTCACGACCAGCTCGCCGTGCGTCTCCCCCTCGAACGACAAACTGGCCATTACGTTGCGACCCGCTGCGCGGGTCGGCCTTCGGCATCGCGTTCTCGGGTGGTGCTCGCTCCGCTGGCGCTCCGCAGCCTCACGTCCTAGACGCTAATCGCCGCCGTCAGTTCACGGTCGGGTCCACGGGGTGGATGGCGAACCAGGCGAGGGTGCCCGGCTGGCGGCGGAGGACCGCAGCCCACAGCTCGTCGGGGGTCTCGACGAACGGATCGTCGGGCTCCGCGTCGAGCACCCACCAGGCGCCCTCGGTCAGCTCGTCCTCGAGCTGGCCGCCCGCCCAGCCGGCCGAGCCCGCGAACAAGCGGACCGTGTCGGGCGGGTCGTCGGTCAGCTCCGGCGGCACGTTGAGGTCGATCGTCCCGCCGCGGTGGAGCCCGATGACGCCGTTCTGGCCGACGGGTCCACCGAGGAACATCACCGCCGGCGCGACCGCCCGCTCGCCCCAGCCGGGGACGAGCTCGTCGGCCCGCGT